>Ga0129310_1000294_pt1 | contig 66162 bp, 51 predicted proteins | sample Go1ome_2_FD_94433 | JGI IMG/M metagenome (GOLD analysis project Ga0129310, IMG submission 94433) | Western lowland gorrila individual fecal microbial communities from Wisconsin, USA - Go1022A metagenome | ecosystem: Host-associated > Mammals > Digestive system > Large intestine > Fecal | place...
CTTTGTCATAGTATAAAATGTTATGCCTAAAGATACAAAATCTTTAGGTAATAACAAAGCCCCTGCTTGTGAAAGTCGGGGCTTTGTGCATAAAAAAAGAGGTGTGCATTTTGACACACCTCCTTTTGTTTGTTAAAAGTAAGCGCATTTTTTAACTTGAAATGTTAAAGGGATTGTTGTTCTTATTAAACAATACTATAATAAGCCCTTAAAAGCTTCTTAAATTTGCAGATAGCGGGAAAGTACGTATATTTGCATGTGTGTTTTTCATAGTATTAGATTTAAGGTTAACAAAAGGTTGGAGCAAGGCGTTGCTCCTTTTTTTATGGAGTAACGTGAGGTCGCATCTTCTGTCCGGTTTCAATACCCGATACAAAACCACGGAGAAGAATCCGTGCAATGTATTCCTCTCCGTGACTGTAGAACTTAATTCAACTCTTTCATGCAAGGGCAGGCTGGATTAAATAATCTCGATCCCTTGTTTCCGGCATAATTCCAGACCCACATCCTTTAACTTGAATTTCTGTATCTTCCCGCTGCCCGTCATAGGGAACTCATCAACAAAGAAGATGTATTTAGGAATTTTGTAGCGGGCTATCTTGCCGTCGCAAAAGTCGCGTACATCGAATTCGTTCATTTCCACCCCTTCGTGCAAGATGATGAATGCACCTACCGCTTCTCCGTATTTCTTGGAGGGAATACCGGCTACCTGCACATCCTTTATCCCTTCCAGCTGATACAGGAATTCTTCTATTTCCCGTGGATAGATATTCTCTCCGCCACGGATAATCATGTCTTTTATCCGGCCTGTGATACGATAGTTTCCCTCTTCGTCTTTCACTCCCAGGTCTCCTGAGTGGAGAAAGCCGTTCTGGTCTATCACTTCGGCGGTTGCTTCGGGGTTTTTGTAATATCCCTTCATGGTGTTATACCCTTTGTTGCACATCTCGCCTTGTACGCCTACGGGACATTCCTCGCCTGTTTCCGGGTCGATCACTTTCACTTCCGTAAACTCGAAGTCATGCCCCACTGTGTTACAGCGTACATCAAACGGATCGTCGATGCGTGAGGCAGTCATGCCGGGAGAGGCCTCTGTGAGCCCGTACACACTGGTGACCTTCATAAACATTTTCTCTTCCACACGCTTCATCAGTTCCACCGGACAGAGCGATCCTGCCATAATGCCGGTACGCAGACTGGACATATCGAACATATCGAACATGGGATGGTTCAGCTCGGCAATGAACATGGTAGGAACCCCGTATAAGGCCGTGCAGCGTTCCTTGTGGATGGAGGCGAGCACCAGCAGCGGGTCGAAACGTTCTACCATCACCTGTGTGCATCCATGGGTAAGGCAGTTCATGGTGGCCAACACCACTCCGAAGCAATGGAATAGGGGTACACAGACGCATAATTTGTCTTCGGAAGTGAATTTCATGTGCTCACCCGTCAGGAAACCGTTGTTACTGATGTTGTAATGGGTGAGCATGACTCCTTTGGGGAAACCGGTCGTGCCCGAAGTGTACTGCATGTTCACCGTGTCGTGGCAGTCCACTTTCGCTTTCGCTTCCAGCAGCTCGTCATCGTCTATGTTACATCCCAAAAGCAGAATCTCGGAAGTGTTGTACATGCCCCGGTATTTCTCGGGACCGATGTAAATCACGTTCTTCATGCAGGGGAAGCGTTTGCTCTTCAGATATCCGCGCTGGCTGGTCTTTAGTTCGGGCAGCATGGCGTAGACCATGTTCACATAGTCGTCACTGCCACGGTCACCGTTCACGATACACAGTGTGTGCATGTCCGAGTTCTGACAGAGATATTCCAGTTCCGCCTGTTTGTAGTTGGTATTTACAGTTACGGCCACAGCACCGATTTTGGCGCAAGCGTATAGAAAAGTCAGCCAGTCGGGCACATTACCTGCCCAGATGCCTACGTGGGTTTCCCGCTTCACACCGATGGCGAGCAGTCCTTTGGCCATGTGGTCCACACGTTCGTTGAATTGTTGCCAGGTGAAGCGTAGGTTCCGGTCAGAATATACGATATATTCCTTATCGGGGGTGGTGAAGGCCCAATGTTCGAGCCAGTCACCCAGGGTTCTCGTGCTTAATTCCATCATAAATCAAATAGGGGTATAGATAACGGCCAGTATTTTGGCGGCTTGTCCTTGATATCCGTGTACGTGATGCGGAACGATAGAATCATAATAAATACTGTCTCCGGCTTCAATCAGATGGCATTTTTTACCGTGGCATACTTCGATGGTGCCTTCCATGACATAGATAAACTCTTCGCCTTCATGAGAGGAAAGCGAGAAGTGGGTTTCCTCTGTCGGCTCCACGTCCACGATGAAAGGTTCCATGTGCTTGTCCGCTTTTGATTTTGACAGTGAGTGATAACGCATGTGTGTACGCAGATCCATCGCGTTGTTCGAGAAACTGATGGTGTCCTCACTCTCTTGTTTCCGGCAGATCACTGCCCCTTGTTCTTCCTGGTCGTCCAGAAAAGTGCCCAGACGTACTCCTAACGCACGGGCTATCTTGATGAGGGGAGCCAATGAGGGGAGATCTACATTGTTTTCTATCCGTTCTATTTGTTCTTCGGCAAGACCCGAGCGTACGGCCAGTTCGGCTATACTGATTTCTTTTGTTTCACGTAGTGATTTTATCTTTTCACCAACAATTTTTGTGCTATCCATAGTTCGTTTTTAATAAGTTTGCAATGTATAAAGTGCAAATATATAATAAAAAAAAGAATCGGACTGCTTATTTTGTTTTGAATATATAAAAAAGGCAGATTGGTGACACGGCTATTTTGCTTAAATTCGGTGTTGTTTTGCCGCAGTACCTTCTCTTTTTCATCATTCAACCCATAACGTTCGTTCTTATAAAGCAGCTGCATGGCTTGTGCATCGGGGCGGCGGTAGTCTGTGTGTGCGTATTTCCCTGTCTTTTAGTTGTTTTCTCCCTTTTCTTTTCTTACTTTTATACGTTTGTAATTGCTTATCCACCCTAGTGGTTAAGTCTAACCACTAGGGTGGTTAAAGTTAATCACCAAGGTGAATAGACTTAACCACGTCCGTGGTTAATGAATATTGAACTTTCAGTCATCAAAGAAGAACAGTATGACACAAACTACGGCTGCCACTATTTATGACGTTTGTGCGAGGAAGAAAAGCTGAAAAATAGGGGATTTTCCCAAACAACCGATTTATAAGCTTGCAAATGGGTATCATATTGTGAATAAGTGTTTTAAGTGATAAATACGGGGGATTAGGAGTGAGGGCATACAAAAAAGTGAGAGCATTGCCCTCACTTTTTTGTATGCCCTCACTGTGTGTAATGGATTTATAATGAGAAGGTTATTGGAGAAAGTGAGGGCATGAGGGCATAAGTGGGTGCAACTTATTATTGTATTTAAGGATAAGCCGGTAGTCCTGACGGCAAAATAAAGATAACATACCGCACTGATATGGGTAGGAGAATTGTACGCCCAATTCAAAACTTAAATGAAAAAGCCGTGGATGAGCGACGAATCGTTGGGCATTCACCATTAACCGCCGGTAAGTTTCGAATATTTGTGTTTTTTGTTCTATCTTTGTTCTCGAAACCTAATTAATTAAAGATTAAAACTTATGTTCTCAGGGATTGTAGAAGAATATGCAGAGGTGGTACGCATTGTAAAGGAGCAGGAAAATCTGCACCTCACCTTGAAATGTTCGTTTGTGGACGAACTGAAAATAGACCAGAGTATCTCTCATAACGGTGTGTGCCTGACGGTAGTCAGTTTGCAGGATGGCACGTACACGGTGACTGCCATGAAAGAAACGATAGAGCGTTCCAATATCGGCTTGCTGAAAGTGGGAGATAAAGTGAACGTGGAGCGCAGCATGATGATGAACGGACGGCTGGACGGCCATATTGTGCAGGGACATGTGGACCAGACTGCCGAATGCATGGATATAAAAGATGCTGAAGGAAGCTGGTATTTTACTTTCAGATATGCATTTGACAAGGAAATGGCGAAGCGCGGTTACATCACGGTGGACAAGGGCTCGGTTACGGTGAACGGTGTGAGTCTGACCGTTTGTAATCCTACGGAGGATACCTTTCAGGTTGCCATCATTCCTTATACTTACGAGCATACTAATTTCCATACCTTTAAAGTAGGAAGCATTGTGAATATAGAGTTTGATATCATCGGCAAATATTTAAGCCGCATGATGCAGTTCTCCTGATTCTTTCACCACAGATTACACAGGTCATTAAAGATGAAAAAGGGAGGCTTTGATCCGCATCGCCTTTTATTGAAAAAAGAATCTGTGCAGTCTGTGGTAAATTTTAATATCAGCATTATAAATCTTTCAATAATATCTTGCTGGTGCTTTGATAATAATCTTCACGTGCATTGGCCAATGCCTCCCAAGGGCCGCTGTATCGTTTCCGGTCTATCTTGAAGGCTTCCGTTCCGGCTATGTCCAGCCTGTTCAGCAGCATGGCTACGTTCATCCGGTTGATATCTACTGAAGGCAGATAGCCTATGCTTTCGTCGTCACTGTCCATGGAGGTTTCATAAATCATGTGCATATCCTGTAGCTCATATAGAATTTTTTTGGTAAGCCTTATCGGGATTTTATGTTCGTCGCTGAGTGTCTCGGCAGTATAGGGAACTTCTTCCGTCTCAAAACGTTTGCATATCAGGGACATGATGAGAATGCACAGGAAGTCGTGATAACGGCGGCTGATATTTGCCGTCTCTTTGCTGAAGCTGTAGTTGCGCAGGTTCTGTGCCACATAGCAGAGTTCTGCGCCATACAGGCAGATTCCCCATGAAATCTGTGCCCATAACAGGAACATCGGGATAGCGGCGAAACTACCATAGATTGCATTGTATCTCGACACCCATATCTGACTGCCGATATACAGGTATTGGAAAGCCTGAAAGGCGGTTCCTGCAATAATGCCCGGAATGATAGCATATTTCAACTTCACCTTGGTGTTGGGCATAAAGACGAACAGCCCCGTGAACATGGCCCAAGTCAGGACGAAAGGAACCAGGCGTACCAGAAATTTCATCAATGGTGCCAACAGCACGAAGTCCTCCATATTTTTCACCATGGTGGACATGAAGATAGTAAGACCGCTGGAGAGTACGATGAGCAGAGGCAGCAAGAGCAGGATAGAGAAATAATCTGTCATTTTGCGATACAACGTGCGAGGTTTCTTTACTTGCCATATATAATTGAACGTGCGCTCGATGTTGTAAGTCAGGCTCAGAATGGTCCAGAACAGCATGACCAGCCCCACTCCGATAAAGATTCCGCTTTTGGCATGTACCAGATAGGAGTCAATCAGCCCGAGGATGGTTTCGGCGGCGGCGCTTTGCCCTTCAAGACCACTTCGGAACTGGTTTTCCAGCAAGTTGGAGAAGCCGAAGCCACGTGCGATGGCGAATAGGATGGCCAGAATGGGGATGATGGAAAGCAGGGTGCTGTATGTCAGTGCGGATGCTTTATTCAAAATACGTCCCTGGGTGAACTCACGGACGGAAAGAGTGGCGATCTTTATTGCATTATAGAGTATTCCGCGGGATTTACTAACCTCGTCTTCTGTCACCCGCCATATATCATCTTTGAGAAACGACTGCAGACCTTTCAGTTTTTCCTTGTTCATGGTACTCATAGACTCTTTATTAGGATATATGAAAAAAAGCAGCCGGCCTGTAAGCCGGGTTCTGTTCCTCGCCTTGCAGCGAAGTGTCTGCCATTTATCTACGCCTGTTGTCACCAACAGGCTCTAGCGGTCTACCCTCCGACGTGGGGCGAGCAACCCTCATAATGTCGGTTTACATGACCTTACAACTCCTAAGACGTACAGCCCGTCATGTCACCATGCGGCTGGTGGGCTCTTACCCCACCTTCTCACCCTTACCCCGCTTCCCGTAGGAAGTGTGGCGGTTGTTCTCTTCTACGTTACTCCACCTTCGCAGATGGCTTTCTGTTAGGAAGTAGGATGCTCTGCGTTGCCCGGACTTTCCTCTTCCGCCTTGCGGCGTCAGCGACAGACCGGCCGGCTGCTTTTAAGGTTGCAAAGATAGTGATTTTAGGCCAAACGAAGGATGATAAAGTGGAAAAAGTGAGGAAATGAATGAAAAAATCTTTCAGGGGGGCAGTGAAGATGATGAGAAAGGGATCATCTCAAAGGAAGATGGGCGATAATGTTACGTGTGTTTGTGTAAAATGGATACCTGTCATACTCCTCTCTATACATAAGCCTTTTCTATTTCCAGGTTAAGCCTTTTTATACGGATGTATTCTATCTCCATAGCCTTTGGAGCTAACTCCCAAGGCTTGCGGATGAAAAAGTGCCACTAAATCTCTACTGCTTCGAAGAAGCGGGTGGGAGAAATGGATGATCTGTTTCGGATATAATTTGCTTTATACAAGGGGATTTGTTAGAAAAAGACAACGGGCGGGCCGGAACCGGCGCCACCCGTTGTCTTGGGTATGGGGAAAATGGTGATGGGGCCACTATTTATAGAATCCCAGTTCATTCCTCAGTGAATGTACTTCCCGTTGCAGGAGTTCTATACGTTCCAGCATGTGATGGATGGCGTCGATTCCTGCAATGTTGATGGACAGGTCATAATATAAATGTGTGTAACGCTCCAGTTCCGCCAGCTGGGATGCGGGGAGGTAGCGTTCCTCGTCAATCACCTGAACTTCGATCAGTCCGTCCTCTTCCAGTTCCATGATGAACGAAGGGTCTACATGGCAACGGTCGCAAAAATCGTTGATAATAATTAAATCGGTCTGCATAATCCTTCTCTTTTTTTAATTGCTACTATCTTTTAATTGGCGGAACAGCTCTTTCTGATGTTCGGTAAGGTTGCTGGGAATGGTGACATTGTAGGTTACTATCAAGTCGCCAAATTTACCTTCTTCCTTGTAAACAGGGAAGCCTTTGCCTTTTAAACGGACTTTGGTTCCGTTTTGGGTTTCAGGCTTTACTTTCAGTTTTACCTTGCCGTTCAGTGTGTCCACTGTCTCCTCACCACCCAGTACGGCGGTGTAGAGGCTGAGAGGAGCATTGATGTACAAGTCATTCCCCAGACGTTTGAATACAGGGTCGTCCGGAATGACAAAGGTGATGTACAGATCGCCGGCGGGACCACCGTTCACCCCCGGTGCGCCATGACCACGTAATTTGATAGTCTGTCCGTTGGCTATACCTGCCGGGACAGTGATACGTATATTTTTTCCGTTCACATTGAGCACTTGCTTGTGTGTTTCGGCGGCTTCACGTAACGAGAGTTGTAATTCCGCATTATAGTCCTGTCCACGGAATCCGGCACCTCGTCTGCCGTTTGCACCGCCACGATGTCCGAACAGTTCCTCAAAAAAATCAGAGAAACCACCCTCACTGCCGCCGAAATGTGCGCCGCCAAATCCTTCTCCTCCATTACCGGAATACCAGTAGCTACCATTGCCGTCCGTGCCGAATCCGTTTCCGGCTCCGCCAAATCCTCCGAATCCGCCGGCTCCTCCGTATTGCTGCTTTTGTTTCTCAAATTCATCGGCGTGTTTCCAGTGTTCGCCGTATTCATCGTATTTCTTGCGCTTCTCCGGATCGCTCAATACTTCGTTGGCTTCATTTATCTCCTGAAATTTATCTTTGGCCGCAGGGTCATTCGGATTCAGGTCAGGATGATATTTGCGGGCCAACTTACGGAAAGCCTTCTTGATATCATCTTGGGTGGCGCTTTTCTCCACACCCAATACTTTGTAATAGTCTATGTAAGCCATATTGTATAATAGTTAAATTTCATCTGCTTTAAAGGAAACAAAATACATGCCAATTGGTTGTGGACTGTTTTTATTTTATTATATTTGCAGCGAATTTTTTAAAATCATTCTAAAGGAAATGAGGGGATCGGCAATCATATTCAAGTTTTTTATGCTATTTGTCCTGCTGCTTTCGAAGGTTGCTCTATGTTCGGCAAAGGTAGGAAAGATCTCGGAAGGGCCTATCCTTATTGTCACCTCTTACAATCCCGAAACCCGTAGCATTTCTGACAACTTGTCTGCTTTTATGGATGAATACCGGCTGCGTGGAGGCAGGCATACACCCATCATAGAGAGCATGAACTGCAAGAATTTGTCCGAGGCTCATCTGTGGAAATCCCGTATGGCTTCCATCCTTGATAAATATAAGGGGGAGAACCGCCCGTCATTGGTCATATTGCTGGGGCAGGAGGCATGGTCGGCTTATATTTCGCAAGATACGGAGATTGCTAAAAAGACTCCGTCTGTCTGCGGCATGGTCAGCGTTAACGGATTGGTATTGCCCGATGACAGCATCGACACGCGGACTTGGGAACCTGAAAGTAAGAATGTCTATACGGATTTCAACGATTATAATATTGTTGCCGGTTATGTGTATGAATACGATGTCGATAAAAACATAGAGTTGATGCGGCGCTTCTATCCGGATATGCGTCGCGTGGCATTTATATCGGATAATACCTATGGCGGGTTGTCCATGCATGCTTTGGTTAAGAAGGAGATGAAGAAGTACCCCGATTTGGAGACAATCTGGCTGGACGGCCGTACGGAAACCTTTATGGAAGTGAGCGAAAGGATGCGCGGATTACCTCAAAATACGTGTGTGTTGCTGGGAACATGGCGTGTGGACTGTACGGAGAGTTATGTGATTGGTAACACGACTTACATGCTGCGCGATGCGAATCCCACCTTGCCGGTATTTACTATCGCATCTGTGGGATTGGGTCATTGGGCATTGGGAGGATATACCCCAGAGTATCATGCGGTGGGAAAGGATATAGGTGCGGTTGCTTATGACTTTCTGGATAAAGGAAACAGAGAAGGGATGGATTTGGTGACGATCCCCGGAAACTATACTTTTGATGTGAAGCGTTTGCACGAATTCAATTTGGATTCATTGAATCTTCCTCAGGGGGCAGTACTGGTGAACAAGACTCCTTCGTTCTATGAGCAGTATAAATATTGGGTCATAGGAGTTGTCTCGGCGTTTGTATTTCTTATCGCCTGCTTCTTGATAGCCATATATTATATTATCCGTATCAATCACTTGAAACATAATCTGGAGGTGTCCGGTGAGGAGTTGCTGGTGGCCAAGGAGAAGGCGGAGGAATCCAACAGGCTGAAGACGGCTTTCCTGGCTAACATGAGCCATGAGATACGCACTCCGTTGAATGCCATTGTGGGATTTTCCAGTGTGTTGGTCAGTGATGACTTTTCTCCTGACGAGAAAGCGCAGTATTGTGATATCATTCAGAAGAATTCCGATTTGTTGCTGCACCTGATAAATGATATATTGGACATCTCGCGTATGGAATCCGGAAGAATAAAATTCGTATGGGAGGAGTGTGATGTGGTGGAGCTGTGTCAAACGGCTTTGTCTACAGTAGAGTGCGGACGTAAGACCAGCGCCATATTTCTGTTCGAGACTCCCGTGACCTCACGGATGATCCGGACGGATGCCCAGCGGCTGAAGCAGGTGTTGATTAATTTGTTGTCCAATGCCGCCAAGTTTACCCCGTCGGGTTCAATAAAATTGGCTCTCAGCATAGACAAGCGATATAATCAATTGAAGTTTTCGATTTCCGATACAGGTTGCGGCATTCCGCCCGACAAATGCGATAAGATTTTTGAACGTTTCGAGAAATTGAATGAGTATTCTCAGGGGACCGGGCTGGGACTGTCTATCAGTAGGTTGATCGTGGAGAATCTGGGAGGTAAGATTTGGGTGGATAAGGATTATACGGAAGGAGCACGGTTTGTGTTCACGCATCCTTTAAAGAAAAAAGAATAGAGAAATGAAATATATTGTTTGTATCAGCGCCCTTTTGGTATGGGCGGGCATGCAGTTGGCTGCATCCAATAATCAGAAAGAAGTGGTTATCAAGATTATAGAAACCAGTGATGTGCACGGGAATTTCTTTCCGTATAATTTCATTGAGCGGAAGGAATGGAGCGGAGGTTTGTCTCGTGTTCATTCGTTTGTGAGAGAACAGCGTGAGAAATATGGGGATAATTGCCTGCTGATGGATAATGGGGATATCCTGCAAGGGCAGCCTACGGCCTACTATTATAATTTTATAGATACGGTCTCCGTTCATGTTGCGGCAGATATGATGAATGATATGGGGTATGTGGTCAGCAATATGGGCAACCATGACATAGAGACCGGGCATGCGGTGTACGACCGTTGGGTACGGCAGTGCGATTTTCCGGTACTGGGAGCTAACATCATAGATAACGCCACCGGGAAGCCTTACTTGAAACCCTACGAAGTGTTGGAACGCGACGGGGTGAGGATAGCGGTCCTGGGTATGATTACTCCGGCCATTCCTTCGTGGCTGCCGGAGAAGTTATGGAGTGGTCTGCATTTTGAGGAAATGGAGCCTTGCGCACGTAAGTGGGTGGAGATTATAAAGAAAAAAGAGAACCCCGATATCCTTATAGGGTTGTTTCATGCCGGAAAGTCTGGTAATGTGCTTGGACAGGTCATAGAAGATGCTTCTATGGATGTTGCCAAACGGGTTCCGGGATTTGATGTGGTGCTGATGGGGCACGACCATACGAGGGAATGTGTCAAGGTACAGAATGTGGCGGGGGACAGTGTACTGGTCATTGACCCGGCAAGTAATGCCAATGTGGTCTCGGAGGTGACACTGACCATAACAAAGAAAGGTGGGAAAGTGACAGCGAAGTCTGTGGAAGGCAGATTGGTGGATATGAACAAGTATCCTGTCAGTGAGGAGTTTATGGAGAAGTTTGCCCCTCAATATAAAGCTGTGAATGATTTTGTATCTCGTAAGATCGGGACTATCTCGCGTACGATCACTGCGAAGGATGCCTATTTCGGTTCTTCTCCGTTTATAGATCTGATTCATCAGTTACAGTTGGAAATTTCGGGAGCAGAAGTGTCCTTCTCCGCTCCGCTGTCCTTTCGGGCAGAGATTAAAGAAGGGGATATTTATGTGAGTGACATGTTTAATCTGTACAAGTATGAGAACATGTTGTATGTGATGAAGCTATCGGGCAAGGAAATTAAAGGTTTTCTGGAAATGGCCTACGCCATTTGGACGAATCAGATGAAGAGTCCCGAAGACCATCTGATGCTTTTCAAAGAACCGATAGAGAAGGGCAAACGTGCTAGTTTCAAGAATTTCAGTTTTAACTTTGACTCTGCTGCAGGTATTAACTATACGGTGGATGTGACCAAGCCGGCAGGAGAGAAAATAACGGTTCTGAGCATGTCGGACGGGAGTCCTTTCAGTATGGATAAGGTTTATAAAGTGGCTTTGAATTCTTATCGTGGAAACGGTGGCGGAGATTTATTGACTCTTGGAGCAGGAATTCCGAAGGAAGATTTGCCCAAACGTATTATCTTTGCAACCGATAAAGATTTGCGTTATTATCTGATGCAATATATCGAGCAGGAAAAAGTGCTGCATCCTCATGCTATGCACCAGTGGAAGTTTGTTCCGGAGGAATGGACTGTGCCTGCCGCAAAAAAAGACTATCAATGGCTGTTTGGCGAGGAAAAGAAATAAATAGTTGAGCAAGAGAAGGTACATAGTAACCCCGTTATTACTGCTGACGCTGTTTTTAACGTATCAGGTAAGCATCACCTTGTTTACCCACGTTCATATTGTGAACGGGGTGATGATTGTACACTCTCATCCTTCGTCCGGCAAACATCATACGCATACCACAGGACAGGTTATCTCCATTGCTCATCTGAGCGTTATTCAAACATTGGAGGCCGAGGCGCAGACTGAGGTAACCGTGTTCCGTCCTGTGCTGTATGTTCTGGGATATAAAACAAAAACTTTCCGCACGAAAGCGCCTTACATGCAATGTGTCCGCTTGCGTGCCCCTCCTTTTTATTGCTGAAATAAGGTATAGCTGTTGATGGAATACGTTCGGACGATTCCTCCAACAGGTGAAATGTGTTTTTGTCATAGGACTTATACACGTTCTTTAATTAAATAAACCGAAACATTTTAGTAATAGAAAAAATAGATGAAACAATATATTCTGTTACTCGTGCTCATGGTGATGGGTGCGGGTATCAACGCGTATGCAGAAGATGTAAATCCTGTGAAGGAAGGAAATGTGATTTCTGGTCATGTAGTAGAAAAAGGTACGGAGAATAGCCTTCCGTATGCCACCATATTGATTGTGGAGACTGGACAGGGTACGGTGAGTAATGAGGACGGCGGGTTCCGTTTCAAGAAGGTTCCGGCAGGAAAGTACACATTGAGGGTTCAGCTACTGGGCTATGAGACACAGGAAAAGAAAGTGACTGTCAGTAACGACTTCACGGTAGATGTTCATTTTTTGATGAGCGACGAAAGTATCATGACGGATGAGGTGGTGGTGTCGGCCAATCGCAATGAGACAAGTCGCAAGGTAGCTCCGGTGGTGGTCAATGTGATGAATGCCAAACTGTTCGAGTCAGTGAATTCTACCGATTTGGCTAAATCATTGAACTATCAGTCGGGATTGCGTGTGGAGAATAACTGCCAGAATTGCGGCTTTCCTCAAGTGCGTATCAATGGGCTGGAAGGGCCTTATTCGCAGATTCTTATCAATAGCCGTCCGGTAGTCAGTGCTCTGTCCGGTGTGTATGGCTTGGAGCAGATTCCGGTGAATATGATAGAGCGTGTGGAGGTTGTCCGCGGAGGAGGATCGGCCTTGTTTGGTGCTAATGCAGTGGGCGGAACCATCAATATCATCACGAAAGACCCCATCAACAATTCATTTCAGGTTTCTTCAACGATGTCTAATATGAACGGCAAGGTGTGGGAGCAGTATATGGGCGCCAACACCTCTTTGGTGTCAAAAGACAATACGTATGGCATCGCTTTGTATCAGTCTTATCGGAACCGTAATCCGTATGATGCGGACGGAGACGGTTTCTCGGAGTTGGGAAAGCTGAACATGAATACGTTCGGGTTGCGTACTTATTACCGTCCTACGCAGTTCAGCCGTATCAGTCTGGAATATCACACTACGAATGAGTTCCGTCGCGGAGGAAATAAATTTGATTTGCAGCCGCACGAAACGGATATCACCGAACAGACCAAGCACGTCATCAATAGTGGCGGATTGAGTTATGATCTGTTTTGGAAAGAATACAAACATAAGCTTTCTTTCTATTCTTCCATCCAGCATACCGACCGTAACAGTTATTATGGTGCGCAGCAGGATGCGAATGCATACGGAAAGACGAAAGACCTGACTTGGGTGGCAGGCGGCATGTATGTGGGTAATTTTGAGAAAGTTTTATTCTCTCCTGCTACTTTTACCGCCGGATTGGAGTATCAGAACAATTCCCTGCACGATGTTATGACCGGTTATCACCGTGATATGGAACAAGATGTGCGCATTGCCAGCGCTTTTGTACAGAACGAATGGAAAATGAATCAGTTTGTATTCCTGGCCGGGTTCCGTCTGGATGATCATAACTTGATTGACAATCCTATCTTCAGCCCCCGTCTGAACCTGCTTTACAAACCGAATGACAAATTGCAGGCACGTATTACCTGGTCTACCGGTTTCCGTGCGCCGCAGGCATACGATGAGGATTTGCATGTTACCGCAGTAGGAGGTGAGGGTGTACTTATCAAGTTGGCGGAAGGGCTGAAACCGGAGCATTCCAACAGCATCAGCGGCTCCGTTGATTGGACGGCAAATATCGGTCATTTCCAGACCAATTTGTTATTGGAAGGGTTCTATACCGGATTGGATGATGTGTTTGTACTGGAGGATATGGGGCATGACAAGGACGGTAACAAGGTGAAGGAGCGTCGCAACGGTAACGGGGCGCGTGTGTATGGCGTGAATCTGGACGGAAAGATTGCACATGGACGTGATGCGGCTTTACAGGTGGGCTTTACGGTACAGCGCAGCGAATATACCGAGTTGGAGGCATGGAGTGAGAATCCTGAGGTAGCGCCGGTGAAGCGGATGCCCCGTACTCCTGACTATTACGGTTATTTCACATTGACAGCTGCTCCGTTCAAGAATTTCGACTGCTCTTTGTCCGGTGTGTACACAGGCCGGATGCATGTGCCGCATTTCGCACCGACAGAGTTGCCCGAGGAATATATAGGACAGTATATCGCTAAAGATGAAATGGTACATACGCCTGATTTTTTTGATTTAAATGTGAAACTGAATTACACATTTGTATTGAATGACCATATCAAATTGCAATTAAACGGTGGAGTACAGAATATTTTCAATGCTTTCCAAAAGGATTTGGACAAAGGGGGTTATCGTGACTCGGGTTATTTCTATGGGCCTACACAGCCTAGAACGTATTTTGTGGGAATCAAGATTACGAATTGAATAATCTGCTGATTTGTCAATGTGCTAATATGTCAATAGGTTACGCTTTGTTCCGCATGGCACATTAGCACATTGATAAATTAACAGATTGATTTATTATCAACTACTGACAAGTGACTATACTTTTCTGTAATCCGGAACCCCGGATCGGGATAATTATATAAGGGGAAGCGGTGTTCCGTTTCTCCTTCCATATAACTCCACAGACTGGCATATTCTTCTTTCTTTTCGCCCATTTCCTGCAATTGCAACATATATTGCCAGATAGATTTGTTTTCCTTGATATATATTTTGTCCATCTGATGAATGATCGGGCTATGTTGGCGGGTGGGATCATGGTCAAATTCCAACATCCGCTTTCCATCTTTCGTCATACCGATAGTGACAAAAGTCATACTTTTGCCTATGCCCGGCAGATTCAACACACTGCGGTCCGTTGCTACGAAAGGAATCTGGTGGGAGGTACAGAAACGCTGTATGGCTGCGGCGCGGTCCTTGCTGTTTCTCAGCAAGTTCAAGAACTCCTTTTCTTGCTCTGCGGAAAGTTTTCCCCATACCTTTTCCTCTTCTTTCTCCTGTAAGGAGCGGCTGTTCGGTGTGAATACCGCGTAGTTCTCTTCAAAACCTTTTACCGAGAAGGTGTAATAGCATAGTACACCCAGCCCATTCAATACTTTGCGCAGTTTGGCGGTATGTCCGCGACGGGAGGCCGCTACATTATATACTAACTGATTGGTGATAGTCCATCCGGCTGCCAGTATCTTGCGGATAGCTTCACGCGCTTCGGGTGTTACTTCCAGTGGAGTCTGGAAATGCGTTTGAATCAGAAATTGGCTGACTCCTATGGCAGATGCCTTTTCTTTGAACTCGCGTAAGATTTCCAATAGCTCGTCATTGATTCGCATGGGCAGATACACAGGGAGCCGGCTTCCCAAGCGTACACGCTGGAGCTCGGCGTATTTTTCTCCTTCCGCACGGTGCAGGTTTGCATTCCGCTTGCGGACAGCCATTTTGTAGACGGCTTCCAGTATATTGCGCAGGGTCTTGTTCTGGCTCATCAATGCATCCCCACCCGTAATCAGGATATCCCTGAGTTGAGAGTCGTTCTCAAAGTATTCCATCAGTTTTTTCAACCTTTTGTCCCAGCTCTTTTTCGGCTTCAATTCCTCAAAGTTGAAGTTCAGGCGTTCACTTTGGAAGTCGTACATGCGCTGGCAGGATGCACACAGGCCACCGCAAGCTCGTCCCATCGAGTCGGGGATAAGAATGGCCACATCGGGATAACGCCGGTGGATATTATGACCTTCAGGCAACAGCCATCCCGCGGCATTGGGCTTTCCGGCTTCCACCACATCTTCTTTTTCCCAGGCGTGGATATTTCCGTAGGTTTCTACCAATTGGGAAGAGTACAAGATATAGCTTCGTATGGCTGTATCATCATATCCTTTCCCCGTAGGATTCAACAAAGAAATATAGTAAGGGGTGATAAAGACAGGCATTCTTTTCTTACGTGCTTTGTGATAAAGCTGCAAAGTTTCTTCCGGCAGGGAATTACCTAACATCCGGTTCAGTTCGGTGGGGCTTTTTACAGCCATAGCCAGATGGAAACGGGCTTCATTCCACCATTGGCAGACCAGTTGGCGCTTTTCCTCCCCGGTGATTCCTTCGGGAAAAATGTAACGGCTTGAGGGCGCGTGCCTGTTTTCTATTTTCTGGATAAGAAGGGAGATGATACGCTCTTTGTTTTGGTGGCGGATAGCCCGGACATCGTCATTCAGTCCGCTGGGCCAGCGTTTCATCCATTGTTGCACTTGTTTTTCATTGGGAAGTTCGTCCTCTTCGTGATAAAGCCGGTCGAACTGGTGATACAGGTCCATCCATAAATCAACGGAAATCTCTTCATTGATGATACGATTCGTTAAAAACTTCCAAAGCAGTGAGATGGTTTCTATTTTAATCTCTTGTTCTGTAGAGGCTTCGTAAATGGTTTTTCCATCGTTATCTATCAGTCTTTTAATTTGCCTTGCGGCAGCAGGATTGTAAATATGACCGGATAATAGATAATCGTTCAGCTTGTTTTTAAAAGCTGTTTCATCCTGGCTTTCTGAAGCCAATGAAGTGAGTTGGGTTAATCGGGTTTCGAATAGTGTTTTAATGCCATGGGTGGATAACATCTTATTCTTTTGTTTCATAAGCAAACGGTTGTTAAAAAAGTGAATACTATAAATAACATATTTCTCGTAGAAAAGTTATCAAACTGTTAACTTCATGCTGCTAAGATAATAAAAAAGCTTCTTTTATGCAAATCCCTTAACAAAAAGACGTTTTTTATAAATAGCATTATTTTATAGAGTACATTTGCTTTGTGCTTTCGTCTTTTTTTAAAGCCCGAAGCTTTTATCGGGAAACGAAGAAATTCGTAATTTTGTAGGGCTTTGCTTGTTTGCAGGCCAATCAAGCTGAAGAGAAACCTCATTTTAATAGATGGAAAAACAACATAGAAGAAAATAAATGGAACTGAAACAACTTTTTACCTTTGCAGCAGCCTGTTCGCTGGCGCTTTCGGTGTCGGCGCAAGATAGAGTACACTATACAGGCACGGAGCTGTCTAACCCTACCTATCATGACGGGCAATTGTCACCCGTGGTAGGAGTACACAATATTCAGGTGATGCGTGCCAACCGGGAACACCCTGCACCCGATAATGGCAATGGATGGACATACAATCATCAGTCCATGTTGGCTTATTGGAACGGACAATTCTATATGCATTATCTTTCCGATCCTTCGGACGAGCATATTCCTCCCTCACAAACTTTCCTGATGACCTCGAAAGACGGTTATCACTGGACAAACCCGGTGACCCTTTTCCCTATCTACCGGGTTCCCGATGGCTATACCAAGCCCGGACGCACAGACAAGGCGAAAGATCTGGATGCCATCATGCATCAGCGTGTAGGCTTTTATGTGTCAAAGAGCGGCAGACTGATAGCTATGGGGAACTATGGCGTGGCACTGGACAAGAAAGATGACCCGAATGACGGGAACGGAATAGGCCGTGTGGTTCGCGAAATTAAAAAGGACGGTTCCTTCGGCCCCATTTATTTCATTTATTATAACCATGCGTTCAATGAAAAGAATACCTCTTATCCTTATTTCAAGCGCAGTAAAGACAAGGAATTTGTAAAAGCCTGTCAGGAGATTCTGGACAATCCCCGCTACCGCATGCAATGGGTGGAGGAAGCCGACCGCAATGACCCGCTGATTCCTTTAAACAAAGAATACAAAGCATATTGTGACTATACCTTGCCCGACGGCCGTTTGGTAAGCCTGTGGAAACACGCCCTGACTTCCATCAGCGAGGATGGCGGGAACACATGGGCGCAACCGGTGGAACGTGCGAAAGGTTTCGTAAACAGTAATGCGAAGATCTGGGGGCAACGTTTGAGTGACGGTACATACGCCACGGTGTATAATCCTTCCGAGTTCCGCTGGCCACTGGCTATTTCGCTGAGTAAGGACGGGCTGGAATATACGACCTTGAACCTGGTGCACGGCGAGATTACACCGATGCGTTACGGAGGTAATTATAAATCATTCGGTCCTCAGTATGTACGGGGTATTCAGGAAGGTAACGGGACTCCTCCCGATGGTGATTTATGGGTGACTTACAGTATGAATAAAGAGGATATGTGGGTGTCTCATATTCCTGTGCCTGTCCGCGCACACGCCAGCGAGCATGCTGACGACGATTTTGCTGGCTACAAAGATTTGAGTGAACTGACTGACTGGAATTTGTATTCCTTGCAGTGGGCTCCCGTATCACTGGATGGAAAATGGCTGGTGCTGCAAGACAAGGACTTATTCGATTATGCCCGTGTGGAGCGTAAGATACCTGTCACAAAAGAACTGAAAGTTTCTTTCGAACTGATGGCGGAACAGAACGATAAAGGACTTTTGCAGATAGAATTTTTGGATGAAAACGGCATTGCCTGTTCCCGTCTGGAACTGACTCCCGATGGACTTTTCCGCGCCAAAGGAGGTGCGCGGTTTGGTAATTTGTTGAAGTATGAACCGGGTAAGGCATATAAGGTGGAAGTGGAACTCTCTGTTGCCAACCGCATGGTAATTGTCTATGTGGATGGAAAGAAAGTGGGGCAACGTATGTTCTTTGCACCCGTTCCGGCCATTGAGAGAGTGATGTTCCGCACCGGAGCGCAACGGACTTATCCTACGGTGGATACTCCGGCGGACTGGTATGGCATTCTGCCGGATGCGGGTGAGCAGGAACCCTTGTGCACTTATCGTATAGCCAACTTTAAGACGGCTTCTGCTGATAAGGATGCAGGTGCGGCCTTCTTGAAATATAAGGATTTCAAGCCCTATGTGGATTATTTCAACAGCATGGAGGATGAGAATATAGCCCAGGCTATTCCCAATGCCCGCGCATCTCAATGGATGGAAGAAAACATTCCTCTTTTCGAGTGCTCTCAAAAGAACTTCGAGGAAATGTATTATTATCGTTGGTGGACGTTGCGCAAGCACATCAAGGAAACTCCGGTGGGCTATGGTATGACCGAATTTTTGGTAAACCGTTCGTATGCCGATAAATACAATCTGATAGCTTGTGCCATCGGTCATCATATTTATGAGAGCCGCTGGTTGCGTAATCCGGAATACTTGAATCAGATTATCCATACTTGGTATCGGGGGAACGAAGGCGGCCCGATGGCCAAAATGACCAAGTTCAGCTCGTGGAATGCGGATGCGGTACTGGGACGTTACATGGTCGATGGAAACAAGGAGTTCTTGTTGGATATGGTAAAGGATTTGGAAGCGGAATATGCCCGTTGGGAAAAGACAAACCGCCTGCCCAATGGACTTTACTGGCAGGGTGATGTGCAGGATGGCATGGAAGAATCCATCAGCGGAGGCCGTCGTAAGCAATATGCCCGTCCTACTATCAATAGTTATATGTATGGCAACGCCAAAGCGCTTTCTCTTATCGGCATCATGACAGGAGATGAGGGCATGGCCATGAAATATGGATTGAAAGCCGACTCCATTCAGACATTGGTACAGGATAAGTTGTGGAACACAGACCACCATTTCTTTGAAACGATGCGTGGAGATGCGTCCGCCGAGGTACGCGAGGCTATCGGCTACATCCCTTGGTATTTCAATTTGCCGGATGCTTCTTCCAAATACACTGTGGCATGGAAGGAAGTGATGGACGAGAAAGGTTTTTCCGCACCTTACGGACTTACCACTGCCGAGCGCCGTCACCCTGAGTTCCGCACGCATGGCGTAGGTAAGTGTGAATGGGATGGGGCTATCTGGCCGTTTGCATCTGCACAGACTTTGACTGCAATGGCCAATTTCATGAATAATTATCCTCAGACTGTATTGACAGACAGCGTGTATTTCCATCAAATGGAACGCTATGTGGAGTCGCAACATCACCGTGGCCGCCCCTACATAGGCGAGTATCTGGATGAGGTGACCGGTTATTGGTTGAAAGGAGATCAGGAACGCAGCCGTTATTACAATCATTCTACTTTTAATGATTTGATGATTACCGGTTTGATAGGACTCCGTCCGCGCATGGATAACACAGTGGAGGTGAATCCGTTGATTCCCGAAGGAAAATGGGATTATTTCTGTTTGGATAATGTGTTGTATCATGGCCGTAACCTCACTATTTTGTGGGATAAGGACGGCAGCCGTTACCAGCGTGGAAAAGGTCTGCATATCTATGTGGATGGAAAAGAAGTGGGACATGCCGATACATTGACCCGTGTTCTTTGTGAGAATGTGCTATAAATTTGAATAAAGGGATGTCTTAAGATAATAAATAGACTGTTGAAAGAAAAATGAATTATAGAAAATTCTTAATAGCCGCTTTGTTAGTGATGTCTTTCGCCGTACAGGCGAAGGACATCACTATTACGCGCCTGACTTGCGAAATGCAGGAAGGACTGGTAACTACCTCTGACATCCCTCGTTTGGGATGGCAGATGAGTTCGCCGGAAAATGGCACGCGGCAGACCGCTTATGAGATAGAGGTTCGGGATGTATGGGCAGGAAAAGTAGTCTGGAACAGCGGCAAAGTAAAATCCGCTCAAAGCCAGTTGGTTTCTTGTGCGGATGCAGCCTTGGAGAAGGACAGGCATTATACTTGGCGCGTCCGTGTCTGGGATGAGGCTGATACGCCTTCAGCCTGGAGCGAATCCTCTGATTTCAGTATCCTGACTTCCGAAGCGGCTTTCGCCGGCAGTGAATGGATTGGGGCCATTACCCGTAAAGACGCTCATTTACCCGAAGGCCGGAAATATCATGGCAGTGAACTGAAAAAGCCTGAGGCAAAGGCCGCCTGGGCTGCTGTGGATACTTTGGCAAAGAAAAGTATTTATCTGCGCCGCGAGTTCCATGTGGCAAAGAAAGTGAAAGACGCCACGGCATATGTATGTGGTTTGGGCTTTTATGAATTTTCGCTGAATGGAGAAAAAGTGGGAGACAGCGAATTTGCCCCTCTATGGAGCGACTATGACAAAAGTGTCTATTATAATACTTATGATGTCACCTCGCAAGTGAAGAAAGGCGGTAACGCCATCGGAGTCCTGCTGGGAAATGGATTTTACAATGTGCAAGGCGGCCGCTATCGTAAACTGCAAATCAGTTTCGGCGCTCCCACGCTTCGTTTCCGGATGGTGGTGAATTATGAAGACGGAACCAGTGAAACGATTGTTTCCGGCAAGGACTGGAAGTACGATTTCAGTCCCGTACTGTTCAATTGCATCTATGGCGGAGAAGATTATGACGCCCGCCGTGAGCAGAAAGGCTGGAACATGTTCGGTTTTAAAGAGCAGGATTGGCGTCCTGTCGTGATTCAGGAAGCCCCCAAAGGGGTGCTTCGTCCGCAGATAGCGCAACCGGTGAAGATCATGGAGCGTTATGATATCCGGAAAGTGACCAAGCTCACCGCTGAACAGATAACAGCCGCCTGCAAGTCAACCAAACGGACGGTGGACCCCTCTGCCTTTGTGCTGGATATGGGACAGAACCTGGCCGGTTTCCCCGAAATTACCGTCCGTGGAAAGAAAGGGCAGAAAATAACCTTGCTTGTATCCGAATCCCTGACGGACGAGGGAGCTTGCAATCAGCGTCAGACCGGCCGGCAGCATTATTATGAATATACTCTGAAAGGGGAAGGAGTGGAGACTTGGCACCCCCGTTTCTCCTACTATGGCTTCCGCTATATTCAGGTGGAAGGCGCTGTGCTGAAAGGGCAGAAGAATCCCCTCCGTCTTCCGGTGATCCAGAAGATACAGTCGTGCTTTGTTTATAACTCGGCTCCTAAAATATCCACCTTCGAATGCTCCAACCGCATCTTCAATGATGCCCACCGGCTGATAGAAAAAGCGGTGCGAAGCAACATGCAGTCTGTGTTTACGGATTGTCCGCACCGGGAGAAACTGGGCTGGCTGGAACAGGATCATTTATGCGGTCCCGGTTTGCTGTACAATTATGATTTGACGGGCTTTGTCCCTCAGACTCTTCAGAACATAGCCGATGCGCAGCATGCCAACGGCGCGGTTCCTACTACTGCTCCGGAATATGTGGTATTCGAGTCCGATTTGAGTGATTTTGCCGAATCTCCCGAATGGGGATGTACCTTTGTGGTATTACCTTTCATGTATTATGATACGTATGGGGATGATTCATTGATCAGAAAATATTATAACGGAATGCGCCGTTACATTGATTACCTCACTACCCGTGCCGACAATGGAATCGTTTCTTTCGGATTGGGCGATTGGTATGATTATGGAGATTTCCGGGCCGGATTTTCTCGTAATACGCCTGTTCCTTTAGTAGCTACCGCCCATTATTATATGGTTGTTCGCTATTTGACGGAGGCGGCGCGTATGCTGGATAATAAGTATGATGTAGCATATTACACTCATTTGGGTGAAGAAATTAATAAAGCATTCCATCGGGAGTTTTATCACAAGGACACTCATCAGTATGGTACGGGAAGCCAGTGTAGCAATGCCTTGCCTTTGTTCCTCGGAATGGTTCCCGCCGATGACAGACAGGCGGTGCTTGATAATCTGGTAGCGGATATAAAACGCCACGGCAACCGGCTGACCACCGGTGATGTGGGTAACCGTTACCTGTTCCAGACTTTGGCGCGTAACGGGTTGAATGAACTGATGTACACCATGCACAACCATGAAGAAGCACCCGGCTATGGTTTCCAGCTGAAATTCGGAGCTACCACGCTGACCGAGCAATGGGACCCGCGGCAAGGTTCTTCGTGGAATCACTTTATGATGGGGCAGATTGATGAATGGTTCTTCAACTCGCTGGCGGGTATCCGCACCGTTGAGGGAAAACCGGGAATGAAGGAAATAGAAATACGTCCCCGGCCGGTAGGCGATTTGACATACGTCCGTGCCTCTACCGAAACCTTGTACGGAAAGGTAGCGGTAGACTGGACCCGCAAGAATGGAGTCTTTACATTAAAAGTAACGATACCTGTAGGGTGTACGGCACGCGTATTCCTTCCCGATGAAAAAGAGCCGAAGATAGTGGAAAGCGGAACTTATACCTTTAAGAAATAAACGCAGCTTTCATAGGAAAAGCCCCTTGGGATATTTGGTAAAACTAAAATAAAATAATGAACGATGAACGATATGAATAAACGTACCTTTTTAAGTCTGTTACTATGTGTTTGCTGTCTGTCTTTTCTGCATGCGGAGCGTGTGGATATGCAGCAGGCAGGTGCCGATGTGCAAGGCAGGAAACTGAACACAGCATTGATTAATTCCACCATCGACCGCCTGAACGCCCATGGTGGAGGAACCCTCTTTTTCCCCGCAGGAACTTATCTCACCGGTTCCATCCACATGAAAAGTAACATCACTCTGGAACTGGAAGCAGGAGCCACCTTGAAATTCTCGGAGAACTTTGACGACTTCCTCCCTTATGTGGAAGTGCGCCATGAGGGAATCATGATGAAAAGTTTCCAACCGCTGATTTATGCCGTGGATGCAGAGAACATCACCATCAAGGGTGAAGGGACACTGGACGGACAGGGCAAAGCATGGTGGACGGAATTTTTCCGCGTCCTTGTAGACCTCCGGGACAACGGCAAGAGAAACATCAACAAGTACCAGCCCATGTTCGAGAAGGAAAACGACCTGAAAGCCCTTTACGCCGAAACCAACGAAGACTGGCACGGCACATTGGACCGTCGTTTCTTCCGTCCTCCTTTCATACATCCCATCCGTTGCAAGAATGTACGGGTAGAGGGCGTGAAGATTATCAACTCTCCCTTCTGGACCGTAAACCCTGAGTTTTGCGATAATGTGACCATTAAGGGCATTACCATCCACAATGTGCCTTCCCCCAATACGGACGGCATCAACCCTGAGTCTTGTAAGAACGTACATATCAGCGACTGCCACATTTCGGTAGGCGACGACTGCATCACCATCAAATCAGGACGTGACCTGCAAGCGCGTAAACTGGGCGTTCCTTGCGAGAATATCACGATTACCAATTGCACCATGTTGAGCGGACACGGTGGTGTGGTTATCGGCAGCGAGATGAGCGGAGGAGTGAAGAAAGTAACCATCAGCAATTGTGTCTTTGACGGAACCGACCGGGGGATTCGTCTGAAATCCACCCGTGGCCGCGGAGGTATCGTAGAAGATATCCGGGTAAGCAATATTGTGATGCGTAACATCAAGAAAGAGGCTATCGTCCTCAATCTGAAATACAGCAAGATGCCTGCCGAACCGAAGAGTGACCGTACTCCGGAATTTCGCAATATCTATGTGTCGGGTGTGACGGTCCGTGATGTAAATACCCCCATTATGGTGGTGGGCCTGCCCGAAGCGCCTATTACCGGTATTGTGATGCGTGATGTGTATATTCAGAATGCCAAGCAACGCTGTGTTTTTGAAGACTGCAAGGACTTGGTGCTGGATGATGTGTATGTGGATGGTAAAGAAATAAAATAGACTTCCCGATGAAGAAACAACTATTATGGTGCATGGCGGCACTCTCTTTTTCCGCTGCATCTGCACAAACTTATGAAACCCGGTTCGCACGTCCGTTATCCGATGTGTTGAATGACGTTGCCGCCCGTTTCCAGGTCCGCTTGAAATATGACGTGGATACGGTGGGGCGTGTGCTTCCGTATGCCGATTTCCGTATCCGGCCCTATTCGTTGGAGGAAACGCTGACCAATGTGCTTTCCCCCTTCGATTATAAATTCGTAAAGCAAAGTGACAAGGTGTACAAGCTGAAACCCTACGAATACGCCCGCCGCACGGATGCCGACGGAGAAAAAATGCTGGCATACCTTGGCGGTCTATATAGTGACAAAGGTCAATGGGAACAGCGCAGGGAGATTCTCCGCAAAGAGGTGCGCCAACGTCTGGGACTGGATGATATGCTGGGGAAAACAGTGAAGGATGCAAAGCCTGTTCTTTCCAAAATACGCAAATTTGATGGCTATACCGTGCAGAACTTTGCATTGGAAACCTTGCCGGGGCTTTATGTCTGCGGTTCAGTTTATGCTCCCCGCACCAAGGGCAAACATGCGCTGATAATCTGTCCCAACGGACACTTCGGACAAGGACGTTACCGCAAAGACCAGCAGCAGCGCATGGCGACACTGGCACGTATGGGGGCTGTCTGCGTGGATTATGACCTGTATGGTTGGGGGGAATCCGCCTTGCAGGTAGGAGGAAAGGCGCACCACACTGCCGATGCGCACACCATTCAGGCTATGAATGGAATATTGATACTGGACTATATGCTGGCACATCGTAAAGATATAGACCCTACCCGCATTGGTGTGAACGGTGGTTCCGGCGGAGGAACACAGGCCGTGTTGCTCACTGCCCTGGACGACCGTTTTACGGCTGCCGCCCCTGTGGTCAGTCTGGCTTCTCATTTTGATGGCGGCTGCCCGTGTGAAAGTGGCAAGCCCATCCAGTTGGCAGGTGGAGGAACTTGCAATGCGGAACTGGCCGCTCTGTTTGCCCCGCGTCCCCTGTTGGTGGTTTCCGATGGAGGAGACTGGACAGCCACGGTCCCCCGTTTGGAATATCCTTACCTGCAACGCATCTATGGTTTTTATGGTGCGACAGACAAGGTGAGCAATGTACATTTGCCGCAAGAACGTCATGATTTCGGTCCGAACAAGCGCAATGCGGTTTATGATTTCTTTATAGACGTGTTCGGCCTTGACCGGAGCATGCTGGATGAAAGTAAAGTAACCATTGAACCGGAAAACGCATTGAAGAGCTTTGGTGAGAAAGGCGAGAAACTGCCTGCCGGAGCTATAAAATATGAAGAGTGATTTTGTCGTTTATTTATTAGGTTAAGAGTTAGTGCAAAATCTCCCTCTTGCATAGCCTGTGAAGGTAAGCAAGGGGGAGTCTTTTCTTGCCAATCCGGCAAAAAGATAACGTTTGAAAGAGTCAACTGGTATTATGACTAAGTGCTAACTCTGTTAGCTATCTTTGCAAGTAAGTAAAGGAGTCGTCTCTGAAATATCAAACTACAGTCTATAACAAGATAATGCGTTTCTGCAATAGGGCGGCGATCTGCTGTCTCAGTAGTGGGGCGCTGATGGGTTTGGCCATATAGCCGTCGAATCCGTTTTCCATAACCCGTTGCTCGTCACTGGCATAGGCGAAAGCCGTAACAGCGATGATAGGTACATCCAAGGACAGTTTTCGTATTTCCCGGGTTGCTTCATAACCATCCATCACCGGCATATTGATATCCATCAGAATTATTTGAGGATGATGGGTCTTATACAGATTGACGGCTTCTTTTCCATCCCAAGCATGAATCAAGTTATAGTCTCGTTTTAAGATAGACTGGAACAGCCGGTAATTGCTTTCATTGTCTTCGGCAATCAGAATGGTCAGTTTGTCTTTCTGTACGGAGATGGGTTGATGCATATCTTCCTTTTTGTTATCCGTTCCGGCTGGTTGATAGGGGATGGTGAACCAGAAAGTAGATCCTTTCCCTTCTTCAGACTCTACGCCGATATATCCTCCCATGTGTTCTACAATCGTTTGGCAGATGGATAATCCCAATCCTGTACCCTGTATAAAGGAGTTAAGTTTTACGAAACGTCCGAAAATGGAATTTGCTTTGTCTGCCGGAATACCGCAGCCGGTATCTTTTACATAGAAATAAAGTTCTCTGCCGTGTAGTTCGTAGCCGAAGGTGATGCTTCCTTGTGAGGTAAACTTGCTGGCATTGTTCAGTAAATTATTCAAGACTTGCATCAGGCGGTTCTTTTCCGTCTTTATGGGGCAGGAGGGGAGTCCTTTTTGTGCAACCAGTTGAATTCCGTGAGCTTCTGTCCGATAACGGATCACACTCTCGATTTCGGAAATAATTTCATTCAGTTCCACGTTGGAATAACAGAATTCCAATGTGCCGGCTTCTATCTTTGACAAGTCCAGTATGTCACTGATTAATTGCAGCAGTAATGTATTGTTGCTTTCAATGATATTGATATATTCCTGTTTTTCCTGTTCTTCCTCTGCAGTGGCAAGGATATTTGAAAAGCCGATGATCGCATTTAGCGGAGTGCGTATCTCGTGACTCATATTGGCAAGGAAAGCTGATTTCAACCGGTTGGACTCCTCAGCACGGTCTTTGGCTGAGAGAAGCTCGTCCTCCATTTTCTTTCGTTCGGTTATGACCAGCGAAGAGCCTACCAGCGTAAGCGGCATTCCATTCTCATCTTTGCTTTCCACGGCCGCTTGTGCCTCTATCCAGTCTATTTTCCATTGCTTTTCGTCATTGGCTAATACACGATATTCTTCTTTTACTTTCTCTATTTTCCCGTCTGCCAGGTCGCGATAGGCCTGCATCACCCGTGGACGGTCTTCCTTGATAATCTTGGCGAAATATTGCTCGTCCGAAACGCTCAGTTGCTCTTCACTGATATCACCCGGCATAGCGGCCATGGCTATGGGGCGGTTGAGGTCGCACAAGATGGTATGGTCTTTCAGATTCCATTTCCAAGGTACGATATTTGCCACGTCCAGTGCCATGGAGAGTTTATGGTTTGTGGCGCTCAGCATTTGCTGTGCATTGTGCAGTTCGGTGCTGTCCATGCAGAACACGTCCACCATATCCGGTTCGGTGGAACAATTCAGAACAACGTCATAAAAGGTATTGATCGTCTTGAAATAAAACGGGAATGTGATTGATTTTTTTTCTTTTAAGGTGATTCCCATGAAATGGGCGAATTCTGGTAAAGCCTCTGGGAAGATTTCGGAAGTTCTTTTTCCTATTATCTCAGATTTTTTGAAGAAACATCGTTCGAAGTAATGGTTGACATCCCGATAAATGCCATCTGCAATATTCCCTTCTTTGTCCCATATAACTTCTTCCTTCATATAGAGAATAGGCATATTGTCTACTAGATGGGTGTATTGTGCGTTCGTCTCTATTTCTTTTTGCTGAGCTCGTCTCAGTGCTTTCAGCATTTGTATGCGCTTTTGTTGCGCTATAGCTACCAGTATGAAAGCTATGAATATAATCAGGATAATCCATTTGTATTTATTCAGAAAATTGACAGGCTTATCATAGAAAATAGTGTTGTCGGGGCATCGTTTAGGATTAAGCCCTTTATTGATGAGTCTGGTATAATTGAAGGTGGGGTGTGCTTCTTTAGGTTCATAAAAAGGGATGTCACTCGCTTTTTTCCCGTTGAGAATGTCATCGGTTGTTTTCAATAATTGCTTGGTGAAGACCTGTTCGTTATACATATATCCTCCTACCATGCCTCCGTCGTCCATTCCTGCATAGCGAATGGTGAACAGCGGGACTGATATGCTGGAAATGCTTCTGTAGGCATTGATCAGCATATTGCTTGAGATGAATGATTCGGTAAACCAGGTGGATGCCAGAATTCCTGTAGTTTTGTCTGTCTTACGTACTGCATTATATAACTGATGTAAAGTATTGGTACGTGAAGAGATGTATTCGTAATCCATTTGTGGGTATTTTTCTTTGATCACCTTCTGCAATTGTTTGTCATATTCCGGATTGGGGTAAATACCGTCTCCTAGAAAAACTAGTTTTTTCATGCCGGGAATCATCCGTTGCATCAGTTTCACACTTTCTTCCAGATAGACGGGGGTGTGCATATAGGTGAAATTATATTCTTTGGCCAATTCGCTCATGTGCGTCCTTTCGTTGGGGCTTACCATATCCCTCTGCCTGTAGAATTCCTCATGATATACATAGGGGTCTGCTCCACAGACAATCGCAGGCACGTCACCCCATAAAGCTTGTATTTCTTCTCTGAAAATCAGGCTCATGCTTCCTACAAAGAACAACAGACGGGGAGGGGTGGAACCGTATCTGGAAAAAAGGGCTTCTGAGAATTTTTCTATTTTTGTGGAGTCGCTTACCATAAATAAATTCAGGTGTTCTATATAGGCATTCATCTTTTCTATTTCTGCTATTTTATGAACGATAGGCGTGGTAATGCTGTTACTCCATGGAGAGGATTCATTATAGCTGTTTAAAATCAGCACATATTCTTCACTTTCAGTCTTTTTTTGTGTATTGTTAGCTTTACTGGTGGCTGAAAAGATCGTAAATACACAGGTATATATCAACAATCGTTGTATATGGTTTATACAAATGCTCTTAAGATTTCTGTCCATGGTTGATTTTATGCTCTTCTTTATTATATAGCTATGATGCTTGTGATAAAACAAATGTACGATTAATTCGGAAAGTGAACGAATAAAAACAAGTGTTTAACAAATATTAAAAGGATGATCCAGAAGTGGAAGATTTCCCGTGTGAACAAATGTGGAAGCATTAAAGGGGAACTTTTGCTTGTTCATAAATAAATTAGAGCGCCGGTAAGAGATGAGGCAAGTTGTACACAGTGTCATCTAGCTGTCTGTCAGCTATTGATAATGAATGCAAATTTGGCAGATTCTGCGGTTAACCCCTGTTAAGTGCTTATCTGTCTGTGTTAAAAGAGGAAAAAAATCTCTGACAAACGGTACAACCGTACAATATTTGTCATTACATTAGCGTCAGAAATGTTAAACCAAACTTGAAATTAACAAATTAATAGATATTAAGTTATGAAACAAGCAACTAAAATGGTACTAGGCGCAGCAGCAATAGTGGCAATCAGCGCAGGTGTAGCAGGAGTAACGACTTATTCTATGTTGAAACCCGAGCCGAACAAAAGCGTGGCCTTTAATGATGTGTTCCAACAAAATCCGAATACAAGACTCGCCGCGCTGGACGCCACCCAAATGCAACCGGTGGATTTGACTCAGGCAGCGGAAAACTCAGTGCATGCAGTAGTTCATATAAAGTCAACTCAAGAGTCAAAAACTCAGACGGTTACCGTTCGCGATCCGTTCTATGATTTCTTTGGTGATATTTTTGGAAATGGCAGAGGCGGTGGTCAGCAGCGCCAAGTACAGACTCCTGAAAGAGTGGGCTTCGGTTCTGGAGTGATCATCTCGAAAGATGGATACATTGTGACGAACAACCATGTAATTGATAATGCTGATGTGATCAGTGTCAAACTGAATGACGGACGTGAATATAAGGGACGTGTAATCGGTACAGACCCCAGCACGGATTTAGCGTTGGTTAAAATTGAAGCGGATGAGCTTCCCACTATTCCTGTAGGCGACTCGGAAGCCTTGAAAGTGGGTGAGTGGGTATTGGCTGTAGGTAATCCGTTCAATATGACATCTACAGTGACCGCCGGTATTGTGAGCGCCAAGGCACGTTCTTTGGGCGTATATAATCAAGGTGTGGAGTCGTTCATCCAGACGGATGCCGCTATTAACCAAGGTAACAGTGGCGGGGCATTGGTCAATGCAAAGGGAGAGTTGGTAGGAATCAACTCGGTGCTTTATTCACCGACAGGAGCTTATTCCGGTTGTGGTTTTGCCATCCCTACCAGTATTATGAAGAAGGTGATAGCCGACTTGAAAGAATATGGAACTGTCCAGCGTGCGGTATTGGGCATCAAGGGTACTCCTATTAATGACGACCAGCAGATGATGCCGGAAGATATCAAGAAGAAAGTGAAGGAACTGGGCGCTACTGATGGTGTGCTGATAGCTGAGGTGATCGAAGGAGGTTCGGCAGCCGGTAACTTGGAAGTGGACGATGTCATTATCGGTATTGACGGGAAACGTGTGAAGAACTTTGCAGAATTACAGGAAGGTTTGGCTAAGCACCGTCCGGGTGATAAAGTGACTGTCAAGGTATTGCGTGACAAGAAAGAAAAGAATATCGAGATGACCTTGAAGAACGCACAAGGAACAACAAAAGTGGTGAAGAGTGCGGGTATGGATATCTTGGGCGCAGCGTTCCGTGAAGTTTCTCAGGAATTGAAGAGACAATTGAATTTGGGATATGGTGTGGAAGTCACAGGGGTGACAGATGGTAAGATGAAAGCTGCCGGTATCCGTAAAGGTTTCATCATTCTGAAAGCGAATGGGCAGCCCGTCAAATCCGTAAATGATTTGGAGGATGTGCTGAAAGCTGCAACCCAGTCACCGGATCAGGTATTGTTCCTGAGTGGTATGTTCCCGTCCGGTAAACGTGCGAACTATGCAGTGGATTTGACACAGGAATAAAGATATTTTTTAAGGTAGAAAGTTTCAATAGGTAAAGTTTAGGGGATGCACGGTAAGGGTTACTTCTGTGCATCCTTATTTTTATAGTCGGGCAGGATTGATAAGGGCTGTTGACAGGATTCCATCGTGAAACCAGGTTTATGCTATATTATGGAATAATCTCTATTAAGTAAGTTGATAAGGTCAATAAAGAGAAAGATATGATTCTATTTCTGCAAAATATTTAGGAAAAGAGAGACAAAGATAGTCTTTTTTGATTTATTAGCTAATATTTTTCAAACAAAAATGGATGTATTCCATTTTAATATTGTAAATTTGCATCCCAAATTTGTTTTATAGAGAATGAGACAATTAAAGATTACCAAAAGTATCACTAACCGAGAGAGCGCATCTCTGGATAAGTATTTACAGGAAATAGGCCGTGAAGATCTGATTACTGTAGAGGAAGAGGTGGAGCTCGCTCAACGTATCCGTAAAGGCGACCGGGTGGCATTGGAAAAACTGACACGTGCTAACTTACGTTTTGTCGTGTCTGTAGCCAAACAGTATCAAAATCAGGGGTTAAGTCTTCCTGACTTGATTAATGAAGGCAACCTGGGATTGATTAAAGCAGCCGAAAAGTTCGATGAGACCCGAGGCTTCAAGTTTATCAGTTACGCCGTATGGTGGATTCGCCAGTCTATTCTCCAGGCATTGGCAGAGCAGTCACGTATTGTCCGTTTGCCGTTGAATCAGGTAGGTTCGTTGAATAAGATCAGCAAAGCCTTCTCTAAATTCGAACAGGAAAACGAGCGTCGTCCTTCTCCGGAAGAACTGGCCGATGAACTGGAAATACCTGTAGATAAAATCTCGGACACGTTGAAAGTTTCAGGACGCCACATTTCTGTAGATGCTCCTTTTGTGGAAGGAGAGGATAACAGTTTGTTGGATGTGCTTGTAAACGATGACTCGCCTATGGCAGACCGTTCCTTGGTTAATGAATCACTTGCGAGGGAAATTGATAGAGCACTCTCTACGCTGACCGAAAGGGAGAAGGATATTATCCAGATGTTTTTCGGTATTAATACGCAGGAAATGACGTTGGAAGAAATCGGCGATAAATTCGGCCTCACTCGTGAGCGCGTACGTCAGATTAAAGAGAAAGCCATTAGAAGATTGAGACAAAATTCGCGTAGCAAGCTGCTTAAGTCTTATTTAGGGTAAGAAAGACTCGGTTTCCGAAAAGAAAACAAAGCACAAGGTGGAAGGTGACTCCCGTCTTGTGCTTTTGTTCTTAATATGCTAATTATTATAGTTAATTAATCTATTACTTTTTCGTATTTGTTCGTAAATAACTACTTTTGTCCTCTAATAAAATTATAAAATTAGAATTATGAAATCCATAAAGATTCTGTGCTCTTTATTATTGGTACTGATGGTATGCTCGGCATTCTCATTGAAAGGAAGTAAAGGTAAATCCGTTTATATAGTAGGTGTATCCGCATCGTTTACAGATTCATTGGTCTATTTTACGGAAATCCAGTTGTTGGACAGTGTGAGGCTGGACAAGAATAAGATGTTGCCGGAACGTTCACAATACAGTTATCAGCTGAAAAACTATCTGGAAAACGAGGAAGGGCTGACGAACCGCACTTGCTTTGTTTATTTCTCGAACAGCAGAAAGAAACTGCAGAAGAGCATTAACAAGATGAAGACCAAGTATCAAAAAGGAAAGACCTTGTTGATTCGCGAAGTGAATCCTAACGCATTCAAGTTCAAGAAACCGGAAGAGTAATCCTTTTTCTTATGAAAAAGATTCTGTTTATATTTTTAGCAGCCTGCTTTTTCTTCTCTTGCGAGAAAGAGGCAATCGTGATTCCTCAGCAACATGCCGGAAGAACAGTCCTGGCTTTTTTCTGGGCAAATAACAACTTGAGTGATAATTTACGTAGGAATATTCTGACCATGATGAACGGTTTGACGGAAGTTACGGACTCTGCCACGCTGCTGGTCTATTGGGATGGTTACGAGAACAGCACGGAACCCAATTGGAAGACGCCTACTATCCTGCGCTATACCACCAACGGACGAGGAGGCATCAATGGCTATTCTAAGGATGAAATAGAAGATATGTTCTCTAATTCCAGTACGGCTGATATTGTGGAAATCGGTGTGGTTGAGAAGAGTTATCCTTCCCAGATCTCGACGGAAAAACAGGTGATGCAGACTGTTATTTCCGACATGATGGAATGTTATCCGTCAGAAAGTTACGGTATCATATTCGGTTCTCACGGTTCCGGATGGTTGCCTACCATTACGGGAACCCGTTCTATCGGAGTGGATGGAGTGAATGCAAATACGGCTGTGATACCCGAACTGGTTGAGGTCTTGCGTACGGTAAATCCCCGGAAGTTTGATTTTGTCTTGTTTGATGCGTGTATGATGGGGTGTGCTGAGGTGTATTATGAACTGAAGGATGTTACCAAGTATTGCATCGCTTCTGTACTTGATATACCGGCAGACGGATTTCCTTACGCAAGTGTCATGCCTTATTTGTATGAAAATGCGATCAAGGATTATTTGGAATCAATCTGTAAAGATTATATAGATTATTATAACTATAATGGCTGGGGAACCATTTCGGCGGTAGATTGCAGTCAGATGGAAGGATTGGCGGAAGCAACCAGAAGTGTGATTCTGTCCCATCGGGATAACCTGAAGAATGTTGATACGGCTGATTTGCAACAGTATGGTAAAGTTGGTAACAACTTCAAAGGTTATGCATACGATATGGTACAATTTGTCGGAAACTTGACTGGAGGGACAGTTCCCGAGGAATTTATGCAACAATTTAATAAAGCGGTCATTTATACAGATTATACCCCTAATCCTACTTCGTTCCTGTATAGGATAGATGGTAATAACTATTGTGGCATGGGGATGTATATCCCCAATTCATCCACCACTTCCAAATATTTGCTTTGGAATAATTATTTCAAGTCTTCCATAGCGTGGTATCATGTATCCGGATGGGCTGAGACGGAATCTATTTGGGGGAATTGAAGGAGAATTCGGCCAGTTGCTTTTTACTTGATCCCGAATAATAGATATAGTGAATGGAGGTGTTGAATTTCCGGTATTCCTCCATTTCCACCGAATTGTCTACTGCATCCTGCAGGGCTTGTTTAAAGGTGGCATAATGGGTGTTCATATAAATGGCGTTGTCCAGTTCCCCTGTGACACTGTAGAAATAACTCACAGCATTGTCTTTCTCATCATAACGGGTACTGTCCAGTGTAATCGTTTCGTTCATGCGGGTGGGGCAGGACCGGTTGGTCTTCTCGGCTGTCTGCTTGAATTTACGGACTTGTGAATGGTGGTTGTTATTACACCCTGCCAAAGTAAGAAAGCCTAGGGCCGCTATTATAATCGTTTCTCTTTTCATTATAAATGGTATTTTGAAGCGAAAGTAAACTATAAGTTTGAACAAAGCAAATGGATTTTTGTTTTTTATTAGTAAGTTTGTACAAACAAAAAAAGTAAAACATGTCTCGCATTATAGATGAATTAAAACGTACGGACCACAAGCGTTATCTGGGTGGTCTTGATTTCTTTAAATATATTGGTCCCGGATTGTTGGTTACTGTAGGTTTTATTGATCCGGGAAACTGGGCCTCGAATTTTGCAGCCGGTTCCGAATTTGGTTACGCGTTGTTGTGGGTGGTGACTTTATCTACCATTATGTTGATTGTGTTGCAGCATAATGTGGCCCACTTGGGCATTGTGACGGGATTGTGCCTGAGTGAAGCAGCCACGCAGTATTGTCCCAAGTGGATATCCCGTCCCATTTTGAGCAGCGCGGTACTGGCCTCCATATCCACTTCGTTGGCAGAGATACTGGGGGGAGCCATTGCCTTGCAGATGCTTTTGGGGATTCCCATTGCCTGGGGAGCTGTTCTTACTACGATGTTTGTCGTCATTATGCTTTTCTCCAATTCATATAAAAAGATAGAAAGAGTCATCATTGCTTTTGTATCCGTAATCGGCCTTTCGTTTCTGTATGAATTGTTTCTTGTAGATATTAACTGGCCTGTGGCGGTCCGTTCTTGGGTAGTGCCCGACATACCTCAAGGCAGTATGCTGATTGTTATGAGCGTGCTGGGAGCGGTGGTTATGCCGCATAATCTTTTCTTGCATTCAGAGGTGATACAGAGCCACGAGTACAACAAGCAGGACGAGAACTCCATTCGTAAAGTATTGAAATATGAATTCTATGATACGTTGTTCTCCATGATTGTGGGATGGGCCATCAATAGTGCCATGATCTTGCTGGCGGCCGCTACTTTCTTTCGTACCCGGACTCCGGTGGAGGAGTTGCAGCAGGCGAAGTCGTTGCTGGATCCGTTGCTGGGCAGCCATGCCGGAATCATTTTTGCCTTGGCATTGCTGATGGCGGGGATTTCCTCCACCATAACCAGTGGTATGGCGGCAGGTTCTATCTTTGCGGGTATTTTCGGGGAGTCCTATCATATCAAGGATATCCACTCAAAGGCAGGTATTTTGATTTCTTTGGGGATAGCATTGGTTCTTATTTTTTTTATTGAGAATCCCTTTTACGGCCTTATTGTCTCTCAGATGATTCTGAGTATCCAGCTGCCTTTCACGGTGTTTCTGCAAGTAGGATTGACCTCTTCCAAACGGGTGATGGGCAAATATGCCAACTCTCGGTGGAGTTCATTCGTGCTTTATACCATTGCGGTGATTGTCTCCGCATTGAATATCATGCTGTTGTTCAGTTGAGTTATCGGCCAATAGCTTATTTCGTTTTGCTCTCCGAGATAATCAGCAGCTTGTCACCGGCATGCAGTTGCAGAGAGCCATTGGGGATCATGAACTCGTTCCCCCTTTTTACCAGCATCACCAGCATACCTTTAGGCAGGTTCATATCCATCAGCCTGTTTCCCTTTGCCAGCATTTCCTCTGTCAGTACGATATCGCGGAGGTCTGTATTGATTTCCTCTGGTATCTCCACTCCGAAATCATTTCCTGTTTTTTCCAGTGGTGTATCCAGATGGAGTAATTTGGCCATCCAGGAAATGGTCGTTCCCTGAACCACTAAAGACAATATGGTAATGAAGAATACGATATTGAAAATCTGAGTAGATCCCGGTACATCAGCCACTACCGGATAAGTGGCGAATATGATAGGTACTGCTCCGCGCAGTCCCACCCAGGAAATAAACAGCCGTGAGCTGATGTTCATCTTTTTAAAAGGAAGGAGGCAGAGCAGGACACTGAGCGGGCGGGCGAGGACAATCATGAAGATGCCGATCAAGGTTGCCGGTATGGCGATGGACAACATTTCATGGGGATTCACCAGCAATCCCAAGCTCAGGAACATGATGATTTGGAAGAGCCAGGTCATGCCGCTCATAAAAGTAGCGATCTCCTTACGGTTTACAATGCGTGCGTTACCCACCATCATTCCTGCTATATAGACAGCCAGATAGCCGTTCCCTTTACACAGGTCGGTCATGGTGAATGTGAAGAAAATAAAGCTCAGCAGCAAGATAGGATAGAGTGACTGGTTCTTCAAGTCAATCTTGTTGATGATTACTACCGCCAGTTTCCCCAACAAGAATCCTGATGCGCCACCCACCACAAACTGAATCAGGAACGAAGTCAGAATATCGCCTGCCCCCATGCCTGCCGATGTGATGAATTGTATCAGGACGATAGTAAGCATATACGCCATAGGGTCATTACTTCCGCTTTCCAGTTCCAGCATCGGGCGGAGGTTGTGCTTCAGGTTCATGCTTTGCGAGCGCAGGATATTGAACACGGAAGCAGAGTCCGTAGAGGACATGGTAGCCGCCAGCAGCATGGCCGTCATCAGGGACATGGTAATGCTGACATTCGAGAACCCGGAAATCCAATAAATAAAGAATCCGGTGAAAATAGTAGTAAGCAACACGCCGAAGGTGGAAAGCAGTATGCCTTGTGGCAATACAGGCTTGATGTCCGAGTATTTGGTATCCATGCCCCCTGAGAACAGAATGATGCTAAGAGCCATCATGCCGATGAACTGTGCCTCGCCCGCATCATGGAACTGGAGTCCCAGACCGTCGCTTCCGAACAGCATGCCGACCAATAAAAAAACAAGTAACGTAGGGATTCCGAACCGGTAGCCAGTCTTGCTCACTACAATACTTACGAACAATAGGATGGAGCCTATCAAGAGAATGTTTTCTGCATTAAATATCATACTTCTGTGATCTTGTTTAAATTTTTAATATGATGTGCCAGCATCAGGCAGGCGGTGATAAAAGCCAAAAGATCGGATACAGGCATACTGAGCCAGATGCCGTTCAGTCCCCACCAATGAGGCAACAACAGCAAGCAGGGCAATAAATACAGCAGCTGGCGGGACAGGGAGAGGAAGATAGAAATTTTCGCTTTCCCGATAGATTGGAAGAAACTGGAAATCACAATTTGTATTCCCACGAAAGGAAACATCAGGACTCCGATTTGCAACCCAGTGCGTGCCAATGCTGTAAGTTCTTTATCGTCTGTAAACATATTAACAACCAAATTAGGGAAAAGTTCGCTGAAAACAAAGCCCAGCGAAGTGATGCAGCCCCCTGCAATCATGCAATATTTCAAGGTCTGCTTCACCCGGTCGAATTTGTGTGCGCCATGATTATAGCCCACAATCGGCTGCATTCCCATAGTCAGTCCCATGATAACCATTACAAACAGCATCAGCAGGCGGTTCAATATGCCGTATGCGCCGATAGCCAGATCGCCCCCGTAGAGCAGCAGGCTTTTGTTGAATATAATGACAATGGCCGAAGCGCAGACATTCATCAGGAATGGCGACATACCGATACTGAAGATATTCTCTATGATCCGTTTCCTTAATTTGAATATTCCTTTCTTGAAGCGGATATAACTTTTTTCCTGCATGAAATGGCTCAGCACCCATACCATGCCGGCAAACTGTGAAAGGATGGTTGCCGTAGCTGCTCCGCGGATTCCCCAGCCGAGCCAGAAAATAAAGACAGGAGCCAGAATAATGTTGCACCCCACCGTCAGCATGGAGGACAGCATCGCCTTTCGGGGATAACCAGTGGCACGCATGATATTATTCAGTCCGATCATTACATAGGTGACAGGACTTCCTATTAATATAATCTGCATAAAGTCGCGGGCGTATGGCAACGTGTCATGGCTTGCCCCGAAAAAGAACAGAATCTGGTCTAGAAACAGCAGGGTGATGCCTCCGTAGAAAATAGAATTTATCACACAAAGCACCGTTACGTTTCCCAGCACCTTCTCGGCACCGTCCGTATCTTTCTGTCCCAGACGGATGGAAGAAATGGTGGCGCCACCCACCCCGACCAGTGTACAGAACGCCACCAGCAGGTTCATCAACGGAAAAGAAATAGCCAAGCCCGATATAGCCATGGCACCGACACCGTGTCCGATAAACACACTGTCAATGATATTGTACAGTGATGTCAGTGTCATCCCTATGATGGCAGGAATAGAGTACTCTAGAAGCAGCTTTCCTACTTTTTCTGTACCCAGTATGTGCGGGTTGTTTTCTCTCATTCGCGTTTTTATTATTTTTAAGCTTTGCAAAGTTAGGAATATGGAGGATTATTCGGACCTTTGCGGAGTTAAATCAAACTAAAAGTAATATGAATTCAACAAAAAGCATGGCAGCTTTATTCGATTTTGACGGAGTGGTGATGGACACTGAGACTCAGTATAGCATATTCTGGAACGAACAAGGACGGAAATACCATCCGGAACTTCCCGAGTTCGGCCGGTTGATAAAAGGGCAGACCTTGACACAGATTTACACTAAATATTTTGCCGGAATGGAAGATGTGCAACGTGAAATTACAGAAGATTTGAACAATTTTGAAAAAAACATGTTATATGATTATATTCCGGGCGTAGAGGAATTCCTGAAAGAATTGAAGGAAAACGAGGTAAAGATAGCGATAGTCACAAGTTCAAATGAGATGAAAATGAACAATGTATATAAAGCACATCCGGAACTGAAACAAAGTGTAGACCGTATCCTCACCGCCGAAATGTTTACCCATTCCAAACCTGACCCCGAATGTTTCCTGTTGGGTGCGACAGTTTTTGACACTGTGCCCAGGAACTGTGTGGTGTTCGAGGATTCGTTTCACGGGCTTGAGGCGGGAAACCGTGCCGGAATGACTGTGATAGGACTGGCCACTACCAATCCCGAAGAGCAAATACGCGATAAGGCAGATGCTGTCATTCAGGACTTTAATGGGTTCAGTTTCGAAAAAATGAAGAATATAATGAGGTAATGTCAACTAAAACATCTACCTTTGCAGCCGTTTTTTATAAATTAAAGTAAATATGGCAGGATATATTTCAGGCGATACACGCAAAGTAACGACTCACCGGTTGGTGGAAATGAAGCAGAGAGGCGAGAAAATTTCTATGTTGACCTCGTATGACTACACGACAGCGCAGATTGTGGATGGCGCAGGTATTGATGTCATTTTGGTAGGCGATTCCGCGTCGAATGTCATGGCAGGAAATGTGACCACACTTCCCATCACTCTTGACCAGATGATTTATCATGGAAAGTCCGTAGTCCGTGGAGTGAAACGTGCGCTCGTTGTGGTGGATCTGCCTTTTGGTACTTATCAGACTTCCGAATACGAAGCGGTGACCAATGCGATCAAAGTTATGAAGATTACGCACGCCGATGCATTGAAACTGGAAGGTGGCGTGGAAATCATTGATGCGGTAAAGAAAATCATTGCTGCCGGCATTCCCATCATGGGACACTTGGGACTGATGCCGCAATCTATCAATAAATATGGAACCTATACAGTACGCGCCAAGGACGAGGAGGAGGCCGATAAACTGTTGAGCGACGCACATCTGCTGGAAGAGGCCGGATGTTTTGCGCTGGTGCTCGAGAAAATCCCCGCGTCACTGGCAGAGCGTGTGGCCAGGGAGCTGACCATTCCCGTTATCGGTATCGGAGCCGGCGGTGCGGTGGACGGCCAGGTGCTGGTCGTATCAGACATGCTGGGGATGACCAACGGTTTCAGCCCCCGTTTCCTCCGTCGTTATGCCGATTTGTATACAGTCATGACAGGAGCCATACAGCAGTACGTGGATGATGTGAAAAAAGGTGATTTCCCTAACGAAGACGAACAATATTAAAAAGTTTTTGCCGATATGTATGATGACTTCTTCTTTCCGTATGAAAAGGCGAAATTATGGACAGGGAATATGGTTTTGTTATCCCTTTCCAATTTTTTGCTTTATGTATCGCTATACATGATGCTTCCTGCATTGCCTTTATGGATGGTGCGGCATTGGTATTGCAGTTATGCGGAAGCAGGAGCGACCATTGCTGTTTTCGGGCTGGCCATGTTCCTTCCGGGAGCATTCAACAGCTATCTTATTGATACATTTAAACGTAAAAGTGTGTGCTTCATAGCGATGTTCCTGCTGGTAGCATCCAGTCTGTTATATCCATACGTCGCCACTGTAGGGCTTGTGGTGCTGGTCAGAGCGCTTCAAGGGGGACTGTTCAGTGTCATAACTATGACAACGGGCAGTACATTGGTGATTGATGTCACCGCTTCCCGCCGCCGCACGGACGCCAATATCGCTTTTGCATGGGCGGGCCGTTTTGGAATGGCGGCAGGTCTTGCCTTAGGGGTCTATATTTATCCTTATTGGAATTTTCACTATATCATTTATACCAGTGTGGCTTTAGGAACGTTGGCGTTGGTGCTGATTCCGGCGGTGAAAGTCCCTTTCCGTGCCCCGCTTAGTACTTCATGGTTCTCGCTGGACCGCTTTGTGTTGCCGCGTACCCTGTGGGCAGGTTTGAATATGATGATGGTAGCCATTGTTTTCGGCATATTGATCGCACATATTTATAATGAATTGTTTTATATCTGCATCCTGGCAGGTCTTATCCTCTCTTTGCTACTTTTGAGTTACGTACTTTCCCATGCTTCCGGCCGTTCGGAGGTGGAGTTGGGACAGGCAGCAATGATAGGAGGACTGTTATTGCTCAATTATTCCAATGGATTGATAAACAGTTATATAGCCGGCATCTTATTGGGAATGGGGATCGGCACTACCGTGTCACGTTTCTTTATAAAAATGATCAGTCTGCCGAGGCACTGCGAACGGGGGACAGGAAACAATACCTATCAGTTGCTGTGGGAGGCAGGTGTGCTGGCCGGCTTCCTGTTTGAGAATATATGGACTGAGAGCCATCCCGATACCATTTACTGGATATGTATCGGTATCTGTGCCGTTCTGTTGCTGATGTATGAGCTCTTCACGCATCCGTGGTATTACAGAAAGATGGAGGAAAAACAATAAAATATAGCAACTTAAATAAATTAATAATAGAAAGAATATGGCAGACGACAAAAAGATTATCTTTTCGATGGTGGGCGTAAGCAAAGCCTTCCAGGCGAACAAACAGGTATTGAAAGACATCTACCTATCCTTTTTTTACGGTGCTAAGATCGGTATCATCGGTCTGAACGGTTCGGGCAAGTCAACGTTGATGAAAATCATCGCCGGACTGGAGAAAAGTTATCAAGGAGAAGTGGTGTTCTCGCCGGGCTACTCTGTAGGCTATCTGGCACAGGAACCGCATCTGGATAATGAAAAGACAGTGAAAGAGGTGGTGATGGAAGGGGTGCAGAACATTGTGGACACGCTGGCGGAATATGAAGAAATAAACAACAAGTTCGGACTTCCCGAATACTATGAGGATCCTGAGAAGATGGATGCGCTCTTTGCCCGTCAGGCAGAGTTGCAGGATATCATTGACGCTACGGACGCATGGAATCTGGACAGCAAACTGGAACGCGCCATGGATGCGTTGCGCTGTCCGCCCGAAGACCAGCCGGTGAAGAACCTCTCGGGAGGTGAGCGCCGCCGTGTGGCATTGTGCCGCCTGCTGTTGCAGAAGCCGGATATCCTGTTGCTGGACGAGCCTACCAACCACTTGGATGCGGAAAGTATCGACTGGCTGGAACAGCATTTGCAGCAATATGAAGGTACGGTAATTGCCGTAACCCACGACCGTTACTTCCTGGATCACGTAGCCGGATGGATTCTGGAACTGGATCGTGGCGAAGGGATCCCCTGGAAAGGAAACTACTCCAGCTGGCTGGAACAGAAAACCAAGCGCATGGAGATGGAGGAGAAAGTGGCCAGCAAGCGCCGTAAGACTTTGGAGCGCGAGCTGGACTGGGTGCGCATGGCTCCCAAGGCCCGTCAGGCAAAGGGAAAGGCCCGTTTGAACTCTTACGACAAGTTGCTGAATGAAGATGTGAAGGAAAAGGAAGAGAAACTGGAAATCTTCATCCCGAACGGTCCCCGTCTGGGAAACAAGGTGATCGAGGCCAAAGGGGTGGCGAAGGCATACGGTGACAAGCTGTTGTTCGACAACCTGAATTTCATGTTGCCTCCTAACGGCATTGTCGGCGTGATCGGCCCAAACGGTGCCGGTAAGACTACGTTGTTCCGCTTGATTATGGGACTGGAAACTGTAGACAAAGGAACTTTCGAGGTAGGAGAGACCGTGAAACTGGCATACGTGGACCAGCAGCATAAAGACATTGACCCCGCCAAGTCCGTTTATCAGGTAATCAGCGGTGGAAACGAGCTGATCCGTCTGGGCAACAGAGACATCAACGCGCGTGCCTACCTCAGCCGTTTCAATTTCTCGGGAGCCGATCAGGAGAAACTTTGCGGAATGCTTTCGGGTGGTGAGCGCAACCGCCTGCATCTGGCTATGGCGCTGAAGGAAGAAGGCAATGTGCTGTTGCTGGACGAGCCTACCAATGATATTGACGTGAACACGCTGCGTGCGCTGGAAGAAGGTCTGGACGACTTTGCGGGCTGTGCGGTGGTGATCAGCCACGACCGTTGGTTCCTGGACCGTATCTGTACCCATATCCTGGCTTTCGAAGGAAACAGCGAGGTATTCTTCTTTGAAGGATCTTATTCGGAATACGAAGAGAACAAGATGAAGCGTCTGGGCAATGAGGAGCCGAAACGGGTGCGCTATCGCAAGCTGATGGAAGACTGATGATATTTTTCCTGTTCAGACAGGGAGAGAAGAGAGGCGTATCAATCAAGGTGCGCCTCTTTTTGCATCGGATATCCATACGTATGTGTAAAAGCGTGCATTCTGACGTGTGACGAATTACGGTAATTCTTGTACCAGCTCCGCTTCAATTCTATTTTCTACCTCATCCGGCAGGGCAGGGAAGAAATCTATCTCCGTTCTTTTCTCTATACTATCTACAGTTACTACGTATTTTTTCAGCGGCTTATGTCCGGCGCTATTCGGGAAAATAAATCCCATGGCTTGCGGATTTTTCTTGTCATTTATCAGTATGACTTTATAGAAAGCATTGGGGACTGCCACTTTATTGTTGCCAATTCGTTTGGGGCGTTTGGTATCATATATAGGTCCGCAGGCAATATACACCGCTCCATATTTTTTTGCCCATTGGCGTGACTTTTCCTCCAGGTCATTCCAGTCACCGCGGTTCAGGTTCGGATTTTGCGGACAAATGTTGCTCATATAAAAAGATTATTCCATGGCTTGTTTGCTCCATTTCATATCGGCGGCAGGGGCCATGTGCCCCCGGTCATATCCCGATTTGGTGTAATCTCCCGTGTATGCTTTGGCTCCACGTACGTCCGGGTCGGGCAGGAACTTGTCTGTCCGTTCCTCTTTTCCTTTTGTCTCTTTTTTAGTAAGTTCCCATGCTACCCATTGTGGGGTTTTGTAATCGGCGTTATAAGACAAGGTATATCCTTTACGTTTCAATATCTGGCCGCCTGTACTTGATTGCATCATCGGAATTTCCAATGCGCTGCCATGCTGAGTCGGGGTAAGTATTTCGGGCTTTTCTTCATTGCTTTCGATGGTAGGGATCTTATCAAACAGTTTCCCGTCAAACAACTGATATTTATAAGCCAGAAGCCCCAGCAATACTAAAATAAGGACGATTCTCAGAGGACTATTGGATTGTTTCTTTTTCTTTGTGCTCATATTTGTTCTGTTTTAAGGGTGCAAAGATAGAATAAAATATAAAAATACATTATCTTTGTCCATTATATAGCTGTATATTTTAATAATACCGACATGCTATCCTAACTAATCAAACCTATTATATATGAAAAAGAACCGATTATCGTTGGCGTTCCTGGGTTTGCTGATCGCAGCTTCCCCTTTACGGGCACAGGATACGCCGCAGAATGAAACAGTCGAGCAGAAAGACAAGAGAATGGAATGGTTTTCACAAGCCAAGTTGGGGATCTTTATCCATTGGGGCATTTATTCCGTCAGAGGAGTGTCCGAAAGCTGGTCCTTCTTTAACAACTACCTGCCTTATGATGAATACATGGAGCAGGAAAAAGGTTTCACAGCCTCCAAGTATGATCCGAAAGCTTGGGTGGATCTGATTAAAGAGAGTGGAGCCAAATATACAGTGATAACCACCAAACACCATGACGGAGTTGCGTTATGGGACACCAAAGTGGGAGATATCAGCGTAGTGAAAAGTACTCCGGCAAAACGCGATCTCATAGCTCCCTTTGTAAAGGAAGTGAGAAAACAAGGATTGAAGCTTGGTTTCTATTATTCTTTATTGGACTGGTCTCATCCCGATTACCCTAACAAGACCCGTACGGAAGTACGTTATAAAAATGATCCTGAACGTTGGGCACGGTTCAACAAGTTCAATTTCGGACAATTGGCGGAACTGAACAAGACCTGGAAGCCCGATCTGTATTGGTTCGACGGAGACTGGGAGCAAAGTGCGGAAGCATGGAATTCCAAAGGCATTGTAGATCTGCTCCGTTCGGATAATAAGAATGTGATTATCAACTCGCGCATACAGGGATATGGCGACTATGCCACTCCCGAACAGGGAGTGCCGGTGGTGCGTCCCGAGGATAAATATTGGGAGCTTTGTATGACCATGAATGATTCATGGGGATATCAGCATACAGACAGCAACTATAAATCACCCTATATCTTGCTTCGTACATTTGTAGACTGCCTGAGCATGGGCGGTAATCTTTTATTGGATATCGGTCCGAAAGAGGACGGTTCCATTCCTGAAGAACAGATCGCTGTGTTAAAGGAGTTCGGCCGATGGACCAAGAAGCATAAAGAGGCCATCTATGAAACTCGCGCGGGGATTCCTGCCGAGCATTTCCAGGGATATACCACACTGAATAAGGCGGGGGATATTCTTTATTTATACCTGCCTTACAAGCCTAACGGTCCGGTGGAAGTAAAAGGATTGGTGAACAAAGTGAACCGTATATGGGTGGTTGGTAACGGAGCTATGCTGAATTACAAGGTCTACAATAAAAATTATTGGAACTCAGTGCCGGGCAATCTCTACATTGATGTACCCCAACAGGTACAGGATGAACAGATCACCGTACTGGCCGTGTTGCTGGACGGACCGATCAAACTCTATCGCGGAGTGGGACAAGTGCAAGATAATAACTAACCTGAATCAGAAAAATAGATGAAAAAACTTATTTATACCCTGTTGCTTCTGCTGGTTACATTTCCGGCAATGGCACAAAGCCTTTTTGAACAATATGAACGTTTTCTGACCGAACCGCGTACTTATGTATGTTATCGTCCGGATGGAAAATTGAAAATAGATGGTAAACTGAGTGAAAGTTCCTGGAACAAGGCGGCAGCTACCGCCCCGTTTGTAGATATAAGCGGCGAAGGATTCCCTACTCCCAAGTACGGGACTACCGCCAAGATGTTGTGGGATGATGAGTATTTATATGTAGGAGCCGTTCTTCAAGAAGAGGATATCAAGGCGCGTCTTACCCAGCGTGATACCATCATCTATTATGACAATGACTTTGAAGTATTTATTGATCCGGACAGCGACGGACACAATTATTTTGAAATAGAAACCAATGCGCGTGGCGTGATTTTCGACCTGATGCTGGACAAGCCTTATCGTTCGGGTGGAAACTTCATGGTGCAATGGGACTGTCCCGGATTGAAGACTGCCATCCATTGTGAAGGTACGCTGAATAAATCAAAAGACAAAGATAAGTATTGGAGCGTGGAAATGGCCATTCCTCATCAGGCGCTGACCATGAACTTTAACAATCCGTTGAAGGCCGGCAATACCTGGCGCATCAACTTCTCGCGTGTGCAGTGGCTGAAGGAAAAAGGACCCGAGGAAAATTGGGTATGGACTCCCACCGGAAGAATTGATATGCACATGCCCGACCGTTGGGGATATCTTTATTTCGTAGACAAGAAAGTGGGAACCTCGCAAGATGAGTTGGTTTATCCATACAATCAGGCTATTTATAAATTGCTGTGGGCCATGTTCTACGCACAGCAGGATAATTATAGTAAACAACATAATTATCTGCGCGCCACAGAACAATTCTTTTTGACCGACAGGGAGTTGAAGGATCTTCCGGCTGATGCCCGGATTGCGGTGGAGGCGACTCAGAACACTTATCAGATCGTTATAACCAATCCTGCTGAAGGAGTCCGTTATGTGATAAATAATGAAGGACGTTTCCGGACAGAAAAGATACCTGCCCGTGAAGTTAAAAACTGGTTATGGATGCGTCTGAACAACCGTTCGGATGCCGAATGGCAAAAGTGGTTTGCGTTGTTGAAAGAATGTGGTATTTCGGGTGTCATGTTCGAAGGATACAATGAAAATATTTATCGCCTTTGCAAAGAAGCCGGTTTGGAGGCACATTATTGGAAATGGACGATGAACCGCAGGGAATTGCTGGACAAGCATCCCGACTGGTATGCCGTGAACCGTAAAGGCGAGTCTTGTCACGACAAACCGGCCTACGTGGATTATTATCGTTTTTTGTGTCCTAATCATCAAGGTGTGGCAGAGTATTTGGCAGAAGACTATGTAAAGGAAGCCCATAAGCCATACGTGGATGGTGTTCATCTGGATTATGTCCGTATGCCGGATGTAGTCTTGCCTGTCAGCTTATGGAAAAACTATGGTATCGAGCAGAAAGAAGAGTTGCCGGAATATGACTATTGTTATTGTGATGTCTGCCGTGAATTGTTTAAAGCCAAAACAGGGCAGGATCCGTTGGAATTAAAGTATCCGATGGAAAACCAGAGTTGGATTAATTTCCGTCTGGATGCCATCACTCGTGTGGTGGATGCCATTACCAAAGCGGTGAAAGCCGATCATAAAGCTATTTCTGCCGCAGTGTTCCCGGGGCCATCCATGGCTCGCAAGATGGTGCGCCAAGATTGGGGAGAATGGACGCTGGATGCTTATTATCCGATGATTTATAATAAATTCTATTATGAAGGTCCTGAATGGATCGGTCGTTCGGTAAAGGAAAGCGTTGAAACGGTGAATGGTCGTGCCAAGATATATGCCGGACTGATGTTTGGTGACATTAAGGACAATTTTGAAGAGGCACTGGATGAAGCATACAATAACGGGGCATCCGGTGTATCCTTCTTTGATGGTCCGGATGAAGAATATTTGCATAAATTCAAAGCTTATCTGGATAAGAGAGGGTTTGTGGTAAAGTAATAACCCCGGACTGATAGATCCTTATATCAGAGAAATAAATCTCTTTTTAGCGGTCACTTTCGATTTTTATCGTAAGTGGCCGCTTTTGCGTTTTATCATTTGTCCTTTCGATGAGTGCGGGAGTGCGGAAAAGGAATTTATGTGTCCCTTTTTGTCCTTTTGGGGATTTGCCTTGAAAATGAATCTGTTAGAATAAAAAAAATGGAGTTCTCTTAGTAAGAGAACCCCATTGCGCTGCAAATGTAGCTATAATAATTCAAATACGGAAATTTTTTATTTAGGAATCAGCCTCTGATAAGTATTCTTATGATATTTGTTTGCAAATTACCCATTTCTGATTATGTATAAATATCTTATTATCAGCATTGTATGCCTTTTTGGGGTTCTCTTACTAAGAGAACCCCAAAAGACATACATAAAAAGTAATGTTTTGATGGTAACAGAAAATAGTATGGACCTTGAAAATCAAGCGTTCCTTTCAAATCAAGACATAACGGGCGAAGCGCCTAAGTTACTGCTCTGCAGTTCAATCGCTTCCGGCTCAGACCAGGGGTCAAATGAAGGTATCACGTCAATGGCGGGAATAGGAAAAGAATACCCTGAACTCAGCTGGTATTACTTGTATCTTTCCAACAAAGAACTGAAACGCTATATCAGCGTTTTCAGTGGTAGGAAATCCGTCCGGCTTCGTACACCATCAGGTACCGTAGAAGAGAGATTCTTTTGCTTCAAGGTGTTTTCCTATACAGCCACTGATCATAGGAAACGTTTCGAGCAATGTGCTTATACCAAAGAGGAATATACCATGCGTCGTGACTCTGTGCGGATTGTGAAAGAGGCTTTTGCTACCGGTTCCACCCGGAAACTGAATACGTTGACGGACGAGAAAGGGATTGAAGGTAACGGTTGGTTGTTTGTATGTGCCCCCTTGGGGCAGTTGGAATGTATTCTGTCTGCCATGCTTCCCCGTCAGTATCTGGTGACGGACTATAACACACACCGTGCGGCGGTAATCCCTCAACGTCAGATGGAAGAATTTATCTATCTGTATGAATCCATGCCTTACAATATCGAGCTGATGAACCGGCCTTTGGAAGACTATCTTCAGAAGAAGCAACGCATCCGTATTACCGGTGGTGTTTTTCGGGGGAAGGAAGGATGCATCATGCGTCTGCACCGCAATACAAGGCTGGTGTTCGCTTTTGGCAATATGACGGTGGCGGTGAGCTATCTTCATGCGTTTCCGTTTGAAAAAATTGATTAGTTTAATTAAAGCCATCCATACATCCCTTGAAGGACGATGGATGGCAGATAAGACTACAGACGCAACTAAGGTTGCAAATCTATATATTCAGCAGTGACATGGAAACATGGACAGGCTTTTTGCCGATTCAAGTCATGATGACCTACAATCAGTGCCTTGGGATAACGCTGATGCAGTTGCTCGATCAGTTTTCTCAGCGTAGCCTTTTGTGCTTCCGTCCGGGTGTCTTTCGGTGTTTTTCCGTCATTATCCAGACCACCTATATAGCATATACCTATACTGTGACTGTTGTGGTCCTTGCAATGTGCACCGGTCATTTCCGGTGGGCGTCCGGCTTCTATCGTTCCGTCTGTAGGAATCACATAGTGGTAGCCACAGCACTTCCAGCCTAATGAACGATGGTAACGGTCAATGTCCGCTGCCCGCAGTGCACTGCCGGCCTTGTTGGCAGAGCAGTGAATTACAATAAGAGTAATCTTACGCATAGTCCTAAAAAGTACTGCTTACAGCACCGCCGGCAGCACCGGTCAGCAGCAGTTCAATGACACGAATCACATAAAGAATTACGTTTTTCCAGTTGATTTTCATACTTTTCGTTTTTAAGAGAATGATGATTAATAATTTCATAATCGGATGGTTTTATCTAGCAGTGTCAAGCATTCTCGCTTGTATCGGCTGCGGGTGTCTTACCCTTTGCGGCATCCAGATCTACCGTGCCTTGACCGGCCTTCTCAGCTTTCAAGGTAGCAGCTTGGGCTATGCGGCTGGCTACAGGATTGAAAGCGGCACGGGAACGAAGATTTTGGAAGTCTTCTCCCGGTGTGAACACAATGTTGACAGCGGTGATATTGGTTTCTGTAAATTTTTTCAGGTCTTCCGCACCTTCCGATCCTAGAGAAATCCAGAAGTTACCCAATTCGGCCAGTTGTACTTTTTTGCCTTCCATGAGCATTTCTACAAGGCATTCGCACATATCGGCTATTACACCTTTTACCGTTCCGCGAGTGAATACACCGTTGTGGTCGGCAATGTGTTTGACAAACTGGCTGAACGGCATGATTTCAGAAACTTGAGCTTTTGCATACGCTTTTTGGGCAGCATCGGCATCCATCGGGTTGCCCATCATAAATACACTGTAATCAATCATAATAAAATAAAGTTTAAATATTTTGTGTCTCCGGGATGTTCGTTCATCCTTCCGACACGACAAAATTAATGCGGAGAAATACCGTAAAAAAATCTATTTATTATCGTTTACCAACTGTTGACTGCCGTTCACTAACTATTGATTGACCGTTAACTACCCGTTGACGAATCATTCAAATAATAAGCTTATGGACAGCGAACCACACTTCAGTATCGTCTTCAACATTTATGGAGGCAGCAACCAGATTCTTCCCAATGCCACTTCCGCCACGCAGAATTATTATGGCGGTGAGGCTGAACCGGAAGAGAGTCATGAAAACAAAAATGAGGAACCTGTTTTACCTCCTGAGGCTACACGCCTCATCTCCTATATAAATAAGGTGGAGGATTTACGTGTCTATCTGGTACAGATAGCGGAATGCACCTGTGCAGTGGAACTGGCTAGGGTTATAGTCAATATGGCCGAACGAGAACCTAAGATCACTCAGGAAGAGATGGTGAAGGAGCGTTTTATCTCGTTGTTCCTTCCTCTCACACCTTTGTTTGTATCGGGCAAGAGCGTCAGTAACATCCGTGCACGTATTAATAACGCTTGGGACAGACGGCCGAGAAAGCGGTTATGAACGGAAGTGAAAAACCGATGATATATATGGAAAAAAAGTAAGATATGTTCGTGGGCAAAGTAAGTCCACTTACTTTGCGATTTAAGTCCACTTACTTTGCCCGGGAACATATCTTCTCCAAAAAAGTCAAGAATTCCTTGTCTTTGAAATAAAAAATGTATATTTGCATAAAGCTTTTAAAAAGTAGGGGATATGGAACAGATGCGTAAACTGCCGATTGGCATACAGACTTTTGAGGAAATTCGTAAGGATGGTTATCTTTACGTGGACAAGACTGCATGGGTCTATCAGATAGCGAATGTAGGAAAACCTTATTTTTTAAGCCGTCCCCGCCGTTTTGGAAAGAGTTTGCTTCTTTCCACTTTTGAAGCCTATTTTTCAGGTCGTAAGGATTTGTTTCAAGGTCTTGCCATTGAGAACCTTGAAACCCGCTGGGAAACATATCCTATCTTTCATTTGGATTTGAATGCACGGAAATATGAGACTGTTGCCGATTTGACAGCCATGCTCAATCAATATTTGGAAAGCTGGGAGTCAAAGTATGGCACGGAAAAACAAGACCGCAGTCCGGAGGAACGTTTTGCATACGTGATAGAACAGGCCTGTGTACAGACCGGCAAACAGGTGGTGGTGTTGATTGACGAATATGACAAGCCACTGCTTCAAGCAGTCCTGAATGCCCCTTTGCTGGATGCATACCGTTGCACATTGAAGGCTTTTTATGGCGTTTTGAAAAGTGCCGACCGCTATCTGCGTTTTGTTTTTTTGACTGGTGTCACCAAGTTTGCTCAAGTCAGTGTTTTCAGCGATTTGAATCAGTTGAACGATATCAGCATGAAACCTGCTTATGCGGAATTGTGTGGAATCACTCAAGAGGAGTTATTGCAAGTGTTTCGTCCGGAATTGGAAACACTCGCTTTGCGCATGGAGTATTCTTTGGAGGAGTTGCTGGAAAAGATGCGTAGTCGGTATGATGGTTATCATTTTCATCCGGATGGTGCCGGTCTGTTCAATCCTTTCAGTGTGTTGAATGCTTTTGATGCTCAAGAGTTTGGTGACTATTGGTTTCAAACCGGTACTCCCACTTATCTGGTCGATTTGTTGAAACAAAGTGATTATGATCTTCGTTTGTTGGTGGATGGGGTGGAAGTGACTTTCTCTGCCTTTTCGGAGTACCGTGCGGATGCTAAAAATCCGCTTCCCATGATTTACCAAAGTGGTTACCTGACCATCAAGGCCTATGACAAGGAGGTCAAGCTCTATACATTAGGTTTTCCTAATGATGAAGTGCGTTACGGTTTTCTGAATTTTTTGGTACCTTATTATACACATGTTACCGATGATGAGACCGGTTTTCATATTGCCAAATTCATGCGCGATCTTCGTGCAGGTGATGTGGATGCTTTCATGGAAGGTTTGAAAGTCTTTTTTGCCGGTATTCCTTATGAGTTGAACGATAACACAGAGCGTCACTATCAAGCTGTTTTCTATGTAATCTTTACGTTGTTGGGACAATTCATCGAGACGGAAGTACGCAGTGCCCGTGGCCGTGCGGATGCGGTGGTGAAGACGAAAGATGCTATCTTTGTATTTGAGTTCAAACTGAATGGGAGTGCTGAAGAAGCTTTGCGTCAAATTGATGAGAGAGGCTATTTGATTCCTTTTATGCTGGATGGAAAACGCTTGGTGAAGGTAGGGGTGAATTTCAGTAAGGAAACGCGGAATATTGATGAATACATTGTGGAGTGTTAGCGTCCCCCAAAGATGTGCATGAACTTCGCTGAGGAATGAATAAATTTGCTGCTGTAATTCAAACGGTTAGGCAAGTTTTTTACTAAAATATTTAACGGTTGCAGAGATTTCTTCAGTCTGCGGCCAGATAAAATCGGATTGGCAATATGCCAATAGTTAACAAACAAGCCAAATTTTTAATAACTCAATATATAGGCACTGGCAAAAATGTCTATACAAAGGGTATGTGAGTACTAACCAAACTACGTATGATTGTGGATTTTGTATCTAGCATGACGGATAAATATGCTTTGAGTCTCTATCGACAATTGAGTGGACAGGAATTGTGATGTTTGTTTCTATTAAAAATGTAGTGATTTGTTTATAAGGATGAGAAAAAAAAGAAGATATCAATTTAAAAAAGCTTTTAGAAAGCAGATTGAAAAAGGAACTATTCGAAATTTTATCAATAAAGAAATGAAAGATCTATCTTGTATTAAGATTAGTGATGCAGCATCAGAATCTCTAGAAGTGGGACCTTTGAAGGAGGGTGACTCTTTATTTAGAAGAAGTGAAAATATAGAAGATTCTTTTTTGACTAATTCTAGAAAGGCAAAAGGTCTTTTCATGCTTGAAGGTTATATCAATTCGGCTTTAAATCTTCTGAATATAATAAAAGAGTCAAATGGTAATTTGGTAAAGGACAGCTATGTTTCTCCTGCATTATTTAATTTCCGGCAGTATTTGGAACTAACCATGAAAGAATCAATTTCTTCTTTTGAAAAATTAGGAGGACAATATAAGGATGATAAAAATCATACTTTAACAAGTTTGTGGAATTCACTATATGTTTTTTTGGATAAAGGAGATAAGGCACTTCCTGTAGTCGGAAAATTGATTCAGGAATTTGATGATAAAGACCGTTATTCCATGACTTTTAGATATCCTTATCAGAAAGGCAAAGAGGGAGAACTCCAACAGGAAAACTCGTTCAACGACTTGATTGATATAGAAAATTTACGAACTAAGATGTTGCAACTTTATCGCTTTTTTGAAGGGGTTAGTGAACTAGCGAATGTCGAGAACACTGATGTTTAGTAAGCAGTCAAAAATAGGCTATTGATTGAAAGTTCTATCTTCGCTGCAAAATTTTATCATTATGTATAGCTGTGAAGATCTTGAAAGGTTTTACTTTCAGTACCAGACGGAGGCTTTGTCTCATAGAGAATCAGAAGTTCTTAATTATCTGAATCGATTCTGGAACGAGATATTTGCTTTATTGGATGACGGGGGAACTACAGATAGATAATCCAGTGGAGTAAGGCATTTGAAAGTTTACTACTCAACGAGACAATTCACTTTATTAAGGTAGTGATGCCGGTGCTGAAATGGCTGCCACATATCATAGTGTGATTGGAACGGTGAAGCTTCATGGTAGCTCTATCCGGAATTTCATCGGAACTTTTTTCAAAAAGATCTTTAACGGATGCAGGGATTATATGAATATGATTCCTGACAAAATCACTTTGGCTACAAGCCAATGTTAAATTCAAATCTGATTTATTAACAAAACTCAGTGTAGGGCACGGCAATGTGCCCTTTCAAAAGGGGATGCACTAAATTGAGCACTAACGACACTTACAATTGGACGCCAACTGGTATATTATAAATAAGTCTAATAAAATCATTTCTAAAACCGATAAACAATCTATCAATATGAGAGCTTTTATTTTTCCCGGACAAGGTTGTCAGCATGAAGGGATGGGGCTGGAACTATATAATAATTTTCCAGAAGCAAGAGAACTTTTTGAACAGGCCAATGAATATTTTGGCAGACGTATTTCCGATGTGATGTTTCACGGGGATGAATTGGAATTGATGAAAACGGAGAATACACAACCTGCGGTATTTCTGTATGAAGTGGTTGCAGCAACTGTTCAGAAGACAATTACCCCTGATGTTGTTGCAGGTCATTCGTTAGGTGAATTTGCAGCATTGGTTATTGCCGGAGTAATCAGTTTTGAAGATGGGCTAAATCTTGTCTTAAACAGGGCCACTATTGCCCAGCAAGTTTGTGAAAAGTTCAAGACTGGAATGGGAGCTGTTATAGGTTTGTCCGATGAATATGTTGCAAAACGTATCAAGGAAATATGGAATGAATCAGGTGAACCAATCTATTTTGCTAATTACAATGGTCCCGGTCAAGTTGTCATAACAGGTTCCAAAAAAGGTGTTCGTTTAGCTTGTAAGGCATTTCAAAAAGAAGGAGCCAAAAAAGCAGTCCCTTTGTTAATAGGTGGAAGCTTTCATTCTCCATATATGGAAGAAGCGGGCGCACAATTGGGTGAGATAATTAGAGATATATCTTTTCACAAGGCACGATTTCCGGTCTATCAGTGTGTGGATGCCTTGCCTCATACAGTTCCGGAAGAAATTCGCAAGAATCTTATACAGCATATTACCCACCCTGTCCGTTGGACAGAAATGACCTATAATATGGAACGCGATGGCGTTACTGAATTCTATGAAGTAGGAACAGATGATACATTGCAAAAGATAGTTTCTCGCATGTGTCCGATGTTAAAAGTGAGTTCAATTAATGAAGCCGAAGAATATTTAAATATACTATAAACTAAAATTTTATGATTATGACACTTGAAGAATTTGTTATAAAAATCGCAGGAGAGTTTGATGAAACACCAATTGAAGAGTTTACACCTGATACAGAATTTAAGGCATTGGATGAATGGAGTTCATTGTCCGGTCTTTCCATTATTTCCATGGTCGATGAGGAATTAGACAAACAGGTTACGGGTGCCGATTTACGCTCGGCTGTAACAATTGGAGATTTATATGATTTAATCCAACAGAAATAATTTATGGCATTACTTTCTATATCAAACGTAAAGATAGAAGGAGTTGCGGCATGCGTGCCGGAAAGAGTAGTGGAGAATAGCACTTGTCCTTTATTGACTTCTGTAGAACTGGAAAAATATATGCAGACTACAGGTGTCAGACGTAGACATTGTGCTGTACCTGACGGCAGTATATGTTCTTCTGATTTATGTTTTAAGTCCGCAAACAGATTAATTGAGGAGTTAAAATGGAATAGAGAAGAAATAGAATTGCTAGTATTCGTTTCTCAAACTCAGGATTATAAATTACCGGCAACTTCCTGCTTACTCCAAGAGAGATTGCAGCTTTCTACCAATTGTATGGCTTTCGATATCTCTTATGGTTGTGCAGGATTTGTTTATGGGCTTTCGGTTCTAAGCAGTATATTGTCTACCGGTAATATTAAGAAAGCACTTCTCTTGGTTGGCAATACGCAATCATTTTATGCAAGTCCTGAAGATAAATCGATGAGTTTATTGTTGGGTGATGCAGGCACTGCAATGGCATTGTCTTATGATTTGAAAGCTTCTGAAATATATTTTTCATTACATACTGATGGGAGAGGAAAAGATATGCTCATTGTACCTGACGGAGGTTGTAGAAATCCCTATAATATTCAGTCCACAGTAATGGAAGAATTTGAGGATGGTATTCGCAGAACTCGCCTCCATGAAAAGATGGATGGTTTGGAAGTATTTTCTTTTGGTTTAAAAGCTGCTCCGACAGCTTACAAGGAATTGGAGGCTGCTTATAACATTATGGAAAAAGAAATAGACTATCTATGTCTGCATCAAGCCAATAAATTTCTTTGTGAGAAAATTCGCAAGAAGTTGCAATACCCCGAAAAGAAAGTACCTTATAACATAGAAGAGTTTGGTAATACGAGTGGTGCAACTATTCCATTATTGTTGGTTACGAAACTGAGAGAACAACTCCAGAGTCAGTCTTTAAATTTAGTTGGTATAGGATTTGGTGTCGGTCTTTCATGGGGAGCGGTGAATTTCCATACTGACAAAATAATTGTCCCTGAACTTTTAACTTTATGATTATATGAACAATCCATTTTCTGTTGAAGGAAAAACGATTTTAGTAACTGGGGCTTCTTCAGGTATAGGGGCTGAAGTAGCGGTTGGGTTGGCTCAATTAAAAGCTAATCTTGTTATAACTGGCAGAAATGAAGAACGTCTTAGTAATATCTATAATAGGTTGTCTGGCAGTAATCATAGTAAAATTATTGCAGATTTAAATCGAATGGAGGATATTGATAAACTTATTTCTGAACTTCCAGTTCTTGATGGGGTAGTCTTTTGTGCAGGTATTGTAAAGACAATGCCTGTTAAGAATATAACAGATGCCGCAATTGATCAGATTTTTGAAACAAATATTATCTCGAATATCCGGTTGTGCAAACGTATTCTTAGAGAAAAGAAAATTGCCAAGGGCGGTTCTGTTGTGTTCATATCTTCTGTAAGTACTTTTAATGTAAAGATCGGTAATTCTTTATATTCGGCTACAAAGGGAGCAATGAATTCTTTTTCCAAGGCTATGGCTTTGGAGGTTGCTTCGCAGAAGATACGGGTGAATTGCATACAGCCCGGTTTTATTAAAACAGCTTTACTTAATAGCGGTATGATTACGGATGAACAATTGGATGCTTATGTATCAAAGCATCCGTTAGGACTAGGTTCTCCCGATGATGTTGCAAATATGTGCGTATATTTGTTATCAGATGCTTCGAAATGGGTTACAGGAAGTATTTTAACTATCGATGGAGGACTTACATTACAATGATGTTAGAAATAGAATTATTAACATGTCGCTTCTCTTCAATTGCTCACATGAGTTATCATTCCGATTTACAACACCTTAAAAAGTAGATGCAAAAAACGGTACAACAAGCTGAATAGCAAAGAAATAGTAGGGTGATGTTGTTTGTCTATTACAGATTTGCATAATTAAATTTACATATAAATGAAAGGAAAAATCGTACGGTGTGTTTATCATGGGGTTAAGCATATATGGCATTGTGTTGTGTTTATATTGTCTCCTTCTTTTCTTAAAACCTTGTATTTCAATTTTCATTATTTGCCATTCTCTCAAGCAATAAAATTGCCGGTCATACTGACAAATATACGGTTTGTCAGTTTGAAAGGAGAAGTTATTATCCAGAGTAATAAAATAAGGACTGGTATGATTCGGATAGGAGGAATGGGGCGTAATAACTGGTGTCAGAACCCTGTTTCCAAATTGGACTTTATGGGAGGACGATTAGTCTTTTATGGAAAAGCCATTTTATCTTCAGGAATACACATACGTGTTCATAAAGATGCATTATTGGAAATAGGAGATAAAATAGGTAGTGCCTCCAATCTTAATTTACTATGTTATTATCATATAAAATTAGGGAATTCCGTTAAGTTGGGTTGGGATATTACAATTATGGATACGGATTATCATCCTATTGTGGATTTATATTCCGGCAGACCATCCAAAATATATGCTCCTGTTGTGATAGGGAACAATTGTTGGATTGGAGCGAAAGTCTTTATCCGTAAGGGGACTAAATTACCGGACAATACGATCGTATCTTCTTGTACTGTTCTAGATAGAAAATATAAAATAGCCCCTAACTCTGTGTTATACGGTTTTCCTGCGACAGTTATAGCGGAAGGATATCAAATAACGGAGGAATCTTTCAATTCGTTTCCTCCTGTAACAAAAAGGGCATATTAGTTTGAATTTAATCTAAAGTTATATGAAAGTAATAGCAGTAATTCCTGCGCGCTATAAATCTACGCGTTTTGAGGGCAAGCCATTAGTGAATATTTGTGGCAAACCTATGATTTGGTGGGTACATCATCAGCTTAGTCAGGTAAAAGGATTGAGTGAGATTTATGTGGCAACAGATGATGAACGTATTGGAAAGGTTTGTTCTGATTATGGAATTGAATATGTGATGACCTCGGATAGCCATCCTACGCACCTTGACCGCCTGGCTGAATTTGCCGAAAAAATAGCGTCCGATTTTTATATTAATATTAATGGTGATGAACCTTTGATGATGCCTGAATATGTAGAACGGCTTTTACCCCCTTCCGACTTGAACCCTGCTGATTTTTATTTTGCTAATGCTATGACAAAAATAAAAAAGACGGTGGAGGTGGCGGACGTTTCACGCATAAAGGTAGTAACGGATAATCTAGGATATGCAATGTATATGGCTCGAACCCCTATACCATATCCCAAGGCCAGTTCAGACTTTGACTATATGAAGTTTGTTGGAATACAATGTTCCTCACGCTCTGCCTTACTTTTCTGCAAGGATAACAAACGTGGAAAGATTGAAAGCATAGAGGATATTGACGAATATCGTTTTTTGGAAAACGGAAAAAAAATAAAGTTCGTAGAGATACCGGCTGAAACTTTATCTGTAGATACGCGGGCTGATGTGAAAATTGTGACAGAAGTCTTAGAGCGCAGGATTAAAAATAAGGAGATCGTATTATGAGCAAAATTCAACTCTTGGATTGTACCTTGCGTGATGGGGGGTACATCAATAACTTCCGATTCGGAAAATATGCCATACGGAAAATCCTTCAACAACTGACCCATGCAGGCTTGGATATAGTGGAATGTGGATTTCTGGAGGATGGTGAATATGACGAGGATACTTCCATTTTTAATACAGCGGAACAGATAGCCTCCCTGCTACCTGATGACCATGGGCGGACCATGTTTGTGGCGATGGCCTGTTATGGTGAGTATGACCTGAACCAACTGACTTCGTGCACAGGCAGCTCCATAGATGGAATTCGGGTCACATTTCATTATAATGAAGTGGACGCTGCTTTGGAATACTGCCGGAAAATAAAAGAAAAAGGCTATAAGGTTTTTGTGCAACCGGTAGGGACGTCCAGCTATACTGACATTCAGCTTCTCCACCTGATAGAGAAAGTAAATGAGCTACAGCCTTATTCCTTTTATTTGGTAGATACTTTGGGACTGATGCACAGGAATGATATCGCCAGATTTTTCTATCTTATTAATACCAATCTGAACAAATCGATAAATATGGGCTTCCATTCCCATAACAATCTGCAACTTTCCTTTTCCAACTCTCAGGAATTTTTTGAGTATGTGGGCGACCGTATTATTTCACTGGACGCTTCTATCTATGGAATGGGACGGGGGGCCGGAAACCTGAATACAGAACTAATAGCGAATTATGTGAATGACCGTGAAGGGCATACGTATGCTATAGAGCCCCTGTTGGAGATTGTTGACGAATTTATCATCCACATCAAGCGGGAGTATGAATGGGGATATACAGTCCCTTACTATCTGGCTGCCATAAACGGTTGCCATCCTAATTACGCTTCTTATCTGGCGCAGAAACAGACGCTTGCAGTTAAGGATATTTCAGCCATCTTGCACATGCTGCCTGTTGAAAGACGGTCATTGTATAACAAAGAACTGGTGGAACAAATCTACTTGGAATACCAATCACATGAAGTGGATGATACCTATTCATTAGAGGTTCTGAAGGAAAAAATAAGTGGAAGGAATATCATATTGATGGCTCCGGGACATTCTATTTCCACTTGTCACAGTAAACTTGCAGCTAAGCGAAAGGAAGAGGAGTGCCTGCTCATTTCTGTGACTTTTGTTCCTGACTTTATGGATTGTGATTTTACCTTTTTGGCCAATGCCAAACGATATGCTACTACTTTCAACCCGATGAAGAAGGATATCCATCTTATTTATACCTCCAACATCCATGTGGGGCAGGAGAACTCCGGTTATTGCATTAATTATGTTTCTTTGTTGAACGAAGTGGATGTTATCCGTGACAATTCGGGTCTGATGGTGTTGAATCTTTTGCAGAAACTTTCCCCCCGGAAAGTCTATCTGGCAGGCATGGATGGTTACTTCGTGGGAAAGGAAAACTATTATCAAGGGCGTTTGAATCTGATTCAGGATAAAGACTATGCCTTGGAGATGAATAAGGCCATCAAACACCGTATCAGTGAAATCAAGCATACGATGGATATTGAATTTTTAACTCCCTCCCTGTATGAGTGAACCGGATATTTGCAGAGGCATACATGAACAGATCTTGTCTCATTTGCCTGAGATTCTTTCCTTGCGGAATACTCCTGAATTGAAACCGGACAATACTTTCGTCTCCAAGGGGGATAAATTGTGCGAGAAAATCATTTTTGATTTCTTGGATTCCCGAGTAGAGGACTGCCTAGTCATTTCGGAGGAAACAGAAACGGACTTGTTACGTTTGGAGGAAGTGGAGTATGTGATAACGGTAGATCCGATAGACGGAACGGAGAATTTTGTATCAGGCTTGAAGGAATGGGGCGTAGGCATTTCTGTCTATAGAGGGATGCAGCATTATCAGAGTATGATCATGCTGCCAGAATTAGGGCTTTGTCTATGTACGGGTGATCAGTTTTCCAAGATTACAGGTTCAAGAATCTGCGGTCTGTCATCCTATATGCAGCCGGAAGATTTTGCGAGGTTGGAACCGGGTTCTGAATACCGTATCATGGGGTGTTGCATGTATAATATGTATAATGTCATACGGGGAAGTTACAGGCAGTTCCTGCACTTGAAAGGATGTTATTCCTGGGATATTCTTCCGGGTATGAATCTGGCGTTGGAACAGGGACTGGACGTGGAACTGGAAGGGAGAAAATATGCAGGGGAGTTTTTATATCCCGGCATTAAATACCGCTTTAAGATAAAGATTGGATAAGAAGGATGGGAAAATATACTCGTTTGGGAAAGAACACATTGATTGTCTTTATGGGTGGAGCCGGAAGCAAACTGGTAGGAATATTCATGCTTCCTCTCTATACACGCTGGCTTTCCACTTCCGATTATGGCATAACGGATATGGTAACAGTCTATGCCACTCTTTTATTAAGTATAGTGACTTGCTGTATATACGATTCCATCTTTATATTTCCTAAAGGGCAGGACTTTAAAATTCAAAAGGAATATTTTTCTTCCGGTCTGTCTTTTTCCCTGGTGATGCTGGCTATTACCGCCTGTCTGTTTGTCGCAGTTTCCAATATCCCTGTCCTTTACGGGAGGGATTCTATTTTTATGGAATATATTTGGCTGATATATGGAATTTTATGTACCGGCTTTTTACAGAGTTTTGTACAACAGTTTGTGCGAAGTGTCGGCCATGTGAAAATATACAGTATGACGGGTGTGGTGCTTACTTTAGCGACTGCCGTATACTCCATAGCCTTTATACCTGGTTGGGGAGTGAAAGGATATATTTATGCCATCATTCTGGCTAATCTATCCGCCACTTGTTATTCCTTTGTCTGTTCACGAACCTATCGTTTCATAGACAGGATGGCAGTGAAGAAAGAACGGTGTGTGGAAATGCTGAAATATTCTGTTCCTTTGATACCCAATGCCATTATGATGTGGTTGGTGGCGGCTTTGAATCGTCCGGTTATGGAAAGCTATTTGGGTGTTGAGGCCATTGGAATTTTTGCCGTCGCCAATAAGTTTCCGGGTATTTTGTCCATGTTGTTTGCCATTTTCTTGCAGGCATGGTCCATATCCGTATTGGAAGAATTTGGTAAGAAGGATTATGCTGTTTTCTATAATAAGATTTTGCGTCTGGGAGTTACTATGTTGATATTCCTGTTATGTATAGTAACTTTCTTTAGTAAGTTTATGGTCTCGTTCTTTGCTTCCCAAGCTTTCTTCGAAGCGTGGAAGTATATACCTGTGCTGACGTTGGGTATTGTCTTTTCTTGTATTTCCAGTCTTTCCGGAAGTCATTTTTGGGCTACGAAAGAAAGTAAATATTTATTCTATTCCAGTATTGGGGGGGCTTTGGTTGCCGTATTGGGAAACTTTTTATTGATACCGTTATGGGGAATTATGGGGGCATCCGTTTCTTATGTGTTGTCTTTTGTGACGGTGGCGCTGATAAGAATCAGATATGGATGGCGGTATGTGAAGATTCAACGACTTGATGAATATTGCTTTATGCTGGTGATAGGGGTATTGGCTATTTTAACAATGCTATATGTTTTTGTGATATGGATTAAGTGTGTGCTGTTTCTATTGGTGTTTGTCGCTTTGGGGGTTGTTAATAGAAAGTTGGGAATTGTTGGTTATCAATTTTGTTTAACAATAAAAAAACGATTGAAATGAAGAAAGTGATAATACTTCATCCATCCCAGTTGTCATATAGATGGATAAAGTATCTCTGTATAGATGGTCTTATTGAAAAAAAGGTAGAGATGGAATACTGGGATTGTTCGGCTATAGATTCGTTACCACTTTATTCCATGGATAATATAGAACGGGCTTATTTAAGGGAAATAAGGTCTTTGAATGATTTGAAGAAAAAAATGTCTGAGCAAGATAGAAACAAATGTATTTATGTTGATATGCTTCATCGGACTTTGGCTGATTATAAGATTCAAAGAATAATATTAAAATATGGAAAGTTTAGGGTAAATATAAATTTTTGTTCTACAGAATTGCTTGTAATAGGTTTGTTAGGACATCAAAAATATAAAGTGAAGGATATCATTCCTTGGATAATAAAGAAGCTATTGTATACTGTGTTGTATAAAACGAGTCCTTCTTCCTATACTATAAATAGTGGTAAAGCTTTTCCTGCATCTTTTAAAATTAATCATCCTGATTATGAATCATACATGGAATTGCAAAATTCGGATAATAGATTGTTGAAGAATCAATATATAGTCTTTATAGATAGTTGTTATCCATATCATCCGGAACACATAGAAGAAAATCCTGACTTGCAGATTGGTATAGATCAAGTATTCAGTGAATATTCAGACTCTTTAAATCGTTTTTTTCAAAAGATAGAAAAAGAATATGGTTGGGAAGTTGTTATTGCAGGTCATCCTGTATCTAAACTAGTCAGCTCGCAGATAGGGAATAGAAGAATAATATATAATAATTTAGGGAATCTGATTAAATATTCAGAGGGGGTAATGCTGCATAATAGTAATGCTATTTCAATGGCAGTTTTATTTGACAAGCCCATCCTATTTCTTACTAGTGATAGGTTGCAACAATCTATAAGATTCAATATAAAGATAAGTAATTGGGCTTCATTTTTTGGACTTGATGTTATAAATATAGATCATTTAACACCAACTCATTCTATAAAATTTGCAAGAGCGGAAACTAGGAATAGATTTTCTTTTATAGAGGATTATTTAATACGCAGTAAAGGTATATACAAGAGTAATTTAGAGTCGTTTTTTGAAATTTATCAAGAGATATAATTATAAGTGGGGTTACAAATAGAGGGCTGACTGTCGACTGCTGGTTCATTTGTAATAGAGTATAGTTAAGTAGATAAAAAAGTTGAAGTATAGTTGTTAATCCGTCTAAATATATAAATTAAATAGCCTGTGAAAAATAGTAAAGTGAAGATATTTGTGGCAGTTCATAAAGATGCACAAGTATATAATGATGAGGTATATACACCGATTCATGTTGGCAAAGCTGTTTCTGACTGTAAGATGAACTTTATAGGAGATGATACAGGAGATAATATAAGTGCAAAAAACCCCTATTATTGTGAACTTACAGCACAATATTGGGCGTGGAAGAATGTTAATAGTGAGTATGTTGGTTTTTGTCATTATCGAAGGTATTTTAGTAAAATCTTTACTAAAGAGAATATTAAGACGTATTTGAAACATTGCGATATTCTTTTGGTTAAACCAATATTCTGGCCTTTTTCTCTTATGAATAAGCTGACAAACGAATTAACTTTAGAAGATGCTTATATCTTTTATAAAGTATTGTGCAAACTATACCCTTCATACAAAAAAACAGTAGATAGTTATTTGCTTGATAATAGAGATTATGCATACAATATGTTTGTGTGTAAAAAAGAGGTTTTTGATGAATATGCGGAGTGGCAATTTCATATATTAAGTGAATGTGAAAAGTACATCCGTCTGAGTGAATACACTCGGTTAAGACGGATTTATGGTTATCTAGGTGAATTTTTGTTACCAATATGGGTTATACATAATAAAAAGAAAATCAGTACAATGCCAATATCCGTTTGGCCTGGAGGGGAAAATGTTTTACCTCATTTCTCATATCTTAAAAGATTTATTTTTAGATTTATATATCATACGGTTAGACAGGTGAGAAAAAAGAATGTAAATTTTGATACAGCTATCATATTAGGTATTACTCAGGATAAAATAAACATTTAATTGTTGATATCCAATTTTCTATCTTGTAAGCAGTTAGCGTCCAAAAATGACGTATAGGATAACCGATAAAAAAGCCAGACCTTTGTTTTCGTTAAATCAAAAGCCAAGTTTATGTATAGTTACAATGATTTTGAGCGTCTCTTTTTGCGCTATAAATTGGAAGGTATCCCTGCGGGTATTTCTATTGAGAAATTTTGTATGTCCAACTAAGTTCCTTATAATCTATTTCCCAAATGGTACAAGGATACCCGGAAGAAGATAGTTCCCGTTCAGATTTTGGGTGCTCCCTCCACGGACGCAGAAATGGCGGAAAGTCCTTCGCCAATCCTGGAACAAAAGCCAGAATCGTCTCCCCAGCTTTCTTCGCCTACCGAACTTCGGATCCTGGTGGATATCCGCATGAGCAATGGTGTTCATATCAGTCAGAAAAATTTAAGCTACGAAGGTCTGAAAAACTTAGTGGAGAAGCTGGAGGTCTTATGTTGAATATTACAGGAGTAAACCGTTTTTTCTTTGTTCGTGATTTTCATGATATGCGCTGTAAATATGACAAGGTCTTATCCATCATCCATCAGCAGTTGAACCGTGAGCCGGAGGATGGTGATGTCTTTATTGTGATGTCTAAAGATTTACGTCTGGTTCGTTTGTTCAGCTATGACCGACGGTCTTACAGTATGTTTGAGAGACGAATGAGTTGGAAAGAATGAAACAGTTTTCTTCCGCAAGGAAGTTGAAGGAACGGGAGGAGACTCCCGCACCTTTTGAAGACCCGTATTCAAATATGACCCCTGACGAAAAATCAAAAATGATAATAGCGCTGATGGCTGCCCGTGAGCGTGACGCTGAACGCATCCAACGGGACGAGTCCCGCATAGATGAACTGTTGTCCAAGGTTGATGAACTGTTGTCTTTGCAGAGATCGGCCATTGCGGCTGAAAAACAGCTGGACGATTATAAACAGATGAACATCAACCTGTTGTCTAAAATATCGGCTTTGGAAGAGCGGCTTAAAGTCCGTAATAAGAACCTTTATGCCGGTAAGAGCCAAAAAGGAATCCGTAAAAAGAAGCGGGAGGTGGAAGAAGACCATACACGTGACAAGGATGATTTCGACGGCACTCCCCAATCCCTCGATTCCTCCTTGCCGCAGCCGGGTGAGGCTCATGCACAGGAAGAGAATGTGGAAGCCAAATCAAAAGAAGCCCGTCTTTATCGGCAGGGCCTTTCTTACCGTACCATGAGTGCCGGCAATAGGGTTTGTGCCGAACGTTTTATCCGTCCATTGGCGGGTGAGCGTAAGAACTCGTTATTTTTTGGAAGTGACAAGATGGCCGGCGTCTCAGCGGTATATCATACCATCATCTCCACTTGCAGGATGCAGGGTGTGTCTGTGCTTGATTATTTCAAGCGATTTTTCAGTGAAATTGTTAAAGGACGTAGGGATTATGAACATTTGTTACCCTTGACAATCGGACTGGAGTAATAACAAATATTAAAAATCAGTATCTTTTTTGACGTTATTTATTGGAGAA
>Ga0129310_1000295_pt1 | contig 65957 bp, 59 predicted proteins | sample Go1ome_2_FD_94433 | JGI IMG/M metagenome (GOLD analysis project Ga0129310, IMG submission 94433) | Western lowland gorrila individual fecal microbial communities from Wisconsin, USA - Go1022A metagenome | ecosystem: Host-associated > Mammals > Digestive system > Large intestine > Fecal | place...
CCGCCTCGGGCGCGTTTTTCTTCTTATTATCTTTATCCTTCATTTTTCTCCTCTTTCTGCTGATCCGCCGATCCTTTCTGAGGAATCAGCGCCTCATTCATCACTTTTTTCATGGCTTCCAGCACGGCGATCACGCGGGAATACTGCATCCGGGTCGGCCCCAGGATGCCCATCGTTCCCACGCCTCCGCCGACGCGGTAGGAAACCGTGACCAGAGAACAATCGGAGATGCCCGCGTCGGAAAGCTCCGGACCGATGGCCACGGAAAACTCGACGCCCGAGCGCTGCGTCAGCAGCTTTGCCAGCTTATCCTGCGTCTCCAGCGTGGACAGCAGACTGCGCGCGCGCTCCACATCGCTGTATTCCGGATGGGAAAGCATTCGCGCGGCGCCGGCCACGTGAACCGATTTGGGATCGGGCTGCATCTGCCTTTGCAGCTGATCGATCAGCTGCGCAAACAGTTCTTTCTGCCCTGTCATCTCGCTGCACATTTCCTGCATCACGGCGGGAATCTGCGCCGCATCGCGGCCGCCGAGCTTCTCGGTGAGCATATTGCTGATGGCATAGAGGTGATCGGGCGTTACGCCCGCGGGAATGCGAATGACGGAATCCTTGTGGACGCCCTCCGCCGTGACGGTGACCATCAAGGCGGTGGTGTCGGTCAGCGGCACCAGCTGGATGCGCTTTAAGTTGCGCATCTGCGGCGCGATCATCACCGACGTATAATCCGTCAACTCCGACAGCGCCTGCGTAGCCGATGTCAGCACGTCCTCCATCTGCCCCATCCGGCGGGAGAACAGCTTCCGCAGAAGCGAATACTCCGTCGGCGGGAGCGAACCTACGCGCATGATCTGATCGACATACAACCGATAAGCGCGGTAGGAAGGGATGCGCCCTGCCGAGGTATGCGGCGATGCCAGATACCCCAGCTCTTCCAGGTCGCTCATCTCATTGCGGATGGTCGCCGAGGAAAGACCCATGCCCTGCTTGCGGGAGATCGTGCGGGAGCCGACGGGCATAGCCGTTGTGATGTAGTCATCGATAATGGCCTGAAGGATTTTATACTTCCTTTCGTCCAGATCCATGCTCCATCCGACTCCTTTCTGCCTTTCGGGCTTCCTGTTAGCACTCTCATTAGTCGAGTGCTAACTTATGATGCTAGTATAGCGCCAACCGCAAAACTTGTCAATACGTTTATGGAAAAAAACTTACGAATTTTTTTGCAGCCCTTTGCCGTTTCTCAGTTTGCCTGATTTCTCCCCCTTTTATACGAAGAAGCGCCGTTCCGCAATCGAAACGGCGACGGGGGCTCCTCTATCGATGTTGCAGCGCACCCCGGAGGCAGGGCACGCCGCGTCCGCCGAAACGGCGGCTGCGGTGCGCGGAACGCGCACCGCAGGCTCAGCTTCGCTGAGCACGCGGCGTGCCCTGCCGGTTTGTGCTCCGACCCGGCCGAGTGCGAAGAGGGGGGGGTGCGGGGGGCCCGTCCGGCCCCCCGCTTCTTCCCCGCTTCTCCCCGCCTCACTCCGGCATCAGCTCTTCCAATATCGCGTTCATCACGTCCATGCCGCGCGGCGTCAGCCATACCCGACGCTCACTTTCGCACATCAACCCTTGTGTGCAAAAGCGTTCGATTCCTTCACGGAAACGCTTCCACGCGCCCGGCGACAGTGTCACACCCTCCACCATCCGCAGGCCCAGCATCAGCTCTTCAAACTCCGCATCCTGCCGCGTCAGTCTTTCTTCCGATATAAACGGCGCGCCCTTCATATATTCTTCCAACCCGGCAACATTCGCCCGGCGCAGATTGCCTTCCAGCGAATGCGCCGCGCAGCCCAGTCCGATATAGTCCCGCCGCGTCCAATACCCGACGTTGTGCCGGCAGGCGCAGCCCGGCTTGGCATAATTGGAAACCTCGTAACGGCAGAGCCCGTGCGCTTTCAGAATCTGCACCGTGCTCTCCTGCATCGCCAGCTCTTCCTCTTCGCTTGGGCGGGGCAGCTTCCCCTGTTCATCCAGATTGCCGAAGGGCGTGCCCTCCGCCACCGTCAGTGCATAGCAGGAGAGGTGCCACGGGTTCAGCTCCATCACCTCCCGCAGCGACTGCTCCCACATCTCCACCGTCTGCCCCGGCAGCGCATACATCAAATCTGCCGACAGATTCTGTATCCCCGCCGCGCGCGCCATTTCAAAGGTCTGCTCCGCCTGCGCAAAATCATGAATCCGCCCGATTTTCTTCAGCAGCTCCAGCTGCACGGTCTGCACCCCGACGCTGAGCCGGTTCACACCGCCCTCCGCCGCCGCATCCAACCATTGCGGCGTGACGGTGCCGGGATTGGCTTCCGAGCTGATCTCGCAATGTTCCGTCAGGTCATACCGCTCCCGGATGGCGCGCAGCAGACGGGAAAGATCCCCAGCCGACAGCAGCGACGGCGTTCCCCCGCCGAAGAATACCGAACTGACGCGCTCCTGCGACGGCCGGCGATCCATCTCCGCAATCAACGCATCCACATAGCGCGGCATCGCCGCCTCGCACCCCGCATAGGACACAAAGTCGCAATAGGCGCATTTGCGCACGCAAAAGGGAATGTGCAGATAGAGCATCAGGCTCATATTCTTTCCTCCGCTTCAAAAAAGCGCCCGAAGCCATGCCTCAGGGCGCTTTTTTGATTTTAGTCCGCTTTGAGCACCGCGATGAACGCCTCGCTCGGCAGTTCTACGCTGCCCAGCGTGCGCATGCGCTTTTTGCCTTCCTTCTGCTTTTCCAGCAGCTTCTTTTTGCGGCTGATGTCGCCGCCGTAGCACTTGGCCAGCACGTCCTTGCGCATGGCCTTGACGGTCTCGCGGGCAATGATCTTGCCGCCCACCGCCGCCTGGATCGGAATCTCAAACAGCTGGCGCGGAATGACGTCCTTGAGCTTTTCGGCAATGGCGCGGCCTCTGGCATAGGCACGGTCCTTATGCACGATGATGGACAGCGCATCGCAGATTTCGCCGTTGAGCAGGATATCCAGCTTCACCAATTCGCTGCGGGCATAGCCGTTGAGCTCGTAATCGAAGGACGCATAGCCGCGGGTTCGCGATTTCAGCGCGTCAAAAAAGTCGTAGATGATCTCGTTGAGCGGCATCTCGTAATGGATCTGCACGCGCCCGGCCTCAATATACTTCATATCGATGTACACGCCGCGCTTCTGCTGGCATAGCTCCATGATGGTGCCGACGTATTCCGAAGGCGAGAAGATCTGCGCCGAAACCATCGGTTCTTCCATGTATTCGATGTCCGCCGGATCAGGCAGGTTGGTTGGGTTATCGATGTAGAGTTCAGTTCCGTCGTGTTTGACGACGTGATAGACGACAGAGGGCGCGGTGGTGATCAGATCCAGGTCGAACTCGCGCTCCAGACGCTCCTGAATGACCTCCATGTGCAGAAGACCGAGGAAGCCGGCACGGAAGCCGAAGCCCAGCGCCACGGAGGTTTCCGGCTCAAAGGAGAGCGACGCATCATTGAGCTTGAGCTTTTCCAACGCATCGTGCAGGTTTTCGTAATCCGAACCGTCCGCAGGGTAAATGCCGCAGAACACCATCGGCTGCACCTGCTTATAGCCGGGCAGCATCTCGGCAGCGGGATCGTTGGCGTTGGTGATGGTGTCGCCCACGCGGGTATCGGCTACCTCTTTAATGGAAGCGCCGATGTAGCCGACCTCGCCGGTGAGCAGTTCGTTGACCGGCATCAGCTGGCCGGGGCGGAAATAGCCTACCTCGGTCACGTCAAACTCCACGCCGGAGGACATCATGCGGATGCGGTCGCCCACCTTGACGCTGCCGTCCATGATGCGCACAAAGGACAGCGCACCCTTATAGTTATCGTACACGCTGTCGAAAATCAGCGCGCGCAGCGGGGCGTTTTCGTTGCCGTGAGGCGGCGGAATCACCTTGACCACCGCTTCGAGCACATCCTCGACGTTCAGGCCGGTCTTGGCCGAAACCATCGGCGCCTCGGAGGTATCCAGGCCGATGACGTCCTCGATCTCCTTTTTGACAAACTCCGGCTGGGCGCTGGGCAGGTCGATCTTATTGATGACGGGAATGATCTCCAGATCGTGTTCCAGCGCCAGATAGACGTTGGCCAGCGTTTGCGCCTCAATGCCCTGGGAGGCGTCCACCACCAGGATCGCGCCGTCGCAGGCCGCCAGCGCGCGGGACACTTCGTAGGAAAAGTCCACATGGCCGGGGGTGTCGATCAGGTTCAGGATGTAGGTATTGCCGTCCTTGGCCTTATAGGGCATGCGCACGGCCTGCGCCTTGATGGTGATGCCGCGCTCACGCTCCAAATCCATGGTGTCGAGCACCTGGTCGCTCATCTCGCGCAGACTCATCACGCCCGTCTTTTCAATCAGGCGGTCGGCCAGGGTGGATTTACCGTGGTCGATGTGCGCAATGATGCAGAAATTGCGGATCATGTCTTCTCTCTTCATTGATTTTCCTCTATTCCTCTACCTTCAGGAAACGTGCCAACTGCAAAATCGTGCCGCTGCCGTTTTTTCGCCGCTGCCGCAGCATTTCGTCCGTGTATTCCGAAAGCGTCCGATCGCCGCCTTCGGGGATAAAAATATGCCAAAGCCCGCTCCATTGCTCCGCGCGATCGCGCCCGGCGTATGCTTCAGCGATCCGCCCCGGATTTTCGCAGGTAAAGATGCTTTCTTCCTGCCCGTCCCAATAGACCAGGCACTGGCGGAACGCGCAGCTTCTGTCCTCTTTCCCCTCCATCAGCTTGAGGATTCCCTCCACACCGATGGTTTTGAGCGCAAAATTGACATAGCTGCCGGGAAAACCGTTCAGCGTCGGGATATAAAATCCCGCGTCTTGCACGAAAAACGGCGATTCAATCCATTTCTTGGCCTGTTCCGCTTTTTTGCGGGCGATATAAGTCAGGTCGTTCGATCGCGGCTCGTCGAAATCCATCGGCACGCCGCGCACTTCCGCGCCCGGCATCAGCGCCTGCGCTTCGGAGAGCTTGCCCGCGTTTCCGGTGACAAAGATCAGTTTCTTCATGGCTTCACTCTTCCGGATCCGGATGGATATCCAGTGATTTTTCCAGCTTGCGCTTGACGCGCTGCAAGGCGTTGTCGATGGATTTGACATGGCGGTTCAGATCGTGCGCGATCTCCTGATAGCTCTTGCCCTCCAGATAGGAGGTCAGCACCTCCATCTCCAGATCGGATAGCACCTCGGAGATGCGGTTTTCCACACTGGAATAATCCTCCTGCGAGATCAGCAGCTCTTCCGGCCCGGCCATCTGCACCTCGGAGAGCACGTCCATCAGCGTTCGATCGGACTCCTCGTCGTAGATCGGGCGATTGAGGGAGACGTAGGAATTGAGCGGGATGTGCTTCTGCCGGGTGGCGGTCTTGATGGCGGTGATGATCTGCCGGGTGACGCACAATTCCGCAAATGCCCGGAAGGAGGACAGCTTATCCGGTCGGAAATCCCGAATCGCCTTGAACAGGCCGATCATGCCTTCCTGCACGATGTCCTCATGGTCCGCGCCGATCAGAAAATACGACCGCGCCTTGGACCGCACAAAGTTCTTGTACTTGTTGAGCAGCACTTCCTGCGCCTGATCGTCGCCGTCGCGGGCCAGCAGCGCAATCTCTTCATCCGTCTTGTCCGCATAGCATTCCTTTCCCTGCTCGTTTTCCGGCATCCCGTCCTTCACCGTCCTTTCCCTTGTCTTTATTCTTTCGGCATTCGCTGCGCCGTCCTTTGGCTTCCCTGTACCCGTAGGGTGAGCGAAGCGAACCTGAAGCATGAGTGTTTGGGATAAGCCATGCGCAACACCGGAATGTCCCGAAGGGACGTTACGGTGCGAAGGGGGGAGCTGGCGCGCAGCGCCTGAGGGGTTGCCCCTTGCGCCCTTACGGCTCTTCTCTGCGCATTTCTTCCAATCTGCGCCGGACATCCTCAGGCAGGCGGTTTTCGATGGTTTCGGCACGGGGTCCGCCCTTCGGGCGATGATGCCCCGCCTGCACGCCCTTCGCGCTGCGCACAATGGCGCGCATTTCCTTGGCCGGAATGCGCACCGCGCCGCGGGTAAAGATGACGTTCTGCTCCGTCGCATCGGAGGTCGCTACACGGATGGCCGCCTGGGAAAAGCGCGGCAGATTCTCCATGCGCTCATCCACCGTCCGCTCGATGAAGTGATCCGCCGTCTCGCTCCGCTTGGTAAACACCACGTCAATGCCCGAAACGCGCTCGATCGTGGTCTTCATCTTGTCGCCCTTGTAACCGTCGAATACCAGCATCACTTCATCGCCGGTAAAGCCGGCAAAATCCGCCAGCATCGCCGTGAGCAGCTCGCGGCACTGGGAGAAATCGGCGCAGCTTTTGAATTCCGGCCATGCGCCGATCATGTTATAGCCGTCCACCAGGTACAGCATGATCTCAACCCCTGTGCCGGGCGACTTCCGCCATCAGGATGCCCGCGGCAACCGAGGCGTTGAGGGAATCAATATGCCCCTTCATCGGGATCGACACCACGGTATCGCAGGTTTCCCGCACCAGGCGGGATACGCCCTGCCCCTCCGCGCCGATGACCAGCGCGCAGCCGCCGGAGAAATTGACGTTATAAAGGCTTTCGCCGTTCATATCGGAAGCATAGGTCCAGATATTCTGCTTTTTCAACTCTTCCAGCGTGCGGGTGATGTTGGTCACGCGCGCGACCTTGACCCACTCCAGCGCGCCCGCCGCCGCCTTCATTGCCGCCGGAGTCAGCCCCACGGCGCGGCGCTCAGGGATGATCACGCCGTGCGCGCCCATCAAGTCCGCCGTGCGGACAATCGCGCCCAGGTTATGCGGATCGGTGATGCCGTCCAGCACCACCACAAAGGGCGATTCGCCCCGCTCCGCCGCAAGGTCCAGTATGTCCTTCACCGCCGCATACTGATACATGGAGACGAACGCCGCGATGCCCTGATGGTTCGGCGCCAGCTCGTCGAGCTTACGCCGGTCCACCTCGTGGACGATGACGTTTTTCTCCTTCGCCAGTGCCACCAGTTCGCGCATGGAGCCGCTGGTGTCCCCCTTGGCGACCATCAGCTTTTCAATATCTCTTCCCGCCCGGAGCACCTCGCGCACGGCGTTGCGTCCGACGACCAGGTTTTCCGGCGCGGTATTCTCTTCCGCTGCGGCGGCATTCTCCGTTGCAAAATTCTTCTGTGCGGGAGCGGGACGCTTTCTATTCTTTCCGTAAAAGCCGGTATTGCTCACTGATTTTTCACCTCTTCCAGACGGCGGCGCACCTCATCGGCCTTGCCGCAGCTTCTCTTGCCTTCGGGACACGCGCCGTGCGCACAGCCCGGCCCGGCATTTTCAAACACCGACGGCGCGAGCGGATAGACCAGCGCATACATCTGCCAGGCCAGCTCGCGAATTTCCCACTGCGCACGGTTGCACATCCGCAGCGAGAAAAAGTGCAGCAGCTCGCGCGCGTTCATGGTCATGGTCATGCGCGTGGCAGCCGCGCCGGGCAGCACAAAGCGCGCGTCCTCCGCGCTTCCTTCGCCCATCAGTTCCGACCATTCGTCATACCAACCCTGCACGGTCTTCATCTGGCTCAAAAACTTCTCTTCGGCTTCCGGCCCCAGCGCGCGGATGCGCGGCGGCATCACAAAGTCAAAAACCTCCTGCCCCGCGTTGGACACATAGCGCTGGCTCTGCACCGAAAAGCTCGCCATGCGGTGGCGAGTGATCTGCGCCAGCAGCGTGCGCGACACGCCCTCGATGCCGAAGGTAAAGGAGGCGTGCTCGATCACCGAGGTGTGTCCGCTGGCCAGCACCCGGCGGATATAGGCGGCGTTATTGGCGGTTTCCGCCTTGTCCTTCAAACCGGCCAGATCCAGCGGCGAATAGCAGGTGCGGGACGCCATGGCGATGACCTTTTCCGGTTCCGGAGTATGTGCGATCAGGGTAACGTGCAATTTCTGTTCAGCCATGGTTTTCCTCTTCTTCCTGCAGTATGATGTTCAGCAATTCCTCCAGCCGCTCCATGCGGCCGGCGAGATAAAGATATCCGCAAAGGGCCTCCAGCGCGGTCGCGCGGCTGTAATCCCCGGGGTTTTGATTCTTGGGCGGGTGGGAGTGCGCATTGCGCGCCCGGCGGGCGACGTCCGCTTCCTCTTCCGTCAGCAGTGATTCGATGCGGTCGAAGGCCTTTGCCTGCGCGCCCGCGTTGACGCGCTCTACGGCGCGGCGGTGCAGCCGGTTCACGCTCTCGTCATGATGGGCGAGTATTTCCGTGCGCACAAACAGGTCGTAGATCGTATCCCCGATATAGGCCAGCTGCAATCCGTTGAGCCGCCTGACTTCCTGTATGTCCATGTTTTCACCGCCCTTCCCGCTGCGCTGCTTTTGCGCATACGTCAACAGTGTATTATAGCATGAATCCGTCCCTGCGGGCAACCGCGAATTCCCCTGCTTTACGCCTTTTTCCGGCTGTATTCTCATAAAAGAGCAATGAACAGCCGTCCATAGCGGAGTGACCACCCATCGGAACCATCTTGGTTTCTCCCAAGCCGGAAAACCGTGTGGCCATTGACGCGATTCACCGGAAAATATGGTTCGCTCTCCGGCTTTTCTCCCTTTGATTTGAAGATGCGCAACATCAGCCGCACCGGATACTCGGAAAGCGGGCCGATGGAAATGCGCTGAACCGCGCATAGGGAAAATCCCGTGTGTTGAATCTCTGCTGAAAAGATCGGTTCGCACGGCAAATCCATCGTCTTTACCGAAAAAGAGCTGTAAACGCAAAATCCCGCCCTTCCTTATTCAGGAAGAACGGGATTGTTGATTGCAGAAAGCCGTTTACGCTCTGCGCTCCGCCATCTTCAGCGTGAACTTGCGCACGCCGGGGATGAAGCCGATCACGGCGCAGATGAGCGAATCCACGCCGGCGCTGGTGAGGTTATAGCCCAGCGAATAGGCCAGCGGGCTCATGCCCTCGGGCGCATAATCCGCAAAGTAGACCACGCCGGAAATGACATGGAAGGTGATGCGCAGAAGCCCCGCCACAATCACGCCGATGGAGAAATTCAGCGGGCTCTTCCACTTGCGGAACAGACCGACCACCGCCAGCGCACCGTAGGCCAGCAGATAGTCCAGCATCGCCTGCACCCAGCCGACGATATACATATCCTGGAACATCTGGAGCACGCCGTAGGCCACCGCACACACCAAACCGGGACCGAAGCCGAAGGCGAAGGCGAACATCATCACCGGCAGCATGGACGCCGGAGTGATGGAACCGCCCTGCGGCATGTGCAACAGGCGGATATAGGACAGCACAAAGCTCATCGCGATGCACAGCGCGCCGCAGGCCAGCATCTTGGCGTTCCACTTGACGCGGCGGCCGACCGCCAGCAGCACCACGCCGAAGATCACAATCGCGGCCAGCGCGATCCAGGTGTTCATCGGGATCTCGGTCAGTTTCTCAAAAATTTGCATAAGAAGCGACTCTCCTCTCTTATAGTGGAAAGAGCTCTCCTTTCGGACATAAAAAAACCGTGCTCAGCCATATGAACACGGGATGCGTTGTCCCGACGCAGATGTTACACATTGGAAACATACACGCCTTGACTTATGCGCTTCCCTACGGTAGGATTAACTACACAGGTTCAAAGGGTTAAAGCTTCGCTTCTCTCAGCCCGAGGGCTCCCCCAGCTTTTTCGACCCTTATGATAAACCGTGCGCCGCCGTTTGTCAAGTATGCGTTTTGACGGACGGGCGGCGTTCTTTGGGGAGGCGCATTCGTTCTATGTTGTACCATTTTTTTGCCTATATGTCCCGGATGAAGCACATCAAGCGCTGGGCGCTGATGCGCAACACCTGGCAGGAGGACATCGCCCAGCACTCCCTGCAAGTCGCCATGATTGCGCACGCGCTGGCAGTGCTGCGCAACGAGCGCTTCGGCGGCGGCGCGAACCCGGAGCGCGCGATGGCGCTGGCGGTCTATCACGAGGCCCCGGAGGTCATCACCGGGGATATGGCCACGCCGATCAAGTATTTCAACCCCGGCATCCGCTCCGCCTACAAGGAAATCGAGGGAATCGCCGCCGACAAGCTGCACTCGATGCTGCCGGACGACCTTCGTCCCGCCTATGCCCCTCTGCTGCTCGACCCGGAGCGCGATCCGGAATGGCGGCGCGTCAAGGCGGCGGATAAGCTTTCCGCCTACATCAAGTGCATCGAGGAGCTGAACGCGGGCAACCGGGAGTTCTCCAAAGCGGCCGACAGCATCCGTCGCGAGGTCGACGGCTACGATCTGCCGGAGGTACAGGCGTTCCTCGCTGAATTCCTGCCGTCGTTCAGCTTGACGATGGACGAGCTGAATTAAAGCCTGAAGCGCAACCTTTTTCTATGCCAAATCGTCTGTTCATCAGCCCGCCTTCTTCCGCGGACTGCCGAAAATCATACCAATCGCCAACTAAAATGGGGAGGCTGTTATGTTCCGAAAGATTTTACTGGTATTGCTTTGCCTGGCTCTGCTGACCGTCACGGCCTGTGCCCCGGCGGCGCAGCCCGTCGTTTCCCCTTCCGCCGAGGCGGAGGCCACGCCCGCGCCTTCTGCGGAAACCGCCGCCGCGCCGGATGAAAGCGCGGAGCCTGCGCCCACGGCAGAAACCGGCAGCGTCGATCAGGCGCTGCTGTCCGATGTGCTGATGCAGACCGAAAACTTCTCCGTGCTGCTGATGCAGAACCTGATGAATGCCAATACCGAACAGAACTCCGCGTTCTCTCCCCTGGCGCTCAACGCCGTGATGGCGGCGCTCTACGCCGGGGCCAAGGGCGATACCGAAGAGGAAATGCGCCTGCTGATGGGTTATCAGACCGAGCCGGGCGATGTGGTTCAAGCCTTGACCTATCTGATCTCTGCGCAGGACAGCAATGCGTTTACGCTGGGCGACAGCCTGCATCTGTCCCGCCGCGTAGGCTTTGTGGAAAACTATATTGACCAGATCACCGCGCCGCTGCGCATCGGCACCTATTCGCAGGATTATTCCGACCCGGCGACCTATCAATCCGTCAACGCCTGCGCCGAGCTCGTCACCAACGGCAAGGTTTCCACCCTGCTCGATTCGACGGTGGCGGCAGATACGCTGTATTTGATCTCTGCGTTCCAGCTCAGCGCCGCATTCGATCTTCCCTTCGACCCTGCGCGCACGCAGACCGGTACTTTCGAGGGCACGACCGGCCTGATCTCCGTCCCGATGATGGCAGGCGATTTTGAAGCAGATTATGCCGAGGACGAATACATGCAGATGGTGAGCCTGCCCCTTGCCGAAGGCAAGATGCAGCTCAAGCTCATCCTGCCCCGCGAGGGCGGCGAAAGCGCCTTTGCCGAAGCACTGCCGCAATATGCGGACGCCTGGCTCTCGCCCGAGGCGGTCTCCCCCCAGTCTGTGACGCTCCATGTGCCGAAGTTCACGCTCTCCTGCGGCGATTCCTATCTGGAAGCGCTCAGCTCCATGGGGCTGGAAAAGGCGCTGCGCGCGCAGACGGCGGATTTTTCCGGCATGCTCAATCCCGATCTGGTGCTGCCCACGCCCATCAACGACGTGTTCTCCGTTTGCAGTCTCACCCTTTCGGAAAACGGCCTGAACACCGACGCACAGCCCGCGCTGCAAACCGCAGAGCCTTCGGAAGAGAATATTGATCTGGAATTCGATCATCCCTTCCTGATGGCCGTGACCGATACGCAGACCGGCGCGCTGCTGACGCTGGCCTGGGTCAACGTCACGGGCGACGGACGGTAAAAGCAGCCCTTTTTCAGAAAAACTTCATGGCGCACGCTTTTTTGAGCGTGCGCTTTCGTGTATAATAAAAAAAGATTGAGCCTTTACGGAGGATGAAGCATGATCAACGGCAATACGCAGGGCATTCGCCAATCTCTGCTTGCGCAGATGGAAACCATGCAGGAGATGGAGTGTGACCGGGACACTTTCCTTCCTGAAGCATTGATGTTTGCCATGTCCAAATACACCGGGCTGCTGGGGCGGGAAATTTCGGTCTATCTCTCGCGCAGCGGCAGCATATTGGATATTTCCGTCGGCGACAGCCAGACCGTCGGCCTGCCGGGCGTCAACAACCGGCGTTCGCTGACGCGGCTGTGCGGCGTGCGCTGCATCCACACGCACCCCGGCGGAAACAGCACGCTCTCCGGCGTGGACCTGCAATCCTTACAGCGCTTGAAATTGGATGCGATGGCGGCCATCGGCGTGGACGCAGAAGGCCGGGCGGTTTCGGTCTCCGCCGCGTTTCTGGACGAGCCGGACAGTGAGGGGCAGTATAAGCTCCTGCTGACCAAGCCGCTCTCTCCTTCGCATCTGCCGCAGGGCGGACTGATGCGCCAGATTGACGACGCGGACCGCCGCATTGCCGACGCGCTGCCCCCGGAACCGCGCAAAACGGAGCGCGCCATCGTCATCGGCATCGCCGACACGGACGACGCGCCCTCTCTGCTGGAGCTGGAGCGCCTGGCCGATACCGCAGGTGCAAAGGTGGTGGCTCGGCTGCACCAGAACCGCGCGCGAATGGACTCCGGCACCTACATCGGCGCGGGCAAAGCGCGGGATATTTCCCTGATGGTGCAGAGCGCGGATGTCGATCTGCTGATCGTGGACGACGAATTGACGGGCGCGCAGGTGCGCAATCTGGAGCAGATCGTCGGCTGCCGCGTGGTGGACCGCACGGCGCTGATTCTGGATATTTTCGCCATGCGCGCCTCTTCGCGCGAGGGCAAGCTGCAAGTCGAGCTGGCGCAGATGAAGTACCAGCTGCCGCGGCTGTCGGGCCTGGGTGTGGTGATGTCCCGTCTGGGCGGCGGCATCGGCACGCGCGGGCCGGGCGAAACCAAGCTGGAAGTGGATCGCCGCCGCATCCGCCGACGCATCACGGAGATCTCCCGCGAATTGGACGAGGTGAAGCGCCACCGCGACCAGCGCCGGGAGCTGCGTGAGCGCCGGGAGGTACCGGTCTGTGCGATTGTGGGCTACACCAACGCGGGCAAATCCTCCTTGCTGAACCTGCTCTCCGGTGCAGACGTGCTGGCAGAGGACAAGCTCTTTGCAACCCTGGATCCCATCACGCGGCGCATCACGCTGCCGGGCGGCACGGACTGCCTGCTGGTCGATACCGTCGGCTTCATCAGCAAGCTGCCGCACGATCTGGTTTCCGCCTTCCGCTCCACGCTGGAAGAGGCGCTGCATGCCGATCTTCTGCTCATCGTGCAGGATGTTTCGGACGAAAACTTTGCCGAGCAGCAGCAGGTGGTGCAGCAGGTGCTCTCCGATCTGGGCGCGGGCGACAAACCCACGCTGCACGTCTACAACAAGTGCGACCTGCGGCCGGAAGTGCGCTCCGACCGCGAGGACGTGGTGCTCTTCTCCGCCAAAGAAGGTCAAGGCGTGCCGGAGCTGCTGCGGGCCATTGAGAGCAAACTGCACGCGGCGCACCATCTCATCGAAATTGAAATTCCCTATACCCGCGGCGACGCGGTTTCCTTCCTGCACAAATACGGCTCCGTGCAATCCGAGGATTACACCGCCGAGGGCACGCGCCTGACCGCGCTGGTGGACGACGCCACCGAGGAACGGCTGCGCCGCATACTGGGCGAATAACCTCCGTCCGCGCGCAAAAAAGCCCCGTCCGCCCGTCCGAATCAATTCGGCAGGCAGACGGGGCTTTTCGATCAAGATCAAGTGAATCGTCCGCTCTCCTCTTCGCCCTCCAGGGAGGAAGCGTCATTTAGAGAGAGCACCCGAAGGGCTTTGGGCAAAAGCCGCCCATTCATAACCCTCCTGCCGATGATCTCGATCGATCATCAGGCAGCCCGCCGGCGTCTCGCCGCCGCAGATTTCCCGGACAGCGCCCTCATTCTTCCGTTTCCGCTTTCTGTTTGTGACTCTTGAAAATCAGCTTATCGACCAGTCCGGTTTTATGCTTCAGGGAGATATAGCCGATGATGGACATCGTCAGCGCGCCGATGGTATCGACGATCAGATCCTTCATGGTATCCATCAGCGCCGCCTGGCCGATCTTTCCGGTGCCGTCCTCGAAGGCGAACTTCTGCATATTGGTGCCAAAGAGGGAATCCACCGAGAATTCATAGATTTCCCAGATCATGCCCATGGTCATCGCAAAGCAGAAAGTGAAGAATGCAACAAACAGAGGGCTCAGGTTGACCGGTACGCTGTCGGATCTGTTGAGCACCGAAATCACCGTATAGCCCAGTGCGCCCAGCATCGCGCCGCTCAGCCCATGCAGAAAGGTATCCCAGTGAGGCACGTTGTAATAAAAAGCCATGACCTCTCCCAAAAAGATCGCGCCGTACAAAAACAACGTATAGAGCACCATCATTTTGGATGGAATGATGAAATTATGTCGTTTTTGCAGGATGTTCGGCCCGATGATCGCCACGATGCCCAATGCACATTGCAGCAGCATCAGCACATAGTCGCTCTTGGTGCGCTCAAAGACGATCTGCGTGTGCGACGGCGCAAGCACCAGCACCACAATGATATAAATCATCGCCGCAACCAACGACAGCAGCACAAACCATCCGGTAAAAGCAGACCAGTTGATTTTTCTTTTTCCTGCATTGCCTCTCTTCTTCATTCTCATCCTCCGCTCCTGAAATTCTTATTCTTCAGTTTATCCAAAATTGATCTTTTTTGCAAGACAAAAAACGCTGCACTCCGCACGGTTTCGGCTGAATGCAGCGTTTTTTATCTCATTTACTTTTCAATCATCAGCGCAAAGCCGCCGTTGACAGCCAACGGAATGGTTTTCTCATCGCCCTTGCGCACCTTGAAGGATTCGATGCGCATCCTGTGCAGGTCATGGTTGTGCAGCGCGGGACGGCTGGCCATGGCGTCGATCTTCTGCACCAGCGCTTCATCCGCAGGCGGCAACGCGCCCTCCGCCACATCGAAGGGGCGCAGGTCGCCCAAATCGTCGGCATAGAGCGTCGCGGTGTATTCCGCACCCTCGTCCAGGAAGTCAAAGTGGAGCTTAACATTGCGCGGGCGGCGTGCGCAGATCGCCGCTACATACCAATTCTCGTCCTTCTTGCGCGCCATGGTCACAAACGATCCCGGATACCCCTCCAGCACATGGGTTTCATCCCAGCTGGTAGGCACTTTGGACAGAAACGGCCTCGCCGGATGGTTCAGCACAACCTCCGCGCCCTCGCCGATGTGCAGAATATAAGAGGTAAAGATCACGGTCAGCGCGGTCTGGTGTGCGTCGGTGGTGCCGGTCAGATAGGTTTTATAGCAAACCGGCGTATAGTCCATCGGTCCCATGGCATTGCGGGTGAAGGGCAGCGTGCAGTTGTGCGCCGCATCCGGCCCCATCGGCAGGAAAGAGGAGAAATTCTGCAAATACTCCGCGCCGAGCACACCTTCGCGCGTCATGAGATGCGGCCAGGTGCGGATTTCGCCCGCGGGCTTCATGCAGCCGTGGAAATTGACCATCAGTTTATACTTGGCCGCCGCGCGCGCCAAATAGTCGTATTGCTTCACGCGCTCGGCACGATCGCTTTCAAAGAAATCGATCTTAACGCCGACCACGCCCCAGGACGACCAGAGCCTGAACTTTTCGTCCGCGATTTCGGGCGAGCGAATATCCTTGCTGTGCTCCCACAGCCAGATCTTCACACCCTTGCCCTCGGCGTACTTCACCAGCTCGGCAATGTCCACATATCCCGGCCAGCCGCCGTCGGCCAGATAATACGGGAATCCCATCTCCGCCGCATAATCGACATATTCGCGGCAGCGTGCGGGGTCGCGGGTCGAGGCGTTTTCCGTCATCCAGCTCCAGGCCGAAACGCCGGGGCGAATGAACGAGGTATCTTTGATCTCGCACGGAGGATTCAGGTTTTCCAGCAGGTTGGAGGATACAATGTCGTCCAGGCTGCCGCACATCACCACGCGCCAGGGCGTGACGACGGGGAAGCCGGTCTGCGTGGGGCTGAGCTGATCGGGCGCGCGGCGGACCATCAGCAGTTCAGGCTTTTCTTCGTCAGAGAGCAGCGTGCTTCCGCCGTAATCGCCGAACACCGCCGCCTCGGCATACAGCGCCCAAACGCCATTGCCGCACTCCGCCAGCACCGGGAAGGCCAAACGATTTTGCGCCAGATCACAGCGCGGAATGGGCTGATACATATCCTCATAAGAGAATATATATTTCATGCCGTAGACCTGATGCGCACTCTGCGGCAGGGCAAAGCCGGTTCTCTCCTCCAGCACGCTGCCTTCGCCCTCGCCGTCCACGATCATGCGCAGTGCCACGCCGTCATTATAGGCGCGCGCCTCCACTTGCAGCGTTTCCTCGTGTTTTTCCAGCAGCAGGGTCAGGGTGTTGGCATGGTTTCGGCAGACCTTTTTCTTGAACGCGGGAATGGTGTAGGTCTCGTCCACCACCGCATAAGTGTTGTCCATCAGCGTCAATCCGTGCGTCAGATCGCCCTCGCGCAAGCGGATGCCCAGCGGGGACTCGTCCGCCAGCGCAACGCCATCCTTGCTGGCGCGGTAGCTCAGGCAGCCGTTCTGCAGCGTCAAGTGCAACTCCACGCGGCCGTTCGGCGATTGGATCGAATAGCAGGGCATAAAGTTTTCCTCCTTATTTTTTCTCTTTCTTCTCAAAAAGCAGAGGATTCCGTTTTCGGTCTTCTGCCTTTAGAGTATCAGTTTCCTTCCGGAAAGGCAAGGCGTTTTTAGCGGTTCGATGCAAATCTTTCAATGCGTTCGGGCAATCTATTCCAAAGGCGTGAAGCATCAGCCGTTCCGCCTTCGGAAAGGAGCGAATTCATTTGTTTTTTCTCAAACATTTTTTGCAGAAAATTGCCTCCATGCTCGTCGCGGCGCTGGCGCTGAGCCTTTGCGGCTGTGCCTGCTCGGGCGGCGTTTCTCCCTCGCCCTCTGCTTCCGCTTCGCCCACCGCTGTGCCCGAAACCGCCTCACCGGTTCCACAGGCGGACTACGCACTGCCGGAACAGCTGACGCTGGACGGCGAGGGGCTGCCGCTGGCGGAGATTTATCGCACGGACATCGGCGCGGTAGAGACGATGGATCTGGAAAGCTACCTGATGGGCGTAGTCGCAGGCGAGATGCACAACGATTGGCCCATCGAAGCGCTCAAGGCGCAAGCCATCATCGCGCGTACCTTTGCGCTGCGCTTCATTGCGGACGGCGGCTCCCAATACGACGGCGCGCAGCTTTCCACCGACATCAATGAAGCGCAGGCATACGATCTGTCGGCCGTCAACGACGCCGTGCGCCGCGCGGTGGAAGAGACGCGCGGGCAGGTAATTCTCTGTCAGGGCGAGCCGATTCAGGCATGGTTCCACGCGCATGCCGGGGGTGTGACCGCACGGGCGCGTGAGGGTCTGAACTACAACAAGCCGGAGCCACCCTACACCAAATCCATCCAGGTGCGCGAATCCGAGAAAGCGCCGGAGAACGTGCGCAGCTGGACAGCGGAATTCTCATTGGACGAAGTGCAGGCCGCGCTGGACGAACTGGGCGGCGGAGACGCTTCGCAGCTCGCTATCGGCCAGCGCGGCGAATCGGGGCGCGTGACGACCTTCACGGCGGGCAGCGGTGAGGTCAGCGCCGTCGATCTGCGCAGAGCGCTGGACAGCACACGCTTAAAGTCCACACTGCTGACCGACCTTGCAGTAGAAAACGGCGTTGTACGCTTTTCCGGCGCGGGTTACGGCCACGGCGTGGGAATGTCGCAATGGGGCGCCTACGAAATGGCGGCCGAGGGCAGTACCGCCGAAGAGATCATTCAGAAGTTTTATCAGGGAGTCGAAATCGCGCAGATCTACGGAAAATAAATGCAAAAACCGCATTGCCAGCAATGCGGTTTTTGCACGAAACGGATAAAGATCTGTTTTATTCCGCTTCAGCAGTTTCCTCCTGCCGGGATGCCTCCGGCACGCGGAACACCAGGATCGCCTTGGCTGAATACTGCACGCTTTGGACGGGCAGCTCATAGCGCAGCGCCCCCTCCTTGAGGACGCTCGACGCTGCTTCCGGGCGGAACATCTCCGTTTCGCTCAGCCAGTTGGATTTGCCGACAAAGCGCGCGACAAATTCGGTGGCCGGATGGTGATAAACGGTTTCCGGCGCGTCGTATTGCTCCACGCGCCCGCCGCTCAGCACCGCGATGCGGTCGCTCATGCTCATCGCCTCGGTCTGGTCATGGGTCACAAAGACGGAGGTAATGCCCAACGCGGAGGTCAGTTCCGTCAGCTAGTGCCGCATTTCCTCCCGGAGCAGCGCATCCAGCGCGGAGAGCGGTTCGTCAAACAGAATGCACTCCGGCTGAACGGCGATGGCGCGGGCAAAGGCGACGCGCTGCTGCTGACCGCCGGACAGCTGGTGAGGATAGCGCTTTTCAAAGTCCTCCAGATGCACGGGGCGCAGCGCGTCGCGCACTCTGCTCTGCAAATCCTTTGTGTCCTTCCGCGCCCGCAGGCCGAACGCGACGTTTTCAAACACCGTCATGTGCGGCCAGAGCGCAAAGTCCTGAAACACAAAGCCGAGATTTCGCTTTTCCGGCGGCAGATTGATCTTCTTCTTCCCGGAGAACACACAAACATCGTCCAACCAGATTTCACCCTCGTCCGGTGTTTCCAAACCGGCGATCATCCGCAGAAGCGTCGTCTTGCCACAGCCGGAAGGGCCGAGCAGCGTGGTAAAGCTCCCGTTCCGGATCGTCAGCGTTGTGGGCTGGATGACCCGTCTTTTATCAAAGCTCTTTGCAATCCGATCCAATCGTATTTCCATAGCCTTCCTCTTTTCCGTATTTCTCCCTAAAGATAAAAGCAAAGAAATTCAGTCAACCCTCTTTCAGGATCAACCGAATTTCTTTGCTTTTTTGTTTTATTTAGAACTTAAATCGCCATGCCGGTCTTAAACTGAATGTTGTAGAGCTTGGCGTAGAAGCCGTCGGCGGCGAGCAGCTCATCGTGCGTACCCTGCTCCACGACCTCGCCCGCGTTGATGACGAGAATCTTGTCCGCGTTGCGGATGGTGGAAAGGCGATGCGCAATGATGAAGGATGTGCGTCCCTCCATCAGCTTGAGCATTGCGTCCTGAATCTTGATCTCGGTGCGGGTATCGATGGACGAAGTGGCCTCGTCCAGGATCAGCAGATCGGGATCGGCCAGAATGGCGCGCGCGATGGCGATGAGCTGGCGCTGTCCTTGCGAGATGTTACCTGCATTATCGGCCAGCACAGTATCGTATCCCTGCGGCAGGTGGATGATGAAGCTGTGCGCATTGGCCATGCGCGCGGCCTGCTCCACCTCTTCGTCCGTCGCGTCCAGGCGGCCATAGCGGATGTTTTCCCGCACGGTTTCAGAAAAGAGATACGTATCCTGCAGCACCATGCCCACACGGCGGCGCAGCGAATTGCGAGTGATCTCCTCAATCGGCGTGCCGTCGATGAGAATCGAACCGCTGTCTTTGTCGTAGAAGCGGGTCAAAAGCGAGATGATGGTGGTTTTGCCCGCGCCGGTGGGACCGACAATGGCGACCTGTTCGCCCTTGTGCGCGGTGATGGTGGCGTGCTTGAGCACGGGCTTGCCCGGCACATAGGAGAAGGTCACGTCTTCCATGTCGATGTTGCCTTCCACATCCTGCACGTCCTTTGCACTCGCATCATCCTTCTCCGGCTGCTCATCCATGACCTGGAAGACGCGCTCCGCACCGGCCAGCGCCGACTGGACGGTGTTGAACAGGTTGGCAATTTCCGAAAGCGGGCGCGCAAAGTTCTTCATGTAAAGCAGGAAGGAGAACACGATGCCGATCGTCACCGTGCCGCCCAAGCCGTTTGCCGAGCGAATGGCCAGCCAGCCGCCCGCGACTGCGACGATGAGGTAGGTGATGTTGCTGATCATGTTCATGAACGGGCCCATCACGCCCGCCACGACCTCGGCCTTGGTGCCGCTGCGGCGCAGGTTGGCGTTAAGACCGGCAAAATCGCGCTTGTTTTCCTCCTCGCGTGAAAAAAGCTTGATGACCTTCTGGCCGGAGACCATTTCCTCAATATATCCGTTGATCGTGCCCAGGTTCTTCTGCTGCTCGCGGAAGAAGCGGCGGCTGAAACGCGCGATGATGCGCGTGACGAGGAACATCAGAGGCATGGTGAGCATCGAGATCAGCGTCAGCAGGGGGCTGAGCATGATCATGGCCACCAGCGTGCCCACGACGTTGATCACGCCGGAAAACAGCTGCGTCACCGATTGGGAGAGGGTGTTGGATACATTGTCCACGTCGTTGGTCAGGCGGGACATGATGTCGCCGCTGGAATGGGTGTCAAAGTACTTCAGCGGCAATTCGCACAGGCAGTCGAACAGATCCTTGCGGAGCTTAAAGGAGGTCTTTTGCGCCACATAGATCATGTTGGTGTTCTGGAAGTAGGAACAGACCGTGGTCACGGCGTAAAGCAGCAGGCTGACGCCAACCAGCCGCGCCAGGCCCGGCATATCGCCCACCGCGATATAATTGTCCACCGCGATGCCCGCAAGGCGCGTGATCAGAATCGAAATCAGCGCAGACACTGCGCAGAGTATGCTGATAAGCACGATGCGCCCGATGTGTTCGGAGATATACTTAAGCAGGCGCTTGAAGGTGCCCTTCGCGTCCTTGGCCTTGGCGTGCTCCATCATGCCGCGCGGACCGCGGCCGGGGCCTCCGGGGCCGGGGCCGGGACGGCGTTCTTCTCTTTCTCTGTTTTCAGACATCAGGCAATCGCCTCCTCTCCCCACTGGGACGCCACGATCCCGCGGTAAACCTCGTTGCTGCGGATCAATTCCTTGTGCGTGCCCTGCCCCACGATCACGCCGTCCTCCATCACGAGGATGAGATCGGCGTCCGCAATGGCGGAAACGCGCTGGGCGATGACAAAGGTCACGCCCTTGCCGATTCTGCGGCGCAGCGCTTCCTGGAGCTTGGCTTCGGTCTCGGTATCGACCGCACTGGTAGAATCGTCCAGAATCAGAATATCGGGATTCTTTGCAAAGGTGCGCGCGATGGAAAGTCGCTGCTTCTGTCCGCCGGAGAAGTTCTTGCCGCGCTGCTCCACAACCGAGTGAATGCCGTCGGGTAGCTTGGAGACGAACTCCGTCGCCTGCGCGTCGGCCAGCGCTCTGTCCAGTTCCTCTTCGGAACAGTCTCCGCCGCCCCAGCGCAGGTTGCTCTCAATATCGCCGGAGAACAGCAGGCTCTCCTGAAGCACTACGCCGATATGACGGCGCAGCGCATCCATGTCCATATCGCGCACGTCCACGCCGCCGATGCGCACCGCGCCGGTGCTGACGTCGTAAAGGCGCGGGATGAGCGATACCAGCGTGGATTTACCCGAACCGGTGTTGCCGATGATACCCACGCGCTGGCCGGGCTGCACGGCAAAGCTGACGTCCTTGAGGACGTATTCCGGATCCGCCGCGTTATAGGAAAAATTCACATGATCGAATTCCACGGCGTAATTGTCCGGCATGACGGGGCTTTCCGGATTGTTGATGGAAGGCTCCGTATTCAGCACTTCCGCGCAGCGATCCACGGCGACCTTGGCGCGGGAGAAGCCCAGCATCATCATCACGGCCATCATCAGGCTGGACAGCACCTGCATCAAATAGGTCATAAACGCCATGATCTTGCCGGTTTCCAGCAGTCCTTCGTTGACCAGGTTGCCGCCGAACCAGATCAGCGCCACAACCGACACGCCCATGACGGCGTTGATGATGGGCCAGAGCAGCACCATGCGGTTCATCGCCTGCATCGACCAGTTCATCAAGTCCTCGTTGGCAATTTTGAAGCGGGCACGCTCCCTGTTTTGCCCGACAAAAGCCTTGACCACGCGCACACCCAGCAGGTTTTCGCGCATGACGGTGTTGACGCGATCGATCTTCTGCTGCATCTTGGCAAACATCGGGAAAGTGCGTATCGCCACCACGCTGACCGACACCGCCAGCACGGGGATCGCCACCACGAAGATCAGCGAAAGCCGCGGGCTGATGGCAATGGCCATCACCAACCCGCCGATGCAGGAAAGCGGCGCGCGCACCAGCATGCACAGCATCATGCGCAGCGCGTTCTGCAAAAGGGTGATGTCGTTGGTCAAACGCGTGATCAGCGACGAGGTTTGGAGCTTGTCAATCTCCGCAAAGGAGAATGTCTGAATCTTGTCAAACAGCCCCTGGCGCAGGCGCGCGCCGGAATCATAGCTGGCCTTGGCCGAGAGCATGGTGCAGCCAGCGCCGCCGATAATGCCCAGCAGCGCAACCCCCAACATCTTGGCCCCGGTGGCCCAGACCTGGCTCATCTCGCCGCTGGCCACGCCGATATCGATGATATCGGACATCAGCGTCGGCTGCATCAGATCGCAGAGCACCTCCAGCACCATCAGCAGCGGCGCCAGAATGATCAGCGGCCAGCTGCCGTTCAGGTATTTAACGATTTTCTTCATATTTCACCATCCTTCATCAGATTATCATGGATCCGCAGCAGATATTCTTCCAGTGTAGCGCGTTCCTTCTGGGTGAACCCGGTCAGCGCACGCTCCTCTGCCTTTGCAAAAACCTCCTGGACATACGACTGTTTTTCTTTTCCCAGTTCGGTCAGATAGACGCGCAGCGCGCGCTTGTCCCCCTTGACGCTTTCCCGCCGAACGTAGCCCTGTTCCTCCATCCCCGCAAGTGCGGAGGTAATCGATGCAGGGTCAAAATGCGACCGGTCCGCCAGCTCCCGCTGGATGCAGCCGTCATGCTCGGAAAGATAATCCAGTATCCACGGCTGAGCTCGCGTGATGCCCGCTTTCGCAAAGGCCGCGGAAGTAACACGCCGGAAGAGATGAGCGACAAACTGCATCTGCATCTGCATCGGCATCAGCCGATAGTGCTTCATGCCTTTCCCCTCCTTGTAATTAGGATTTCAACAATTGAAATTCCAACTATTTTCGTTTAATAGTATAACGCTTGCTTCCTTTTTTGTCAACAAAAAAGGAGGCGGCAAAATGCCGCGCTCCCAGTTAATTTTTCGTTTTTTCCGGAAAAACCCGTTATCGGTTGGCCAGATCCTCCAGCTTGGCGATGTTGGCATTGGAACCGATGGCCACCAGCACATCCCCGCTTTCCAGCACGTCAATGCCCTGCGGGGCGACGGAAATATCTCCGTTGGGATGACGAATCGCCATGACGTTGATGCCGTAGCGCACGCGCAGGTTCAGCTCCTTCATAGTCTGCCCCTCCCAGCGGCGCGGGACGCTGATCTCCACCAGCGAATAGTCCGGCGAAAGCTCGATGTAGTCCAATATACTGGTCGAAACCAGGTTGTAGGCCGTGCGCACGCCCATATCACGCTCGGGGGAAACCACCTTGTCCGCACCGACGCGCTGAAGCACCTTGGCGTGCAGCTCACTCTTGGCCTTGGTCAGCACGAACTTAACGCCCAGTTCCTTGCACAGCATCGTGACCAATATGCTTGCCTGCAAATCCGAGCCGATCGAAACCACCGCAACATCGAAATTGCGCAGGCCCAGCGAGCTCAGCTCCGCCTCGTCGGTCGCGTCCGCGCACACCGCGTGCGTCACGGAATCCGCGATCTCATCGATGCGCTCGACGTTGCTGTCGATGGCCAGCACCTCGTGGCCCATTTTATACAGCTCCGTGGCCACCGATACGCCGAAGCGCCCCAGGCCGATGACGACAAACTGCTTCATAACTCTATCCTGCTCCTTCCAGATTTGAGAGGGGAATTCTCTTTAACCGATCATGACCTTGCCTTCCGGATACACCAGATGGTTCTGGCCCTTGCTGTGGCGGCGCGTCAGGCCGAAGGCGATGGTCATCAGACCCACGCGGCCGATGAACATGATGGCACACATGACGAGCTTCCCGCCGAAATTCAGCTCCGCTGTCACGCCGATGGTCAGGCCGACCGTGGCAAAGGCGGAGATCACTTCATACAAAATATTACCGGAATTGACCGCTTCCGACGGCGGCAGCATCAGCGACAGCGCCAGGAATGACAAAATCACCAGGCACAGCGCCAGCGTAAAGAGCACAACCGCGCGATTGACCAGCGACTGGTTGATGGTGCGGCGGAACACGATGATGCGATCCCGCCCGCGCAGAACATTAACGATGAGCAGGAAAAAGATCCCAAAGGTCGTGGTCTTGAGGCCGCCGCCGGTAGATGCGGGCGATGCGCCGATAAACATCCAGATCAGCGTCAGCATCAGCGACGGCGGGGTCAGGTTTTCCTGATCGATGGTCTGGAAGCCCGCCGTGCGGGTCGTGACCGACTGAAACAGCGCCGCCACCGGCCGCACGCCGGGGTGCAGCATGGGGTCTGCCAGCGTCAGGGGATTGTCATATTCAAACAGGAAGAACAGCACTGCGCCGCTCACGGTCAAGATCGCGGAAATCACCAGCACGAGTTTGGAATGCAGCGTCAGGCGGGAAAAGCGTCCCTGGCTCTTCTGCACATCGAACATTACGGAAAAGCCGATGCCGCCCAGCGTGATCAGCGCCATGACGATCAGCATCACGATGGGATCGTTGCGGTAAGTCTCAAATCCGCCCGCCAGGTCAAAGCCCGCGTTGCAGAAGGCGGAGATGGCGTGAAAGATCGAATACCATACGCCCCGCGCCACGCCGTGCTTGGGAATCAGCCGGGTCATCAGCAGCACCGCGCCAATGCCCTCGATGGACAGCGTCAGCCCCATGATGCGCATCACCAGCCGCACCATGCCCTGCAGGCCGTCCTCATTTAAGCTGTTGGAGATGAGCAGGCGCTCGCTGAGCGTGATGCGCTTGCGCAGCACGATCAGCAGCATCGTGCCGAAGGTCATGAATCCCAAACCGCCCAGCTGGATGAGCAGGATCAAGATGACCTGTCCCAGCAGCGTCAAATCGCGCCCCGGATCGAGCACGGAAAGTCCGGTCACGCACACGGCAGAGGTTGCGGTAAACAGTGCGTCAATATAGCTCAGCCGCCCGTGCGTGCTCGCCGCGGGCAGATGCAGCAGCAGCGATCCTACCAGAATCACCAGAAAGAAGCCCGCCATCAGCACGCGCGAAGGGGCAAAGATTTCCTTTTTTATTTTCAGCACCGTCAACGTGGACGGGTGCAATGCCGACCGCAGCCACGAGGGCAGCGTCAGTTTCTTTTTTCTCTTCATTCGTCAACCTTCCAAAGGGAGCACCCGCAGGTTGATCCCGCTTATTTGCGCAGGAACGCCGCCACGCGGCGTCCAGATGTACCGTCATTGTACGCCACAGCCCACCTTTCGTCAATCCCGCCGGAAAGTATTTCGATCCTTTTCTCCTTTTCCATTGAAAAGACGTGTCCGCTGCATCGTTTTTTCCACCATGCTCGTCTTATTATATAGTAACACTTGGATTTGCAAACCACTCTCCTTTGTGTTACACTAAGGATGCTTAAAAAACCCGATCTTTTTCGGAAAGGATTGTTGAAATGAAGCGCAAAGCCTCGAATTTGATCATACTTCTTGTGCTGATCGCAGGCATCGTGGGCGTGATACTCTACGCCCGCGGCAAGCAGCTTGCGCCCAGCTACGGCCCGTCGGAATCCTCCGGCACCAAGATGGACAGTTCCGATCTGCCCAGCGGCTCCGCAGGGCTGGTTCTATCGGAACTGATGGTGGAAAACGACAAGGCTGTCCGCGACGAGGACGGCGATTACCCCCGCTGGGTGGAGCTTTACAACTCCACTGCGGGTGATCTGTCTCTTTCCGGCTATTCGCTGTCCGACCGTGATAACGACGCAACGAAGTATCCACTGCCGTCGATCACGCTTTCGGCGGGCGAATACCGCGTGGTGTTCCTCTCGGGCAAGAACCGCGCCGCGACCGACGGCAACCTGCACGCGAGCTTCAAGCTCAGCAGCGATGAGACGCTCTATCTCTTCTCCGGCGCAAACCCGGTAGACTCGGTTTCCGGCTCCTCGACGCAGGCCAACGTTTCCAAGATCAAGAGCAGCACGGAATGGACGGAAACCCCCCTCTATTCTCCCGGATATGAAAACACGCAGGCCGGTCACGACGCCTACATCGCGCAGTTTGACAAGCGCGGCGAGAGCGTTTTGAAGATCAACGAGGTGCAGTCCTCCAACGCCACGACGCTGACCGATAATCTGGGTCTTACCCCCGATTGGATCGAGATCGTCAACACCGGCTCTTCCCCCATTGATCTTGCGGGCTACGGCCTTTCGGACAGCGTGGACAAGCCGCTGCAGTGGATCTTCCCCTCGGGCACCATCGGCGCTGGCGAGCGCATTCTCGTCTACTGCGACGGCAGCAACGACGTTTCCGCCGAACCCTTTCACACGAACTTCAAGATCTCTTCGGGCGGGGAGACGATTTCGCTCTATTCGCCGGAGGGCTATCTTTACGACCGCGTAGAGGTGCCGGAGCTTCAGGTGGATGCCTCCTATGCGCGCATTCCCGACGGAACGGGCGAGTTCGCCGTGCAGCAAGCGCCCACCCCAAACATGGAAAACACGGTGGAGAGCCAGACCGAGCTCTCCAACCGTTTTTTTGAAGAGAACAACAACGGCATCTACATCTCCGAAGTCATGAGCTCCAACAAAAAGGCGTTGGAAGTGGGCGAAGCTTCTCCGGACTGGGTGGAAATCACCAACCGCAGCGGCAGCGCGGTAAATCTTTCCGGCTACCGCCTGTCCGACAAGCCCACCGCCACGGCGCGCTACTTTTTTCCCGACCTCACGCTGGAGAGCGGGCAGAGCACGCTGGTCTACCTCGTGGGCGCGGGCGTGAGCCTTGGCGAATCCTATGACGCTCAGTGCGCAGCCTTTAAGGCGTCCTCGGCCGGCACGCAGCTGTATCTGTTCGATCCGGACCGCAAGTGCATCGACAAAATCAATGTTCCGGCGCTTTCCTCGGATATTTCCTATGGCCGGGACGCAAACTGCACCGGGCTTTTTTATTTTGCGGAATCCACGCCCGGCTCGGCCAACACCACCACGACCTATTTGGGTCTGTGTGAAAAGCCGACCTTCTCGGAAGAGGACGGCTTCAAGTCCTCCTCGATCAATCTGAGCCTGTCCGCGCCGGAGGGCTCCACCATCTACTATACCACCGATTGCTCCACCCCCACGACCTCTTCCGCGGTCTACACAGGGGAGATCAGCATTGCGAAGAACACTGTCGTGCGCGCCATCGCTGTACGGGACGGATATTTCACCTCGCCCGTTGCGACGCAGACCTTTATCACCGACGCGCCGCACACCGTGCGCGTGGTGTCGCTCTCGACCGACGATAAATACCTCTTCTCCGATGAGATGGGCATGTATACCAATGGTCCCAATTATCAGGAAGCCTTCCCTCACGGCAGTCCCGGACGCGGTGCAAACTTCTGGATGAGCTGGGAATATCCCGTCCACGTCGAGGTCTGGGAGGCCGACGGCACCAAACTCATCGATCAGGACGGCTCCTTCAAGCTCAACGGCCAATATTCCCGTGCGCTGGATCAGAAGTCCTTCGCGGTCTATGCCCGCAGCGACAACGGCAACCCCAGCCGCTTTGACGCCCCGCTCTTCTCCGACCGGGATTACGACAGCTACAAATCCTTTGTGCTGCGCTGCACCGGCCAGGATTACAACCGCGCCCGCATGCGCGACGCCTTCATCACCGGCATGATGAAGGGGCAGGACGTCATGTATCAGGAAACAGAGGTCTGCGTGCTGTACTTAAACGGTCAATACTGGGGACAGTACAACATGCGCGAGCGCGTCAACAAATGGTCGGTCGCCCAGTGGGAGGGCGTGACCGACGAGAGCGTGATCGACAACATCGACCTGCTCAAGGGCAACGGCAACAGCAGCGCCCGTACGCTCAACGGCGACTACAAGGAGTATCAGGAGCTGATCTCCTACTGCAAGACCCACAGCCTGAAGGATCCGGACAATCTCAAATATGTCACCGATCGCGTGGACGTGCAGAACTACTTTGACTATCAGATCGCCGAGATCTTCTGGGCGAATTCCGATAACGGCAACATCAAATACTATCGCGTGCCCGGCGGCAAATGGAAATGGATTCTCTACGATATGGACTGGGCGATGAACAACAGCAGTTCGATCCCCGTCTCGTGGAACACCTTCAACCATGTCTTTGACCCGAAGGGCACGGGCGTGGGCGATGCGTTTGAGACGACGCTTTCCACTTCGCTGCTGGAAAATGACGAAATGCGCGAACTGTTCCTGCAACGCCTGTCTTACTATATGACGGAAGTCCTCACCACCGACAAGGCACTTGCCGCCATCGACGAGATGTATGAAGCCATGAAGCCGGAAATGGAACGCCATTTCGAGCGCTGGCCGAACGACGGCTCGGTACAAGCCTGGGAGCGCAGCGTTGAGCGCCTGCGCACCTGGGTACAGGAACGTCCCAAATACGTGGTGCAAAACGCCAAGAGTTATTTCGGTCTCTCGGACAGCCGCATCAGCGAGCTGTTCGGCGATCTGGGAAAGGAGTGACAAACCATGGGACAGTTGATCCCGCCGCTCACGCCGGAGCAACAGCCGCTGCGGCATGAGCAGAAATACTACATCAGTCCCGGCGATGCGCAATACCTTTCCCTGCTGCTGCGCCGCACGATGCAGACCGATCCCCACGCCAATGCCCGCAACGAATACCACATTCGTTCACTCTACTTTGACGACTGTTTTAACTCCGCCATGAGCGACAAGCTCGACGGCGTGATGCACCGCCATAAATACCGCATCCGCATCTACAACTTTTCCGACAAGATCATCCGCCTGGAGCGCAAGAGCAAGCGCGGCGACTACATCAGCAAGCTTTCCTGCTCCATCTCGCGCGACCTGGCCGAGCAGATCATCGCAGGCGACCCCTACGGGCTGGAGACGCTGAATCACCCGCTGCTGCAGGACGTCTACCGCATGATGACAACCTATCTGCTTCGCCCTGCCGTGATCGTGGACTATGTCCGCGAGGCATATATTCATCCCTGCGAGGAAACGCGCGTCACCTTCGATAAGCAGCTGCGCACGGGCTATGTTTCAAGCGATCTGTTCAACCCCGAGCTGCCGACTTATCCCTGTCTGGATTTCAATCAGGTGATTCTGGAGGTCAAGTACAACCGCCGTTTCCCGGAATACGTTCTGCCGCTGGTTTCGTCCATCCCCGCGCAGCGCAGCGCCATCTCGAAATACACGCTGTGCCGCCGGTATGAATTCAATCTCTAAAACTCATGGAGGAGGAAGCATTCCCATGTCTAACAGCACCGTGACCTTTTCGGACGTCTTTAAGGACAAATTTCTGTCTGGCTTCTCACTGGCCACGCAGAACCTGACTCTGCCCAACATCCTGATCTCGCTGGCCATCGCCTTCGCGCTGGGCCTTCTGATCTATTTCATCTACAAAAAGACCTATCGCGGCGTGCTTTACAGCCACAGCTTCAACATCTCCCTGATCATGCTGTGCATGGTCACGACGCTCATCATCATGTGCATTTCTTCCGCTCCGGCGCTGTCGCTGGGTATGGTGGGCGCACTGTCCATCGTCCGCTTCCGCACCGCGGTCAAGGACCCGATGGACACGGTGTATATGTTCTGGGCGATCTCCGTGGGCATCACGGTGGGCGCAAACTTCATCCTGTTCTCCATCATCGGTACGCTGGTCATCGCGGCCGTGTTGCTGCTTCTCTCCTTCACCGGTCACAACGCAGGTCACAACTATCTGCTGGTGGTGCACTATGACGACCGCTACACCAAGGAAGTCACCGGCGCGATCAATAAGATGATCTCCCGCTACAAGCTCAAGTCCAAGACCGCGACCCGCAACGGCATTGAGATGACGCTGGAGCTGCGTTTGCAGGGCAACCGCTCCAACCTGGTGGACAATCTGCTCAACGTCCCCGGCGTGCAGGACGCAACGCTTGTCGCCTTCCAAAACGAGATCGCTTAAATCTTTTCCGCCCCTTTCGGCACCCGCTATCCGGCGTTTTGCCGCGTAACGGGTGTTTTTCTCATTCTTTTTGCGCAAGCTGACAGCGGTGCTCTTTGCGAAGGGAGGTTTTTGCTTTGAAAAAGTTGCTTTTATTGTTCCTGACGTTCTGCCTGATGCTTACAGTGCTTTCCGGCTGCTCGCAGAGGCTGCCCACGCTCACCGTCACCTTCTTTGATGTAGGCAAGGGCGACTGCATCCTGCTGGAATGCGACGGACACGCCGCCATGATCGACGCAGGATTCGACAATACCGCAAACGACATTCTCTCCGCTCTGGCGGACAAGGGCATCGACACGTTGGATTTCCTGCTGCTGACGCACATGGACAAAGATCATGTCGGCGGCGCGGACAAGTTTCTGGAAAACCTGACCATTGGCGCGGTGTATGCGCCGGATTATGAGAAGGACGCCAAGCAGTATCAGCAATATGTCGATGCGCTGGCCGCCAGCGGCATGACGGCGATTCACCCCGCAGAGCCGTTGACGCTGTCCTTTGCGCAAGCTCAAATCACGCTGCTCCCGCCGCAGCAAGCAGCCTATGAGCAATCCAACGATTACTCGATTCTGGCGGAACTGGTCTACGGGCAGACGCGCTTTCTGTTTGCGGGCGATGCGGAGAGTGTGCGTTTGCAGGAATATCTATCGGGCACGCCGCACACGGCGGATGTACTCAAGGTACCGCACCACGGCCGCTGGGACGCGCTTTCGGACGATTTCTTCAAGGCTGTGATGCCGCGCTACGCAGTCATCACCTGTGACAGCGACAATATGCCCGATCAACAAGTGCTCGACGCCCTGAAGGCGCTGGGCGCGGAAGTGCACGGCACGGTTTACGGCGACGTAATCTTCATCTCAGATGGAGCAACGGTTCAGCCCGCCTCGTAGCGTCTCGGAAACGGCACGCCGTACTCCTGCCGAAACAATCGCGCACATCGAAACAGGTTACGGAGGGGGCCGGCACGCGCCCGCCGCCGCAGGCGGTGTTCAGCGCTGCGGCGTTGCCGCAGCGCTGGCCCAGCTTCGCTGGGCGCGCGTGCCGGCCCCCTCACCCTGCCAAGAGGAGCCGTCCAAAGGACGGCTCCTCTTGGCAGGGTCTTTCTATCCCTTCTTTCTACAATCTCGTCATAGAAAAAGGAGCAAAGCCCATCGGCCTTGCTCCTCGTTTTGCATATGAACTTTACTTGGCAAATTCCGTCGCGCGCGTCTCGCGGATGACGTTGACTTTGATCTGTCCGGGATACTCCAGTTCCTTCTCGATGCGCTTGACGATCTCCTTGGCCAGCAGCACGGAGTCCGCATCGCTGACCTGTTCGGGCTTGACAATGATGCGCACCTCGCGGCCCGCCTGAATGGCGTAGGTCTTTTCAACGCCGTCAAAGGAGTTGGCGATCTCTTCCAGCTTCTGCAAACGCTTGATGTAGCTCTCCAGCGTCTCGCGGCGTGCGCCGGGGCGTGCACCGGAGATGGCGTCCGCGGCAGCAACCAGCACGGCCTCGATGGTCGTGGGCTCCACGTCGCCGTGGTGGGACTTAATCGCATTGATCACTTCGGGGCTCTCGTGGTACCTCTGGGCAAGATCCGCACCGATCTGAATGTGCGTGCCCTCGACATCGTGGTCGATGGACTTGCCGATATCATGCAGCAAACCGGCGCGCTTGGCCAGCGCAACATCTGCGCCCAGCTCTGCGGCCATCACGCCCGCCAGATGGGACACCTCAATGGAGTGCTTGAGCACGTTCTGTCCGTAAGAGGTACGGAACTTCATGCGGCCGAGCAGGCGAACCAGCTCGTGATGCAGGCCGTGCACGCCGGTCTCAAAGACCGCCTGCTCGCCCGCCTCGCGCATCTGCTGGTCAACTTCCTTCTTGGCCTTTTCGACCATTTCCTCGATGCGCGCGGGATGGATGCGCCCATCGGTGATGAGCTTTTCCAGCGCAATGCGCGCCACTTCGCGGCGAATGGGATCAAAGCCGGAGAGGATGACCGCCTCAGGCGTATCATCGATGATCAGGTCGATGCCGGTTGCGGTTTCCAGCGCGCGGATGTTGCGGCCCTCGCGGCCGATGATGCGGCCCTTCATTTCGTCGTTGGGAAGGTTGACCACCGACACCGTGGTTTCCGCCACATAGTCGGCAGCGCACTTCTGAATGGCCAGCGAGATGATGTTGCGGGCCTTCTTGTCCGCTCCGTCCTTGGCCTTGCTCTCAATCTCACGCACCATGACCGCCGCATCGCGATAGGCCTCGCGCTGCACGTTGTTCATGATGATCTGGCGCGCTTCCTCCGCAGTCATCTGCGCGATGCGCTCCAGTTCGGACTGCTGTTTGACCCGAAGGGCTTCGACTTCCTGCGCCCGCTGCTCCAGCTCGCGGCTGGTTTTGTTCAGGCTGTCCTCGCGGACTTCCAGGTTATCCATCTTCTTGTCAAGCATTTCCTCGCGCTGCAAAAGACGGCGCTCGGTTCGCTGGGTTTCCGCGCGGCGATCGCGCAGTTCCTTTTCGGTTTCGGTTTTCTGGCGGAGGATTTCCTCCTTTGCCTCGAGGACTTTTTCCTTTTTGACTGCTTCCGCCTTGTTCGTGGCCTCATCCACGAGCTTCTTCATGGCGTCTTCCGTGCGTCCGATCTTGTCTTCGATTTCCTTTTTCATTCGCTTGCCGCCGAAGACATAGCCGCCGTACAAGCCGCCGGCCAATGCGACAACGATTCCCAAGATCCAGAATAACTTGTCCAACTGTTTCACCACCTAATATTTATGATAAACAGCTGTCGTCCGCAGCGCACACACTCCTCCTCCGGGCTTCAGCCTCCGGCCCCCTAATTCCTAACGCCGGAGCGCAAAGCCGCCCTGCTTCCTCGCGTTTCTCGGGAAGCATGCGCCGCGCAAGGGACTCTTCACTTTTTATCTATTCCATAAAAAATCATGTTTATCCCAATACGACAGATGTCATACATCTTTATTTTAATAGCGAACTGACCATCTGTCAAGAACCGTGCCGCCTATTATGAAACTTTTGTAAAAATTTTTTTACGATCCGATTTCCGTTTTTTCGTCAAAAGGGGCGCGGAACTTTCGTTCTGCGCCCCTTTTTCCCTTATTTCGCGTAGTAATTGATCAGGCAGCCCGCCAGAATGATGTCTCTCTCGTCCGCCGTCAGCTTCGGCAGCGACAAGGTAAGTTCCCTGCGGGAGCCGCCGGAGATCAGCTCCGCCGGAATCTCGTCGGTCTTTCCGTCCAGCAGCGCCTTGCGGATGCCGCGGACCACCACGACGTCTCCGGCCTGAATGCCGGAATTCTTCGCGTCGTCCAGTATGAACGGCAGCATGCCCCAGTTGACGACATTGCTGCGGTATCTCTTGGTCGCGTATTCCGCGGCAATGTTGGCGCAGCCGCCCAGCACGCGCTGGCAGGACGCCGCCTGCTCGCGCGCCGATCCGTCGCCCGGCTTGAGTGCGAACACCACCGAGCCGATGCCGGTGTCCTTTTCGCCGCATCCGGCCTCTTTCAGCAGCGCTTTCGCTTCATCGCTCAGCTTGCCTGCGCGGCGGCCGGCTTCCAATGCCTGCACCGCCTTGGCGCGCGGCACATACTGCGGATCCTTGCGCGACAGGGCAAACTCAGAAAGCTTGAGCGGGTTGGAGCGATAGGACGAGGTTTCGCCCGAGGGAATCAGCTCGTCGGTCGTGGTCACGGGATCGTAAATGGCGGAGGCCACCTTCAACACCAGGTTCTCCGGCAGCGCAATCTGCTCCGGCCAATCGGCGATATTCGGGCCGAACACCAGCTCCGCGTCCGGCTGCGCCTTGCCCCAGCCGTCGTAGACACGGTTATCATAGATCGTGGGATCATAGTGATAAGTATAGTGCTTTTCCTCCGGCAGGTCGATCTCGGTAGCGGCGGTGAGCCGTCCGCCGTTGATCGCCGTGGCAGCAATGGAGCGCGCATCCATCAGCGCGACATAGGCCATCTGGCCGTTGACGGGCTTGGCGCCCTCGCGGTTGGGGAAGTTTCGCGTGGCGTGGCGGATGGACAGGCCGCCGTTGGCAGGCACGTCGCCCGCACCGAAGCACGGCCCGCAGAACGCGGAGCGCAGCACCACGCCCGCCTCCATCAGATCCGCCGCCGCGCCGTTCTTCATCAGCTCAATGAACTGCGGCTGGGAGGCGGGGTAAAGGCTCATTGTGAACGCGCCGGAGCCGATGCTCTTACCGCGCATAATGTCGGTCACGGTCATGATATTTTCAAACGTGCCGCCGGAACAGCCTGCGATCACGCCCTGCTCGACGTAGACCTCGCCATCCTTCACCTTATCGCAGAGATTCGGCATGGGATATTTCGCGTCCATCATCTTGCGCGCTTCCGCCTCGGCCTTTTCGAGCAGTTCCTTGGCGTGTTTGCGGAACTCGCGGATCGGGTAGGCGTTGGAGGGATGGAAGGGCAGCGCGATCATCGGCTCGACAGTGGAAAGATCGACCTCCACCAGCCCGTCATACACCGCGCCCTCCTGCGGGTGCAGCGGCGCATATTCCTCCGGGCGCAGATGGGTTTCATACCAGCCCTTCACCTGCTCGTCGGTCTCCCAGATCGAGGAAAGGCAGGTGGTTTCGGTCGTCATGACGTCGATGCCGTTGCGGTATTCGACGGTGAGGTTGGCAATGCCTTCGCCAACGAATTCCATGACCTTGTTCTTGACAAAGCCGCAGGCGAACACCTCTTTGATGATGGCCAGCGCCACATCCTGCGGGCCGACGCCCTGCTGCGGCTTGCCGGTCAGGTGGATCGCCACCACATCGGGATAGGCGATATCATAGGTCTTTTCGCACAGCTGCTTGACCAGCTCGGGGCCGCCCTCGCCCACGCCCATGGTGCCCAGCGCGCCGTAGCGCGTATGGGAATCGGAGCCGAGCAGCATCTTACCGCAGCCCGCCATGCGCTCGCGCATATACTGGTGGATGACGGCCTGGTGCGCCGGCACATAGATGCCGCCGTATTTTTTCGCCGCCGACAGGCCGAAGAGATGGTCGTCCTCATTGATGGTGCCGCCTACCGCGCACAGGGAGTTATGACAGTTGGTCAGCACATAGGGCAGCGGGAAGCGCTTCATGCCTGAGGCGCGCGCCGTCTGAATGATGCCGACATAGGTGATGTCATGCGAGGCCATCGCATCAAAGCGGATCTTGAGATTCTCCTCGCTGCCAGAGGTATTGTGTGCAGTCAGGATGGCGTGCGCCATGGTGCCGCTGCGCAGCGCAACGTCCTGCACAGGCGCAAAGGCGCCGTTTTTATATTGATAGCGACCGGGATGAAGTGTAACCATTATTTCCCTTCCCCCTTGATTTTTCTGCTCCCATGATACCCTATTTTTCCCCTGCGCGTCAACCAATAAATGAAAGAGATTGTTCCACATCCTGCAAAAAGCTTCACTGTACTTTTCCCGGAACGCGCGGTATAATGAAATCAGATCTCTTTTATGCAAGGAGGAATACCGATGATCCGCGTTACCGTATGGAACGAATTCCGCCACGAACAGGAAATGCCGGAAGTCAAAGCCATTTATCCCAACGGCATCCACGCCGCCATTGCGGAATTTCTGAGCAAGAACGAGGACATGACCGTCCGCACCGCCACGCTGGACGAGCCGGAGCACGGCCTGACCGACGAGGTGCTGAACAACACCGACGTGCTGCTCTGGTGGGGTCATGCGCATCACAACGAGGTTTCCGACGAAGTGGTCCGCAAGGTTTGCCAGCGCGTAAACGACGGCATGGGCTTCATCGCGCTGCACTCAGCGCACGCCTCCAAGCCCTTCTCCCGCCTGCTCGGCACGCGCACGGACATGCTGCGCTGGCGCGAGGACGGCGATATGCAGCGCCTGTGGGTCACCAGCCCCGGCCACCCCATCGTCAAGGGTTTGGGCGACTACTTTGAAGTGCCGCACGACGAGACCTACGGCGAGCAGTTCTTCATCCCGCAGCCCGACAACCTGGTGTTCATCTCCTGGTATCCGGGCGGAGAGGTGTTCCGTTCCGGCTGCTGCTTCGTGCGCGGCGGACGCATCTTCTACTTCCAGCCCGGCCACGAAACCTTCCCGGTCTATTATCAGCCCGAAATCCAGACCGTCATTACCAATGCGGTTCGCTGGGCCGCGCCCACCTATCCCATTGTGCAGACCAAGGATTATTCCACCGGCTGGCAGCCCTCTGTCGAGCCCATCCACACCTACGAAAACAAGAAGTAAGTCTTTTTCAAAACAACGCCTCGCTTTTCAAAAGAAAAGCGGGCGTTGTTTTTTGAGAAAATTCTTTTGACACGTCTGTGCTCCCCCCGGTGGGCGGGGGGGCCTTTGGCGGCTCCCCTCACTCCGCACCATCACGCCTATGGCGCGCTGGTGTTCCGCCCGGCTTATTGGCTTTGCCAAACGCTCGGGCTCCAGGTTCGCTTCGCTCACCCTTCGGCGGGCACGCTCCTGTCCCAACGTTTAGGGACAGCAGCAGATGGACAGGCTGTCCTGCGGTTTTACCGGCGCGTCATGTTTCGGCGGTGCTTAGCGCGGCACTGTTCCGCCAATTCGTCGGACGAAATGCCGAAGCAGTTCATCAGGTCGTTGAAATACATCATCACGTCGCACATCTCTTCCACAAAATGCCTGCGCACCTCCGGCTCCTCCAGCCCCTGCTTTCTGATGACGTCCCCGACCTCGTCCATCATCCACAGCAGCAAATGCACCCCATTCTCCGAGCAGAGCTTTTCCCATTTTTCGCCGCAATTTCCGCGAAGCTCTCTCTAAATCGCCTGCATTTCCTCAAAACCCATGTAGATTTCCCCCGATCCACCTTTTTGATTTATTTTGTTATTGCATTCTTTTCTCTCGCAACCCTGCGATACAAAAAGCGGAAGAAACCCATTTTAATCGGGTTTCTTCCGCTTTCGCTATGACTTTTACGGCTCGTCGTCGTAGTTGTCCGTATCCAGGCTGAGCTGCTCATCCTCTTCCTCATCGCCGGCCGCTTCGACCTCGACAGGCTCCGCATCCTCTGTCTTGGGCGCGAGGAGCTTTTCGCGGATCATGGCCTCCAATTCGTCGCAAAGGTCGGGATGGTCGATCAGGTACTGGCGGGCATTCTCGCGGCCCTGGCCGATGCGTGCATCGCCATAGTTGAACCAAGCGCCGGACTTCTGGATCAGGTCGTTTTCGACCGCCAGATCGAGCACGGAGCCCTCGTGCGAGATGCCCTTGCCGTAGAGAATATCGAACTCGCAGGTCTTGAAGGGCGGCGCAACCTTGTTTTTGACTACCTTGATCTTGGTACGGTTGCCCACGACCACGTTGCCCGCTTTGAGCTGTTCGCCGCGGCGGATATCCAGACGGATGGTGGCATAGAACTTCAGCGCCTTGCCGCCGGTGGTGGTTTCGGGGTTGCCGAACATCACGCCGACCTTTTCGCGCAGCTGGTTGATGAACAGGCAGATGCAGTTGCTCTTGGCGATGAGGCCGTTGAGCTTGCGCAGCGCTTGGGACATCAAGCGCGCCTGCAGGCCGACGTGGCTCTCGCCCATGTCACCGTCGATTTCAGCCTTGGGCACCAGCGCCGCGACCGAGTCGATGATGATGATATCCACCGCGCCGGAGCGCACCAGTGCGTCACAGATTTCCAACGCCTGCTCGCCGGTGTCGGGCTGAGAGACATAGAGCTCGTCGATATCCACGCCCAGCGCCTTGGCATAGACGGGATCCAGTGCGTGCTCCGCGTCGATGAAGGCCGCCGTGCCGCCCATCTTCTGCGCCTGCGCAACCATGTGCAGCGCCACGGTGGTCTTACCGGAGGATTCCGGCCCGTAGATCTCGATGATGCGTCCGCGCGGCACGCCGCCGACGCCCAGCGCAATATCCAGCTCCAGGCAGCCGGAGGGAATGGTCTGCACATTCATGGCGGTCTTTTCGCCCAGCTTCATGATCGCGCCCTTGCCGAACTGCTTTTCAATCGCCCCCAAGGTATTGGAGAGCGCTTTTTTTCTTTCTTCTTCGTCGGTGATCTTGCCGACCTGCGGGTTCTTGGAAGTCGTCTTTGCCATGGTTTTTCTCCCCCTCTTTCCGTTGTGTTATTCGATTTCTTCGATCAGCATTTCCAGCGCGCGCGCCGCGGCCTGGCGGCGCACCTGCGTCCGGTCGCCGGAGAAGACGTGTCTTTCCACGCGCTCGCCCGTTTTGTCTGCAATGCCCAGATAGACCAGCCCCACGGGCATCTCGACCGTGCCGCCGCCCGGCCCGGCAATTCCCGTGACTGACAGCGCATAGTCGCTGCCCGTATACGCGCGCATCCCGCGCGCCATTTCGCCTGCGCACTGCGCGCTGACGGCGGTATGCTTACCCAGCGTTTCCGCCGATACGCCCAGCGTGCGCATCTTTGCCTCGTTCGTATAGCAGACGCAACCCTCCAGCAGCGCCTCGCTCACGCCCGGCCAATCCACCAGCGCCGAGGCGATCATCCCGCCGGTGCAGGATTCCGCCAGCGACACGGTGATCTTTCGCTCCAGCAGGAGCTCCACCGCTTTGCGGGAAATTTCCGCCAGCTCCATCCGCTTTTCTCCTTTTGTTTTAGTCCTTCAGTATCTGGCGGTTTTTGACGATATAATCCGCGCCCGACCAAACGGTCATCACCACTGCCGCCGCCAGCACGATTTTATCCATCGGGATACCGATATAGACAAACGGGAAATTGTTCAGCAGCAACAGCACGATGGCAATGATTTGCAGCGTGGTCTTGATCTTGCCCAGCTTGCCCGCCGCCAGCACCATGCCGCGGTCGGAGGCGATGAGCCGGAAGCCGCTGATGATGAACTCGCGCGCCAGAATGATGATGCAGCTCACGCCGGTCATTCTGCCGTCGCCCACCAGCAGCACAAAGGCAGACATCACCAGGAGTTTATCCGCGATGGGATCCATGAACTTGCCAAAGTTCGTCACCTCGTTGCGGCTGCGGGCAAGATAACCGTCCACCCAATCCGTCATCGAGGCCAGTACGAACACCGCCGCAGGAATTGCCCCGCTCCACAGATCGCCCCAGAGATGGTAACAGACGATGAACACCGGGATCAGGCAGATGCGCGCGATGGTGACTTTGCTTGCAATGGTCAGTTTCATACCGGTACCCCCGTCACGTCATAGTCCTGTGCGTCGGTGATGCGCACGCGGACGAATTGTCCGGGCTCCAATCCGTCGGCCAGTTTGATATAAACCTTTCCGTCGGTTTCCGGCGCTTCCCACTGGCTGCGGCCGTAATACAGGCCGTTTTCCTCCTGCCCTTCGACGAGCACCTCACATTCGGAACCCACGCGGCTTTCGTTGAAGGCGCGGGAAATCTTTTTCTGCTCGCGCATGATCTTGCCCTCGCGGGACCGGCGCACGCGCAGGGGCACCTGATCCTCGCGCGCCGCCGCGGGTGTGCCCTCTTCCTCGGAATAGGCGAACGCGCCCAGCCGGTCGAACGGGCAGGTCTTGATGAACTCAAGCAGCTCCGCAAACTCCTCCTCCGTCTCGCCGGGGAAGCCCGCAATCAGCGTCGTGCGCAGCGCAAAACCGCCCAGCTTCCGAATTTTTCCGTACAGATCGCGAATGGCCTTGCCGTCGGTTCTTCTGTGCATCTCGCGCAGCACCTTGTCGTTGATGTGCTGAAGCGGAATATCCAGATACGGGCAGACCTTGGGGTTTTCCTTCATCACGCGCAGCAGCTCGTCGTCGATGCGTTCGGGATAGCAGTACAGCGCGCGTACCCAGTGCACGCCCTCCACCGCCGCCACGCGCTCGAGCAGCTCTGCCAGCATCGGCTTGTGATAGAGATCCAGGCCGTAATAGGAGGTGTCCTGCGCAATGAGCACAATCTCCTTCACACCCTGCGCCGCAAGGTCCTTGACCTCGCGCTCGATGTTTTCCATGCTGCGGGAAATATAGTTCCCGCGGATGGCCGGGATAGCGCAGAACGCACAGCGGTTGTTGCAGCCCTCCGCGATCTTGACGTAGGCGGTGTAGCCCGGCGTCGTCAGCACGCGATGGACGTCCTCCAAATAATGGAATCCCTCGTCCGCATCCACGATGCGCTCGCCCGCCATGCACTTGCGCACGACCTGTGCGATTTTTTCCACCTCGCCAATGCCGAGGAACGCATCCACCTCCGGCATCTCCGCCGGAAGCTCCTTGGCGTAGCGCTTGGACAGGCAGCCCGTCACGATCAACGCCTTCAGGTGATCCTGTTTGTATTCCGCCATTTCCAGAATCGTGTCGATGGATTCCTGCTTAGCCGCTTCGATAAAGCCGCAGGTATTGACAATGATGGCGTCGGCCTTGGCCGGATCGGTTTCCAGCTCGAAACCATCCGAAAGCAGCACGCCCAGCATCAGCTCCGCGTCCACGCGGTTCTTCGCGCAGCCGAGGGAAACCATTCCGATCTTAATTCCCACTCTTCATTACTCCTCGTCTATGGGCGGCGCGTCGGTTTCGACCCCCGCCATTTCGTAAAACTGTTCCCGCGTAATCAGCGTCTGCCGCGGCTTGGAGCCTTCAAAGCCGGATATGCAGCCCCTCTGCTCCATCTGGTCCAATATGCGCCCCGCGCGCGCGTAGCCCACGCGGTATTTTCTCTGGATCATCGAGGCGGAAATCTGCCCCGCGTCCACGGCAAGCTCAATGCAGTCCATCAGCAGCGGGTCGGAATCCTCGTCGGGCTTATCCTCATCCTTCTGCTTCTTTTCGGCCGCGTCCACGCGCTCCAGCGCCTCGATCACGCCCTCGTCGTATTTTGCGCTGCCGCCGTCCTTGACAAAGGACACCAGATCCGTCACTTCATCATCGCTGATGAACGCGCCCTGCACGCGGATGGCCTTGCTCGCGCCGCTGGGGTCAAAGAGCATATCGCCCCGGCCAAGCAGCTTTTCCGCGCCGCCGATGCCCAGGATCGTGCGGCTGTCCACCTGCGAGGCCACCGCAAAGGCGATGCGCGAGGGGACGTTGGCCTTGATCAGACCCGTGATGACGTCTACCGACGGGCGCTGCGTGGCGATGACCAGGTGAATGCCCGCCGCGCGCGCCAGCTGCGTCAGGCGGCAGATCTTGGTTTCCACATCGTTCTGCGCCACCATCATAAGGTCCGCCAACTCGTCAATGATCACGACGATCTGCGGCATCGGCTCTTCGCCCTTTTTAACCACCGCCTTGTTATAGCCCTTCAGATCGCGCACGGAATAGGCTTCAAACTTTTTGTATCGGTCGGTCATTTCCTGCACCGCCCAACCCAGCGCGCCCGCCGCCTTCTTGGGGTCGGAAACCACGGGGATGAGCAGATGCGGAATGCCGTTGTAAACGCTCAACTCGACCACCTTGGGATCGATCAGGATGAGCTTGACCTCTTCAGGGGTGGCCTTATAGAGGATCGAGGCGATGATGGAGTTAATGCACACCGATTTGCCCGATCCCGTTGCGCCGGCGATGAGCAGATGCGGCATGCGCGCCAGATCCGCCACAACGGGCGTGCCGGCAATGTCCTTGCCCAGCGCCACCGCCAGCTTAGATGAATGTTCCCGAAATTCTTTGCTCTCCAGTACCTCGCGCAGCGTCACCGTCGCAATGGCAGAGTTCGCAATTTCAATGCCCACGGCGGATTTTCCCGGCACAGGGGCTTCGATGCGCACGCCGCCCGCTGCCGCCATGTTCAGTGCAATATCATCCGCAAGCCCCGTGATGCGCGATACCTTCACGCCGCGCGCAGGCTGCAATTCATATCGGGTGATGGCCGGGCCGCGCGCCACATTGATCACCTTGGCCTCGATGCCGAAAGAGCTTAAGGTTTCTTCCAGCAATTCCACATTGCGCTGCTGCTCTTCCTCCTGCGCGTGGTCGCGCACGGGATCAGGCGCTTTGGCCTGTTCCAGCAGCGTCAGCGGCGGGAAACGATAGGGCGGAATCACCTCTGGGTCGATCACCGGCGTGGAATCCTCGCCGTATTGATATTCCACCTCGCTGGCCGGAGAAAGCTCGCCCGGTTTATCCGATGCGGGCTTTTCTTTCGCACCGGCCGTTTGAACCGGATTCATCTGCGGAGGCTCCTCCGCTTCCGGCTCATCGTCAAAATCGCTGATTGAAGGATTAGAGGCGTGCTGCCGCTCGATGGGCTGGAATTTGACCGGCTGTACATTTCTTTCCGGCTCCGTTCTATGCTGCGGCTCAACCGCCTCCACCGCCACGGGTTTGATCTCCGGCACGATTTCCAGCGGGACATATTCCTTTTCTTCCTGCGGCTGCACCGGACGAACAGGCGTCTGAATCACTTCGTCCGCATCAAAGCCCGCATTCGGATCGTTGTGATCGATTTCAATGCCGTCCTCCGGCTCTTCCTCCGCCGCAGGCCTGCGCACAATCTCAAAGCGCGGCAGCGTCCGGCGCGGGGATTCATAAATCTCGCCCTCTTCGGGCAGCTCGTCCTCCCTTTCGCCATGCGTCAGGGGATTGAACTGCGTCTCGTCCCGCTCCGGGTGCGCCGGGCCGGTCACGTGCTCGTTGCGCAGGGGTTTGCGCTCGTCGCGCACAGGCATATTGCCCGCCGCATCCAGATCCATGCGGGTCTGCGCCTGCTCTTCGCGGCGCTGCTGCCGCTGCGCGCGCATCTCCTGCGACCGCTCATGCGCATCCCGCGCGCTTTCCGCCACGCGGCGGCCGGTGTTAACCGCAGCGGTGTTGACCTTCTGCGCCGCCTGCCGCATCGACAGCTTGCCCAGCACGAAGATGCAGCCCACAATCAGCGCAATGGTCAGAATCCAGCAGCCCACGCTGCCCAGCAATGCGCGCAGCGGGAAGGTGAGCAGTCCGCCCAGCGCGCCGGAGGAAACGTGCTCTGCCTGCCCGAAAGCGTAAGAGCCGGTCACATAATCCCAATAGCCGATGGTCTCCTTGGTTTCAAACAACTGCTGCTGAATCTTCGCGTCGAAAAACATATGGTTGACCACGAAGAGCATCAGCACCGTAATGCCCGTCAGGGCGAGCTTTCCTCCCTGAAGACGGAACTTTCCTGCTGTCAGCACGATCCAGCCGATCCCGGCCATCAGCACCGGCACCAGATACGCCCCCAGCCCGAACAGGCCGAAGAACACGTCCGCCAGGCCCTTGCCCAGCCAGCCCACACCGCCGATTACCACCGCAGCAAAGGAGAATACGCCCAGCACGATCAGGGCAAAGCCAATCGCTTCCTGCACGGTCGATTGCTTTTTGTTTCTTTTGCGACTCCTGCCGGAGGTTTTGCGTCCCGCGGACGACGAGGATCTGCTCCCCGTTTTCTTTCGCTCCGTCGCCATGTTTTCTCCTTCACTCCTTCCTGCTGTCTCTTCTTGCATGAATCTTATTAAATTCTCTATGCAGAGTGCAAACTCCTTTATTTTCCGCCTTCTTCGCGCTAAACGCCGCCGAAATCGGTCAATTCCTCATCAACCTTCACCTGTGCAAGGCGCGGCAGCGCCTCCAGCGAGGTCAGCGCAAAGTGCTGCAAAAACTTTTCCGTCGTGCCGTAGAGAATCGGCCTGCCGATGCTTTCCTTGCGGCCGACTTCGGCAATAAGCCCATGGTGCAGCAGCGTCGCCACCGCACGGTCGCACTGCACGCCGCGAATCTGCTCGATCTCCATGCGCGTCACCGGCTGACGATAGGCCACTACCGCCAGCGTTTCCAGCGCGGCCTGCGTCAGCGTCTGCTTGCGCACGGGCTGAAGCACCTTTTCGATCAAGTCCATGTATTGCGGGCGGGTGCACAGCTGCAGGCTGTCGTCAAAGCGCATCAGCCGCACGCCGCGGTCCTCGTCGTACCGCAAGGCAAGCCCATGCAGCACCGGCTCGAATTCCTGCGCCGTAACGCCCAGCATCTCGATCAGGGCCTGAACGGCGACCGGCTCGCCCGATGCAAACAGCACCGCCTCAACCGCCGAAATCTGTTCCGTCAGTGTCATCTGCCGCCGTCTCCTTTCCCCGCTCGATCATGATCGGCGCGTAAATATCCTCCTGCTGCAAGGTGATGCGGTTGGCCTTGAGCAGTTCCAGCATAGCCAGGAAAATCGTGATGATCTCCGAGCGCGTCGCGTCCGCGGGAAACAGCTCGTCAAAGCGCACGCGCCGCTGCACGATCACTCGCCGCTGGATGCGCAGCATGCACTCCCCGATGGTGAAGGTGTCGCGCTCGATCTGCCGCATAGGGCTGACCGCCGCATCGCTGCGCTCCGCGCGCAGCAGCACGTTCAAAAAAGCCGCCTGCAGGCTCTCCAGTGACATCTGAGAAAGCTCGATTCGCGCCTCCGTCACCATTTCCAGCGGCAGGCGTGTCACCATCTCCTGCGCCTCCGCCTCATAGATGCGCAGGGTCTTGCCCGCCTCTTTGATGCGCTTGTATTCTTCCAGGCGGCGCATCAGCACCTCCTGGGGATCTTCCTCGTCCTCCGTCTTGGGCGGCTTGGGCAGCAGCGCGCGGGACTTGATCTCCAGCAGCGTCGCCGCCATCTGCAAAAACTCGCTGGCCGCGTCCATATCCAGCCCCGAAAGGTCCTCGATGGACTGCAGATATTGCTCCGTGATCTCTGAAACGAAGATATCGCGGATATTGACCTTCGCCCGGCTGATCAGATGCAGCAGCAGATCCAACGGGCCTTCAAAATCCTTCAGCTGTACAACATATGCCATCTCTACGCCCTCCGTCAGCCGAACAGGCGCGCAAACAGCGCTATTGACAGCCCGCGCATGAGGAACAGATAACGGTTCAAAACCCCCAGCAGCGACAGCAACAGCACGAGGATCAACCCGTATTTTTGCATAAAATCCAGCACCTTACCGACCCTCAGGCCCAGCAGCGCGCGCAGCACGGCAAAACCGTCCAACGGCGGCACGGGCAGCAGATTCAAAAAGCAAAGCGTCAGGTTCACTGACACGCCATAGAGCAAAAACTGCATCCAGACGCCCTGCGGCAGCAGAATCGTGACGACATAGCAGAGCATCGCCAGCAGGAAATTGGACAGCGGTCCAGCGGCTGAAACAGCGGCCTCACCCCACCGTCTTCCCTTGAGATTTCCCGGCTGAATGTGCACCGGCCTCGCCCAGCCCCACCCCAACAGGAGGAACAGCAGCATGCCGATCCAGTCGATGTGAGCAGAGGGATTCAGCGTCAAGCGGCCTTCCATCCGGGGCGTGGAATCGCCCAGCAGCACTGCAGCCGCCGCATGGCAGTATTCGTGCAGCGTAAAGCCGATCACCAGCGCCGGCAGCGTATACAGTATGCCCAGCAGCCAGCCCTGAAAATCGCTCAGAAAATTCGGCACCGCATCGTCCCCCTCCCCAAATAGACAGACTCCTCAACTATAAGATTATACCAAAAAAGCGCCTCTCTGACAAGACGATATGCGGACAGATGTTCTGTAAATCCCCCTTTGCATTTGCGTTGCATTTGTGTATAATAAACAAAGGGAGCGATCGTCTCCCATACAAATTGAACAAGAGGTAATGATATGAAGAAAATCCTAAGTCTATTGATGCTGGCCGTGCTGTCGCTTGCGCTGCTGACCGCCTGCACCGACGGCCCGCTGGTGGCGACCGCCACGCCCGAGCCCACCCCCGAACCTACGCCCGAGCCCACCCCGGAGATGATTTTCCAGGAAAACGTCTACTGGCCGGAAGAGGGATTGGCCACGCTGCTGCCGCACTTTCAGCCGCAGCTGGAAACGCTGTCCACGCGCGGAGAGGAACTGTTCTTCGCCTCCTTCACCGAGGCGGACACCAAAGTCATCAATGACTACCGCCAGGCGCTCAAAGACGCCGGTTTTACCGACATCACTGAGGAGAGCGAGATGATCTTCGCCGCCGCGCTCGAGGGCACCGAGGGCCTGCTGAAGGTCCAGGTTTTCTATGACGGCGGCGCGGGCACCATTCAGATCAGCGACACCCGCGAATAATTCCCCTGTATGCAAAAAAGGAACGCCCAAGGGCGTTCCTTTTTTTAGGCTTTTCTGCGGAGCGTGCGGACCAAGTGGGCAGCCCCTCCGTCTCGGCGCAGCCGAGACACCTCCCCTTACACAAAGGGCGGCGTAGGGGCTTGTTATTCCTCCAGCATCACCATCATCAGGAGCAGCAGCAGCGTCTCCTGCGCGCCGTCAGCTTCCTCGTCCCGCCCCAGCAGGAGCAAGAGCAGCAGCAATACCTGCCGCAGTTCCCGCCTCGACAATTCCTCCATGACCACCACCCCTCCCCTTTCGCATACTGTCATTGTACGCGCGCGGGAGGGGTTTTGTCACAGTGCGCGCAGCCTGCCGTCGCGCATCTCCGCGCGCCGTGCGCACTGCGCCGCCACGCCGTCGTCATGCGTGATCAGCACCACCGTTGTGCCGCTTTCGTTGAGCTGCGCCATGCAGCGCATCACGTCCCGCCCCGATATGCTGTCCAGATTGCCCGTCGGTTCGTCCGCCAGCAGCAGCGGCGGATGCGTCACCAGCGCCCGCGCAATGGCCGTGCGCTGCTGCTGACCGCCGCTCATCTCCCCCGGCAGATGTTCCCGCCGGTGATACAATCCCACGCGGTCCAGCGCCTGCCGCGCCCGCTCCCGGCGCTCCGGCAGCGGCACGCCCCAATAGACCAGCGGCAGCGCAACGTTTTCCTCTGCCGTCATACGCGGCAGCAGATTGAAGTTCTGGAACACGAAGCCGATTTTGCGGCTGCGCACGCCCGCCAACCCGTCTCGATCCAACCGCGTCACGTCCTGCCCGTCCAGCGCATAATATCCGTCCGTCGCTCGATCCAAACAGCCCAGCAGGTTCATCAGCGTGGATTTTCCGCTGCCCGACGGCCCCACGATAGCCAGAAACTCTCCGTCCGCAACCTCCATTGACACGCCGCGCACCGCTTCCACCGCGCACGCGCCGCCGTAGACCTTCCGCAGGTCCTTCGTCACGATCATCCGCCTCACCTCGCGGGTTATTTTCCCCGTTTGACATATGCGGAATACAAAAAGGGAGCCGTTTTTCGGCTCCCTTTTTCAAATCGCGCCGCTTTCCAGTTTTTCCAGATAGGTGCGCAGGATATCCTCCATCTGCGTATAACTTTCCGCGGTGTTGAACTTCACGCGCACCTGCGCGCTGCCCCGCAGCCCCTTGAGATACCAGGCCATGTGCTTGCGCATCTCCCGCAAGCCGATGTATTCGCCCTTGTGCGCCATCAGCAGCCGGGCGTGCTCCAGCGCGACGTCTACGCGCTCCCTGGGCGCAACCGCTTCCGGCGGCAGCCCCTGCTTGTTTCTTGCCCAATCCCGGAAGATCCACGGGTTACCCATCGCCCCCCGGCCGATCATCACGGCGTGACAGCCGGTTTCCCGCAGCATCCGCTGTGCATCCTCCACGCTCTCGATATCGCCGTTGCCCACCACCGGAATGTCCAATGCTGCGGCCAGCTCGCCGATTGCGTCCCAGTCCGCATGACCGGCATACATTTCCTGCCGAGTGCGCGCGTGCAGCGTCACGGCGGAAACGCCGCAGTCCTGCGCCATTTTTCCCGCTTCCAGCGTACAGATCGAGTGCTCGTCCCAGCCCATGCGCATCTTGACGGTCACGGGCAGACTGGACGCCTTGACCACGGCGCGCAGCACTTTTTCCGCATTCTTCAAGTCCTTGAGCATCGCGCTGCCGTCCCCGCCGGAGACGATCTTGGGCGCAGGACAGCCCATGTTGATGTCCAGCGCAAAAAAGCGGCTTTCGCAAAGCCGCTCCGCCGCGCGCGCCATGAAATCCGCGTCCGACCCGAAGATTTGCAGCGCGCAGTGTTCGCCGGGGTTGGTCTGGCGCAATTGGATCACATCCAGCCGCTCCTTCGGCGTGAGCAGATAGCCCTTGGCCGAAACCATCTCCGTCACGGTCGCCTCCGCACCGAAGCGTGCGCACAGTCCCCGGTAGACGTAATCCGTCACCCCCGCCATCGGCGCCAAGATCAGGCTGTTTTTCTCGATCACCGTCATGCAGCCGCTCCCTCCTGCGCCGTGCTTGCCGCATCGGCCGCTTCGGGCACATCGCCTGTCCGAACCACCGACACGATGATCCAGCCGCTGTCCCGCTTTTCAAGCTTCAGGTCGTAAACGCCGCCCCGCCACTCCGGCGGACGAATCTTGTTGGGATTCTTGAGCTGCTCCGGGGTCTGCTTGTCGATGGGCAGCTCGCCGTCGATGGTGGCGGTTTCCGTCACCGTCGCGGTGGCGGTGTCCTCCCACGGCAGGGTGTGCAGCTTTTCAATGTCCACCTGTGCGTCAAAGCTATTGATGGTGAAGTCCTTGTAGGTTCTATCGTTCAGCGTTTCGTCGCCCGCCAGATACTCCTCTGTAAAGAATTTGGGCAGCTCCGCCGCGTCGTTATAGCCGAGCACCACGCCGGTATGCATCTTCATCCCATCCGTGACCAGCACCGATATGTTGGCATAGTTCATGCCGAAGGTAAATGCGCCCGTGCAGAGCATCGCCACGACCACCACGATCAGCGTCCACTTCAGCAGGCACAATAAAAAGCGCAGCACATATTCCATAAGCATCCTCAATTCGGTCGATCTTAAGTCTCATCCTCTTTCATTTTACACCATTGCGCCCGGAAAGTAAATCCGAACGCCCGAAGCGGATGAGCCGGATGCCTATTTAACGCCCTTACGCCTTTTTCCGTTCCCCGGCGATCAGGCTGCGCAGCGCGTCCAGTGCGTCGCCCAGACCGCCCACCGCGCCGATCAGCCCGCAGTCCACCGCTGCCCAGCCGTCCAGAATCGTGCCCACGTCGTTGGCCATGTCGTCCCGCGCCTGCAGCATCTCATGGAAGCGCTTTTCCTTCATTCCGGAATGATCGCAGACAAACCGCACCACCCGCGCCTGCATCTCCTTGAGATAATCCACCGACTGCGGCGCGTTGATGACCATGCCGGAGATGCGCACCGGGTGCAGCGTCATGGTGGCCGAGGGCACGATGAAGGATTTTCTCGTGCATACCGCCAGCGGCACGCCGATGGAGTGCCCGCCGCCGATCACCAGCGATACCGAGGGCTTGCGCATCCCCGCCACCATCTCCGCAATGGCCAGCCCTGCCTCCACATCCCCGCCCACGGTGTTCAGGAGCAGCAGCAGCCCCTGCACCTTGTCGTTCTGCTCGATATCCACCAGCATCGGCAGGATATGCTCATATTTGGTCGTTTTGCTCGAGTCCGAAAGCGCCATGTGCCCCTCGATCTGCCCAATGATGGGCAGGCAGGCGATGGGGCGGGGCTGTCCGTCCGGCATCCCCATTTTTTCAAGGCCGTCCAGATCGGTCTGACTGTTCTTATCGTTTTGCGCCATAAAAAACACCTCCGCGGGATAGATTGCCCGTTTTCGGCCTTTTTAACGCAAAGAAGCATCCCCAAAGCGGGGATGCTTCTTTCAAACCCTAATCAATCGTCAAACGCCGCAAAGGACAAAGGCGTACCCAGTTTGCCAACGACGGCGGTGCAATAGGGCGCGGTGAAAATGCTCCGGGCGACGGCGTTGACCTCGTCCAGCGTCACCTTGTTCAGGCGCTCCATGATTTCCTCATAGGAGCGGGTTTTGTTGTACAGCAGCATCACGTTGCCGTTGCCGCGCATCCGCGAGGTGCTGCTCTCCTGCCCCATGACAAAGGAAATCTTGCAGGACTCGCGCGCCTTTTCAAACTCGTCGGGCGTCACGCCGTCGCGCACGAGCTTTTTGACCTCCTGCCCCATCAGATCGACCACCTGCTGAGCGGTCTCCGGCGAGGTTCCGGCATACAGCTCCATGCCGCCCACGCCCGAATAGACGTTGACATAGCTGTAAACCGAATAAGCCAGCCCATTCTTTTCGCGGATGCTCTGGAACAGGCGGGAACTCATCGCGCCGCCGAAGAGCGTGGAGAGGATGAGCTGCGCATAGCTCTCGGGCGAATTGCCCTTAAAGGCGGGGTAGCCCACGCAGATCTGTGCCTGTTCGGTATCCTTCTCCCGCACCAGATGATTGCGCAGGGCGGGCGCTTCCGGCATTTCGGGCACTTCCGGCCCGACGGAATCCCATGCGCCAAAGTATTTGTCCAGCAGCTGCACCAGTTCGTCCCAATCGTAGCGGCCCGCGACGGAGATCACGGTGTTGCGGGGCGTATAATGCTTTTTCATGAATGCAAAGAGCTTTTCCCGCGTGACGTTTCGGATGATCTTCTCAGTGCCGAGAATGGGCAGCCCCAGCGAATGTCCCTGATACTGCGCGTCGGAGAGCAGCTCGTGGACGAGATCCTCCGGATTGTCCTCACACATGGCGATCTCCTCGATCACCACGCCCTTTTCGCGCTCCAGGTCGTCCTGCGGGAATTCCGGCCGCAGCAGAAGATCCGCCAGCAGCGAAATGCCGCGCTCCAGGTGCTCGTCCATGACCTTTGTATAAAAACAGGTGCTTTCCTTGGCAGTGAAGGCGTTGGTCGCGCCGCCGAGACGATCCATCTCGTCCGCCAGCGCCGCCGCGTTCTTCTCCTTCGTGCCCTTGAACACCATGTGCTCCACAAAGTGAGAATATCCGTTTTCCTCCGGACTTTCGTTGACCGCGCCAGTGCGCACAAACACGCCCACGGCCGCAGTGCGGATATCGGGCATCCGCTCGCCCACAATGCGCAGTCCGTTGCGCAGCGTGATCAGATCATAGGCCATTTTTCTTCTTTTCCCCCCGAATGTTTCAAAAGGGAGGCGGAGTTTTCGCCCCGTCTCCCTTTCTTATTCACTTGTGCTTAGTTTTCCTTCCGGGGCTCGCAGCGGTTGCCGTTGGAGCGGAAGGGGTAGTTGCCCTTGGGCGCTTCACCGCGGTCGCGGCGGGGCGCACGGGGCTTTTCCTCGATGACCATATCGGCGCGGGCCAGGTTCACACGGCCCTGCGAGTCGATGTTGGCCACGCGGACCTTGATCTCGTCGCCGATGTTGAGCACGTCTTCCACCTTTTCAATGTGCTCGTTAGACATCTTGGAGATGTGCAGCATGCCGTCCTTGCCGGGCAGCAGCTCGATGAACGCGCCGATGGGGATGATGCGGACGACCTTGCCGGTGTATTCCGCGCCGACCTCCACGCCGTTGGCAATGCCCTCGATGATCTTGCGAGCCTTCTCGGCGGCCTCCGCATCGGGGGTCGCGATGTAGACGCTGCCGTCGTCCTCGATGTCGATCTTGACGCCGGTATCGGCGATGATCTTGTTGATGACCTTTCCGCCGGAGCCGATGACTTCGCGGATCTTATCGGGATTGATGGAGAAGGTGATGATCTTGGGCGCCCACTTGGACAGCTCCTTGCGGGGCTCGGAGATGCACTCCATCATCTTGCCCATGATGAACATGCGGCCGTCGTGCGCCTGAGCCAGCGCCTGGCGCAGGATGGGCTCGTCGATGCCCTTGATCTTGATATCCATCTGGATGGCGGTGATGCCGTCCTTGGTGCCCGCGACCTTGAAGTCCATGTCGCCCAGGAAGTCTTCCAGACCCTGAATATCGGTCAGCACCGCGACCTTGCCGGTCTCTGCGTCCTTAATCAGACCCATGGCGCAGCCCGCAACGGGCTTCTTGATCGGCACGCCCGCGTCCATCAGCGCCATGGTGGAGCCGCAGATGGAAGCCTGCGAGGTCGAGCCGTTGGAAGAGATCGCCTCGGAGACCACGCGGATGGCGTAGGGGAACTCTTCGGGCGAGGGGATCATGGGCTCCAGCGCGCGCTCAGCCAGCGCGCCGTGGCCGATCTCGCGGCGTCCCGGAGAGCGCAGCGGACGGGCTTCGCCGGTGGAATACGGCGGCATATTGTAATGGTGCATATAGCGCTTGGATTCTTCCGCAGAGATGCCGTCCAGCGTCTGCACATCGCTCATGGAACCGAGGGTGCAGATGGACATGACCTGGGTCTGGCCGCGGGTGAACACGGCGGATCCATGCGTGCGGGGCAGGATGCCCGCTTCGCACCAGATGGGGCGAACCTGGGTCAGCGCACGGCCGTCGGGACGGACGCCGTGGTCGATGATCTTGCGGCGCATGACTTCCTTGTCGAGGTAATACAGCGCATCGGCAATCTCGCGCTCGCGCTCGGGGAAGGTCTCGGCAAAGTGCTCGAGGGTTTCCTGCTTGACCTGCTCTTCGCGCGCAGAACGCTCGGCGCGGTCAAAGCTCTCAAACGCCCACTGCACCTTTTCCAGCGCATATTCGCGGACGGCCGCGGTCACATCCTCGCCCACGGTCACCAGCGGGAACTCGCGCTTTTCTTTGCCGATTTCGGCAATGATGCCTTCCTGGAAGGCGACGAGCTTCTTGATCTCTTCGTGCGCGTAGAGAATGGCCTGAAGCATCTTCTCTTCGCTGACTTCCTTGGCGCCGGCCTCGACCATCATGATGGCGTCCTTGGTGCCGGAAACCGTCAGGTGCAGGTCGCTCTTTTCGCGCTGCTCCACGGTGGGGTTGAGCACGAATTCATCGTCAATCAGACCCACCACCACCGAGCCCGTGGGGCCGGCGAAGGGGATTTCGGAAACGCACAGCGCAATGGAGGAGCCGATCATCGCGGGGATTTCGGCGGAGCAGTCGTTATCGTTGGAAAGCACGGTCGCCACGACGCTGACGTCGTTGCGCATTCCCTTGGGGAAGAGCGGGCGCAGCGGGCGGTCGATCAGGCGGGAGGTCAAAATGGCCTTCTCGGTGGGACGGCCTTCGCGCTTGATGAAGCCGCCGGGGATCTTACCTACGGAGTACTGCTTTTCCTCGAAGTCCACGCCCAGCGGGAAGAAGTCGATGCCGGGGCGGGGCGTATCGGCGACGGTGGCGCAGACCAGCACGACGGTGTCGCCGTAGCGGACCAGAACGGATCCGGCAGCCTGCTCGGCATAGCGGCCGAACTCGAAGGACAGCTTGCGGCCCGCAAGCTCTGTTTCATAGATCTTGTGTTCCATGTCTTCAGGGGCTCCTTTCTGTCGTCGCCCGCAAAAGCAGGACGCTCCGTGCGCGGAGTTTGTCCAGCGCTTCTTCCTCATCAAAGCGTTCGGCAAACCCCACGCGACCACGCAGCGCGCTTTTTTCTCCTAAAAAATAGCTTCGCGGGCAGTTCTTTCGTTTTTTTCAGCTTATAATGAGACAGCCGAAAGGCCGCGCGGATCAGCTCCGCAAGGCCTTCCGGCATATCCCGCAGTCCGCAATTACTTACGGACGTTCAGCTCGGCAATCAGAGAACGGTAACGAACGATATCCACCTTCTTGAGGTAGTCCAGCAGACCGCGGCGCTTACCGACCATGATCAGCAGACCGCGACGGGAGTGGTGGTCGTTCTTGTTGTTCTTCAGGTGATCCTCGTTGAGGTGGTTGATGCGCTCGGTCAGCAGAGCGACCTGCACTTCGGGAGAACCGGTGTCGCCCTCGTGACGACCGTACTTCTGGATGATTTCCGTCTTTCTTGCCTTGTCCATGATGTTGCAACCTCGCTTTTCAAAATATTCGTCAATCGCCGGCGATCCGAGCGGCGCGTCGTGCGTGGCGCAGCCCCCAGATTGCGGTTCAAGCCAGAGTATATTTTATCACGCCCGCAACGCCTTGTAAACGGCTTTTTCAGGCAAAAACACATCTTAACATGAAAATCTCCCGCTTTAGAGCTTCAGCGCCTTTTTCGGGCATTCCTCCACGCAGCGCAGGCAGAGGATGCACTCTGTCGCATTTTCTCTCTTCCGGGAGTTGGCAGATGGGTTCACGTTCATCGGGCAGACCTTGCGGCACTTGCCGCAGGAGACGCATTTTTCCTCGTCGCACTTGACGCGCAGGAGGGAAAAATAGCTTGTCGGTTTCAAAAATACCGTCACCGGGCAGATGTATTTGCAGAACGCGCGATTGTCCCGGAAGGCAAACGCCAGCGCGATGCCGACCGCGTAATAGAGCGCGTTGCCGGCCAGGAAGCTGATCCACAAAATCTGCTCCTTCCCGGCGACGTCAAACACAAACAGCGCGCCTACGAACAGCAGCGAGCCTGCAAACAGCGCATAGCGAATCCAGCCGAGCCGTTTCTTTCCGGGCTGCTGCGGTTCTTTATAGGGCAGCAGATCGAGCACCATCGCCGTCCAGCAGGCGTAGCCGCACCAGCCCCGCCCGAAGAGCAGCGGGCCGAAGATCTTGGCCACGGCATAGTGAATCACTGCCGCCTCAAACACGCCGGAAAAGAGATAATACCAAAACCCTTCGATCTGCATGTTTTCCCGGCAAATCACGCCCAAGTAGACCAGCATATAGCCGCCTACCAGGAACTGCACGACGTGCCGCGCGTATTTCCACCGTCGAATATACAGCAGCATGCCCAGTGCCAGCGATCCGCCGATGTAGGTGAAATTGAACAGATAAAATAGATTGTCCTTCGCCAGCCATAGCGTCACGGCAATGGCTTCAAACAAACAAAACATGCCGATCGGTCCCGCGTATTTTCTCATGCCCGCATCCTCCATCCATTTATGCGCTCTTTTTCGCCCCCATTGTATGCCACAGACCATCGCGCGTCAATCCAACTTACAGAGAGATAACCTCTTCTCCCCCTTTTGTGTACATGCCCTTTATATAAAATAGAAAAAACAACGCGGAAACCTGAATCGCCGGCAGCCCGTCAGCCATTGTGAAAAATCCGAATTCATTTCAGAGGATTTCTTGACAGGTAAATCGGGCGATATCCCTGTTGTTCAGATGATTCCGGCGGCCCTCTTCTTCATAATGCAGTGATTGGCCGCCATCGCGTAGACGATATTGATCTTCCTCCTATTCGGATGCCGCATCTATAGCCTGATCGCGTCCTCCGTTTTTTGTAAAGCGGGGAAGGTGAACTCAATGGAGGATCATTTGATTCTGACAAATCGTTGGAAAGTAATATGAGCAGAATGAAAGTTCTCTCAAGCCCGACTTGCCGAAATGGTCTGCGTCTCCCGCAAGCGCATAAATCCCGAAAGGCTGAACAGGATCCCACAGCAAAACAGGCGCAGTCCCGTTTGCCGGGACTGCGCCTGTTTTTTTGCTCATCACAGCGCCCTTGCGCGCTGCACGTCTTTTTTGATCTGTGCCGACAATTCGGCCAGCGAATTAAACTTTTTCTCGTCGCGCAGCCGCGCCACGAAGGACACGCGCGCCGCCTCGCCGTAGACGTCCCCCTCGAAGTCGATCAGATACGCTTCCAGCGTGGGCTTATCGCTGCCGACCGTGGGCTTGACCCCCAGGTTGAACATCGCGCGGTACTGCTCGCCCGCAATCTGCGCATAGCCAAAGTACACGCCGAACTTGGGCAGCAGCTTTCCCTGCGGAATGTCGATGTTGATGGTGGGGAAGCCCATCTCGTGCCCGATATGGTTGCCGTGCACGACAGGACCGCCGATGGTATACGCCCGGCCGAGCAGCGCCGCCGCCGTGCGCACATCGCCCGCCAGCAGCAGCTCACGGATGCGCGTGGACGACACATCCATGCCCGAAATGCTCACCTTGGGCACGACATGCAGCGTATACCCCATCTCACGGGAGAGCTTGTCCAGCAGTTCGACATTGCCTGCGCCGCCCGCGCCGAAGGTATAATTATCGCCCACGACGATGTGCCGCGCGCCGCCGGGCCCCACAAGACCGCGGATGAACTCCTCCGGCGCCAGCCCGGACAGGCGGCGGGTGAACGGCAGCAGGATCAGCTCATCGATCAGGCTGCGGGAAACCAGCAGCGCCTTTTCTGCCGGCAGCGTCAGCAGCGGCGGCGCGCCCGCCCCCACGACCGAGAGGGGATGATTGAGGAACGAGAGCGCGCAGGGAGCCATTTTTTCGCACATAGCGATGACCGAGGCCACCTCCAGCACCGCTTGATGCCCCAGATGCACGCCGTCAAACGTTCCCAAAGCGATCACCCGCTCCCTGGGCAGGATCTGCGAGGTCGTAACTTTCATATCGTTTCCCCCTCCGATTGCATTCTTTTTCCTTTTTTATGACTCATTTCCGCCCAGCAGCATGCAGCGGAAGCGGATTTCTCCATTCTTTACCTGCCCCATGCCCGCAAACTGTTCTCCCAGATAGACGCGCAGCACGCTGCCCTCCTGCGGAGGATTCTTCCAATTTTTCAGGCGGATGGGGTTGCCGTTGCGCACGGCGTGCTCCAAATTGTCGCCCAGATGCACCGCCGGGATGTGGCGGATCGGCGCATCGCAGGGCAGCAGCTTCGGTTCGCCCTCCTGCACACTTTGCAGATATTCTTCCGGCGTGACCGCGTTTTCCAGTTCAAATACGCCGGATTTGGTGCGCAGCAGGAACGCCATGTGCGCGCAAGTCCCAAGGGCCTTGCCGATATCGTGGCAGAGCGTGCGGATGTAGGTTCCCCGCCCGCAGGCCACGTCGATCAAAAAGCGATCCTCCGCCGTCTGCGCGACATAGGTCACGGACTCAATATGCACCGTCCGTTTCGGAATCTCGATGCTCTCACCCGCTCTTGCGGTTTGATAGAGCTTTTTGCCGCCCACTTTGATGGCAGAATACTGCGACGGAATCTGCTCGATGTCGCCTTCAAACTGCGGCAGCACACCTTGCAGCTGCTCCGCCGTCACCAGCCCGCCGCGGCCCGTGATGCGCCCGGTCGCGTCCTGCGTATCGGTTTCGACGCCGATGCGGATCTCCGCGCGGTAGCCCTTTTCCTTGTCCGACACATAGTCAAACAGCCGCGCCGCTTTGCCGATGCCGATGGGCAGCACACCGCTGGCTTCCGGGTCAAGCGTGCCCATGTGCCCCACTTTTGCGCCGCGGGGCAGGGTTTTGCGCACCATCACCACCGCATCGGACGAGGTCATGCCCGGCGGCTTGAGCAGATTCAGGAATCCGTCCCTCATCGAATAATCCCTTCCAGCGCGCGGACGATCTTCTCCCGCGCTTCTTCCATGGTAGCCTTTTCAAAGCTGCACCCGGCCGCCAGCACATGCCCGCCGCCGCCGAATTCCGCCGCGACCTTCGCCACGTCCAGCGGCTCTTTGGCGCGCAGCGAGCACTTGACGAGTCCTTCGCGCTCGTTCAGCAACACCGCCGCCTGCACGCCCTTGATCTCCAGTCCGAAGTTGACGATACCTTCGCTGTCCTCCGGCAGAAGCAACAGCTCTTCTTTGTCCTGAAGCGTCACACTCATCACGGCGATGCGACCGTCCGCCCGCAGATCCAGCCCGTTCAGAATCCTGCCCATGGCGCGGATATGCCCTTCGGTGCTGGTGCGGTAAAGCGATTCGGTGATGACGCTCATCTTCGCGCCGCACTCAACACACCGCGCAGCCGCACGCAGCGTATCGCCCGTGACGGACGCAAAGCTGAAGTTGCCGGTGTCGGTGGAAATCCCGGCGCACAGGCACAAGGCCGCCTCCTGCGGGATCTCCCAGCCGTATTCATCAAAAAGCTTCGTCAGAATCTCCGCCGTGGCCGCCGCATCCGGGCGCACAACGTGCACCGGCGCAAAGGGCTCAGTGGTTTTATGATGATCGATCATTGCGCGAGCGCGGGCGTTATCAAACACCCTGGCCGCCTCGCCCATCCGCGCGCGGTCGGATACGTCGATGCTGACGCACAGGTCATAGACTTCCTCATCGGGCAGGCGCACGTCGCCCAGCCCGCCGACAAAGAGATAGCGCTCCGGCACGGGGTCCTGATCGTAGATCGTGACGCGCTTGCCCATCTTCTCCAGCACAAAGCGCAGTCCCGCTGCAGAGCCCAGCGTATCCATATCCGGCGAAATGTGGCAGACCAGCGCAATGTTCTGCGCGCCTTCCAGCGCACGCTTCATTTCGTCAATCATCGTTCTTTTCTTCCTGCTCCTCATCCTTGTGGGAAATATCGCGCAGAAGCGAGGCAATATGCACGCTGTAAGCGATGGAATCATCCGCGACAAACTGCAATTCGGGAATGCTGCGCATGATGATCTCCTGCCCCAGCGCATGGCGGATGAAGCCCGTAGCGCTCTTGAGCGCCTTGAGCATCTCTTTGACCTGCTTTTCGTCCGCCGTCATAGCGCTGATGGAAACCTTGGCGTGCTTGAGATCGCGCGCCAGCTCCACATTGGTGATGGAAAATACCTCCGGGATGCGGGGGTCCTTGACCTGATTGCGGATGACGCTGTCCAGCCCGCGCTTGAGTTCCTCCGCCTGACGGTCTACTCTATCATATCCTGGCATGATTTTTTTCTCCTTAAAAACTGTTTTCCTTATATTGCCCAGACCGGGCGTTTTTCAGGACAAGCGGCGGCAGGCGACATAACCGATCGCCTGCCGCCGCAGTCAGATGAATTCTGTTTACTTTTCGATTTCCTCCATGACGAAGCATTCGATGACGTCCTGCTCCTTCATGTCGTTGTAGCCCTCCAGGCCGATACCGCACTCATAGCCGGCGTTGACCTCGCGCGCATCGTCCTTGAAGCGCTTGAGGGAGTCGAGGTTGCCCTCGAAGATGACGACGTTGTCGCGCAGCAGGCGAACCTTGCCGTTGCGGCGCATCATGCCGTCGGTCACCATGCAGCCCGCGATGGTGCCCACGCCGGAGACGCGGAATGTCTGGCGCACTTCGGCATGACCCAGTATGACTTCCTTGAACTTCGGGGCGAGCATGCCCTTCATGGCCGCCTTGATTTCCTCGATCGCATCGTAAATGACGCGGTAGAGACGAACGTCCACGCCCTCGCGTTCCGCCAGAGCGCGCGCCTTCGCATCCGGACGCACGTTGAATCCGATGACGATGGCGTTGGAAGTTGCCGCCAGCGAAACGTCGCTCTCGTTGATCGCGCCTGCGCCGCCGTGGATGCAGCGGACGCGCACCTCGTCGTTGGAAAGCTTCTCCAGCGAGGAACGGACAGCTTCGACGGAGCCCTGCACGTCGGCCTTGACGATGAGGTTCAGCTCCTTCATCTCGCCTTCCTGCATCTGGTTGAACAGATCGTCCAGCGTGGTCTTCTGCATGGCCTTGATCTGAGCGGCCTTGATCTTCTCGCGGCGCTCCTCGGCCACCTGGCGGGAGAGCTTGTCATCGTTGGAGACATAAAGGGTATCGCCCGCAGCGGGAACATCGTTAAAGCCGATGATCTCGACGGGGGTAGAGGGACCTGCATCGGTGATGCGCTGGCCCTTATCGTTGACCATCGCACGCACGCGGCCGTAAGCCGTACCGGCGACGATGGTATCGCCCACATGGATGGTGCCGTTCTGCACCAGGAGCGTCGCCACAGGGCCGCGGCCCTTGTCCAGACGCGCCTCGATGATGGTGCCGCGCGCGGGGCGGTTCGGGTTGGCCTTGAGCTCCTTCATCTCCGCGGTGAGCAGAATCATTTCCAGCAGGTTGTCAATGCCCATCTCGGTCGCGGCGGAAACCGGCACGCAGATGGTGTCGCCGCCCCAATCTTCGGGAACCAGCTCCTGCTCGGTCAGCTCCTGCTTGACGCGCTCGGGGTTGGCCGTGGGCTTATCCATCTTGTTGATGGCCACGATGATCGGCACGCCCGCCGCCTTGGAGTGGTTGATGGCCTCGATGGTCTGAGGCATGATGCCGTCGTCAGCCGCGACGACCAGCACGACGATATCGGTGCACTGCGCGCCGCGCATACGCATGGCGGTGAAGGCCTCATGGCCGGGGGTGTCGAGGAAGGTGATGCGCTGACCGTGGATCTCCGCAGTGTAAGCGCCGATGTGCTGCGTGATGCCGCCCGCTTCGCCCGCGGTGACGTGCGTTCTGCGGATGCAGTCGAGCAGCGAGGTCTTGCCGTGGTCGACGTGGCCCATGATGGTGACCACCGGCGGACGGGGCTGGAGATCCTCTTCCTTGTCGGCCTCGGTCTCCTCCTCCAGCGTCTCCTCGTAGGTCTTTCCCATCTTCATTTCCAGCTCGATGCCGAATTCACTGCAAACGAGCTGCGCGGTATCGAAATCCAGCTCCTGGTTGATGGTCGCCATGATGCCCAGCAGCAGCAGCTTTTTGATGATCTCACCGGCGGGCTTGCCGATGCGCTCGGTCAGATCCTTGACGGTGATCTTCTCGGCGGTCGTGGAAGCCTTTTCAATCTTGACCGGTTCGGGACGCGGCTGGGTCTGCTGGCCCTTCTTGGGCTTCTTGCTGCGGCGCCATTCGTCGTCCAGACCGCCCGCTGCGCGGACGTTCTCCTTCATGATCTGTTTCTTGGGCTTCTGCGCCTTCTTCTCCGGGTCATGCTGGCGCTGATAGTTGTTCTTGTTGGGATCGTAATTGCTGACGCGCTCCTTCTCCATCACGGGCGTCAGTTCCGGCGCCTTGGGACGGCCGAAGCCGCCGTTTCTCGGCGCGGGACGGCGCTGCTGCGGCGCGTCGGAATCCTTGTCCTTGGGGGGAAACGGACGGCCTCCGTCGCGCGGGGGATAGGGTCTGCGGTCGCCCTGCTGGCCGTCACGCGGCGCATAGGGACGGCGCTCGCCGTCGCGCGGGGGATAAGGCCGGCGATCACCCTGCTGACCGTCACGCGGCGCATAAGGACGGCGCTCGCCCTGCTGCGCGCCCTGCTGAGGCACGAAGTTGGGATTCTGTCGGTTGACCAGCGCATTGGGGTCGTTGGGGTTGGGAACAAAGGGCCGGGGCGTGAAAGCGCCCGGGCGCTGAGGACGGCGGTCGCCCTGCGGACGATTGCCCTGCTGGGGACGAGCCGGCTGCTGCGGGCGGGCGGCGGGCTGCGCCGCTTCTGCCCTGGGCTCCTCTGCCTTGGGGGCTTCGGCCTTGGCCGGCTCCTGCGTATTTTCCTGATTCTCCGCAGTGGGGGCTGCTTCTCTGCGGGCGCGTTCCGCCAGCACGGCGGCGCGCAGCGCCTCATCCTGAGCCTTGGCCGCGTCGATGCGGTCCTGCTCCTCCTGAATGCGCTCCTGTTCCGCGCGGACGCGCTCGGCCTCTTCTCTGGCCTGCGCCTCCTTGGCGGAAAGCTGTTCCTCCAGCTTGCGCAGCGCGCCCAGGGTATCCTGGGTGCCCTTACGGGTACCGGAGATTCTGTCCATCAGCTCCTTGGCGCCCGCGCCGAGCTGTCTGGCCGCATCCTGCACCTTAATTTTTGTCATTCTACTTCTACACCCCCGTACTTGGATTCATCGTTGATCTTGTTTATGGCAGCGGAAAAGCCCGCGTCGCACAGGGCGAGCATGGTTCTTCCCGGCTTGCCGATGGCTGCGCCCACGTCCTCCACGTATAGCAGCGGGAGTGCATACGCTGTCGCAAGCTTGTTCATGGTATCTTTGGTGTTGGCAGAGGCTCCTTCTTCCGCCAGGAGCATCACGGCCTGCCCTTTCTGAATCGCGGCGCGAACCGCGGTTTCGCCCGAGACGATCTTCCCCGCCTTCTGCGCCAGGGAGATCATGCCGCGCAGTTTATTCGCCACGCGCATCCAACTCCTTTGCCAGCTGATCGTAGACAGCGGGTTCGATGGACGCTTCCAGCGCGCGTTCGAGCGTTTTGGCCTTGCGCGCCTTTTCCAGGCACTGGCTGGAGGGGCAGACATAAGCGCCCCGCCCGGAGGCCTTTCCGGTGCGGTCGAGCATGACGCTTCCCTCCGGCGGGCGCACCACGCGGATCAGCTCTTTCTTGGGCTTCATCTCGCGGCAGCCCACGCACATGCGCATCGGGATTTTCTTCGGCTTCAATCCGCTTTACACCCCCATGCTCTCTTCCATCTGGGACTGGGACTTGATGTCGATCTTCCAGCCGGTGAGCTTGGCGGCCAGGCGGGCGTTCTGCCCCTCCTTGCCGATGGCCAGCGACAGCTGGTTATCCAGCACCACGACCTTGGCGGCCTTTTCGTGCTCGTTGACGAACACACCCACAACCTTGGCGGGAGAAAGCGCCTGCGCGATGTATTCGGCGGGGTCGGAAGACCACTTGATGATATCGACCTTTTCACCGCGCAGCTCGTTGACGATGGTTTCAACGCGGGTTCCGCGCTGGCCGACGCATGCGCCGACCGGATCGACCGCGTTATCGGTGGAATAAACCGCCATCTTGGTGCGGTATCCCGCCTCGCGCGCGATGGACTTGATCTGCACAACGCCGGTCTGGATCTCGGGCACTTCCATCTCAAAGAGGCGCTTGACCAGCCCTGCGTTGGTGCGGGAAACCATGACCTGCGGACCCTTCTGAGCGCGGTTGACCTCCATGACGTAGACCTTGATGCGATCGCCGACATGGAATTCCTCATCCGGCATCTGCTGAGAAGGCTCCAACACGCCCTCGGTGCGATTGAGATCGACGTAAACGGTTTTGCCCTCGATGCGCAGCACGATGGCCGTCAGGATCTCGGCTTCCTTCTCGATATATTCGTCGTAGATCACGCCGCGCTCTGCCTCGCGGATGCGCTGGACGATCACCTGCTTGGCCGCCTGCGCCGCGATGCGCCCGAAGTTACGGGGCGTGACCTCCACTTCCACGATATCGCCCAGCTGGTACTTGTTGCCCACCGCCGGGTTGTCCACAGAGATTTCCAGCTGCGGATTTTCAACCTGATCCACAACCTTCTTCTGCGCGTAAACCGCAACCTCGCCGGTGATGGCGTCCAGCGTCACGCGTGCATTGGAGGCGGAGTCAAAGTTCTTTTTGTAGGCGGACATCAGCGCCTGTTCGATGGCTTCGAGCAAAACCTCCTTTTTGATTCTGCGGGTTTTGCAAAGCTCGTTCAACGCTTCAATAAACTCAACGTTCATGCCTTTACTCCTCCTCTATGTCCTCATATTCGATCACGGGCTTGACCAGCGCGCAGTCCTTGCGGGCAAAGCGCTGCTGATTTCCCTCGTCGTTCTCGATCACGACTTCGCCGTCGATCAGCCCGACAAGTTTCCCCTCAAAGATTTTCTGTCCGTTCTGCGCGCGGTAGAGATGAACTTCCACCACCTCGCCCTGCGCTTTTTCAAAATCGCGGTCGCGCTTGAGCGGCCGGTCCACGCCGGGGGAGGAAATTTCGAGATAATCGTAATCCAGATCCTCGATCTCCTTCATGATGGCGTGGTGGAATTCGGAGCAGTCGTCCAACGACATGCCGCCTTCCTTATCCACAAAAATGCGCAAAAAAGCCGCGCCGTGCTCCTTGGTGAGCTCGACGTCGACAAACTCATATCCCATTTTCTGCGCGAGACGCTCTGCAATCTCTCCAGCCGTGGCCGTCACGCTTTTTTTCGCCAAAGTGTTTCCTCCGAAAATGATTCGTAAGTTCCGTTCACAACAGTAGAGAGCGGGAAGATGCCTCCCACTCTCACCACTGCTGCATTCCATCCTTAGTATATCACTTCTTTTTCCCATGCACAAGGGAAAAACGTTAAATCCGGCTCAAAAATCGCCTTTTTGCACTTGTCCGAAGGGTATCTGAACCGTTTTGCGCATCTTTTTCGCACAAAGCTTTAGCCGAACAAGGATACCTGCGAGGTTTCGGGCAGTCCGCGCAGCGCGCCCGCCAGGCGCAGCTGCTCGATGGTGCCGGAGCCGGCCCCGGCGCGCTGCTTGAGATCCTCAACGGAGATAAAGGGCTTGTTCTTCTCCACTGCCTCTTTGCAGGCGGCGTAAAGGGTTTCCGCCGCCGCGCCGCCCACGCCGGGCAGACGGTTGAAAGGCGGGCGGATCTTGCCGTCCTGAATCAGGAACTCATCCGCGCAGGACTTGTAAAGATCCACCGGCAGGAAGTCGATCCCCCTGGCGCGCATTTCGTAGACCAGCTCCAGCAGCGTATAGGTATCGTCGTCCTTGGCGGTGCGCTCGAATTTGTTCAGCTTGTCGATGCGATTCATCTCCGCATCCAGCTCTTCCGGGCTGCCCAGCATCAGGATCGCGTCGAAGTTATCCGCGCGCACGGTATAGAACGTCGCGTAATATTCCAGCGGGCGGTAGACCTTGAACCACGCCACGCGCAGCGCCATCATGACGTAGGCGGCGGCGTGCCCCTTGGGAAACATGTACTTGATCTTTTTGCACGAGTCAATGTAGTGCTCCGGCACGTTCTTCTCGCGCATAGCGGCCTCCATCTCCGGCGTCAGGCCGCGGCCCTTGCGCACGGCCTCCATGGTGGTGAACGCCATTTTGGGCGCGACGCCCATGGAGATCAGGTAGTTCATGATGTCGTCGCGGGTGCAGAAGCAGTCGTTCAGCTTGCAGATGCCCTGCAAAATCATGTCCTGCGCGTTGTTGAGCCAGACGTCCGTGCCGTGGGAAAGGCCGGAGATGCGGATCAGCTCCGCCATGGATGCGGGTTTTGTATCCTCCAGCATCTGACGGACGAACTTGGTGCCGAATTCCGGAATCCCCAGCGTGCCCTTGGTGATGCCGCGGATCTGGTTGGGCGCAAGGTCGAGCGGCTCGGGCGAGGAAAACAGCCCCAGCACCTTTGGGTCATTGAGGGGCAGTTCGGTCGCCTTGATGCCGGTCAGGCGCTCGAGCATGTTGATCATGGTCGGGTCATCGTGACCGAGCACATCGAGCTTGACGAGGATATCGTGCAGAGAGCCGAAGTCAAAGTGCGTCGTGATGATGTCGGATTCCTTGTCGTCCGCGGGGTGTTGGATGGGCGAGAACTGATAGATCGTGTATTCCGCCGGCACGATGACCATGCCCGCAGGGTGCTGGCCGGTGGTGCGCTTGACGCCCACGCAGCCCGCCACCAGGCGGTCCATCTCCACAGAGGTCGCCCGGCGGCCCTTTTCCTCACACCACTTTTTGACGTAGCCGTAGGCGGTCTTGTCCGCCAGAGTGCCGATGGTACCTGCCTTGAACACCTGCCCGCGGCCGAAGAGCTCCTTGACGTATTCGTGCGCGCGGTGCTGATAGATGCCGGAGAAGTTCAGGTCGATATCGGGGACCTTGTCACCGTTGAAGCCGAGGAAGACCTCGAAGGGGATATCGTAGCCGTTGTGCTTCAGGTCCGCGCCGCAGCGGGGGCACTTGCGCTCCGGCAGGTCGATGCCGCAGGGATATTTGTGCACATCCACGTCAAAGTCCGAAAACTGGCAGTTGGGGCAGACGTAATGCGGCGGCAGCGGGTTGACCTCGGTGATGTTGCACATGGTCGCGGCAAACGACGAGCCGACCGATCCGCGCGAGCCGACGAGGAAGCCGTCCTCATTGGACTTTTTGACGAGCAGATGCGCCGAATAATACAGCGTGCCGAAGCCGTGGCCGAGGATGGACTTGAGTTCCCTTTCCAGCCGCGCCGAGACGATTTCAGGCAGCGGATCGCCGTAAATCTTTTTGGCGTTGGCCCATGCCATGGTTTCGATCTCCTGCTCCGCATTGGGCAGCTGGGGCTGGAAGGTTTCCTCATCGCGCGGGTGCTTGGGGAACATCTTGATCTCCCCCACCATGTCCGCAATTTTGCGGGGATTGTCGATCACGACCTCCCGTGCGCGGTCGCCCAGGTAGGCAAACTCGTCCAGCATCTCCCGCGTGGTGCGGAAATAGAGCGGCGGCTGCTGATCCGCGTCGTCAAAGCCCATGCCCGTCATCAGGATTTCGCGGAACACCGCGTCCTCCGGATCCATAAAGTGCACATCACAGGTCGCGCAAACCGGCTTGCCCAGCTTGTCGCCCAAGCGCAGCACGCGCTTGTTCAGATCCTGCAGACCCTTTTCGTCCTTGATGATGCCGTTGCGCACCATGAAGGCGTTGTTGCCGGTGGGCTGAATTTCCAGATAATCGTAAAACGAGGCGATTTCCTCAATTTCGCGTTCACTCTTGCCCTCGACCATGGCACGGATCAATTCGCCCGCCTCACATGCGGAACCGATGATCAATCCCTCGCGATACTTGACCAGCTCGCTCTTCAGAATGTGCGGGCGGCGGTCAAAGTGCTTCAGGTGCGCATC
>Ga0129310_1000299_pt1 | contig 65568 bp, 46 predicted proteins | sample Go1ome_2_FD_94433 | JGI IMG/M metagenome (GOLD analysis project Ga0129310, IMG submission 94433) | Western lowland gorrila individual fecal microbial communities from Wisconsin, USA - Go1022A metagenome | ecosystem: Host-associated > Mammals > Digestive system > Large intestine > Fecal | place...
CACCGATCTCCGGCTTTCATTTCTTGCAAAGCAGATGTCCATCCTGTTACCACACCACTAGGTTTATACCCCACAGAAGTAGCAGCATTCAAATCCAGCTCACCTTGGTAACTTTGATCAAAGGTTACGATTTGTCCATCATTCAAAGGAATAAGCTGCCCTCTATAATGCACATCAACAGAATCCGTGAACAATGGAGAGACTGTTCCATCACCAACTTCAAGAATCTCACAATACACATTATCGTTCACCTTTCCTTTTTCATCCAGCCCCAAAGGTGGAAGTTTATAAGAACGGATAATTTTCCATTGTCCTACCTCATTGCCTTGATTGGCTTCCGCCACTGTAGCAATGGAGTCAATATACCGCTGATTACGTTCCTCCCAGTTTGCATACGGATCTTCCACCCCATCCGTCTCACTACATGAAACGACGGACAGAGAAGTAACAAACAGCAAGCCAATCAGCCAAAGAATACTTTTATTCATAAATTCCTGTTTATTATTGCAAAGTCTTCAACAGACTTGTTATACTTACTTTATCGGCAATGATGTTATTCAGTTCCGAAATAGCCACACGCTCCTGCTGCATGGTATCACGATTACGCAAAGTCACGCAATTGTCTTCCAATGTCTGATGGTCAACCGTGATACAATACGGAGTACCGATGGCATCCTGACGACGGTAACGCTTGCCGATGCTGTCTTTCTCATCATACTGGCAGTGGAAATGGAACTTCAAGTCATTCATAATCTCACGCGCCTTCTCGGGCAGACCGTCTTTCTTCACCAACGGCATCACGGCCAGTTTCACCGGAGCCAGAGCAGCAGGCAATTTCAATACGACACGAGTCTCACCACTCTCCAATGTCTCTTCTGTATAAGCGGCACTCATGATGCTGAGGAACATACGATCCACACCGATAGATGTTTCAATCACATACGGAGTATAGCTTTCGTTCAATTCCGGATCGAAATACTTGATACTCTTGCCACTGAACTTCTCGTGCTGGCTCAAGTCAAAGTTCGTACGGCTGTGAATACCTTCCACTTCCTTGAATCCGAACGGCATCAGGAATTCAATGTCCGTAGCGGCGTTGGCATAATGCGCCAGCTTGTCGTGGTCATGGAAACGGTAATGATCATCACCGAAACCTAATGCCTTATGCCATTTCAAACGAGTCTCTTTCCATTTGGGGAACCACTCCAGCTCAGTACCCGGTTTTACAAAAAACTGCATCTCCATCTGTTCAAACTCACGCATACGGAAAATGAACTGACGGGCTACAATCTCGTTACGGAAAGCCTTGCCAATCTGAGCGATACCGAAAGGAATCTTCATACGGCCGGTCTTCTGCACATTCAAGTAATTGACAAAAATACCCTGCGCTGTCTCCGGACGAAGATAAATCTTCATAGCACCATCGGCAGTAGAACCCATCTCGGTAGAGAACATCAAGTTGAACTGACGTACTTCGGTCCAGTTTTTAGTTCCCGAAATAGGACAAACAATCTCCTCGTCAATGATAATCTGGCGAAGCTCGTCCAAATCATTGTCGTTCAATGCTTTTGCAAAGCGCTCGTGCAAAGCGTCGCGCTTGGCCTGATGTTCCAGCACACGGCCGTTGGTGCTACGGAACTGAGCCTCATCAAAAGCATCCCCGAATCTTTTGGCAGCCTTCGCCACTTCTTTGTTTATTTTCTCATCATATTTGGCAAGCTGGTCTTCAATCAGTACATCGGCACGGTAACGTTTTTTAGAATCGCGGTTGTCAATCAGAGGATCATTGAACGCATCCACGTGTCCGGAAGCCTTCCAGATAGTAGGGTGCATAAAAATAGCCGAGTCAATACCTACGATGTTCTCGTGCAACAGCACCATACTCTGCCACCAATATTGCTTGATATTATTCTTCAACTCCACTCCCATCTGACCGTAATCATATACAGCGCCCAATCCGTCATAAATATCACTGGACGGAAATACAAAACCATACTCTTTACAGTGCGATACTAATTTCTTAAAAACATCTTCTTGTGCCATTTTCTTATCTGTTTATTCTTACACTTTTGTTGTTTTTTCCTGTTTTCAACCTTTAATAAGGGCGAAATAATGTGCAAAGTAAATGATTTTTTTCAATAAAAGTCGTATTTTTGCGTGCATATCATCAGAACATTAAGGAATTTAAATATATATGAGCGACGATTTTATTGATAAAGAGGAACAGAACGAAGAAAATACTCCCACGCCGGAGAACGAACACTCGGACTATAAACCTGCAGATACCAAAAACACAGGGGTGAAACACCAGCTGAGCGGAATGTATCAGAACTGGTTTCTGGACTATGCTTCTTACGTAATTCTGGAACGTGCTGTACCGCACCTCAATGACGGTTTAAAACCTGTCCAGAGACGTATCCTCCACTCTATGAAAAGACTGGATGACGGCCGGTACAACAAAGTGGCGAACATCGTGGGGCATACCATGCAGTTCCACCCGCACGGCGACGCTTCCATAGGCGACGCACTGGTGCAGCTAGGCCAAAAGGATCTGTTGATAGACTGTCAGGGAAACTGGGGCAACATACTGACAGGCGATGGTGCCGCCGCCCCCCGTTACATCGAAGCACGTCTGTCCAAATTCGCATTGGACGTGGTTTTCAATCCCAAAACCACCGAGTGGCAGGCTTCATACGACGGACGAAACAAAGAGCCGGTCACCCTACCTGTCAAATTCCCGCTCCTGCTCGCTCAAGGAGTAGAGGGTATCGCTGTGGGGCTTTCTTCCAAAATCCTGCCGCACAACTTTAATGAACTGTGTGACGCCTCCATTGCTTATCTGCGTGGCGAGGAATTCAAACTCTATCCTGATTTCCAGACGGGAGGCTCTATCGATGTATCCCGTTACAACGATGGAGAACGCGGTGGAGTGGTGAAGGTACGTGCCAAAATCAATAAAATAGACAACAAGACATTGTCCATAGCCGAAGTGCCTTTCGGAAAGACCGTCCCCGGGGTATGCGACTCTATTGTGAAGGCCAGCGAAAAGGGAAAAATCAAGATCCGGAAAGTAGAGGATCTTACTTCCGAAAAAGTAGAGATCCTGGTGCACCTTGCTCCGGGAGTATCCTCGGACAAAACCTTGGATGCGCTCTATGCATTTACCGATTGCGAAGTAAGCATATCTCCCAATTGCTGTGTCATTGATGCGAAGAAGCCCCACTTCCTTACAGTCAGCGCCGTCCTTAAAAAAGCCACGGACAACACTTTGTCCCTGCTCCGCCAGGAACTGGAAATACACAAGGGAGAATTGCTTGAAAGCCTTCATTTCGCATCTTTGGAGAAAATCTTTATTGAAGAACGGATTTATAAGGAAGTGAAGTTCGAGCAGTCCGAAAATACAGACGCCGCCTGCGAGTTCATTGACGAACAGCTGACTCCTTTCTATCCGCAATTTATCCGTGAGGTGACCCAGGAGGATATTCTGAAGTTGCTGGATATCAAGATGGCACGGATTCTGAAGTTCAACAAGGACAAAGCGGACGAGAACATAGCCCGCATCAAGGAACAGATTGAAGAAATAAACAATCATCTGGCACATATCGTGGAATATACCATCGACTGGTATCAGATGCTGAAAGACAAATATGGCAAACAATACCCCCGCCGTACAGAACTGCGCAACTTCGATACCATTGAGGCGGCGAAGGTAGTGGAAGCTAACGAAAAACTTTATATCAACCGCGAGGAAGGCTTTATCGGCACCGCCTTGAAAAAAGATGAATTTATAGCCAACTGCTCAGACATTGACGATGTGATCATCTTCTATAAAGACGGCAAGTACAAGGTGGTCCGTGTGGCAGATAAAATGTTTGTCGGCAAGAATGTCCTTTATGTCGATATCTTCAAGAAGAATGACAAACGTACCATATATAATGTGGTCTATCGGGATGGAAAAGAAGGATTCCACTATATCAAACGGTTCAACATCACTTCCATTACCCGCGACCGTGAATATGATGTAACACAAGGTACACCCGGCTCACGTATTGTTTACTTTACAGCCAACCCTAACGGGGAAGCGGAAGTTATCAAGATTACCTTGAAACCGAATCCGCGTATCAAGAAAATCATATATGAAAAAGATTTCAGTGACATCAATATCAAGGGACGCCAGTCCATGGGCAATATCCTGTCTAAATACGAAGTGCATAAGATAGCCTTGAAACAACGTGGCGGCTCTACTTTGGGCGGAAGAAAAGTATGGTTCGACCGGGATGTGCTCCGCTTGAACTATGACGGACGCGGTGAATATCTGGGAGAATTCCAAAGTGACGAATTGATTTTAGTAGTCCATGAAAACGGCGAGTTCTATACCAGCAACTTCGATTTGAACAATCATTATGATCCGGGGATCCGCATCATCGAGAAGTTCGATGCCAACAAGGTATGGTCCGCCGCTTTATTTGATGCCGACCAAGGTTACCCTTATTTGAAACGATTCACTTTCGAATCTACCTCACGTCGTCTCAATTATTTGGGCGAGAACAAGGAGAGCCGTTCCATATTGCTTACTTGTGTGGCTTATCCACGCATACAAGTCGTATTCGGAGGACATGACAGTTTCCGTGATCCGTTGGAAATTGACGTGGACCAGTTCATCGGAGTCAAGAGTTTCAAAGCGAAAGGAAAACGAATCAGTACTTATAACATTGAACAAATAAACGAACTGGAGCCTTTACGCTTCCCCGACTCTCAAAAAGAAGAGAACGGTACGGAAGAGGGTGCCGATGAAAACGAAGAGACTGCCGAAATTGAAGACCCGGATCATGGCAAGAGTGAAACAGATATCATTGATGAAATCACCGGCCAGATGAAACTATTTTAAAGAATGAAGAAAATTCTCCTATTATTACTGTTCTTGCCTCTCAGTTTGCTTTCGCAGGCGCAGGAAGACAGTTTACAAGCAAACCGCTACGTCATGAGGGCTACTCTTTACGGCGCCGGCTTTACCAATATATTGGACACCTATCTTTCACCGATGGAATATACCGGACCCGAGATCCGTATCCTGCGTGAAAGTATGCGTATGACCAAACTGATGAATGGTAACGTATCTGTTCAAAGTCTGTTCCAGGCCCATCTGTCCCTGACAGAGAATAAAGCGGAAACAAGTAACGAAATGGCAGGTATGGTCAATTGGAACTATGCGCTGCATTACCAGTTCCGACTGACAGAAAACTTGAAGATACTGGCGGGTCCCATGCTGGACTTGAACGGCGGATTCATCTATAACATGCGAAATTCCAATAATCCAGCCCAAGCCAAAGCGTATGTCAATCTGGCGGCATCGGGCATGGTCATCTACCGGTTCCATATCGGCAACTATCCGCTGATAGCCCGTTATCAAGCCAATTTGCCTGTTATGGGGGTTATGTTTTCCCCGGAATACGGACAATCTTATTATGAGATATTCAGTTTAAAGAATGGCGGCAAGAATGTATTGTTCACTTCCCTGCATAACCAACCTTCCTTGCGTCAGCTGGTCACATTGGATTTTCCTATCCGGTCGGTCAATATGCGTTTCGGCTATCTATGTGACATTCAGCAGGCGAAAGTCAATAATCTGAAAAGCCATATATGGTCACACGCCTTTATGATAGGTTTCGTGAAAAACTTCTATTTATTAAAAGGTAAGAACAAAGTGGCGATGCCCGGCCGGGTCAGCCCTTATTAATATAAAGGATGAAAAGAAATAGTTATTTTTTTATCAGTCTGCTAGTATCTGTTGTATTATGCACTTCGTGCATCACGGAAGACGAATACGACAACTCTCCCGAAGGCAACTTCGAAGCATTATGGCAGACTATCGACCGCCAGTATTGTTTCCTTGACTATAAAAAGCAGGAATACGGACTGGACTGGAATGAGATATACAGCCAGTACAAGCAGAGAATATCAAAAGGCATGAATAATGAACAGCTATTCGAAGTTCTGGCAGATATGCTGAACGAATTGCGTGACGGACACGTAAATCTGTCCTCCAAACTGGAGTACTCCCAATATCGTGAATGGTTTGACAGCTATCCGGCCAATTTCAGCGACAGCATCCAACGTGTCTATCTGGGTAAGGATTATGCGCTGTCTTCGGGCATGAAATATCAGATTTTCGAAGACAACATAGCCTATATTTACTGTGGTAGTTTCCAATCGGGCATCGGCGAAGGAAATCTGGACGAGATTCTAAACAAACTGGCTATCTGCGATGGTTTGATTATTGATGTACGGAACAATTCGGGTGGTAATCTTACCACAGCCGAGAAATTAGCCGCACGTTTCACGAATGAAAAAGTGTTGGTAGGTTATATGTCCCATAAAACCGGACCGGGACACAATGATTTCTCGACCCCCAAAGCTGTTTGGCTGGAACCGTCACTAGACCGCGTACGCTGGCAAAAACAGGCGGTAGTACTGACAAACCGCCGCTCTTTCAGCGCCACCAATGACTTTGTGAACAGAATGAAAATACTACCTAAAGTAACCATCATCGGTGACAAAACAGGTGGCGGTTCCGGTCTGCCCTTCTCCTCCGAACTGCCTAACGGCTGGTCTGTCCGCTTCTCGGCCAGTCCGATGTACGATGCGGATATGGAGCATCTGGAATTCGGTATAGATCCGGACATCAAAGTCAATATGACTTCAGAGGATATGCAACGCAATGTGGATACGATTATCGAGACTGCACGTGAGTATTTACATAACCACAAGGAATAATTTTCTGAAATTCTTTGGTACTTAAGAAATATTCCTTATCTTTGCACCCGCTTACCAAAGCAATGTTGCGCGTGTGGCGTAATTGGTAGCCGCGCCAGACTTAGGATCTGGTGTCGTGAGACGTGTAGGTTCGAGTCCTATCACGCGCACAACATTCCATATAGAAACAGACAAAAACCCTCGAAATCGGACAATTTCGAGGGTTTTTCTTATTTTAATCACTTACTGAAAAAAGAATCAGTATTGATAATGTAAATAATCGACATCTATCCATCCTTCTTCTTTTTGATCATTGAAAGTATATATGCCAATGCGATCACCACGATAGTTTCCCCATACCATTTGATAAGGCTCACCAAACGGATGGAAAGTATCACCATTCAAACTATAATAATATTGTGATTTTCCATCAAGCCCCCACCTCGATTGTAACCAAATATAAGATTGAATTAACTCTTGACCTAAGGTAGAATGATCATTATAACGATATTCCAAATAACGTTTTCCATTCTTTTGTACAATGCCCAATGCCGAACTTTTGGAAGACATATGGCATAAACCAGCCTTTTGCCCATCGGTCATTTGGCTAACATCAACCTTGATTGTAACACAATTCATCGGAGTACGAAAAGTACGTTGAGTCAGTGTATTGCCAGCTTTTAATAATTGATTGCCTTCTAGCGGAGCAAACGCTTTCAATCGAAGCCACCCTGGACGCTCTGTAAGCGAGAACTTTTCAGCACGTGGCTGATAATTCCATTGCCATTGCACAGACAGCTGAGGTTGGTCGAAATCATCACTTCGTTGTATGCATAATTTTTCTTGTTCTATTACAGGCATCGGAGCATTCCATTTCATAGTGCCAATCTTCTCAGGAAGCACCTCACCTATAATCGGCCAATTATCAATCCAAGTCACAGGAAGCAAACTGACAATTCGTCCACTCCAGTCACCTGATCCGTGATGAGTAAAAAAATACCAACGGTTATCTTTTCCCAAAACAATACCTCCTTGATTAGGTTCCATCGCTTCACGGCTGGGTAACGCCAGTTGCTTCTCTTCCTTATAGGGACCTGTTATTTTCCTGGCACGTTTAGCCATTACGTAGCGCCCGAGTTCAGATTTATGCTCACTAAAGATGAGATAATACCAGCCATCAACCTTGAGCAGTTTATTGGCTTCCCGCCCATTCCCCGAGTTGAGAAGACGAGCCGATTTTCGATCGATGCTCCTCCCATCGGAAGCCATATCAAACAGATAAGTCTTGTAGCCATCGGCAAAACATGTACCAACAAAATAAGCCTTCCCGTCTTCATCCCAAAGGGCAGTGCAATCATCCCAACCAGATTCGGAAAGCAAAGTGGTTAGTGGTTCCCATGGACCTTCAGCACGGGAAGCCGAAGTCATGAAATAACCTTCATCGGGCGTGCCGAAGAAGAGATAGAAACGCCCGTTATGATACCGAAGAGTTCCTGCCCAAATACCACGTGCATATCTGTTCATGCGATTCCAATTCAGTTCTGTACCAATCCGTGTCAGATCTTCTACTATATTCGTGCAGATTTCCCAGTTGACCAAGTCTTTGGAGTGCAGCAGAGTCATACCCGGCGAAAACTGAAAAGTGGACGAGATGGCATAATAATCCTCACCGACCCGGATACAGTCTATATCGCTGTAATCCGATGGAATAATAGGATTCTGATATGTACCACCCGGTTGTTCACCCCAGGCAGTCCACTGCCCCCACTTGGGTACTTGTTGTCCCATCAGGCTGATGCTAAGACAGAACGAACAGAAAGTAGATAATAAATATTTTATCATAAAAAAAGTCTTCAATTTTAATGATGGATAATCAAAGATTGCATAAAGAACAGAAAAGGAAATGCTCCTCTTCCTTATAAAAACAGATTACAGACAAAAAGCTATGTGACAAACTAAAATTTCACATTTATTTTTTCACCTTTATAAGCCACAGTCTTTTCGCTTCCATCCGGCATCCGAACCGTAAACTTCCGTTTATCCAGCATCCCCTCATAACAGCCACGGCATGCATCAATGGTCAACATCCGCTTGGCGTCATTCCAAGCCATCGGTATTTCGGTATAAGCACCGTTTTCGTAATTATAATTATCGCCTTCGTCCTCATAAAGCGTAAAATTACCATCGGCACCGGGATAAACACAGACCCTGAGGTTGTCCCATTTCTTCTCGCCCACGTATTGCACATCAGGACCTAACGGAACGATGCTTCCAGCACGTACATAAAGTGGAATACGATTGAACACGGTGGCCACCTTCAGATTCCGGCCGCCTTCTACCACTTCGTTCGTCCAGAAATCATACCATTGGCTACCGGCAGGCAAATACACTTCCATCTCTTTAGGCTGGGTAAAATCGACTGACAAGAGAGAAGGGGCAGATTCCTGGGCTTTGCATCCCCAACCTTCATTCTCTTTCAAAAGCTTCTGCGCCTGCTCGGGAGTATACTGGGCATGCAGTACGGGAGCCACCAGAAAGGCCGATCCAAACATATACTCACTGCCAATGTCCCATGTCTTGGGATCATTGAGGAAGTCCATGAACAATGCACGCATGAACGTAGAATTGCGGTGGCTTACCTCCCATGATGTAGAATAGATATAAGGAATCAACGAATAACGGAGTTTCACAGCATCAACCAATGCGTCATACACTGGCTCACCTGCTTTACCATAGAGGAAAATTTCGCGAGGCGCATCGGCCCCGTGACTGCGCATCATCGGACAAAATACACCGAACTGCGACCAACGCACATACAATTCATGAAACATAGGATTTTTTGTTGCTGTTCCATTACCCAATCTATTGTTATAAGAGCCGGCAAAGAATCCGCCAAGGTCAGTGTTCCAATGTGGCATACCAGTTAGGGAAAAATTCAATCCGGCAGTGATTTGCCTACGGAACATATCCCATGAAGAACCGACATCGCCCGTCCATACATTTGAGCCATAACGTTGTTGCCCCAAGAATCCCGAACGAGTCAAAATAATGACACGTTTGTCACGAGTCAGTGCGCGCTGATGGTCAGACACTCCGCCTACCGTCACAAGCGGGAAAGCGTTCCGTACACTGCGGAAAGAACCAAGATAAGTCTGCCGGTCAAAATCCGAATCTCTCTGGTTGAAATGGTCAGGTTCTGTCGAGTCCATCCACCATCCGTCCATACCAAGTTGAAAAATACCTTTGTTCAGATACTTCCAATAAATATCGCGCGCCTTCGGATGATATGGATCATAAACCTTCACACCCGAGGGATAGTCAAAGTTAGGTGGCCAACCTTCTACACCCGATTCAGGCCATGTAGCCATATCCATCAGTAACCCTTCTTCCTTAAGAGCCTTGAAAGGTTTAGTCTTCGGACCGAAAGAAGACCAAATGGAAATCATCATGTGTGCATTCAAATCATGGACTTCATCAATCATCCTCTTCGGATCACGGTATTCATAGTTCAGAAACTCCATTGCATTCCATAAATAGTTACTCCCCCAATATTGCCAGTCCTGAATGATACAATCAAGCGGGATACCCAGTTCACGGTATTTCTTCACGACACCCACCACTTCATCCTGACTCTTATAACGCTCTTTGCTTTGCATAAACCCATAACTCCACAAAGGCATCATAGGGACTGAACCGGTCAGCGAGCGAATCTGTGCAATTACACCATCAGCCGAACCGCCATACATGAAATAATAGTCGATGCAATCGCCTACATCTGAACGGAACGACGTTTCCTGCTCATTGTCAACATACATCGTGCCTGCATAATTATCCCAAAACACACCATATCCTTTAGTCGATTGAAAAATAGGAGTTACGTCTTCAATATTGCCTTGTACTAGATACTTTTCCATCCCACGTTGCATCATCTGTCCGTTCTGGAGTTGTCCGAGTCCATAGAGTCCTTCGCCCTTATCGGTTTCAAAACTTTGGTAAACAGAATAAGTGACCCGGCCGGCATCATTGACAGGTGTGAATGCTTTCACATTCTCCAATTCCTTTAATAGGGATGCCCCGTTACTTGTTTCGTAAGTTAGAATACCTGTTTGTGTATCCAATTTCACGGTCAGTGAACGACTTTTCATCACAATATTGCCATTCCCCTGTGTGGAAACTTTGAGATTTATGTTCTCAGGCTCAGCTATAACCGAAAGACTTTTCTTCTCTATCGTTTGCCCATGCGGCATTTTCAATACACGCAGACTATTGGCGTTGAACCATTGCACTTCCACGTCTATTTTTTTTCCGGGGATAGAAGCCTTGATGCCAGTTCCTGTCCGCTGATATTCTTGCGCCCAGACCCAAGTGGTCAACAAACAACAGACTATAAAAATAAGATCTCGTTTCATAAGCTCTAATTTTATCGTTCTTAAATGATTCATATCGTGAATTTGAGAAAACCTGCAACATTAATAAATATTCCATTCCCAAATTCCTGCAATGCCATCTGTTATGCGGATGCGAAGATAACGGAATCTTTGTTGAAGCGTATCATTGTGCGGTGACTTCATTTGCTTGTCCAGATGCCCTCCACAAGGTTGCCAGTTTTTTCCGTCTACGGATCCCTCAAGCACATAAGCATGTCCAGCTGTCGGACGTACAAAATACACCTCGCTTCGGTGTATTTTTTTAACACATCCCAAATCGGCCACAATCCAATTATCCCGATCATTGCAATCGGGCATCCAACGCGAGCCATTAGCTCCGTCTATGGCAAATTCGGGTACAAAATATTCTGTCCGTTTGAACAAAGAATCCTTCATAGGTTTAATGTCTAGAGGTTGGGCAATACTGGAGGCATAAATTGTATCTATCTTTATTTTTTTGTCCCTCTTCACTTTACGAAGAGCCCCTACCCCCTTCATGTCAAGCTTTACTTGACGGATCGTGCCATCGTCATTGAATTCCAACCGGTTGACATAAGTCTGGCGGTTGGTACTCCGACGTCCGAACTCCAAGTAGGCGAAGTAATAGTCATCAGTACCTTCCACATTAAACACACATCCATGTCCAGGGCCAAACACTCCTTGTTTATAGTCGGTAGTAGATATAATGTCTTCTTCGGGGATTTCGTATGGTCCCATGGGTGAAACACGACTCATAATATATGCATATTGGTAGCGCTCATCACCTCCTTGAGTATAGAGATAATAATAGATACCTTTACGCTTAAAGAATACAGGCCCCTCACTATAAGCTTTCCGAGGAGTAACGATAGTATCCACTTTGTCATTCAGTGTAATCATATCCTTATCCAATTTAGCCACACACCTACGCCCCCAAAAGGCATAAGCTTGTCCATCATCGTCAATAAAAACTTCCGCATCAATACCCGAACGATTGTCTATTTGCAGAAAAGTTGAGCTTGTATAGGGCAATTCAAATTTATTTTCCCCTCTTGCCAATCGAAACGGGCCGTCAGGACAATCGGCAACAGCCGCATACATATATCCGTTAACAGTGGGATAAATATAATATTTTCCATTGGCTTTCACTGCTTTGCTGGGTGCCCAATACTTTTGGTCAGTAGCCGACGGAAAGTAGCTTCCCTCAAAACTCCAGTTCACAAAATCTTTTGACTTCCACACGGTAGGCGGACCAGATGTTTCCAGCCCTTTCCCATATCCGTCAGTAGTAGCATAACAATAGAAAACTCCATCAAACTCAGTGATACTAGCATCAGCAATCATATCCGGCACCAAAGCATTACCAAATGGATTATCTACTTTAAAAGCTTGGCTTTCCTCTTGTCGGTTGGGAGTACAAGCCGTTATAGCCGTAGCCATAGCGACTAATAAATAAGTACTTAACTTTATATTCATCATTTATTTTTCCAATTTAACCCATATAACAAAACCTCCGCGAGGCTGACATTCTATATCCAATTCTTTGTCATCGGATGACAAATTTTCAATCTTCATATGCTTTTCTTCAATAGTATCCGAAAAAAATTGGACAAACTGAATAGGTTCTTTAATAAATTCCAAATTCACATGGATTGATTTTGTGTTTTCCGTACCATTCAAACCGGAAACATACCAAGCATCATTACTTTTACGAGCAATAACGACACTCTCAGCCGGATAACCTGACAGCAGTTTGGTATCTTCCCATGCAACCGGCAAATACTTGATAAAGTTTTGTACCTCTATGGGTTGTTGCTTATATCCTTCAGGACGGTCCGCCAAATGCTGTAAGGCTGATTCAAAAGTTACAAGTAATGCCAATTCATGCGCATCAGTAGTGATATGCGGATGTTGTGAGTCGGTAAACGTACAAGGTGTATAATCCATCGGACCTATCACATTACGAGTAAAAGGCAAAGTACAATTATGCCATGCAGCATTATCGGTCAATGTAGATTTATTATTGTACCATTCAGCCCCATATACCGCCTCCACACTCATCAAGTTTGGATAGGTACGTTGCCAGCCCCTAGGAATAGCAGCTCCATGAAAATTAATTAACAATTTATGTTTGGCTGCATCCTCCAGCAGATCAATATAATAATTCATGGTGGCTATAGAGTCTCCACCAAAGAAGTCAATCTTAACACCTTGAATACCGATTTCTTTTAACCATTTAAATTCTTTTTCACGTGCTTCAGAAGTATTTAACCGATACAATGGAGTAGGATTACACCACGCAGTTGATGAATTGTACCATATCAAGGGAGTTACATTTTTCTCTTTACAATATTTCATAGCATCATCTAAATTTCCTCCATTCTCCATTGCATCCCATTCCCAATCGATCAGCATATAGGGCAAATCAAAATCAGCTGCGAAATCAATGTATTTCTTTACTATTTGATAATCCTTAGAACCATGATTATACGCCCAATATATCCAAGAAACCAACCCAGGTTTTATCCATTGGGTGTCTTGGATTTTACATGATTCACTCACATCTGTTACCAAAGTCGATTCTACAATATCAGCCAATGTTCCCATGATAGCAACACGCCAAGGTGAATGCCAACCAGATTGGCATATCAACCGTTCATCTGATAATTTTATCTTATATATAGAAGAATCAGCTGCATTGGTAAGATAGGCTCCCGTATTATCACGTAATATGTTGGCTTCAGTTAATAGTACAAAAATACTGTCCGAAGGTTGGAACAATGCCGGAAAACTCCAGTCACGTCCCTCATTATCTGCAATCCCATCCGTATTTGGCCAATAAAAACCCTCATATCCTACAGTAAACTTTTGTGTCCAACGCTTAATGCCTGCAGTAAAAGCAAACGAAGTATATTCATCAAGAACTTCAACTGCTTCTTGCGTTTCAGGAAGATGATAACGGAAAGCTATACCATCATTATAGACCCGGAAAACAAGATCCACTTGAAGTCCTTTGGCATTTTCAAATTGATAAGTACATTCATTAGCTTCATTATGACAATGTTTACGTTTACCTGTCAACATTTCATAATCATCAACAACAGAAGTTACAAGTGTCGAACCTATCAACTTGAAGCCATCGTTAGTTTCCGATATTTTTAGGCCTATTTCAGGCAATGACATCATTTTGACCTTCTCTTGCCCATCACGATAAGTGACATAAAATCCTTTTTCAGCATAATATTCAACGGTAATCTTACCGTTAGGTGATTGTAATGAATTGTTCTGTATTGTACATGAAATGCAGAACAGACACAATAGCGAAAAAATAATAAGACGCTTCATAATTGTTAATTCATTTCATTATCTAAGTTTTAATGTTCATCATTGATTAGCAACTCCCAATATTCTCCTTCCATTCCATTTAACAAATTCAAATATAAGAATATATTAAGAATTATACTCAATCGATCTTTTTAAATTACAAAGATAAGTCAAAGAAGGCTTTTATTAATTGTTTAATAGAAATCCTATCACATTTTTCTAAAAGAGGGTGCTTGATTAAGAGGGCACCCTCTTTCTCTTCATCCTCTCAATTATTCATACAGATGAAAAATACGCCTCATCATCATCCATTTTTCTTCTGCACAATCCCCTTCCTTACATTTTTGAAAAATCGACATGAAATCCTCCCACTCCTGTTGTCGGGGTAATGTTGCAAGTTTAGCCATAGCCGACTCCCAATCGAAGTTAACAGGAGTTTCGACAATCATAAATAATCGATTGTCCCATATATATATTTCCATTTCTAAAATACCTACTGAACGAATGCCTGCCTTGATTTCAGGCCATGCCTTTTCTTTACTATGCCTATTAACATATTCTGCAATCAATGCGGCATCATTTTTCAAGTCCATAGTCCGGCAGAAACGTTTCACCGGACCTTGAAACTCTTTGACCTTGTATCCTTCTATAATCATACAATTGAAACTTTATTAATTATAACCCGCATTCTGCTTCAAATTCTTATTGACATTCAACTCATTCTGCGGAATGGGAAAATATCGATTATGATCAGACCATGTACGTTTTTCGAATTGATAGTACATATCTTCATCTACAGGAGAAGCATTAGAACCACTACCACGATAGTTAAGAGCTGACGGATCATCTGACAGTTTTACTCCGGTAAATGTATGGTTCAACAACTCTTTAGCAATGCCCCAACGCAATACATCAAAATAACGAAGACCTTCAAAAGCCATTTCAACACGACGTTCTTTACGTACAGCTTCACGTACAGCTTCCTGACTGCCCAAATCCGCCATTGCATATCTTGACAAATTCACCCGGTCACGAATGTCATTGATAGTCAAATCAAGCAATGATTGATCAACATCGGCAGGAGCCGCCTCATTCACAGCTTCCAGATAGGAAAGCAACACTTCGGCATAACGCATCAAAGGAGTATGGGTATAGTTACCCCAAATATTCGTGTTGCTAGGATCCGCACCTTTCTTTGGACAATAGCCATTAAACAAAGTAAAACGGTTATAAGAGTCCGCAGTATTAGCACCTAGATAACAATTATAAGTTTTTCCCAAAAAAGTTGTACCCGGATAACTACCCAATGGAGGTAAAAAAACTGAAGCATACAAACGAATGTCACGATTAGCATAAGGGTCGTCATCATTATAATTTGCAGATTTATCAATGCTCTTTCCATCCGCACAAAAATACGACTTGACCAGTTCGTTATATACTGCAAACTGATGCCATCCGCCTGCCATTTCAGGGAACATATAAATATAGCGTACATTAGTAAACTTATCTTTCAAACCTAAAATAGAGAAAATAGCCTCAGGACTCGTTTCACCACCATCATAAAAGAATTTTTCATAACTATCATCCCCATTCCTACGATCCAATGCATACACATCTGAATCAATAATTTTTTTCAATATAGCAGCTGCATCTGCAAACCTATTTTGCGCCAAATACAAACGTGACAATAACGTACAAGCGGCCCCCCTAGAAACACGCCCCAAGTTCTCGTTCTTTTGTTCAAGAGGTAAAATGTCAATCGATTCTTTCAAATCACTTTCGACTTGTGCATACACTTCCGATTGAGGTGTTTGCCCAATAGTATTGGCTTCTTCCACACTCAATGTAGTCAAAGGCATAGGTACATTTTGAAAATAGAAAGCCAAGTTAAATAAAAAGTAAGCACGCAACGTTTTTATTTCAGCCACCCATTCTTTTTTCTTATTTTCATCCATTGGACAATTGCCTATATTATCCAAAAATGTATTATACTTGGCAAGTTTCTCATAAGAAGTTCTCCAATAAGAATTTAGATTTCCATTCGTTGCCACCGTATTAGTACTAGCCATATTAGTGGTAAAGTTTTCCTTTTCAGTGCCATTTCCTCCACAAAAATCCAAATAAAGCAAACCTTGAGCTGAGTCAAAATTGTCGTTTGCCCAACCTTCACTAAATCGATAGCAACCTACCAATGCCAATTTGGCATCACCCTCGCCCGTCCAAAAATTACTATCCGAAATCTCTGCTGGCGGTTGCATATCTAATAAATCAGAACAACTTGTAGCACCAACAGCTACTAAAAATACCGATAAAAGAGTTTTAGCACACATTGCTATATTTTGTATTCTTTTCATGACGCTTTTGTTTTTAAAACTTAAAATTAAAACCAAATGAGTAAATAGCATTCAACGGATAATAGTTAGGGCCATCGCCTGTACCAATCTCATTTTCAGGATCCCAACCTTTATAAAAACTGCTGAAATTAAAGAGATTTTGTCCACTTACATAAATGCGTACCTGCTCCATACCTACCTTCTTAGTCAAATTCTTGGGCAACGTATAACCTAACTGAATATTTTTTACACGTAAGAAGGAAGCATTGCGAAGCCAATAATCGGAAGTCTGCAAATTAGGATGATTCATGTTGAGTGTTTCCATACGAGGATATTCAGCCCATTTATCCGGATTATCTGTAGTCCAACAATTGTCAGCCTGCCAACGCTGGATTTGACCACCGTTGTAGAACGCGTATGCCATATAAGAGCCTATCAAACGCTTATGTCCACCTAAACCTTGCAATAAGGCTGCGAAATCAAAGCCTTTATACGAAGCGGTTAAATTCAAACCATAGTAAAATTTCGGGGTGGTACTTCCCAGTACCTTTCGGTCATACTGTGCATCCACCTTACCATCAGGTTTTCCATCAGGACCACTGATATCTTTATACTTCACATAACCCGGTTTCAAACTACCTTTATCTACCAATTGGTCGGGGGCGTTATCTATCTCAGCTTGGTCAACAAACAGACCATCCGTTTCATAACCATATATAATTCCTAAAGGCTGGCCAACGATACGATTGCTATTGATTTCTTCTGTAGCGCCATTAGACAATTCTTCTACCGCATTCTTCAACCAAGTGAAATTGGGACTAATAGAAAAACGAAAATCTCTGCCAATCTTACCATTGTAGGTCAACATAGTTTCAATGCCCTTGTTGGATACCGCCCCCACATTTGATTGTCCTACAGCACGTCCCATAATACCTGCAACTTCAACTGAAGAAAGGATGTCCGAGGTATATTTATAAAAATAATCAACAGTACCGTTTAACGCTCCGTTAAAGAGTGAAAAATCTATACCAAAGTCTGTAATCGCTGTTTTTTCCCAAGTAATATTCTGATTCTTATAAGTCGGAAGATAAGCACCCGATAACAAAGTACCACCAAATACATAATCATGCCCTAATGAGTAAGTTTGTTGATATGGATAAGTACCAATATTTTGGTTGCCCAACACACCGTATGATGCACGGAACTTCAAATTGTCGAACACATTGGATATTTTACTTTCCTTCCAGAAAGATTCTTCAGAAATACGCCATCCAACAGATACAGATGGGAAGAATCCCCAACGGTTATCTTTGGCAAAACGTGAAGAACCATCGTAACGGAAATTTCCTTCCAACAAATAACGATCTTTAAAAGAATAATTAATACGACCAAAGTAAGAAAGCAATGCATATTCTCCTAGACCGCTGCTATTATTCGCCGTTGACTTATCACCCGATGATAATTCATACAAGTAATTGTTAGGAAATGTATTACGATATCCATACAAACTTCTGTCACAAGATTGTTCTACTGATGTGCCTATCAATATTTTAAAAGTATGGTCTTGAATTTGCTTTTCATAAGTAGCCATAGCATCAAAAGTAGTATAGGTATTATTATACGAATTAACAGATAAATTGGCCGGACCTACCGTTTTATTCTCATCAAAATAAGTTTCCGCTTCGTAAGACTTGTTGAAACCTGTCCAATAACTTACCCCAGCTTTTCCTATCAAAGAAAGCCCTTTTATAGGAGTTTCCCATGTCAACTGACCGGTCCCTCTAACATTACGGCTGATATTTTCGACAAAAGATTCACTGTTAAGCCATGCTTCCGGACTATAATTATCTTGGTAACCAAAACTACCATCCGATTTCTTTCCTGCATAAATAGACGGTTCACGAACAGAATAACCAATAATAGCCCCAATACCACCAGAACCATTAGGAGCATGGTATTTGTTATTGTATGCATTCAAGTTTATATTCATAATCAATCCTTTAGCTATCTCGCTTCTCAAACTAACCAATGCAGTCATACGCTCATTATTAGTCTTGGCGGTCATACCTTCCTGATTCCGATAGCCTAACGATACATTATAGCTAGTTTTGCTATTTCCACCTTGAACACTGATATTATGTTGATGCTGAAAACCCGAACCACTTTCCATCAACCACTTCAAATGGTTTACATTAGGATAATTGTCAGGATCACTGCCATCTTTATATTTCCTAATCTGTTCTTCACTATAAGCGTCTTGACGCCCCATGTTCTGCATAGCCATATTGTAATATTCAGCATATTCCCAAGAAGGAAGGAAATCGGGCATTTCAGTAACCTTTTGCCAGCCGAATGAATTACTATAGCTAATGGTAGTCTTACCTTCGGCACTTTTCTTTGTCTCAATTAAAATTACGCCATTAGCTGCACGATTACCATAAATAGAAGCAGAAGCAGCGTCTTTCAAAAAGGAAATACTTTGAATATCTGCCGGATCCACATCATCGATGTTTCCTGAAAGACCATCAATCAGAACCAATGGATCATTACCTGCACTTGAAAAAGTTCCTGTACCGCGAATTCTGACTGTTGCCCCAGCACCGGGATTACCAGAATTTGTCAATACACTAAGCCCTGGAGCCAAACCTGCCAAGGCTTGAGCTGTACTCATTACCGGCTTGTTAGCAAGCTCGTCAGCCGTAATTGACGATACCGAACCTGTAAGATTTACTTTCTTCTGAGTTCCATAACCCACTACTACAACCTCTTCCAAATGTTTAGTGTCTTCTTTTAAAACAATATGCAACGGAGATGCAGAAGTTATCTTTACATCTTGTGTAGAGTAACCCACATAACTAACTTGAAGTGTAGAACCGATAGCAGCATTCACATAAAACTTACCATTAATATCCGTAATGGTACCATTTGAGTTTTCTTTTACCAACACACTAACGCCAATCAAAGGTTCTCCTGATGTATCAGTTACCGTTCCATTGATCTCTCGCAAATTTTGTGCAGATAAAGTTCCGCAGAAGCAGCAAAACAACAGAATCGCACAGATTCTTATGGATACTAAAATTCCATGTTGCCTTTTGTGTTTCATAATTTTAAGATTTAAATTGTTTATAATTAGGTATACCAAAGGCCAGCAAACCGTAAAATACGGTCTGCATAACCTTATAATCCAACAAATTTCTATTACTTAATTTTAAACACCGGAGCTATACTATTCACCTGTTTTTCAGGCAAATAAAGAATCAATCCTTCAGAGGTTCGATTAAATTTCACCTTACCATATCCTAAAAGTTCTACACGGTTGACACTACGTGGATACAGTTCACTTCCCGCGGCCAGCGATTTAATGACAACCTGCTTTTCTTCCGGCCATGCAAGGACAGTAGCATAGAGATATTTCTTGGTTTGAGTAAAACGGATTTCAGATGCAGTAGCCTTGGTATAAGCGCCTTCATTGAAACCTTGAGCGTTAATTTTGATATCTGAATCAGCTATAGGGCCTTCACCAAAGACCTTCCACGGATGTGTGTTATAAATAGCCTCTTTATTCACATTCATCCAGTCCCCGAATTCATTTAAAATGGCTTCTTCCTTTTCATCGAAAGTACCGTCAGCCCGAAGAGGAACACTAAGCAATAAATTACCGTTCTTGCTGACAACATCTACTAATAACTTCACCACATCGGAAGCAGTTTTGTACCAACCGTTCTCCAACAATCTGGTATCATAATGCCAGCCTCCTAAACAAGAGCAAGTCTGCCATGGTTCTTCATAAATACGATTAGGAGAACCTCGTTCCACATCCCACACTAAAGCTTTACGTTGCTCATCGGTAAGAATTTTACCAAACATTACAGCACTGAAGTCCCCCTTACGAGTAGCCATATTATGATTATAAAAATGAGCAGCAATCTTTAAACCCGCATCGCTGATAGGATAAAACGGTACACCAGTCACATCAAAATAAATCAAATCGGGATTATAACGGTTTATAGCATCGACTGTACGATCATAAAAATTTGTAACATATTCACGAGTAGGAATACAAACACCATTTCCCCATGCCCATTGACGGTGAATCATACCATCAACCCAGCTTCCGGCACTTAAAGGGTGGTTCTGCGCATAAAGTTTCTGAGGATCATAGCCTTCCCACCACTTACCTTTACCATCTTCTTTGGTCAAACATCCATCGTAGGGCACACCTGCCTTCTCACCACGACGATCATATCGTTGAGCGGGTTCATACCAGCTCCACGCGTGATCCGCATGAAAACTGATGCCAAATGGAAGACCATTTTTCTTAGCCGCTTCAGCCCATCCCGCCAATATGTCTTTCTTAGGACCTATATTCATAGAATTCCATTCCTGATATTGGCTATCCCATAAATCGTAATTGTCATGATGGTTACCCAAAGCAAAAAAGTATTGAGCTCCAATCTTCTTATAAAAAGAGACTAATTTATCCGGATTCCAATTCTCGGCTTTAAACAAAGGCAATATATCTTTAAAACCCACTTCAGAAGGGTGACCATAATTTTCAACATGATGTTTATACTCCCGAGAACCTTCCAAATACAGAGAACGCGCCATCCAGTCCCCAGTTCCTTCCACACATTGCGGTCCCCAATGTGCCCAGATACCAAATTTGGCATTTCTAAACCATTCAGGAACTTTATAGTTCTGCAATGATTCCCAAGTAGGTTCGAATTCTCCCTCTTGCATTTTTTCATTTTTCTCTGAAACAGGTACCTGATAAGTCTGAGCCTCCAAAGCTCCCGTCCAAAGCAACAAAGCCAAAGCCCCCAAAAAATGTTTTGTTTTCATAGTATAATTGCTTTATATGTTTTTCAATTATCAATAGTGCAAATATACAGAGCTGAAACCAATTTGTATTATCCAAATGCGCCATTATATAGGATTTTATCGACTTTTCTATAAAAGAGAGCAAAAACAAGTATCAAAAAAGGTGATTCGATATGAAAATATCGATTTTCCATTGGATTATATACATAGTTTTATTTACTTTGCACTAAACCCTATCTCTCATACTAATACATTAGGCCCCATGACACAATCAATCGACCAATTACACTTACTTATATTAAATGTAGGTCTAGCCATTCACAATGCAGACTGGAATTGGAAAAACGTAAACAGTCCTTTTACCAGACTCTATTATATAATGGAAGGGACTGCCCAAATAATATTTCCCGACGGAATACAAGAACTAAAACCACATCATCTATATCTGGTTCCATCATTCACAACCCACAGTTATCATTGTAATTCTCATTTCACCCATTATTATCTTCATATATACGAAGACCATCAATCGGAATCTGGTATATTAGAAGATTGGAATTTTCCGATAGAAATACCTGCGGTCAACCTGGAATTACCACTTATTAAAAGATTATGTGAAATAAATCCTACCATGCAGCTTCCTCAATCCGACCCGACAAGCTATGACAACAACCCTACATTAATCAGAAACATCATCAAAAATAAACAGCGTACCTTCTGTGACAAAGTCGAATCCAGAGGCATAGTATATCAACTTATCGCCCGCTTTTTAAAAGATGCCAAACCTAAAGTGGAAGTCAACGATAACCGTATCCAAAAAGTCTTGTCCCACATCCGAAAAAATATCTATAAAACAGCAGACATAGACTCATTAGCAGCAATCTCATGCCTCTCAAAAGATCATTTTATCCGCCTTTTCAAAAAAGAAGTCGGTAACACACCACTACAATATATTAATCAGAAAAAAATAGAGAAAGCCCAATTAATTCTGATTACAGAGGATATCCCTGTAAAAAACATAGCTTATCTCTTTGCCTATGAGGACCATTCTTATTTCAACCGCTTATTCAAAAAACTCACAGGTGTTACTCCCCAGCAATATAGAGAACTATATAAAAAGTAACTGTCTCATTCTTTTTACGCAAAGGTTTACGTACTTTTTTCACTCCTTGCCACCACATTTCTAAAGGTTATTCCTCTATTTTTGATGCCGGAAATAAATCTAAAAATAAATAGAGCAATGAATTACAATGAAATCGGGAAAACCGGTATGCGGGTTTCCAATCTTAGTTTCGGCGCATCTTCATTAGGAGGAGTCTTTCATGATATCCGCGAAGCAGAGGGTATCAAAGCTGTTTACACAGCAGTAGAGCATGGAATGAATTTTATTGATGTATCTCCCTACTACGGACACTATAAGGCCGAAACCGTATTGGGAAAAGCTTTGAAAGAAATACCACGTGACAAATATTACCTCTCTACTAAAGTGGGACGCTATGGAAAAGATGGAGTCAACACATGGGATTATTCCGGAAAACGTGCTACGGAAAGCGTTTATGAAAGTTTGGAAAGACTCCACATTGAATACATCGATCTGATTAATGTACACGATGTGGAGTTTTCAGACATGAATCAAGTAGTCAACGAGACTTTACCTGCACTGGCAGAACTTAAGAAGAAAGGTGTTGTGGGACATGTAGGTATCACAGATTTGCAGTTGGAAAACTTGAAATGGGTCATTGACCACTCGGAGTCCGGAACAGTGGAAAGTGTACTCAACTTCTGCCATTATTGTCTGAATGACGAGAAATTGGCTGATTATCTGGATTACTTTGAATCAAAGAATATCGGTATCATCAATGCTTCCCCCCTTTCAATGGGCTTGCTTTCCCAGCGTGGAGTTCCTGCATGGCATCCGGCTCCCAAACCATTGGTAGAAGCTTGCCGGAAAGCCGTTCAACATTGTCAGTCTAAAAACTACCCGATAGAGAAACTGGCCATTCAATATTCTGTCAGCAATCCACGCATCGCCACTACATTGTTCAGTTCGGCCAATCCGGATAATGTATTGAAAAATATAGCATACGCCGAAGAACCCATCGACTGGAATCTGGTAAAGGAAGTGCAAGAAATTATCGGAGAACAAATGCGTATCAGTTGGGCTAATTCATAACAAAAAGGAGAATAATGATGGATTTTAACATAATAGACGCACATTCCCATCTTTGGTTACGACAAGACACGGAGGTCAATGACTTGCCCATCCGCACATTAACCAACGGACGATCGTTATTCATGGGAGAAGAACGTCAGATGGTTCCGCCTTTTATGATTGACGGACGGAATAGCGCTGAGGTTTTTCTCTCAAACATGGACTATGCACAAGTATCGGCTGCCGTAGTCACTCAGGAATTTATTGATGGTATCCAGAATGAATACCTAGCAGAAGTGGTCAATAAATACCCGGACCGTTTTTTTGTATGCGGTATGTGCGAATTTCGTAAACCCGGCTATCTGCAACAGGCCAAGGAATTGATAAATTCTGGTTTCAAAGCAATAAAAATCCCGGCACACCGCCTTTTCCTAAAAGAAGGAAGAATCATGCTGAACTGTGACGAAATGATGGAAATGTTCCATTACATGGAAGATAAAGGCATTATCCTTTCCATTGATCTGGCCGATGGAGACACGCAAGTGCAGGAGATGAAAGAAATTATCCAGGAATGTCCGCAACTAAAAATCGCTATCGGACATTTCGGTATGGTCACAACCCCTCATTGGCAGGAACAAATTAAATTGGCCCGGCATACCCATGTCATGATAGAATCGGGAGGTATCACTTGGTTGTTCAACAGTGAATTCTACCCATTTGCCGGAGCGGTGAAGGCTATCAAAGAAGCAACAGATCTGGTAGGTATAGACAAACTAATGTGGGGATCGGATTACCCGCGGACCATTACGGCCATTACTTACAAGATGTCTTACGATTTCATCCTTAAAACGACAGAAATGACACAAGAGGAGAAAGCTCTTTTTTTAGGTAAAAACGCTGAAAGATTTTATGGTTTCAAAAATCTCGTATCTCTTCCTTATATTAAAAATATGTCAGAATAACCAACTGACACTTATCACTTAAAAACAAATAGAAAATGAAAGCAATTCAAATTACCGCTCCTTCCGAAATGAAGGTAGTAGACATTGAAAAACCGGAATTGAAACCGGGAGAAGTTCTAGTAAAAATTAAGTATGTCGGCTTTTGCGGATCGGACTTGAATACATTTTTAGGACGTAATCCGATGGTTAATCTGCCGGTTATTCCGGGGCACGAAGTGGGAGGCGTTATTGAAGCTATAGGTGAGGATGTTCCGGAATCATTAAAACCCGGCATGAGCGTCACTGTCAACCCTTATACCAATTGCGGAAAATGCGCTTCATGTCGTAACAGTAAAGTGAATGCATGCGAACATAACGAAACATTGGGGGTTCAACGCAATGGTGCCATGTGTGAATATATCGCATTGCCTTGGAGCAAAATAATCCCGGCCAGTCAAATTCCTCCTCGTGACTGCGCGCTGATCGAACCGATGAGCGTAGGCTTTCATGCTGTTTCCCGAGCACAGGTTACAGATATTGACATAGTGATGGTCATTGGTTGTGGAATGATCGGTATGGGAGCTATTGTACGTTCAGCTCTTCGCGGAGCTACCGTTATCGCCGTAGATCTGGATGACGAGAAATTGGAACTTGCCAAACGGGTAGGCGCACACCACACCATCAATTCCATGACAGAAAATGTGCACGAACGCTTGACTAAGATTACGGAAGGATTCGGCCCAGATGTAGTCATTGAAGCAGTAGGCAGTCCTGCAACCTATGTCATGGCCGTCAATGAGGTCGGATTTACCGGAAGAGTCGTATGTATAGGTTATGCAAAATCAGAAGTTTCTTTTCAAACTAAATATTTTGTCCAAAAAGAACTTGATATCCGCGGATCGCGTAATGCACTGCCCGCAGATTTCAGAGCAGTTATCCGCTACATGGAACAGGGAACTTGCCCAAAGGATGAATTGATCAGCAAAGTAACCAAACCCGAGACTGCACGACAGGCTATGGAAGAATGGGCGGCAGCTCCCGGAAAGGTATTCCGCATATTAGTCGAGTTTGACTGACAAAATCCATACCAATTCCCCCAATGTGCTCAAAGTGAATTAAATAATCATATTTCCACCTTGAGCACATTCTCTTTTTTGATTAAATCCTGCTCGATTGGATAATGTCAATCAATATCGGACGGAGCCCGCTAACGAAACACTCTACGGCTATTACCATCAAAATAAGTCCCATCAAGCGCATCATTACATTATTTCCAGTCTCGCCAAGAATAGAAACCAGCCGGGTAGAAGCCCGCAATATAAGATAAGTGATAAAATAAATCAAACCAATCATTCCAATCAAAATTCCCTTCATGGTCCAAGTATTGGCATCATCCATCAGCATAATTCCGTTAGCAATGGCACCGGGACCGCAAAGCATAGGAATAGATAACGGGGTAATCGAAATATCATTGGCATACGTTTTAATTTCTTCGTCTTTCAACTTCGTATTGGTAAAACGTGCCTGCAGCATATCATAACCAATTTTCAAAATAATAAAACCGGCAGCAATACGAAAACCATTGGTCGATATTCCAAAGAATTTGAATAAGAATTGCCCGGAGAACGTAAAAGCCAAAAGTGTTACAAAAGAGATGATCGTAGCCCGTTTCACAATATGACGCCGTTCTTCATCATCCATACCTTTAGTCATGGTTAAAAATACAGGCATGGTGCCCAATGGGTTGGTTAATGTGAAAAAAGAGGTAAAGCATAGTAATGCAAATGGTAATAATGTATCCATTGAAGTATTATTTTTAGGTTATGGGCAAAAGTAATCTATAATTAGCAAATGAGCAATAGTAGAGATCATATTTCGCAAGCAGGCACAACAAAAAAAGGGACTGTTCCCAAAACGACAGCCCCTTTCCTGTTTCCACATTTACCAAACCAGATTTATTCTTTATCTTGCTACACAAGCACTTTATTATCACTCCCAATGGAGCTTATAACTCCTGAAACAGAGCAACTCGTTTTTAATGTATACACATAGGGGAAATGCAGTTTACAAAAGGAAACTGCGTGGAATTTTGTTAAAAGAATCAAACAACAGGACTATTCATTGACAGCACCGCAATGAGAACATACCCCTTTATTCTTCATCTTCGCTCCGCAATTTCCGCAACTGAATTTATATAGCGAAGCGTGCTTTATACGATTAAATGACCATACGGCATATACCAGCAAGCATGGATATCCCAAATAGTAATATGTTGTAAATGTGAAGAATAAGTATAAAAAGATGCAGCAGGACATCAATCCCAACAAATAAAAAAACGCTGTCTCAGCATGTGTCTGATGAAACAAATCATCTAAAGTAGCCAGCCCTACAAGAATAATCCCCCAGACATTGAGCATGAAAAGAGAAAGAATAAAGGGCATACTAAAAGGATTCAAAGAAGGATTATAATAAAATTGCTCCCAAGTCCCCGGAACAAAATGTTGGATACTGGCATAAAGTGTAGCTGCGGTAGCTACCAGCCACAAAAGAATAGTAGGAAAAATACTATCAATATCATTCAACCAGATAAGTTGCAGTTTCTGACGACGAACAGCCCTATGGATATACCAAATGCCGAAAAGCCCTAATATCATCAAAAAAGCTATGGTATGGGAATTACTGAAAAAATGAATGAATTGTGACACCGGATCTACAGGAACTACTTTTTTCAATAATTCCTTTTCATGCACCCATCCCATGGTTTCCTGGTCCCGTGCCACCTTCACCCATACGGAGTCCACACTGTCAGCCGGCTGTACCATAAATTCCGCCACCACCAGTCTTTCTCCCTTAAAAACAGGAAGCACATCCACCAATGGCAGTTGCTGTAGCATTAGCGAATCAGAAGTAACTTCAAAATTACTGTTTAATGTATAATGCCGCTCCATCAAACAATTGACAGAATCCTTTGTCTTTGGTGGCATATCCTCGCCCGAAGTAACAAGCGAAGGATATTGGCAAGCCATCAAAACAGTCAATACAAAAAAAAGCAACCCGATGTACTTACTTTTCAGCATATACTTTCATCTGACAATTTTTACAGTCAAATCCTAAACGAAAACGTCTGCCATCCGAACTGACCAGATAATAAGGTTCCTTATAAGGAGAACGCACTTTATGCCAAGTGGGACACCATCCCATGCTATAACGCAGACAATGCTTGCAGAACATCAGTACTGCATCTTCTACCGGAGCTTTTTCATAAGCCGGAGCAATACGCTGCACGCCATGATTTCTATAGAATGAAACAGCATCGGCATTCATCACATTTCCCAGATAAGTCAATTCATTCACAGGATAAGCATGATGCGTTTGGGGCAACTTGCAAATCTCCCGCCGATAGTTAATGCGCCGCACTTCCAACAGTTTCTCTATTCCCTTACGACGAAGTTCGGCAAGCATAGAGGCCGGAATAAACCAATTGTCCAACCAGTCAATCACTATGTCCAAAGCCTCAAAAGGGGTATTTCCCAACTTGCCAAGTTGTGTGCGCAGATTGTCTTCCTGCGGAGTACGGGCACGTTCCTTCTCCCTTTCCAGCACCACACTGACACTGTTGGCATCTTCATCGGACAGGGTCAGGGTAAAGCCGAAATTATTCTCAGCCAATTTTAAGACGACCGCAATTTTCCTTTCGGCAGATTTACGCGACATCAATCTCTCAAATTCTTGATCAAAATTACGATAAAGTAGTGTACGAGGCTTTATCCGAGGCATCTCCTGAGGAAATAATTTATTATTCTCCACCCGGTTTATGCGAAATCCTTGCAACTTACCGGTCTCATCCAAAAAACAGACACCATCTCCATTATTAAAGGACTTGACTCCGGCTACAGTCAAATAATTGCCACGAATTTCCTTCACCGTCCCCATCTCCTCCCCCAAAGACTTGGGAGTATCGAAAGAAAAAATATCCTTATTCCGGTCAAAGAGAAAATAATGAGTAAAGCCACGGCTGAAGCTCTTGTCCAACTGAGGTTTGAACTCCAATCTCACTTTTCCGGATGATGCACGAATATACTCCTTACGGCGTTTGAAAACAGCATCCAGCTTCTGACGATAATAAGCTGTTACATTTTTAACGTAAGACACATCCTTCAAACGCCCCTCTATTTTCAGAGAAGAAGCTCCGGCATCCAACAATTGTTCCAACTCCTCACTCTGGTTCAAATCTTTCAGAGACAACAAATGCTTATTCCTTACTATGGATTTACCATCCGCATCTTCCATATCGAAAGCAAGACGGCAGAACTGGGCACACTCCCCCCGGTTGGCGCTACGCCCGAAACAAGCCTGACTGACATAACACTGTCCGCTATAGCTTACACACAAAGCACCATGTACAAATATCTCCAAGGGTACTTCAGGACAAACATGATGGATGTTTCCTATTTCAACAAGAGAGAGTTCACGAGCCAATACCACCTGACGGAAACCCGCCTCAGCCAGAAATTTCACTTTTTGAGGAGTACGATTATCCATCTGCGTGCTGGCGTGTAACGGTATAGGAGGCAGATTCAATTCCAACAATCCCATATCCTGTACTATCAAGGCATCCACTCCGACACGGTATAAATCCCAGATCATTTCTTCCGTCTCTTTCAGTTCCTCATCCTTCAGAATAGTGTTCACCGTCACATAGATACGGACATTATATACATGGGCGTACCGCACCAGCTCAGCAATATCCTCCAATGAATTTCCCGCAGCCGCACGTGCGCCAAAACGGGGCGCACCCATATAAACGGCATCGGCACCGTGGTCAACAGCTGCGATGCCGCACTCCAGATTTCTGGCGGGAGCCAATAATTCTATTTTTCGTTGTCTGATCATCGTATTTCGTTTATATCAAACGGGGTTTCTTGATATACATAATAATTCAGCCAGTTGGAAAACAACAAGTTGGCATGTCCGCGCCAGCGCACCACCGGAGCATTATCCGGATTATCATCCTTATAATAATTTACAGGCTTCTGAATAGGCAATCCTTTTCCCAAATCCCGCTTATATTCCGTATCAAGCGTATAGGGTGAATACTCCGAATGTCCGGTAATAAAGAACTCACGCCCGTTACGCGCCATAGCCATATAAACGCCGGACTCATCAGATTCGGCTATCAAGCTCAAGTCCTTCACTTTCAAAATGTCCTCACGACGTATCTCGGTGTGACGACTGTGCGGCACAAAGAATTCATCATCAAATCCACGGAATATAGGCAAGCCCTGCACATTGATATGATGACGAAAAATACCAAACATTTTTTGTTCCAGCGGATATTTGGGAACTCCATAGAAATGATAAAGTCCGGCCTGGGCCGCCCAACAAATATAAAGAGTCGAGGTAACATGAGTACGCGCCCAATCAAAAATAGTCGTAATCTCATCCCAATAATTCACATCTTCGTATGGCATCTGTTCTACCGGAGCCCCCGTAATAATCATTCCGTCATATTTCTCGTCACGCATCAAGTCGAAGTCACGGTAGAATGCTTTCATGTGTTCTACCGGTGTATTTTTCGATGTATGGCTTTTCAACTTCATAAATGATATTTCCAACTGCAAGGGGGTGTTGGAAAGCAAACGCACCAGATCCGTCTCTGTTGTTATCTTCAACGGCATCAAATTCAATATCACTATTTTTAACGGACGGATATCCTGTGTACTGGCACGCGAATTGTCTATGACGAAGATATTTTCTTCCTTCAGCAATTCTATGGCGGGTAGTTTATCGGGTAAATTTAACGGCATTTTCTTATCTATTAATTAGTTGCAGGTGCAAAATTAAAAAAAATCCCGCCAATTCCCCTTACTTGGTCATCATTTGGAACAAATAAAATGCAAATTCTCTTTTTCCGGCTTATCCCAGAAACCACTCATCACATTCAGTTTTCGGTTTTACTTTAAAAACAAACGGATATTTTCAAAAAAAATCGTACCTTTGGGCGCTAGTTAAGATAAAATTCTTAATAAAGCCAATATATTAAAGATAAAAACCCATAAAAACACCTATGATAAAAACTATTTTTTCACTGTCGGAAAATACATATTCCCGCTATTTCCCCGCAGTAGGCAGACAACCATTATTTTAATTATAACTTTTAAATCACCAAGTATGAAAATTTTTAAATCACTGCTGATCAGTGTGTGTATGGGCACTACTTTATGTGCATGTTCACCACAAACAGCGAACACAGAAGCCAACAATCAGATTACCACTGCAGGGGATGCATGGAAATGGGAAAAAGGAACCATCGTCATTGACACTCCGGAACGTCCTGCAGGACAAAAAAGTGTTTTAGGACTCACCACTCCGAAAATGGAAGTAGTACGCGTAGGATTTGTCGGCCTGGGCATGCGAGGTCCCGGCGCCGTATCACGCTTTACACACATTCCCGGCACACAAATAGTGGCGTTATGCGACTATGAAGCGTCACGCGCAGAGAATTGCCAGGAAATATTAAAGAAAGCCTCCATGCCGAAAGCAGCCATCTACTCAGGTGAGACAGGGTATGAAGAGCTTTGCAAACGCGATGATATCGACTTGGTATATATCGCGGCAGACTGGCTGCATCATTTTCCCATAGCCCGATGCGCCATGGAGAACGGCAAGAACGTAGCCATTGAAGTGCCTTCTGCAATGACCCTCCAGGAATGCTGGGATTTGGTAAACCTCAGTGAGAAGACACGCAAGCATTGCATGATTTTGGAAAACTGCTGCTATGACTGGTATGAAATGAATACGTTGAATATGGCGCAACAAGGAGTCTTCGGTGAAATAATCCGTGCACAAGGCGCTTATATCCATGATTTAAGCCCGTTCTGGGAACATTACTGGAAAAACGGAGAAAACGACAAACTGGGATGGCGTCTGGAGTATAACATGAAACATCGCGGTGACGTATATGCTACTCACGGCCTCGGCCCGGTGGCACAAGCTATGGATATTCACCGCGGCGACCGCGTGACTACACTGGTTGCCATGGATACCAAATCGGTAATCGGCAAGGAACTGGTTGAACAAAAAACCGGCAAAGAGTGTAACGACTTCCGTAATGGAGACCACACCACCACCTTGCTGCGCACAGCCAACGGCAAGGTCATTGAAATACAACATAACGTCATGACTCCGCAACCTTACAACCGCTTGTACCAACTGACAGGAAGCAAAGGTTTCGCCAACAAATATCCAGTAGAAGGATACGCCTTGGACGCCAAGCAGCTGAATGCTTCAGGTGTTCAACCCAAAATAGACAACTTGAACGCACACGGATTCCTTCCTAAAGCGGAAATGGACGCACTGGTGGAAAAATACCAGCACCCCATCTTGAAGAAATACGGTGAGATAGCCAAAGAAGTAGGCGGACACGGTGGTATGGACTTTATCATGGACAGCCGTCTGGTATATTGCCTGCAAAACGGGCTGCCTCTGGATATGGACGTTTATGACTTGGCGGAATGGTGCTGTCTGGCTGAATTGGGCCAGATATCCATGGACAACGGCTGCGCAGCCGTAGCCTTCCCTGATTTCACCCGTGGCGAATGGAACGTGATAAAGGGATACAAGCACGCTTACGCCAGTGCCGAGGCCGAAAAAGAAAGCATGGAAAAGGCAAAAGCGTTTACCGCCAAGCTGAAAGAGCAAGGAGCCAAAGAATGGGCTGAGGCTAAATAAAAGACAGCAAGGGCTAACCCTTCCAAAAAGAAAGTATATCGCATAAAAATGCGTAGCTTGTACCTGCACAAGGACGGCTACGCATTTTTTTTTAATAACCTTTCCATTTCTCACTTTTATTTGCTACATTTACATCCTCATCAAGCATCCAGTAAAGCCATGTACAACACTAAACAAGACCTGTTAACAGAAGAGAACAAGCGTTTGAGAGAAGAGATAGAACAGCTCAGGAAAGAAAATGAATTACTAAAATTTCCACAATCCTTGGACTGTCTTCCGCAATTTCTGATAGACCAGATGGACGCTATCATCTTTATCAAAGATGCCGGCAACGACTTCCGGTACTTTATGGTCAATGAAAACTTTTGCAAAGTACAACATCTTTCCAGAACAGAAATCATCGGAAAGAACGATTACGAAATCTTCCCTCCGGATGACGCCCGGAAGTACCGTGAAGATGACGAGAAAGCCGTTTACGGAAAAACAAGCTACTCTTTTCAAGAAGAGGTGAACCTCCCCGGACAAAACAAAATCATTCTGAAAACCACCAAGTCTTATGTAAACACATCCAAAGGAAACAAGCTTTTGGTATGTATCTCGCATGATGTAACCCAGAGCGTCGAAAAAGAGACAAGACTGAAAAATGCCATCGAGATAGAACAGGCAGCGCATCAGATGATGAAAGCCATCTTCCACAAGCTTCCATCGGCCATCCTTATAAAGGATATAGAAGACAATTACCGTTTCTATATTGTCAACAAAAAATTCGAACAGATGTGCAATATGTCCAAAGAAATATTAATAGGCAAGACGGATTACGATGTTTTCCCTAAAAGCGAAGCCGACAAATACAGAAAAGACGATATAGAAGCCTCCCTATATACCGAAAGCGACCCGATGGTTATTCAGGAAATAGTCACTTCACCTGACCGTGACGTGAACACCCATCTGCAAACATTCAAATTCTCTTTCAGTTTCAAAGGCAAAAGTCTGCTGATATGCGTAGGAGTTGACATCACCCTGCAACACCAGATGATGGAACAAATAAAAGAGGCGCTGGAAAAAGCCGAGCAAGCAGACAGACTGAAATCGCAATTTATCACGAACATGAGCCATGAGATAAGAACACCGCTGAACGCCATCATCGGCTTCTCCCAACTGATTGCCGAAACAGAGGATAAAGAGGAGCAGAAGGAATACCACCGCATTGTGACACAGAACAATAACCTGTTACTGACCCTCATAGAAGATGTGCTGAATCTTTCCGAGCTAAACTCGGGCAACGTGAAATTCAATAATACTGAGTTCGACTTCGCCGATGCTTTCAGAGACTTGTACACACAGATGAAAGAAAAAGTATTCCGCCCGGAAGTCACATTCACTATCCCCCCGTCACTCCCGTCCATCCTGGTAAGGACAGACCGGGAACGTATCATCCAAATTATCGGAAACCTGGTGACAAATGCCGCTAAGTTCACCTCAAAAGGAACCATCCAGATGGGATATGCATGCAAAGACAACGGACTGGAAATATATGTGAAAGATACCGGCTTGGGCATTAAAGCCAAAAATCTGGAGAGCATATTCAACCGTTTCAAAAAGCTGAACCCTTTCATTCAAGGCACCGGACTGGGACTTCCTATCTGCAAGTCGATAGCCGAACAAATGGGAGGCAGGATTTGGGTGGAATCCGAATTTGGAAAAGGATCGACTTTCTATGTATGGATTCCTTGTGTCGTATCTTCTATAAAGGATGAATAAAGTTCAATGAAAAGAAAATAGAAAGAGGCAGAAAGATGTCGCACGTCATCTATACGACCATGGAGACAAAAAAGGAATGACATATAAAGAAACGCAGATTTACGCAAAAGCTCCATTCAGCCTGCGTCAATCTGCGTTTCACCAAGATCCTTCACAATGACCGGAATAACCATAAAGTACACCCGGTCACCGCCTTGAAAAATTCCACTTTCATTCTCTCCTACAGACCGTTCTTGTAGATATTCGCCATCACCTTCTGGTATTGGTTCTCTATCTGCATATACGCCTGGAGGTTCTTATAAATACTTTCCGTTTCCACAAAATATTCAATCAATGAAATCTGTCCTTCGGTCAATGCCTGCTTCAACAAGTCCAGCGAACGGTACATCAAAGGAACATCATACGCATTCAGGGCATCCTTCAACTGCTGCATCTCATTGAAGAGTGACATCAGAGAAGCCTCAACCTGCTCCTTGGCACTTTCCTGCATCAGCTGTGCACTGATAGCCTGCGCCTTGGCTATCTTTACCTTTTTGCGGTTCTCGAACAGAGGTAACGAACCACCTACCACAAAACCGTTCATTGAAGCCACATCGTCCGTGTTACGACGGAAACCGACTTCCAGTTTGGGCAACCATCCCTGACGGTCTACTGATACCTGCTTCTCGGCGGCACGGACAGTGGCGGCAGCAACTTGCAAATCAAAGTCCGATGCCATCACTTCATCCCGCATGACGTTGTAATCATTGATTTCCCGTATGGAAGGATAGGTGGTTTCCGCAAACTCCAAAGGCATATTGCCGTTCATGGCAAGCAGAGATTGCAAAGCGGTGCGGTGGGCTGCGCTGTTTTGGGCAACTTCCGTCTGCACGTTCATACGCTCCATCTTTATTTTATTGACTTCCAATATGTTCGCATCACCGGTAGTCAGACGCTTTTCATAAAGTGCCTGTAATTCATCGGCGTTCTTCATACGGACATCCATCAAGGCCTTTTCCTGATTCAACAGAATAAGGTCCAGGCAGAGATTCTTCGCATTCAGCAGAATATCCCGGCGGGCAGCCTGTTGCTGCTTGTCCACCGCTTCGTTCTGCAAAGTAGCCTGCCGGTTGCGGGTGATGTACCGAGTAGGGAAATCAAAGCCTTGCGAAGCGACGAATTCCGTACCGTGACCACCTTCGGCAGCATTGCTGTAGAAAGAACTGTAGCTCACCGTAGGGTCAGGCAAGTTGTTGTTTGTCCGGTTTTCCATCTTGGTAGCATCGGCGGCATGTTTCTGCGCCTTGAGTTCTTTATTGTTCTGCTCGATGCTTTTCAAGATGTGGTCAATGCTTTGGGCCTGCATCAGCAAGGGGGAGCAGAGGGCCATTATAACTAAGATTCGTTTCATATTATTTCTATTATTTCTTCTTTCGGTTCATCAGTTCATAAACAATCGGGATGATAAAAGCGTTCAGGAAAGTCGATGTCAGAAGACCTCCCAGAATAACTTTCGCCATCGGACTTTGTATCTCATTACCCGGCAAATCGCCACGGAACGCCAAAGGTATCAAAGCCAGCGCGGAAGACAAGGCAGTCATCAGGATAGGGTTCAAACGGTCCAACGAACCGTGGAGAATGCTTTCTTTCAACTCCATGCCTTCTTCGCGCAACGTATTGTAATGACTTATCAACAACATACCATTACGGGTAGCAATACCAAACAACGAGATAAAACCGATGATAGCCGGAATGCTTATCTCGCCCGTTGTCATCATCAATGCAAATACCCCGCCAATCAACGCCAAAGGCAGATTCAACAGAATGACTCCACTTTGGGCCGCATTCTTAAACTGGGTATAAAGCAACAGGAAGATAACCACGATACTCATAAAGGAAGTAAGCATCAGCGTACGGCTGGCTGCCTGCTCACTTTCAAACTGACCGCCATATTCCACATGATACCCTTCGGGCAGTTTGATTTGCGCATCAATCCGTTCCTGTATATCATTCACCACGCTGCGTAAATCACGACCGCTGGTATTGGCCGAAATCACAATCTTACGCTTCACGTTCTCACGGCTGATGGTATTCGGCCCCATGGCAGAAACCACATCGGCTACATAGTTGACAGGGATTTTCTGACCGTCACCGGTATCAATCATCAGGTTGCGCACCTTCTCCATTTCATCACGCACCTCGTCCTTGGTACGGACAATAAGATTAAATGCTTTGCCTTCTTCATATACCTGTGAAACGACTTCACCCGCCATGTTTACTGATACAAACTCAGCAAAGTCCGGTAAGGAAATACCGAATTTGGCAAGCATCTCGCGTTTAGGAACAATCTTGAGCTGCGGACGTTCGATTTGTTGTTCCACATTCAAGTCGGCAATACCCTCCACACTGCTGATGGCATCCTTTATCTGATTGCCGATGGCAAACATCTTGTTCAAATCGTTACCAAACAGTTTGATGGCAATGTTGGCCTTGGTACCCGAAAGCATGGCATCGATGCGGTGGCTGATAGGCTGGCCTATTTCGATATTCGCACCGGTAATGGTAGATAACTTGGCACGCACATCGGCTACCAGTTCCTGGCGGGAACGGTCTTTCAATTCAAACGGGGCCTCAATTTCACTCACGTTAACCCCTAATGCATGCTCATCCAGTTCGGCACGTCCCGTTTTACGGGCTACGGTCTGTATTTCGGGAATAGACATCAGCAACTCTTCCGCACGGTGTCCCATCTTGTCCGATTCTGCCAAAGAGATTCCCGGCAATGAACTGATATTAATGGTGAACGAACCTTCATTGAAAGATGGCAGGAAACTACGTCCTAATGTAAAAAACATAACCAATGCCACCGCAAACAGTCCACCCGTAAAGCCCAATACTGCGGATTTATGATTCAAGGACCATAACAAGGCATTGCGATAATGCTTTTTCATCCATACGGCAATAAATGCCTCTTTCGGCAATGCCTTACTTTTATTGTTGCCCAACAGATAGCTGCACAGTACCGGAGTGAGTGTCAAAGCCACCACCGTAGAAGCAAACAACGCCACAATAAAGGCAATGCCCAACGGAACCAACATACGCCCTTCCATTCCTGTCAGGAAAAACAAAGGAACAAAGCTGACTACAATAATCAAAGTAGAGTTCAAGATAGGCATACGCACTTCCTTCGAAGCATTGAACACCACTTCAATCACGCTCTTACGTTCCCCTTCGGGCAACAAGCGGTTCTCGCGCAGGTGCTTCCATACATTTTCCACATCCACAATGGCATCATCCACCAACGAACCAATGGCAATGGCCATACCACCCAAACTCATGGTATTGATGGTGAGTCCCATATAGTGAAGAGTCAATATAGAAACAATCAATGACAACGGAAGGGTTACCAATGAAATAACCGTGGTACGTACATTGGCAAGGAACAAGAAGAGGACAATCACCACGAAAATAGCACCTTCGTACAACGAATCCTTCACATTGCCGATAGAACTTTCAATAAAACGGCTCTGACGGAAAATATCTGTAGAAACGTGTACATCAGCCGGAAGATTCTTCTGCAAATCCTTCAATGCGGCTTCCAACTGCTCTGTCAGTTCAATAGTCCCGGTCTTGGGTTGTTTGGTAACGGTCAGCAGTACGGCAGGTTTTCCTCTCTCCGAAGCAGTACCCAGTTTGGGTTCCTGCGAACCAATCCTCACATCGGCAATATCCTCCAGTGTAACGGGCACCCCTTCCACCGTCTTGATGACGGAACGTGACAACTGAGCCACATCGTGGCTGGAAAGTACCCCGCGAACAATATATTCGTTTCCATACTCATAAATCACTCCGCCATTGGCATTCTGATTCATGTTACGGGTAACGTTCATCACCTCTGCCAACGTAACATTGTAATGCTTCATGCGGGCAGGGTCAAGCAACACCTGATATTCCTTGATATCACCTCCCAGCACGGCAACCTGTGCCACACCTCCCGTAGAGAGCAGGCGCGGACGGATAGTCCAGTCTGCCAGTGTACGGAGATCGAGCATGGAAGTAGTATCCGAAGTCAGACCGATAATCAGTAACTCACCTAAAATAGAGGACTGAGGCCCCATGGTAGGTTTACCTACATTCTCGGGCAGCTCCTCGCTGACCAAGGACAATTTCTCACTGACAATCTGACGAGCCAGATAGATATCGGTATCCCATTCAAATTCCACCCACACCACGGAAAAACCATTGGTGGAAGATGAACGCACCCGGCGCACATGAGTCGCACCATTCACGGCAGTTTCTACAGGGAAGGTCACCAATTGTTCCACCTCCTCGGCAGCCATACCATTCGCTTCGGTCATAATCACTACAGTCGGTGCATTCAAATCGGGGAACACATCGACTTCCGTATGAAAAGCCGTGTAAGTACCGCCGATAAGCAGCAAAACCGATGCCACCAGAACCAATATACGGTTCTGAAGGGAAAAATGTATAATCTTATTTAGCATAGGACGGCTGATTAATGTTCATGACTATGAGCCGGAATCGCATTGCTGGCCGATGCTAATTTCACCTGATAGGCTCCCTTTGTTACCACACGGTCACCAGCTTTCAAACCGGTCAGAATCTGCACTTCCTTTCCGTTGCTCGCTCCCAAAGTTACCTCCTGTTTCTTATATCCTTCCTCATCCAGTTGCAGATAAACAAAGTACAAGCCTTGTTCTTCGGTCAGTGCCGTAACAGGCAAGGCCAGCACATCGGGCATTTCCGACGAGAGCAGATACACCTCCACATACGAACCGGGAATCACATCTCCCCGATTGTCAAATTCGAAAGTAACAGGTACATAGAAAGAAGTACCACCGGATGCTTTACCGTATGAAAGCAGACGCCCTTTCAACTCACCCAACTCATATACCTTATTATCGTATGGAGTCTTGAAGTTTGCCGACTGAATGCTATGCAGATAACCATAATATTTCTCGGAAACATCTGCACGAAGGAACAAACGACGGTTCTGAGTGATACTCACCAAAGGCTGGCCTACCGACACATAGTCACCTTCCTGCACCAGACAATTCTTGATATAGCCCCCCAAAGGAGCCGTTACCGACACTCCTGTCTTGGTCTGGTTCTTTGAAATAGCCCCGTATGCCAATTGCGCGTTTTCATAACTCTCCTTGATGGTATTGAAGTCCTTCTGCGATATAATCTGGCTTTCTACCAATTTGGCAGCACGTTCGTATTCTTTCTTTGCCGTTTCGTATGCAATGCGGGCACGTTTTACAGGGTCTCCGTCCGGCATGTTCTCGGCAGAGATATTCAAGATGGAAGCACCCTTGCTCACGCTCATACCGTCCGTTACCGGATGGCGGAAAGAAACCACACCGGCTACATTGGCAACGACTACGCTTTCATCGCCTTGTGCTGCCTGCACCTGTCCGCTGGTCGTTATCACCTGACGAAATGCCTTAAGCTGGATTATTTCCGATTCTACTCCGGCTGCTTTCGCTTTTTCGGGAGCCAGGATAATTTCATCAGAGTGACCGGCTGCTGCAGTTTCCGTTCCGTGATTATGTCCTTCGTGACCTTCACTCTCGTGGTCATGACCTTCATGATCGTGGTCATGCGATTCTTCCGTTCCATGGTCATGCCCTTCGTGGTCATGACCCGATTTACTGTTGCAAGAGCCTAATAGGAATAATCCCATGACTCCCATAAAGATAAGTTTCTTCATGATGATATAGTTTGTTCTTACTTTTTAAATTAAATACAAAATTAGCGGATAGAAAATACAACAAAACTGCGGATAGAAAGACGCTTTCTATCTGTCAAGCAAGAACATTACAAGGAGGGGCGCGCAAGCCCTTTACGTGGGGGAGACACGTAGAATGCAGTTTTTCTAAATAGTAATTACAAGGTAATGCTTTGTGCTCTGTCAACCGTAGTGAGAGCACCAGCACATCCGTCACCGTATATAGCAGCAGACAAAACGAATAATCAGGAGAAACACTATCTTGAGCCCGGTCCGGAGTTACACTTTTAAACTTGGTCACGCACCCGGCGTTACATGTATGGCTCTCATCGGAATGATCGTGCTGATGATGTTGCGAGGGACATTGACAGTCGCACATAGTCATATCATGCTGCAAGCAAAGAATTTCCCGATGATGATGATGAGGCAGAACGGATGCTGTCAACATGATAATGCTGACCCACATCAATACCCACGCTATGTATCGTCTCCGTTTCATCGGGCACAAAAATAGTTTTTTATCATGTAAATTCCAAAAAGAAAGCATGGTAAATGCCGAGATATCAGCAATTACCATGCTTTTTTATGATCTTTTACGTACAGAGTTTACCAGATAGAAACACGTTTTTCCGGAGCCAGATACATTGCATCCCCTTCTTTGATACCAAAAGCATCATACCATGCACCTATATGAGGGAGCGCTCCGTTCACACGCCATCTGCCCAATGAATGCGGGTCAGACTTCGTTTGCAAGCGAATCTGCTCATCGCGGACATTGCCCGCCCACACTCCGGCGTAAGACAGAAAGAAGCGTTGTTCCGGAGTAAATCCGTCTTCTACCACCAGCGGAGCATCTTTTGTCGCATTCTTGAACGCTTGGAAAGAAACCTGCAAACCACCATGATCGGCTATATTCTCACCCAAAGTCAAAGAGCCGTTGGCGTTGAGCCCCGGTAAAACCTGAATGCTATCAAAGAAATTCACCATCACCTGGGCACGTTCTTCAAAACGTTTGGCATCTTCAGCTGTCCACCAGTCCTTCAAATTACCCTCTTTGTCGAACTGACGTCCCTGATCATCGAATCCATGAGTCATTTCATGACCGATAACCACGCCGATAGCTCCATAATTGAATGCGTCATCGGCATTCATGTCAAAGAATGGATATTGAAGAATACCTGCCGGGAAACAAATCTCGTTCGTGGTCGGATTATAATAGGCATTGACTGTCTGCGGAGTCATTCCCCATTCATCTCTGTCAACTGGCTTGCCTGCCTTGGACAACATATAGTCCAGTTCGAATTCTGTAGCACGCTTCACATTGGCCCAATAAGAATCTTTTTCAATATTCAAGCCTGTATAATCCCTCCACTTATCAGGATAGCCCACCTTCACATAGAATGAGTTCAACTTCTCAATGGCTTTCATCTTCGTACTGTCACCCATCCATTCCAGATTCTGGATACGTTCTCCTAATGCAGTCTGTAAATTCTTCACCAACTGCACCATACGTTCCTTTGCAGCTGCCGGGAAATATTTTTCCACATACATCTGACCTACCGCTTCACCCAGTACTCCATTCACCGTACTTACCGCACGCTTCCATCGAGGCTGGTTGGCCTGCTTGCCGGATAATGTCTTTCCATAGAAATCAAAGTTCTGTGCCACCAAATCATCGCTCAGGTAACCGGCAGCCCTGTCTATCAGATTCCATTGCATATAGGCTATCTGATTTTCAACCGGCACACTGTTGATTATCTTCTCAACCTCTTTAACTGGCTCCACTTGAGAAACACTCAGTTCGGTCACCTCTTTCACACCGATGCCATTCAAGAAAGCATCCCAATCAATACCCGGAATATCCTTCTTCAATTCATCCAAAGACATTTTATGATAATTGGCCGCAGGGTTACGCTGTTCCACCGCACTGAAAGAAGCCTTCGCAATACGAGTCTCGATATCCATCACAGCCTCCATTTTCTTTGTGGCGGCAGCCTCATCAAAACCTGCCAATTGGAACATCTTTACAATATGTTCCTTATACTTATTACGGATATTGACAGTTGCATCATCGTTGTCCAGATAATATTCCTTTTCACCCAGACTGATACCACCTTGATACAGTTGGAACAAATTGCTCTTGCTGTCCATGATATCGGCACCCACATAGAAACTGAAGTAAGGAAAAACACCACTATGAGCCAGTTCCGCCATCAAAGGAACTATTTCCGATTTCTCCTTCACGGAAGCAATTTTCTCTAAATCAGCTTGAATAGGAGTTACTCCGTCAGCATTCAGTTTCACACTGTCCATGGCCAGATTATAAATATCCCCTATTTTCTGGCCTATTGTACCTTGCGCATTCTGTCCGGCAGCAATTTCCACGATCAGTCCTTTCAGTTGCTCCCGGTTATTCTCGGCAAGCATATCAAATGAGCCGAAACGGGAATATTCATTGGTCAAGGGGTGTTTCTTCATCCATCCGCCACAAGCATACTGATAAAAATCAGTTCCTTGAACAGCCGTAGTGTCCAAATTGGTCAAATCTATACCTGAAGTCATGACGGCTTCCTTTTTACTGTCACATCCGGCAGCTGCTGCCAGAGCCAATACAGCCATTGGTAAATAATGTTTTGCTTTCATTTGTCTATATATATGATACATACTTTAACTTCCCTGCACCTCTTCTAATTCCATAGAAACGGCCTCCCATTCTTCCACCGTCTGATCCAGTTCCTTTTTCAGTTTCTGATGCTTTTCATACAAAGCCATATCCGATGCACCTTCGGGAGTAGCCATATCGGCTTCCACCCCGCCAATCTCAGTTTCCAGCTTTTCTATTTTCTGTTCACAATCCGCAACTTGTTTCTCCAGTTTGCGAATCTTCTTATTCAATTCTTTTTGCGCCTCATAGGATAATTTGTTCTCACTGACCGTTTCAGGTTCTTCCTTTTTAGCGACAGACACGGTAGGAGAAGCCGAGAGCTGCAACTCATTCAGATTTTCTATTTTCTTTTTCTGCAAGAAATCATAGATACCGCCGATGTGTTCTTTTACTACCCCTCCTCCGAATTCATAGACTTTAGTCACCAATCCGTCCAGAAACTCACGGTCATGAGAAACGACAATCACCGTTCCGTCAAACTCCTTGATAGCCTCTTTCAATACATCTTTCGAACGCATATCCAAATGGTTGGTAGGTTCGTCCAGAATCAGGAAATTCACCGGTTCCAACAAGAGTTTTATCATGGCAAGACGACTCCGCTCTCCGCCCGACAGCACCTTTACTTTCTTATCTGAAGCCTCGCCTCCAAACATGAACGCCCCCAGAATATCACGAATCTTCAAACGGATATCCCCTTTTGCCACATAGTCAATCGTATCAAAGACACTCAGATTTTCATCCAGCATCTGAGCCTGATTCTGAGCAAAATAACCAATCTGTACGTTGTGTCCGATGGTCAGTTTACCTTCGTATGGAATTTCGTCCATTATACATTTCACTAAAGTGGACTTACCTTCTCCGTTCTTTCCGACAAAAGCCACCTTCTCACCTCTATTGATAGTCAAAGTCACATCGTGGAAAACGACATGGCTGCCGTATGCTTTCTTCACTCCGTCACAAATAACCGGATAATTGCCGGAACGCATGGCAGGCGGGAACTTCAACCGCAAAGCTGAATTGTCTTCATCATCAATTTCAATAGGAACTATTTTTTCCAATTGCTTGATACGGCTCTGCACCTGTACAGCCTTGGTAGCCTTGTAACGGAAACGCTCTATGAAATCTTCCGTATCCTGAATTTGCTTCTGCTGGTTCTCGTATGCACGCAATTGCTGCTCACGACGCTCTTTGCGCAATACCACAAACTCATCGTAAGCCACTTTATAATCATAGATATGCCCGCAAGATATTTCAATTGTACGAGTAGTCACATTATTAATAAATGCGCGGTCGTGGCTCACCAATACAACAGCACCCGCACTTGTCTTCAAAAAGTTTTCAAGCCATTGGATACTTTCTATGTCCAAGTGATTGGTAGGCTCGTCCAACAGCAACACATCGGGCCGTCGCAACAACAACTTGGCCAACTCTATACGCATACGCCAACCACCGCTGAACTCGGACGTAGGACGGTTAAAATCTTCCCGGTTAAATCCTAATCCCATCAATGTGCGTTCTATCTCAGCCGTATAATTGGTTCCTCCCATCATCAGAAAACGTTCATTGTCATGGGTGAACTTCTCAATCAGTTTATGATAGCTGTCTGAATCATAATCCGTTCTATCCGCCAATTCCTGATTCATTCTCTCAATATCGGCCTGCAAGTCAAAGATATGTTCAAAAGCCATCTCAGCCTCTTCCATCACGGTATGCTTGTCACTCAGGATCATGACTTGAGGCAGATAGCCAATGGTCACATCACGCGGAACAGAGACGACACCCGAGGTAGGAGCCTGTATCCCTGCCAATATTTTAAGCATGGTAGATTTACCAGCCCCGTTCTTTCCAACCAGCGCAATGCGGTCTCTCTTATTAATGACGTATGACACATCCTCGAACAGAGGTGTTACTCCAAACTCTACTTTTAAATTATCTACTGAAACCATTCGTTTTTATCCTTTTGCAAAAGTGGCAGCAAATATACGGTTTTATATGCAAAAAGATGAAATACGGGTAGATAAAAAAGACTCTTACCCTTAACAAACAGGATAAAAGTCTTAAAACATGTTAGAAAACATACTTTTTTAGTTGTTTTATTTGCAGATTTCACTAAAGTCCGTACCTTTGCAATGTGTTTTTCATAGTATTAGATTTAAGGTTAACAAAGGTTGGAGCAAGGCGTTGCTCCTTTTTTTATGTCTGTACTTCCCGGAAAAAAGATGGGGCAGCAGAATATACACACATACTGCGTGCGAAAGGAGCTTAATCTTTCCGCTACCACAAAATCCATGAGACAAAGATTTTTAAAGCAATAACCATAGGACAGGAAAGGGGTAGGGATACGAATAAGATCCTTTAAGGACGAATCTGACGCCAAAATCTTTTGCTCATTCCTTACGACTTACGGATGAAAGCCCTGCTAAAATGCTACTGCTTCATAAGAATTGAAATCGAAAAGAACCTTATCAGCTTCTTTAGAAAAAGTTTTTTATCATCTACCAGATCTCAGCCCCTGCCTGTTTCACCAATTCTATTCGAGGCGATGATTTCGGCATAGAAACATGCTCTTCATATACTCCCGGACGGACAAGTATAGATATTGTTTTTTTGCCACCACCAACTGCCGCATTCACAGCTTCCTGAACTGTAAAGAAATCCCCACTTCCATCTTTCGCCACCACATAATCATAACGCCGCACATATTTTGCCAAAGCCGGCACCTCTTCTATCAGAGCATCGGCTGCCAATCCGGCAACTATACGTCCCCCGTATATATTCAGGTGAGTATTATCAATTTTCCCTTTCGGACAAAATTCATATTGTCCTGCCGGAATCCACATAAACAGTTTTCTTGAGTTCTCGACTCCCATACCGATAACCAGATCATGAGTCAGTTTATTCAAATCAATAAAAGGTACATTCATTTCTTTGGCCACCCGACGGGGAGATTCCAGATATTCCCCATGGGTATCAACCAATGCCGGACCTTCTTTTTCATAACTGCCCTTTATCTCCGTCACACCTTCAGAAGGGAAATTACGACGGACTATAGAATTGAACAGTACAGGATTTCCTCCCTTAGCACGTGTTTCATTCACAAAACGTCTTAAATTATCATCAAAGGTACTTCCGGGTTCTGTATGTAATGTGGCTCTAGGTTTCTCGTCATTATGCCCGAATTGAATAAATACATAATCACCTTTATGTATTTTAGAAAGCACCACATCCCAACGTCCTTCATTGATAAAACTGAGTGAACTTCGTCCATTCATAGCGTGATTATCCACCACAACCTCTTCCGTAAAATATCCGGGAAGCATTTGTCCCCAGCCACGCTCTATATTACCATTCTTTAGACTTTTATTCGCCATGGTGGAATCACCAATCATAAAAATAGTAATGGGGTCTTTTCTCTCAACAATAAAAGCCGATAACAGGAGTAAAGCACATAAGGCAAACGACACTTTTAATTTCATGTTTTTCATATACATTTTATAAGTTAAAAAACTTAGGCAAAAGTAAACAAGAACAAGAAAAGGAACCATAAAAAATGATACAAGAATATAGAAATTTGTTCAAAATCATCTTTTAACAATAAAAAAATAACACAGAAAATGATTCCATTTTTCATCTATCGTTTAAAAACTATCATTTCATTCATCATCATTGCAGAACAATTACTAACATCTCTCTCTACCGAAATAGTCTCAATGCACATACCCGATCTTTCCATTACTATTTCCTTTACCCAATTTCAAGATTGTCTTTTTCAGTTTTATCATTTACAATGAGTTGTTTTTTCGACAACAACATATAATTTTTCGTCATTTTTCAATCTGAGTGTTTATTAATCTCCTAAAATTAAACAGGTCATCACTTTAATTCATAAATTCGCAATCAGTTGAAAAAAATATAAATCAATAAAATAAGGCCGTATGCGAAAAAACATTTTAATATTCATGATGATTCTTTCCCCTCTCTATTTTTGGGGACAACACCCCACAGACAATATGGATGTCAGAAAAGTATTCCCATTCCATAATACAGATGTCACATTAAAAAATTCTTGGTTAAAACAACGAGAAGAACTCAATATTACCTTCCTAAAATCCTTAGATCCCGACAGATTATTGCACAACTTTAGAATTACCGCAAAATTACCATCCGACGCAATCCCTTTAGAAGGATGGGAATCTCCGAAAATCGGTTTAAGAGGTCATTTTGTCGGTCATTATCTCTCCGCTGTTTCCAACTTAGTAGAAAAATATAAAGACCCTCTTCTTACCAAACATCTGAATTATATGATAGATGAATTATATAAATGCCAACAGGTTTCAAAAAATGGATATTTAAGTGCTTTCCCCGACAAGGATTTTGAAATATTAGAAACAAAATTCTCTGGAGTATGGGCACCCTATTATACTTATCATAAAATTATGCAAGGAATGTTAGACGTATACATCCATACAAATAACAAAAAAGCTTATGATATATTGTCAGGTATGACCGACTACGTAATTAACCGTATGTCCAAACTAAGCAACAAGACAATAGAAAGGATGATATATACCGTAGAAGCCAATCCACAAAATGAAATGGGAGCAATGAACGAGGTATTGTACAAGTTTTATCAAATTTCAAAAGCACCTAAACATTTGGCACTAGCTAAATTATTTGATCCTGACTGGTTTGCTGATCCTTTATACAAAAATGAAGATATTCTATCAGGGTTACATTCCAATACCCATTTGGTACTTGTAAATGGATTTGCCCAACGTTATGCCATTACAAAAGAGAAAAAATATCATGATGCAGTCATTAATTTTTGGAATATCCTAACCAATCACCATATTTATGCCAATGGCACCAGCAGCGGGCCTCGTCCTAATGCAACAACTAAAACTTCTGTGACGGCAGAACATTGGGGGGAACCAGATCATCTCTGCAATACTTTAACTAAAGAAATCGCAGAAAGTTGCGTGTCACATAACACCCAGAAGCTATGTTCCTATATTTTCACATGGACCGCCAATCCTCAATATGCAGATTCATATATGAATACATTCTATAATGCTGTTCTTCCAGCACAAAGCAGCCACAGTGGTTCCTATATATATCATTTACCATTAGGCTCACCACGCAACAAAAAATATCTGAAGGATAATGATTTTGCGTGTTGTAGTGGTTCGTGTGCCGAAGCCTACACGCAACTTAACTCAAATATCTATTATCATAACGATTCTATACTTTATGTGAACCTTTATATCCCTTCAATTGTGAAATGGAGACAAAAGGACATACAGTTAGAGCAGAACAGTTATTTTCCTAAAGATTCCACAATCAATTTCACAGTCTCAACCAAACGAAAATCCCAATTCATTTTAAAATTATTACTTCCTTCGTGGAGCAAAGGAGTTGACGTATACGTCAATGAAAAAAAACAACATATCAATACGGCTTCAGCCGCATCATATCTTGAATTAAACAGAATCTGGCGTGACCAAGATAATATCAGATTAGTGTTCCACTATGATTTTCACTTAAAACCAATGCCTGACAATCCTAACACATTCGCAATTTATTATGGTCCGATGTTACTGGCATTTGAATCCAAATCGGAAGTAATATTAAAAGGCGAAACAAAAGAGATTCTAAAAAATCTTTCTGTTTCAGATCTCAAAAAGGCTACTTTCCAACTAACTAATAATAACAAAAACTATCAACTCCGCCCATTATATGATATAGACAATCAATCCTACGGAGTATATGCAACTATCAAAAATTATTAGATTCAGTTATTCCGCCAGCTAGCCGTTTGTGAAATTAGCGAAAAACCAAGGATCAGCCATATTATCGTATAATTCTCACTCTAAACTTTGTGAAGAATCTGTAGCACAACATAAATGAATACAGATTCTTCACCCTCACTAAAAGACAAAATAACAAATCCAGTAAATGATCACTTACTTTAAAACGTCGCAGGCAAAGAAAGCAATTGGTACATCAGTGTACGTGCCATGCGTTCCTGACCATTGGTATTAGGATGCAGCCGGTCATACCCCGGATCATAGAAATAAATAAGCTGTTCTTCAATCATCGGATTCATACCGGTAACCGAATTAAAATCGACCACCGGAACACCCCACAAATTACCTGCTTCTTTAACAGCCTGTACATAAGCATCCACATATTCTCCACACTTATTCTGATAACTTTCATCCGGTTGTACATTCTTTTCGCCAAACTCCGCCAAAGAACGATGCAAAGGAGTCAACAAGACAATCTGTTTGTCCGGAAATAGTTTTTTCAAATGGCTCAAGCCAAGATTAATGCGCCCTTTATACGTATCATTCGTCATCACAGGAGTACGTCTTTTACGGGTTTCCATTTTTTTAACTTCGCCACGGGCAGCCATCACCTGTTCTTCTTTCTCCGTAAACCAAACTCCAACAGGTACACTACTATTAAAATCATTGGTTCCCATCAAGACAACAATAGCATCAACTTCCTCCCCATGCTCCTTTTTCAATTGCTCTGCCTGACGGGACACATCATTCCATTGGCGGCCACTCACTCCATATACATAAGGAGTCATATCCAGCCATTCCTTCAAAAAGTCCCAATATTTCTTTATGTTGTCTCCATAACAATTAGGGTCAGTTATTGAATCACCTATATAACCCACCCTTTTCCCATACCACGGATGCTGAACACAACCTTTCTTACATGATTCTTTTCCATCCGAAGACACTTCCTGCCCGCATAACCACAACGGACACAACAATAAAAGAGCAAATACAATAAAATGTTTGTTTTTCATAAATAGCTGTTTATATTAAATCGTTCATTAGACAACTTCAAAATTAGTAAATAAGAACTAGAAAACCACCGTTACCAACATTTATTTTCATCTACCGGTCTCCACACGATTATTTCCTACTCCTTTCAAGCATAATCGGAAGCAATCTACATCATTGGAATAAGAAGAAAAAGTCTGGCATCCCCCTGCCAATCTTCAATTACAAGTAAACACAACTTTACTTTTCCACTCTGATTTGTTAACAAACTCCCGCATATCCATAAAGCATGTTATAACATGGCCAGATACAGTGCTAAAACTTGCAATTACAAATTAAGTCCGTATCTTTGCACTGTGTTTTTCATAGTATTAGATTTAAGGTTAACAAAAGATTGGCTGTCTGGGATAGATAGCCTTTTTTATGCCTTCAACTCTCCCCCCTTCCAATACGGGAACAGGCATAAAAAAAGAGACACTGACTCCAAAGGAAGACAGCATCTCTTCTTTATCTTATAAAATGGCCTCTTCTTATTCTTCTGTATATCGTTCAATAGTCTGATCACGGTCAGGACCCACTGAAACAATCTTAATCGGAGTTTCCAATTGTTCTTCCAGGAAAGAAAGATACGCATTAAACTCTTCCGGGAACTCATCCTCGCTGGTCATCTTGGTCATATCAGTCTTCCATCCCGGAAGCTCCGCATACACAGGTTCCAGCCCTTCGCTAATGTCGTATGGGAAGTAATCAATTTCCTCACCCTTTACTTTATAAGCCACACATGCTTTGATGGTTTCGAAATCATCCAGCACATCGCTCTTCATCATAATCAGCTGAGTCACCCCATTCACCATAATAGAATACTTCAAGGCTACAAGGTCAATCCATCCACAACGACGTTCACGACCTGTCACCGCGCCATATTCATGCCCCAGATCACGGATTTTCTTACCCGTTTCGTCAAACAACTCAGTAGGGAAAGGTCCTGATCCCACGCGGGTACAGTATGCTTTCATAATACCATATACATTGCCGATTTTGTTCGGGCCAATACCCAAACCGGTACAAGCGCCTGCACAAATGGTATTTGAAGAAGTGACAAAAGGATAAGAACCGAAATCAACATCAAGCATCGTTCCTTGCGCGCCTTCGCAAAGCACACTCTTGCCAGACTTCAATAAACCGTTGATTTCATGTTCACTGTCCACCAAATGGAACTGTTTCAAGTATTCAATGCCTTCCAGCCATTGTTTTTCCAATTCGGTTATATCGTATTCATAATTCAGACTCTTCAAGATCTCTTCATGACGTGCCTTCGCCTTTGCATACACCTCTTCAAAATTATGAAGGATATCACCTACACGCACACCGTTACGGCTGACTTTATCCGTATAAGTAGGACCGATACCTTTTCCGGTAGTTCCCACTTTGGCATCGCCCTTGGCAGCTTCGTATGCCGCATCCAGAATGCGGTGAGTAGGTAAAATCAAATGAGCTTTCTTTGAGATGTGTAAACGTTCTTTCAGCGGGTGCCCGCTAGCCTCCAAAGCCTCAGCTTCCGCCTTGAACAAAGCCGGATCCAATACCACACCATTACCAATAATATTTACCTTATTTCCTTGAAATATTCCGGAAGGAATGGAACGGAGCACATATTTCTGACCTTCGAATTCCAGTGTATGACCCGCATTCGGACCTCCCTGGAAACGAGCTACTACATCATAACGGGGAGTCAGCACATCAACAACCTTTCCTTTGCCTTCATCACCCCATTGCAAACCTAACAAGACATCTACTTTCATGTTTCTTCGTTTTATGTTACTTATCTTTTTTCTTTCTACGCTTGGCCCAGGTACATTTGCTACATACGCCATATATATATAAGGAATAGTGCGAAGCATGAAATTTCTTCAGCTTCGTGTCGGCAATGGCTTGTTTCAGATTCTCATCCTGGAATTCCGTCACTTTACCACATTCCATACATATCATGTGATGATGGGTTTCATTATTGTACGCGCGTTCGTACTGGGAAGAATTGCCGAACTGATGCTTAATAACCAATTTTGCATCGATAAAAAGAATGATGGTATTATAAAGAGTAGCCCGGCTTACGCGGAATTTCCCCTCATTCGCCATATAATTATAAAGAGTATCGATATCAAAATGGCCTTTAATGGAATAAATAGTATCGAGTATAGCATATCGTTCAGGTGTCTTTCGATGCCCGTTAACCTGCAGATATTCTGTCAGGATCTGCTTTACCTTATCTTTCACATTCTCTTCCATCACAGATTTCAGTTCTGCCGTCAAAGTTAAACCTTTTTATGATAACATGAAAGTTTAATGCCAATATTCTGTTTCTAATTTTATCTCTCCAGCCAAAGAAGCGAGTTCCACTTTATCTGATTTTGTCAATGGAGCCAGTAATCGGTTCGCCTTTTTCCCATTTTCTTTGCTTTGGACAGCAAACTTCTTCAAGGCAGTAGCAGCCGCTTTCCGGGTCAGCACCCCTTCACTTTGCAAAGTTGCCATTGCCTGATCCAGAAATTCAGCCTCCGAACGCTCTGTCAGTTGGTTTCCGTTCATCAGCAGCCTTGCCATCAGCATAAAACCGCATAACTGGAAGTATTCACGGTCATCGGCCATCCATTCAAAGGCCTTCTCCGAAGCGTAGGGCAAATGCTGAAACAGGCTCATGCAAGTCAGTTCCGCTATTTCCGGGTAGCGCATGTCCTCTACCCATATATCCGCTATTTCCGGATAAAATGTTTCTACTGGCTGCAACATCCCTGCCAGGATTTTACATTCACGGATATTCTCTTTCCATAAAGCCTGTGCCACCTCATGATTTTTTTCATAACGGGAGGCTATTTCTTTCAAACGAGGAAGTTCGATACCAAAATTCAGCTTATAGTCCAATCCTTTCTCGCGCATGCTTTGGGAAACCACCCCATTCATAAACAAACGGAATTGTCCCTTAATGTCTTTTATTGTCTCGTGTACATCCATATTTATTTTTATTCATTCCTATAAGGAAGATTTGCAAATTCTTTACTATAACGCAACATCTGCTCCGCATAGCCTTCATTATAAGATATTTTTACATCTATAATCTTTCCATCCTTATCTGTCACAGCCTCATATACAGGATTTATAAAGCCTTTATAAGGAGCCAGATGCAGTTTTTCATAACGTGCCAATACCTCAGCATGCAAAACCGGATCAATTTTCACCGCATACTTCTCGACCAATTTACGGGCAGCCTCAAAATCGCCTTCACTTTTAATACGCTGTATTTCAGACAGCAACAATCCGAAAAGAGTACGAAGTTTTTGATAATCATTTATCCTCACATACGTTTTTCCGTCCTTCTTAACCAGCTCAACCACTTTATCCGACGCACCTTTCTCAAACGCCCACCGCGCAATAAGCTGGCGGTTGCGCATGTGCGCCTCTTCCACCCTATTACCTAATTCGATACGGACCAGCTGGGTCATCAGACCGTTCATCATATAAGTATAATATTCCGCTTTAAAAGCATCCCCATCCGGTGTAAGCCCCAGTTCAATCATTTTGGCATCCGGCAGATAATACAAGCCAAACAAATCGGCACGTGCTTCCTCAATGGTAGATCCGTATGCTTTCAAGGCATCCTGATCCACTCCGGGTAACAACTGTCCTGAACCATGGCCCAGACATTCATGCAAATCAGTATGCAAATTTCCCGTAAGATCTGCATATTTCTCTATCCATCCCTTTTCGTCGGCACCATAAACAAATTCATCCGTAAATCCATTACCATGAGCCGCTTTATAGTAGGCATCCGTCAAGTTTCCAATGGTTACTGACTTGGAACCATGCACACTACGAATCCAGTTGGAGTTAGGAAGATTGATCCCGATAGCCGTGGCAGGATACAAATCACCGCCTAGCATGGCGGCTGTAATCACCTTGGCCGACACACCTTTCACTTCCTTTTTCTTGAACCGATGATCCACAGGCGAGTGGTCTTCAAACCATTGGGCATTAACGCTGATGATTTCCGTACGCTTGGTTGCTTCCAGATCTTTAAAATTCACAATGGATTCCCAACTAGCCTTCATTCCCAACGGATCTCCGTAGCTCTCAATAAAGCCATTGACAAAATCCACACGTGAATCCAGATCTTTCACCCATGCTATAGAATATTCATCAAAATCTTTCAAATCACCATTCTTGTAAAACCGGATTAATTTCTCGATAACAATTTTCTGTTGCGCATCTTCCGCCACATCAAGAGCCTTGTCCAGCCAATAAACGATCTTATCAATGGCCTGTCCATATAACCCTCCCGATTTCCATACCTTCTCTTGTACTTTTCCGTCTTCTTTTACCAAACGGCTGTTCATGCCAAACATGACCGGCATCATATCATTCGGATTCTTCTGATTATTATAAAAATCTTCCGCTTCTTTCTGGGTTACCCCTTCGTAATAATTCGCTGCAGAAGTCAGGACCAGATCTTCCCCATCCGCCTGATTTACACGTTTAGGCATTGTTTCAGGATCGAAAACCACCGGAAAAACCTCCGCACAAAGTTCTTCCATTGTTTCCCCCTCCCTCAAAGGCAACTTTAACGCATCCACATGCCTTAATGCATCTTTGAAAAATTCCGGAGTGAAACCAGGCACAAACTTGTCCGAAGCATAATGATGATGAATTCCGTTAGAAAACCATACACGTTTCAGATAAGTTTCCAAATTGACGAAATTCACGTTTGTACGGTCCCCTTGATAATCCGTATATACGGTTTCCAACATTTTACGAATAAGCAAATTGTATTTACCATTCTGATCAAATAATATATCGCGGCCTTGCAAAGCTGCTTGTGACAAGTAGTAAACCAACTCTTTCTGTCTCAAGCTCAAAGATTCAAATCCATGCACTTTATATCGAAGCAACTGTAAGTCTGCAAATTGTTCAACCGTGTAATTAAATTCCTTCATTTTATTCATACTCTTATCTACTTCATTGCAACCTGTCGGTCTCATTTCTACAATCAATGTTTTTCTCACAGATACATAATTCGTGAGCCGAAACAAAAAAAGGAAAACTATTGTTTTCCTTTTTCAAAATTATAATGTAGCAATCTACGCTCTTACTTTTTTTCCTGGTTTTTCTTGCGATAGCCATTAGGAGTTTCACCCACATTTTTATAAAATGCAGCATAAAAAGATTGACGATTAGCAAAACCTACCATTGCACTAATCTCCTCCACATTCTTGTCCATGTAACGTTTATCAACCAAAAGATGCAAAGCGTCTTTAATACGATACTCATTCAGCAGACAAGAATAATTCATGCCGAAGCGAGAATTCACCACTGCTGACAAATAACGGGTATTCGTCTTTAACTCTTTCGCCAAGTCCTTCGCTGAATAATTGGGGTCTTTGTACTTTTTCTGAACTACTACGATGTTCAAGATCTTATCATACAATTCATCGGCAAGTTCTGCTCTAATCAAGGATCTGTAAGCAGCCTTTTTCTCTTTCTTCTCTCTCAGGTTATAGGGCTGTTTCTTAGGAGCCGCTTCCTGGGTTTCTGATTTTTTTTCCACGTCGCTCATCAGTTAATTTTTTCTTTTAATTTTTCGTTGTTTGGTTAGTTATATAAATGCAAATATGTAATTTTGGACAAATGTGGGAAAAGTTTTTTTCATGTGCAACTTTTTCCACTTAATTTATTTCTTAAATAATCACAACACTTTGTTTTTTATGCAGCAAAAAAAGTTTATTTGTGCTATCTACAATAACCTGACCCACTTTCAAGTAGTAATTTCAAACCAAGTGAGTTACGAATAAAAGTATATCCTATCTATTATTATCGGGAAGAGATTCCGGCCAAATCTAAAGATTTTACTACCTTTGTGGTTCATTACGTTTTAAAATAACAAACAGACATGTTCCAAACCCTAAAAAATTACTTCGGATACGATAGTTTCCGTCCTTTGCAACAAGATATTATTCAGAATATATTAGCTAAAAAGGACACTTTAGTATTAATGCCTACAGGAGGAGGAAAATCCATCTGTTACCAATTACCGGCTTTACTGATGGAAGGTACGGCCATTGTTGTTTCACCGCTTATTTCTTTAATGAAAGATCAAGTGGAAAGCTTACAAGCAAACGGAATCGCAGCACGGGCACTGAACAGCAGCAATAATGAAACTGAAAATATAAATCTACGTCGCGAATGTCTTCAAGGAAAAATCAAACTGCTTTATATTTCACCGGAACGGCTGCTTATAGAAACAAATTTTCTGCTGAGAGATATCCAGATATCTTTATTTGCCATTGACGAAGCTCATTGCATCTCACAATGGGGACATGATTTCCGTCCTGAATATACTCAGTTAAAAGTATTACGTAATCAGTTTCCCGAAGTACCGATTGTAGCATTGACTGCCACAGCCGATAAGATAACCCGAAAAGACATTGTACAACAACTGGACTTGAAGGATCCTAAAATATTCATTTCTTCTTTCGACCGCCCCAATCTAAGTCTGGAAGTAAAAAGAGGTTATCAACAAAAAGACAAGACACGGACGATCCTTGAATTTATAGAAAAGCACAAAAACGAATGCGGAATCATTTATTGCATGAGCCGCAGCAAGACCGAAAGTGTGGCCGCAATGTTGATGAAACAAGGCATCCGCGCAACCGTTTATCATGCAGGATTAAGCAGCGAAATGCGCGACAAGGCACAAAATGATTTCATAAATGACCGTGTACAGGTGGTGTGTGCCACTATTGCCTTCGGAATGGGAATTGATAAATCCAATGTACGTTGGATCATTCATTATAACCTGCCTAAAAGCATCGAAAGTTTCTATCAGGAAATAGGACGCGCCGGACGTGATGGCATGGAAAGCGACACGTTGCTGTTCTATTCATTGGGAGACTTGGTTATGCTTTCCAAATTCGCCACAGAAAGCAACCAGCAGGAAATTAATCTGGAAAAACTACACCGGATGCAGCAATATGCCGAATCGGATATCTGCCGGAGGCGTATTCTGCTGAACTATTTTGGAGAGACAATGGATCATGACTGCGGCAACTGTGATGTGTGCCGTAATCCTCCCGAACGTTTTGACGGAACAATCATTGTACAAAAGGCTTTGAGTGCCATTGCCCGGACCGGTCAGCAAATAGGCACCCGCATGTTAATAGACATATTGAAAGGGTCGGCCAACCAAGAAGTGATTGACAAAGGTTATGACAAACTGAAAACATACGCTGCCGGAAGAGATATTCCCGCACGCGACTGGCAAGATTATCTGCTGCAAATGCTGAATTTAGGATATTTCGAAATAGCCTATAATGAGAACAATCACCTCAAAATAACTGAAAGCGGGCAAAAAGTATTGTTCGGCAAAGAACCCGCCATGCTGGTAGTCATCAAACGGGAAGAATTTGTACCAACTAAAGAAAAGCGCAAAAAGAAAGCCAAGGAAGAGGTACTCTTTCCCACTCCGGTTACTTTTGGTAATGAAAACAAGGACTTGTTCGAGGAATTACGCACACTGCGTAAAAAACTGGCGGACCAGCAAGCCATACCTGCCTATATTGTTTTATCCGACAAGACTTTGCATCTGATCGCCACCCAACAACCTACAACCATAGAAGCATTCGGCAATATCAATGGTATCGGCGAATATAAGAAAGAGAAATACGGAAAAGAATTTATAGAGTTGATAAAAAAGGTATTGAAGGAATGAAAAGCACGATGACAGTCCGGCAATAGCCCTGTCCGTATTTTTACTTACTCGCCTTCAGTTTATCCTGTAATTCCGGTCGGGGCACTCCCAATTCTATTGCTTTTTCAAAAGCGACATACGCTTCTCTTTTTTTCTTCTGACTTAAATAGATCTCACCACACATCACATAAATCTCCGCATCGTCAGGTGCCAGTTTGGCGGCCTCCTCCAAATCCAATAAAGCCAGATCAGGCGTATTCATTTCCACAGCCAATGTAGCGCGGGCTTTCAAATAAGAGACATCCCTGGGATTATCGGAAACCAATCTGTTGAAATCTTCCAACGATTCACGATATCTCAACTCCTTCTGATTTAAAATCGCCCTGCCCAAACGTGCCGTATTATTTCCCGGCTCCTCCTGTAACAAGGTGTTATAATCGATTCTCGCTCCTTTATAATCCCTGCGTTGCATATAAATATAAGCCCGGAAAAGTAACGCTTCCTTATTTGTCTTGTCTATATCAATCACATTACAATAATCCACATAAGCCCTGTCAAACAAATTTTTCTCCAAATACAGCGAAGCACGATTAAGCAATGTCACAACAGAATATGGAGTGATATTCAAAGATAACGTGTACGAATCAATAGCATCGTCTATTTTCCCCAATCTCCGCTGGACCGTTCCTAAATTAGTAAACAATAAAGCATTGCGCATATTGGCAGGATCCATCTTCAATGCCTGTTTGAACAATGTCTCTGATTTCCTCAAACTGTCTTTTTTTGCTGCGTCCAACGCACTGGTTATCAACTCATCATAAGTTTGCGCCTGCAACTGCATACATGCACATAACAACATAAGATAACATACTATCTGTTTCATCCGATTTTCCATACTAATTAATTCCGGCTGCAAAGGTAGAGGAATCTTTAACGATATTCCTTTAGTTTAATTAAAAAAAGCATAAGGTAAGTTTCTCGTTTTAAAGGGTATTCCGTATATTTGGCATACAATTTTAAAAGAATAAAGAACATGAAAGCAGAAAAAGCGATATTCGCCGCCGGATGCTTCTGGGGCGTACAGCATCAGTTCGAACGTATTCCGGGAGTATTAAACACCACTGTCGGTTACACAGGCGGCCCGGAAGCCAACCCTGCATATACTCAGGTAAAAGCCCACCAGACACACCATGTAGAAGCCATTCTTGTAGATTATGACGCCGACAGGGTCTCATATATCGATTTATGCAAACTATTTTTTGAAATACATGATCCTGCACAAACCGATGGAATAGGCCCCGACCTCGGGCCGCAATACCGAAGCATAATTTTCTACCTGGATGAAAAACAGAAATCTGAAACAGAAGAGGTCATCGGACTGCTTCGCTCGAAAGGTTATACAGTCAATACCCAATTACGTCCTGCCGAGAAGTTCTGGGAAGCAGAAGACTATCACCAGCATTATTATGACAAGACGGGAGGAGAACCTTACTGCCATATACGCGTAAAGAAATTCTAGATAAAATAACAGAGGTGTGCCAAATAACGACTTTTGACACACCTCCTGTAAAAGACCTATCAATCTTTTATGCCTTCTTGATATAATCCACTATCCAGGCGCCTACTTCCTTGGTGCCATACTTGGCTCCGCCTTCAACCTGAATTTCCGGAGTACGCACATTTTCATCCAGAGAAGCATCTACGGCCTTCCGAATCAAAGCGCCTTCTTCCTTAAGGTCAAAATACTCAAAAAGCATGGCTACCGAAAGAATTTGAGCCAATGGGTTGGCTATGTTCAATCCCTTAGCCTGCGGCCATGAGCCGTGAATCGGTTCGAATACCGGAGTGCTTTCACCTGTGGAAGCAGAAGGAAGCAGTCCCATAGATCCGCTGATGACAGAACCTTCGTCTGTCAGGATATCACCGAAGGTATTCTCGGTCACCATCACATCAAAGAAACAAGGGTCCTGAAGCATTTTCATGGCGGCATTATCCACAAACATATAGTCTGTAGTCACTTCCGGATACTGGGGGGCCATCTCTTGGGCAATCTGTCTCCACAGACGTGAAGACGCCAGCACGTTAGCCTTATCGACTACGGTCAGGTGTTTGCGGCGCTTCATGGCGTATTCAAAAGCCACTTTCAAAATGCGCTCAATTTCCGGACGGGTGTACATATTGGTATCGTATGCCTTGTCGTTATCCTGATATTTTTCGCCGAAGTACATTCCTCCGGTCAGTTCACGGATACAGATAAAATCGGCATTCTCCACCAGTTCCGCCCGCAACGGAGACTTATGAAGCAAACACTTGAATGTCTGTACAGGACGGATATTGGCAAACAAGCCCAACTTTTTACGCATAGCCAGCAAACCTTGTTCCGGACGTACTTTTGCTGTAGGGTCATTATCAAATTTAGGATCACCTACCGCCGAGAACAACACTGCATCCGCATGCTTACAAGCCTGAAAAGTCATTTCAGGAAACGGATCGCCCACTTTATCAATCGCATCCGCGCCACAGATAGCATATTCATAACTTACTTTGTGGCCAAACTTCTCACAAACCGCGTTCATTACATCAACGCCTTGCACTGAAATCTCCGGTCCGATACCGTCACCGGCTAAAACTGCAATCTTAAAATCCATTTTTTTAGTGATTAATGGTTAGCGGTCAGTGCTGAACAGTTGGCGGTTAATGAAGTCTGACGACACAATTCATTAACCACTAACCATTCATCACCAACCCTTATTATTCATATTCATTTTCTATTATATTCAGCATTTTCATGGTTGCCTTGATAGCAGCTTCCGTCTGGTCGGCATCCAGTCCGCGAGTACGGAAAACTTTTTCTTCAAAACTCCATGTAATGACTGTTTGCACAAATGCATCTGTACGCCCACCCGGGGGAATACTTACCGCATAGTTGGTCAGCATGGGGAATTTACGCCCCAACGTCACCTTATAAATTTTACGCAATGCACGCACAAAAGCATCATACTGACCATCACCGCTGGAATTCTCCTCAAACTCTTTTCCATTAATTTCTATTTTCACGGTAGCCATCGGTTTCAGCCCGTGCGCCAGTGTCACAATATAGCTTTTCAGTTTTACACTTTCGCTTACCACCCCATGCTTCAGTACATCAGAGACAATATAGGGCAAATCCTCCCGGGTAACCAGTTCCTTCTTGTCACCCAGTTCGATAATGCGTTCCGTCACCTTACGCATGGATTCTTCATCCAGGTCTAGCCCCAGATCTTCCAGATTTTTACGGATATTGGCTTTGCCACTGGTCTTGCCCAGCGCATACTCACGCTTACGTCCGAAACGCTCCGGCAGCAAATCATTGCAATAAAGATTGTTCTTGTTGTCACCATCGGCATGAACACCGGCCACTTGCGTAAACACATTCTCACCCACAATCGGCTTGTTGGCGGGAATGACAATACCCGAATAGGATTCCACCACCCGGCTCACATCATTCAACCGGCTTTCGTCAATATTGGTCAACGCATTAAAATGATCTTTCAGAATAGCCTGGACACTGGCAAGGGGTGCATTTCCGGCACGTTCACCCAAGCCGTTGATAGTCGTATGAAGCCCTTTGACCCCACTCAGCACGGCAGCAAGCACATTGCTCACAGCCAGGTCATAATCATTATGCGCATGGAAATCAAAATGGACATGAGGATAACGCTTCTTCATTTTCCGCATGAACTCGATCACTTGCAGGGGATTCAAGACACCTAACGTATCGGGCAGCATATACCGTTTGATACTAGTATCTTTCAGTCCGTCCATCAGCTGGAATACATAGTCGGAAGAGTCTTTCATACCGTTGCTCCAATCCTCCAGATACACATTGACGGCAATATCCAGCTCATCGGCATAACGCACCACATTCACAATGTCTTCAATATGTTCCTCGGGGGTTTTCTTCAACTGCTGTGTACAATGCTTCAACGAACCCTTACACAACAAGTTTATCACCCGGCATCCCGTACGTTGTATCCAGTCTACAGAGGTATGGCCATCCACAAACCCGAGCACCTCCACCTTGTGAAGCAAGTTCCGGCGTGCGGCCCAGTCACATATCATTTTAACGGCTTCAAACTCACCGTCCGATACACGGGCCGAGGCAACCTCCACCCTGTCCACCTTTAAATCTTCCAATAACAGTCGGGCAATCATCAATTTCTCATGAGGCACAAAAGACACTCCGCTGGTTTGTTCGCCGTCGCGGAGCGTGGTGTCCATGATTTCTATCTTGACGCTTTTTCCCATGCTTCTATCTTGTCTTTGTTGGTCAGCAAAAAGTCGATATCGTCCAGTCCGTTCATCAGGCAATGTTTCTTGTACGCATTGATTTCAAAATGCTCGCTTTTGCCTGTCGCCTTGTTAGTGATCGTCTGTTTGGGCAGATTTACTTCCACTTCCATTTTCGGATCTGCGTGGATCGAATCGAAAAGTTCCTTCAAGAACCCTTCACTCACCACCACCGGAAGCACAAAGTTATTCAATTCATTATTCTTATGAATATCCGCAAAGAAACTGGACACCACTACCCGGAAACCATATCCTGCGATAGCCCATGCGGCATGTTCACGGCTGGAACCGGAACCGAAATTCTTTCCCGCCACCAGGATTTGTCCGCCATAAGTAGGATTATTCAATACAAAATCCTTGTTCAGAGAGCCATCCGAATTATAGCGCCAGTCACGGAACAGATTATCACCGAAGAATTTCTCTTCACGGGTGGTCGCCTTTAAGAAACGGGCCGGAATAATTTGGTCTGTGTCCACATTCTCCAACGGAAGGGGCACGCAAGTGCTTGTTATGATATTGAATTTCTGTTTCATTGTCTTCGTATTTTTACATTAGTTCTCTAGGATCTGTTATCACACCCGTCACTGCCGCCGCAGCCGCTACCAGCGGACTGGCAAGCAACGTACGCGCGCCCGGCCCCTGACGTCCTTCAAAGTTACGGTTACTGGTAGATACCGAATATTTTCCGGCCGGAATCTTATCATCATTCATCGCCAGACAAGCGGAACAGCCCGGCTGACGGATAGCAAATCCTGCTTCTTCCAATATCTTGTCCAGTCCTTCCTCACGGATCTGCGCATCCACCATCCATGATCCCGGCACCAGCCATGCAATCACATGATCCGCTTTCTGTTTCCCTTTCACCAAAGAGGCAAAGGCACGGAAATCCTCAATACGGCCGTTGGTACAAGCCCCCAGAAATACATAATCAATCTTCTTGCCCAGCAGTGACTCTCCCGGCTGGAATCCCATATAGTCCAATGATTTTTGAAAAGAAGCGCTCTTATCATCTGCCGGAATCTTTTCAGTGATTCCCATGCCCATTCCCGGATTGGTTCCGTATGTAATCATCGGCTGGATATCTGCGGCATCAAAACGAACCTCTTTATCAAATACGGCATCCTCATCACTCTTCAACGTTTTCCAATAAGCCACCGCTTTCTCCCAATCCGCACCCTTCGGAGCATGTTCCCTTCCTTTTATATAGTCAAAAGTCACTTCGTCAGGAGCCACCATGCCCCCACGGGCACCCATTTCGATACTCAGGTTACATAAAGTGAGGCGGCCTTCCATACTTAGGTTGCGCACAGCCGAACCGGCATATTCCACGAAGTATCCGGTAGCGCCACTGGTCGTCATCTGAGACATCATATAAAGAGCCATGTCTTTTGCCGTCACTCCCTTTCCCAGCTCACCGTCAATAGTGATGCGCATGGTTTTCGGACGGGACTGCAAGATACATTGCGATGCCAATACCATCTCCACTTCACTGGTACCGATACCGAAAGCTACAGCTCCCATCGCACCATGGGTCGAGGTATGCGAGTCACCGCAAACAATTGTCATCCCCGGCAAAGTCAGCCCTCTTTCCGGACCTACCACATGAATAATGCCATTTCTCTTGTCCATCATGCCGAAATGCGCCAGACCAAAATCCGCAGCATTCTTTGCCAATGTATCCACCTGTGTCTTAGAAACCGGATCTTCAATCGGTTTATCCTGATCGTGTGTCGGAGTATTATGGTCCGGCATACAATAAACGTGATCCGGACGGAAAACTTTCACTCCGCGCTCACGCAGTCCGGCAAAAGCCTGCGGACTGGTCACTTCATGGCAATAAAGCCTGTCTATATAAAGCTGGGTAGGTCCGTCCTCTACTTTCTGTATCACGTGGGCGTCCCAAATCTTATCAAATAATGTATTAGCCATTTTTGTATTTACGTATTATTATCTTTTAAACTTGTTGATACAATCAATATAGGCTTCTACGGATGCAGCGATAATATCCGTATTCGCTCCGAAACCATAGTACATCTGTCCGTCGTATTCCACCTGCATGTGTACTTTACCCATATCATCACTACCTTTGCTGATAGCTTGAATCGTGAACTCCTTCAGCACCATGTGCCGGTCTATGATTTTCTTCAAAGCCTTGATAGCGGCATCTACCGGTCCGTTTCCACTGGCGGCGGCTTCAAAGTGCTCTCCGGCAATATTCAGTCCCAAGCTTGCCACCGAACGGACCCCCACACCACTTGTCACCTGCAAGTAATCCAGCTTGATATGGTTATTGACGCTTCTATCGGCTCCTGCCAAAACCAGAATATCATCATCTGTGATATCTTTCTTCTTATCGGCCAGTTTCAAGAAATCCTCATATACCTTATCCAGTTTGTCCTGTTCCAGTTCGACCCCCAAAACATGAAGACGATGTTTCAAAGCGGCACGTCCGCTACGGGCGGTTAAAACGATAGCATTATCATCAATACCCACATCTTTCGGGTCAATGATTTCGTAAGTCTGTACATTCTTCAGCACACCGTCCTGATGAATACCGGAAGAATGCGCAAAAGCATTGCGTCCTACGATTGCCTTATTCGGCTGAACCGGCATATTCATCAGACTTGATACCATACGACTGGTCGGATAAATCTTCTGTGTGTTGATATTTGTCTGGATATGGATATCATTATGACATTTGACAATCATCGCCACCTCTTCCAACGAAGTATTACCGGCACGTTCTCCAATGCCGTTGATAGTCACTTCCACCTGACGCGCCCCATTCAGCACACCACTGATGGTATTGGCAGTAGCCATACCCAAATCATTATGGCAGTGAGTAGAGATAATGGCCTTGTCAATCCCATCTACATGATCTACCAGGTATTTAATTTTCGCCCCATACTCCTCAGGCAAGCAATAACCTGTGGTATCAGGTATATTCACCACTGTCGCTCCCGCCTTAATAACGGCTTCTACTACACGAGCCAGATATTCATTATCCGTACGTCCCGCATCTTCCGCATAGAATTCCACATCATCCACATAGCGGCGTGCATATTTCACGGCAGCTACCGCACGCTCTATAATTTCTTCACGGGTAGAATTGAATTTATATTTGATATGTGAATCGGATGTTCCGATACCGGTATGGATACGTTTGTGCTTGGCAAACTTCAGCGCGTCAGCAGCTACATCAATGTCCTTTTCTACCGCACGGGTCAGCGCACAGATAGTAGGCCATGTAACGGCCTTTGAGATTTCAATTACAGAATTGAAGTCTCCCGGACTTGAAATAGGAAATCCCGCCTCAATCACATCTACTCCCAAAGCTTCCAGCTGCTTGGCCACCTGAATCTTTTCTACTGTATTCAACTGACATCCCGGAACCTGCTCACCATCACGAAGGGTGGTATCAAAAATAAATAATCTGTCACTCATAGGTTTCAATTTTATATTTTACTATCATTATATTCATAAAAAAAGCCTTTCACACAAGGAAGTGAGAAAGGCTTTCGTATATCATCATTCATACATACTTTTACGCACGACACTCACTTCCCGCTGACTTTGCCAGTAGAATAATAATGCCGCATAGCAAAATATGTATAAATCCTTGGTTCATTATTTATCTCTCATTTTATTTAAAACGTTGCAAAGGTAGAGATTATTTTTTAAACACAAAATAAAAATGAAAGTTTTTTCGTATGATAAGCTACGAATTTTTATTTATTTCAATTTCAGAGTAACAGATTATTGGAAGTAACTTATTTACCCTATCCATCAGCATAACAAGAACATACACTGGTAGGGGCGGGGTTCGCCCGTCCGGATGCGTCCACCTAACGATGGGTGTCACTTGGAAATGCCTCTCTGAATGTATTCGGGCGGACCCATGTGTCCGCCCCTACGGGAGACGCAAAAAAAAGCCTCCGGAACAATTAAGTTCCGGAGGCTTCTCTAAAAACGGCGGCTACCTACTCTCCCACTGTGACGCAGTACCATCGGCGTGGTGAGGCTTAACTTCTCTGTTCGGAATGGGAAGAGGTGGAACCCTCACGCTATAGCCACCTGAATAAGGTTGAC
>Ga0129310_1000300_pt1 | contig 65396 bp, 57 predicted proteins | sample Go1ome_2_FD_94433 | JGI IMG/M metagenome (GOLD analysis project Ga0129310, IMG submission 94433) | Western lowland gorrila individual fecal microbial communities from Wisconsin, USA - Go1022A metagenome | ecosystem: Host-associated > Mammals > Digestive system > Large intestine > Fecal | place...
AACTGACTCTTAATCAGTGGGCCCTGGGTTCGAGTCCCCGATGGTGCACCAAAAAAAGCCTCCGATCTCAGGATCGGGGGCTCTTTTTTGGCTTGCACCACGGACGAGAACAGGGCGGCCGCCTGCAGGCGGCAACCAACACCACAGTGCGGTGTTGGTTAGCCCGCGGGAGAGTCCCCGATGGTGCACCATGAAATAAGACCTGCGAACGGTTTCGTTTGCGGGCCTTTTTTGTTATAGGAAAAGTTTTTGCCCGGATAGGCGAGCTGCGGGAGTGCCAAAAGTTTGATGCACCTTCGGCGGGCCTGCGATGCAGGCCCCTACGAGCAAAAGGCGAAGTGGAGGGAGAAACAAAGCGTGTTTATGCCGGTATAAAGCTGACGAAGAAGTAGTACTTGCCTACTACAGCATTGTGATTCCGCAAGGATCTTCGGGTGGAGCGGAGCCCCACCCCTACAATGAACCACGCGAGGGCTTGCAGAATTATAGGCGCTATTTCGTAACTTTACAGTAGGGGCGGGGCTTGGCTCCGCCCGCATTTGCCGCAGCTGCAAACCCTAAAATATTCCCCCGCACCGTTGGCGGGCCTGCGATGCAGGCCCCTACAAGGAAAAGGCAAAGTTTTCGCAAAAATATATCGCTCTTTTGTGATTCTATCGTAGGGGCGAGCATTGCTTGCCCGCTAAGGCCCTGCGATCCCGCAAGGCTCTTCGGGTGGAGCAGAGCCCCACCCTTACAATGGGCCCGAAAGTGCGTGCGTGATTATAAGCACTATTTCGTGATTTCACAGTAGGGGGCAGGGCTTGCCCTACCCGCGTTTGCTGCGCCTGCTAACCTAAGAATCTGCCGCCGAAGCTATGCGGGCCTGCAAGGCCTTTATCTTTCCACAATTTGCGGACACCATGTGGAAAAGTCGGCGGCTTTTTCTTTAAGTGAAACTTTTGCCGGGATAGGTTTTGTGTTATAATCAAAATAGATTTTGCGCCGGGATGGCGGCGCAAAACAAAGGCCGCAGGAGGAAACAGCAATGGCGCGATCGGGGTATACGGATTTATTCGATGATTTCTTTGGAACCGGCAACGGGGCGGGCAAAACCGCCGAAAAGGCCGGGACAAAGGCTTCGGTGGACGAAGTGAGCCGCCAGGTGCGTGAAATGCAGGATTTTCTGCAAAAGAAAACCGCCGAGCTGACCCGCGAAATGGCAAATGACGGCCTGTTGGATCCGGCTGCTCAGCCGCAGCAACCCGCTGCAGCGGTGCAAAATGCCGAGCAGGGAAGCTGGGAGGGCATCAGCGAAAAGCTGGCTATGCAGCTTGTTGGGCAGGAGGAACTTTTGCAAAGTCTGGTGCGGGCATTCCGCCGCCCCACACTGCTGCCGCCACAGGGGGAAAAAGCCCGCAATGTGATCTACCTGTACGGCGGAAACGGCAGCGGAAGGCATTCGGCGCTTCGCATGGTGGCAGCCGAGCTTGCCGCACGAGGGCTGCTGCAAAGCCCGCAGATCGCACAGATGCAGCTGAGCCTGTATCCGGGCCCGGCACAGGAAAAACTGTTTCTGCAGGATCTGTACAGCGCCATTTCGGCCCCGGGCCAGATCATTGCCTTTGACGGGTGGGCCGAATGTGCGCCCAGCTGCCGGGCAGCGCTTTCGGCGCTGGTGCAAAAGGGGGCAGCGCCTTTGAACAGCCGCTACCTTTTGCAGAAAGGCATTCTGGTGGAAAGCGGCACGGCATTGGCAGGGGGCACCGTAAGCCAGCTGACCCCAAAAGGAAAATATCTGGTATTTTTTGGCACGCAAAAGCCGGAAAAGCTGGCATCGGCGTTTGGTGCGGGCTTTGCCGAGCACATTGGGGATTCCTGCGCCGCGGCGGCCTATACGCCCGAAACGCTGCAAACCATTGCGGCAGGGGAACTGAACCGCCTTGCGCAGAATTGCCGCAGCCGATTGGAGCTTGAGCTGAGCGCCGATGCCGCCCTGCGGGATTGGCTGGCAGGGTTTTACACCAAGGCGGAGGGCGTGGCGGCCATTGTGCAGCAGGCAGAACGCCTGTACCGGGCGCTGGCAGAGTACAAGCTCACCCGCAGCCCGGCAGCCGGGGCCAAGGTCACGCTGCGCGCAGAGCAGCAAGGCGAAGCGGTGCTGGAAGCCCAAGGAGAAACGATCGCGATCACAAGCCTGCTGCCCGGCGTGTTTGCCGCCGAGCGCGCACAGGCTGAAGCAGAGCTGGATGCCGTGGTGGGGCTGGCACCAGTGAAGGAATATGTGCGCGCGCTGGCCGACAATGTGGCCGCCCAAAGCCGCCGCCGTGCCGCAGGGCTGCCGGTGGCCATGCCGAATATGCACATGATCTTTGCGGGCAATCCGGGCACCGGAAAAACCACCATTGCGCGCATTGTGGCGCACTATCTCAAGGCCATTGGCGTGCTGCGCGGCGGCCAGCTGGTAGAGGTGAGCCGCGCTGATCTGGTGGGGCGTTATGTGGGCCATACCGCCCCGCTGACCAACAGCGTGATCCAAAGCGCGCTGGGCGGCGTGCTGTTTATTGACGAGGCCTACAGCCTGTTCCGCGGCAGAGAGGACAGCTTTGGCCTGGAGGCCATTGATGCACTGGTAAAGGGCATTGAGGATCACCGCGAGGATCTGGTGGTGGTGCTGGCAGGCTACAGCCGCGAGATGGAGCAGTTCCTCACGGCCAACAGCGGCCTTGCCAGCCGGTTTCCCAATCGCATTGAATTTCCGGACTACACCGCGGATGAGCTGATCCGCATTACCGAAAGCATTGCCAAGGGAAAGGGTTATCGGCTGGATGCAGCCTGTCTGCTGCCGCTGCACGCCTATTATGAACAGCAGCAGGCCCAAAATGCTGCCGCAGCAGGCAATGGCCGTATGGCGCGCAATCTGCTGGAAAAAGCCATTTTAAACCAGAGCCGCCGCCTGATCGCAGACCCGAATGCGGCTTTGGATGAGCTGCAGCCCATTGATTTTGAACTGGAATAAAACGCCGTTACAGCGGGCAAAAGAAAAAAGACCATGGAGATCAAACGCCTGACGGATACAAACGACCCGCTTTACGAAAAAGCCATGGCGCTTTATAAAGTCAGCTTCCCCGAGTATGAGCTGGTGGTGATGAGCTTCCCCAAAATGCTGAAAGCAGAGGAATACGAACACTTTCACCGCTATCTGCAGGATGTTGTGATGAGGATGTTTATTGAGCAGCGGAGCCTGAACAAGAAATTTTTCGCAGGCGACGATTTAAAAAAGACTTTATAACAAAAGGGCTTGCCGAATGGCTCCGCGCCAACGGCATGACAGATGCGCAAATCATGGATTGCCTGAAATACATTGCAGGCACGACACCGCCCATCAGCACCGCGGGGAAATAAAAAAAGGCTTGGCACCAGTCAAAGCCGCCAAGCCTACACCCTGCAAGGGTGGCCGCTCCTGTCAGCGGCTGCCTATATTGTATCAAAACAACCGACTTTTTTCAAATAGGGCAGATCAACGGGATCGAGCCGCGACAAGCATGGGCCGAACGGCCAGTAGAGATAAGAACATTTCCGCATGATCGGATACCGGAAAATATTCTGGCAGGATCAATGGCTTTATACCGCAAAGTGCCCTGTGTGAATCGGCAGCGCTGATTCACACAGGGCACTTCAAGCATTCGGCATACAGGATGGAAAAAGGCCGTATCACCAAAAAATCACAGCTGGATTCGGCGGCCTTCCTCGGCAGACTGATAAGCGGCGTACATTACGCGGGTGGTATCATAGGCCAGCTGGAAACCGGAAGCAGGCTCGCGGTCATAGGCAACGGCTTCCACAAAATCCTGCATTTCGCCCATGTAGCCGCGAATGATCTCGTCGCTTACAAAAGCCTTGTTCCAGCCCAGCTTGGCCGGAAGCATTTCAGAAATGTCCACATTTTCCAGGCCGTCCTCATCCAGGAAATAGGTGTTCAAAAGATCGGTGGGGGTGATATTGCAATTCAGCGCCGTGTTGTTGGCATAAACTTCAATGTAGTTTTTCGTGCCGCCCAGCACGGTGTCGCTTGCCAGGCAAAGCGCCTTGGTTCCATCGGTGAAAGTGATGCTGATCACGCCGTAATCCTCTACATCCTCGGGGCGAGCCGAGATGTGCCGGTGCTCCTCCTCGGTCAAAATCGTTGTGGTGCGGCCGACATCACAGGTGACATCCGCAATGCCAATGGCTTCACCGCGGGCGGCGGCTTCCTGCGATTTGAGCCACAGCATACCGGACAGCGGATGGGTGCCGGTGCGGATCAAAGTTCCGCCGCCGGTTTTGCACCATTTGCCTGCCACGGCACTGGAAGAGCCCTTCAGGCTTTCTTCGCCCTTCATAAACAAAAGCTTGCTCTTTTTGGCACGCAGGATCTCGGCAGCTTTTTGTACGGGGGTGGCATAGACAAAGTTTTCTGCATACATGAATTTTTTGCCGGATTCAGCCACGGCCTGCTTGAGAAGCTCCATTTCTTTCATGCAGCTGGCAAACATTTCACTTTTGGGTACGGTGTTGCCGATGTTTTCCTGACCAGGCTCACCAAAATAACCGGTCAAGGGCTTTTCGCAGATCACATGTTTTCCGGCTTTCAGGGCATCCAGCGCAACACGGGTGTGCAAAAACGGCGGTAAAACGATATCGATCACATCAATTTCAGGATCAAGCAGCAGCTTGTGATAGTCCGATTCAACCTGCTCGTATCCGTAGCGGGATTTTACCTTTTCAGCCAGAGCAAGGTTTAAATCGCACACGGTTTTCAGGCGAACGGGCACACCATGCACTTTTTCATAGCCGTTGCCATGAAGATAGGCGGCGTAACCGGCACCAATGGTGCCAATTACCACGGGCGATGCGGATTTGTTCATAACCATACACTCCTTTGTGCTTTTCTATGCAAAATGGACAAAAATGCTTTGCACAACTGCATTTCGTTTGTTATACTTAGAATACAAAAAAGAGTGCGGAGAAACAACAGCGTTTTCCGACCAAAAGCATAACAGTTTGGTTATAAATGGAGGAGAAAATGAATATCCGGGAACTGCGCTATTTCACCAGTATGTCGTATACGCAGCACTATCAACATACAGCCGATATTTTTAATGTGAGCCAGCCCGCAGTGAGCCGTGCCATTGCGGCGCTGGAAAACGAACTTGGGGCACCGTTGTTTGAAAAACAGGGGCGGAATGTGGTGCTTACCCGCTATGGGCGTATTTTTGCCGAACACACCCGCGCCGCCTTGCACGAGTTGGATGCCGGGGTGCAGCACATTCGTGATCTGCGTGATCCGAATAAGAAAATAATAGATATTTCGGCTAATTTTGTAATGGCTTCCCTCTATTTGCCGCCGCTGATGCGGCAATATCAAACCCAAAAGCAGGCACAGAGCGGAAATGTGTTTTTTCAGTTTCGGCAAAGCGATACACCGCATATTTTGCAGGATGTGCGGAAGGGGATCAGCGAGATCGGCTTTGCTTCCTATCTGGAGGATCAGCCGGAATTTAAATTTGAACCGGTGGCCCGCTATGAAATGGGGCTGCTGGCGCCGCGTGACCACGAGCTTACCCGGCAAAGCAGAATTTCGCTGGCCGATATAGCCAAATACCCGGTCGTGCTGTCAGCGGATACAACGCACTATGTGGAAAATGTGTTTCAGCGCGCCGGGTTAACCATTGAGGTTTCGTGCAGAATGAACGAAGACCATGCCATTGCGGCGCTGGTGGCAAACGGGTTTGGCGTGGCGGTGGTTCCTTGGAACGAGCTGCTGCAAAACGAAAATGTGAAGCTGCTGCAAATAGATGATCCCAATGCGTATCGCATATTTTATCTGGTGACCTTACGCGCGCGCATATTGTCGGCACACGCAGAGGATTTTCGCAAATTTATTCTATCGCATACCATGCTTGGATAAAACCGGCCGGCAGGGGCTTATCCTGCCAGCTGTGCGGCAAGGGCCAGGCTTTGTTCGTTCAGGGCAAAGCGCTGGCCCTCGGCTTTTCCGGGCATGGTTTGCACACGCACGGACACACTTTCGGCGCCGGAAAGAAAACGCAGCATTTTCTCCAGACGCAAAAGCTCGGTGGCCGAAAGGCTGGTGAGCAGCTGCGAACTTTGCGCGCGCATGGCATCTGCCAGCAGGGCCAGCTGCGGGCGGCATTGCTGCAGGGTGTTCTCCCACACAGCCAAACGCAGCTTCAGGGCGCTTTCGGCGGGCAGCAGATCCGCACCATGGGCGCACAAGGCCGCAGCCTGAGGCAGGCCGAGCTGCCCCACAGCACTCTCCAGCCCCAAGGCGGTGCGCTGGGCCGGTGTGAGCAGCGAGGCGGTATCCAGCCGCAGCACGGGTTCGCCCAGCAGCAGTGCCCAACCGCCGGGAGTGGCGGCCACATAAGAAAGCGACGGAAGCTCGAGTGTTTCGCACAAAAGCTGCGCGGCGCGCCCCGGCCCGGCGGTCAAATAGCTTTGCGCCAATGTGGCCGAGCCGCCCGGGCTGCGCACAACGGTGCCAGGCGGCAGCAGGCACACGGAAATGGCAGCCTGCGGGCAGTCCAGCCGCAAAATCGCAAGGCTCGGCGCCGGGCACTCCTGCCAAGGGGCCAGTGCGATCAAAAACGCGCCGCTGTCCTGCGAGCCGGAAAGAATGGGCACGCCGCTTTGCGGCTGCGCAGCAGGCTCGGCGCTGCTATGCGCAGTATCGTAATACAGCGTACCGCACCACACAAAGGGAAGCAGCACGCCCAAGGTGATCAAAAAGCTGATGAAAAACGGTTTCCAACCAGTGCGCATACAAAAGCCCTCCTCTGCCGGATAGCATGGGCAGAAGGAGGGCATACTAATCTTCAAAAGGTCGGCCGGTGGGTTTGGCAGCCGAAATTTTCCGGCTGGCCCGAAAAGGAGGATGGTATCCATGAAAAACAATGAGCATGAGGGCTTTTGGGTGGCGCTGCCGGACACGGCGGATCAGCAAAACGCCTCGGGTGCGGTGCAGCAGGCCCGGGCAGCTTCGCGCCTGCCCAGCGGCGCAGCGCTGACCGAGCCGGGGTTCCCGGGCGATCCGCCGCAGCCCGGCTATACGCTGCCGCCCAGCCCGCTGATGGTGCATTCCCCCACAGACCCTGAGGGCAGCTGGACAGGTGTGCCGCAGAACGAAAACGAAGTGCCTGTGCAGGATGCCGACGATCTGTGAGCACACAGAAAACGATAGGTTTTGCGCGATAACAGAATAAAAAATGCCCCGGCGCTGAAAAGAGAGCGCCGGGGCGAATTTTTGTGACAGGCGAAAAATCAACGAGTCTTCTTCTGGGACTCTTTGATCTTCTGCTTCAGCTTGCCGCTGGCCTTAAAACCGGGAGTTTCGCTGACTGCGAGCAGCTGAACATCCTTGGTTTTGGGGTTCACGAAGTGCTTTTCACGGCGCTTACGCATTTCAAAACGGCCAAAGCCGGAAATGGTAACCTCTTCGCCGCGAGCCAGTCGATGAACGATCTCATCCAGCATGCAGTCTACGATCGCGCGAACCTGCTCCTGGGTATAATCGCTCTTGGCGGACACAACAGTGATAAGCTCAGATTTCGTCATAAATACCACTCTCCTTATTTTTTATAATATTGTGCTTTCTTCGAAAGTTCCTCACCGTTAACCCTTAGCGTGGTTTTTCTCCATAAAACCATAGCTAAATTATATCGAATAAGTGGGAGCTTTGTCAACAAAAAAATTCATAAGTTGTTGTATTTTCAAAGATTTTGCCCAAAAACTGAAAAATGCAGAAATTCTCGGGGGAAATCGGCTTTTGTTTTGGTTTTCTACGGCGCACAAACGCGATTGAATTCATGCACAAAATAGATGAAAGATCACATCATTGAATGCAGCTGCAGAGAAAAATAAACTATAGAAAATACAAAAATATATAGTTTTTTGTAAAACAAAGTACGGAATGCGGAAAAACGATGAAAAAAGGACAACACTAACACAAAAAGATGAAAGAAATGCGATTTAAAGGAAAAATCAGAAAGGCTACATGAAGATTTTGCGCAGAAATACAGCGATTTAATCTTCGGGGTTTTCCTCAATGGGGGCCGTGGCGCCGCCGTGAGCCTCCATATAAGCCTCAAAGCTGGCAAACTTTTGCACAGGGGGCTTGCGGCTGATCAGCAAAAGGCCGGGGTCCTCGCTGGTTTGGGCAGCTGCGCGGCGCGTGTGCTGCGCAGCTGCCTTAGGCGGCTGTGCCTTTTCACGGCGGGGCTGTTTTTCTGCGCGCACTTCCTCGGCGCGGGGGGCGGGCTGCGCAGGCTTGCGGGCCGCAGCCTGGCGCGGCTGCTGGGGCTTTTTGGCCTCAGGCTTTTCGCGGCGCTGCTCGGGCTGCGGGTGTTTTTTCTCTTCGGGTTTGGCAGCGGCCTGTGCGGCGGGGGCAGCAGCTTCGCTGCGGTCCATGGCACGGCGGCGGCGACGGCGGCGCTTGGCGCTGGCCGAAAGATGTCGGCCTTCGTCCGACTGCTGGCGATCAGGGGTCTGCATAGGTTCCTCACTTTCCAATTCAGGCGCGGGGGCTGCCTTGGCAGCGCTGCGGGCTTTGGCTGCGCCCTTGCGTGCGGGCTGCTGCACGGCCTGCGGCTGCGCAGGCGGCATACCCTCCCACGGGTGGCCGGTCACGACCGGGATCTTTTTGCGGTTGAGTTTTTCAATGCCTGCCAGATATTCACGCTCCTCGGTGGAGCAGAAGCTTATGGCCACACCATCGGCACCGGCACGGGCTGTGCGGCCGATGCGATGCACATAGGTTTCGGGCACTTCGGGCAGGTCGTAGTTGAATACATGCGAAAGCTCGCTGATATCAATGCCGCGCGCGGCAATATCCGTGGCCACCAGCACACGGGTTTTACCGGCCTTAAAGCCCTCCAGCGCATTTACGCGCGCGGTTTGGCTTTTGTTGCCGTGAATGGCCGCCGCTGTGATGCCAGCCTTGTTGAGCAAGCGGGCAATGCGGTCTGCCCCGTGTTTGGTGCGGCTGAAAACCAGCGCATTGACAATGCTTTTATCCTGTAAAAGATAAGCCAAAAGCTCGATCTTCTGTTTTTTTTCTACAAAATATAATTTTTGATCGATGCGGTCCACCGTGCTGGAAACCGGGTCTACTTTTACCACGGCAGGGTCATGCAGCAGGCTGTCGGCCAGCTCTTCGATCTCTTTGGGCATGGTGGCGCTGAATAGCAGGGTCTGGCGGCGGCGCGGCAGCTTGGCGATCACTTTTTTTACATCGTGTACAAAGCCCATGTCAAGCATACGGTCGGCTTCGTCCAGCACAAAGATCTCAATGCCGGAAAGATCAATCAGGCGTTGGCCGATCAGGTCGTTCAGGCGGCCCGGACAGGCAATGAGAATATCCACGCCGCGGCGCAGTGCCTCCACCTGAGGCTGCTGGCCTACACCGCCGAAAATCACGGTGTGGCGCAGCTTTAAATGCTTGCCGTAGGCAGAAAAGCTATCGCCGATCTGCAGGGCAAGCTCACGCGTGGGGGTAAGGATCAAAGCGCGAATACAGGGGCGCTGGGGTGTTTGCGCAGAAAGATTCTGCAAAATGGGCAGCGCAAAGGCGGCAGTTTTGCCGGTGCCTGTCTGCGCACAGCCCAAAAGGTCGCGCCCGGCCAGTACGGGGGGAATAGCCCCGGCCTGAATGGGGCTGGGGCTGGTGTAACCGGCCTCGGCCACGGCTTTCAAAATGGCGGGCTGCAGGGGAAGGTCTTGAAATGTCATGAAGTATCCTTATTGTTGATTATATACAGATTTTACAGATTGTAATTGCATGGGCGCGCAAGCGGCGCTCACAGGCAGGTGGAAAGGCTTTCGGCGTGGCGCGCAAAATCAGGGTCGATGTCGCGGCATTCCATATAATAGCGCTTTTCCTGGGCATGGCCCATGCTAAAGGTTTTGCGGGGCAGCACACCGCCCAGCACAACGCCCTTAAACAGATCGCTCTTGGCAAAATCGGGCATCAGCAGGCCCACGCCGCCCTTGCGGGCCAGAGTGCGCACCGTGTCGGCACCGTGGATATAGTCCACGGCGGCACCGGGATGGCTGGCCAGAAAATGCCCCACAAATGCCTCGGCAGTGCCAACGGCCAAGGGTTCGGCGGGGCTGGCAAAGCCCAGCGTTTGCTCGGCACCGGTTTCGTCCACCAGCGTAATGGTTTGCTGGGCGGCAGCGTGCTGCAGGCCAAGGCCGTTTTCACGGCTCCATGCGGTGAGCGCTTCCAGCACTTCGCGGCCGGTGGTGCCGGTGAACAGGCGGTGAATGGGCTCCATCTGAATGGCAGGCGAGTGTACATTGCACAGCTCTACCAAACACAGCCGGGCGGGGTGATCACGGCGCTCCTCCTCGGTAAGGTGGGTCTTGATCTCGTCCCAATGGGCTTTGGCGGTGGCCAAGCTGTGGTTGCCGTCGCCCACAGCCATCATCAGCGGGGGCTGCCCGGCTGCGGCGGGATAGCGGGCATCAAACACCTCGCGGCTGGCCAGGCGCTCCAGCGCGGCCATAACACGCTGCTGCACGGCCTCGTCGGTGATGCGCCAGCCGCAAAGATGGCCGCCCTGCAGCATCAGATCAAAGTCATAGGCAAGGGCATCATCGCTGCAGGCATCCGCCAAGGGCTCAATCACGGTTTTTTCGGGATCGTCCAGCAGCATCATCACATGGGGCAATTCCAGCACGGCGCCGCGGCGCACGGCCAAACGGGGCGGAATGCGCTCCACCACCGTGTTTTCGCTGGGGCGGATCAGCGGCTTTGCGCCTTTTTCGTAGCTGTAGTCCTCCAAGTCCACACAGCCCACAAGGCCCTGACGCACGCTGCCGTCCATCTGGGTGCGTTCGATATACATAAAGCCGTGCATTTTGCGGCGCAGGATCTCGATGCGATACACCTTCATGTGCTCGTGGATCGATTCAATGCGCTCTTGCAGGCGCTGGGGGGAGTCGCTGTTCAGATAAACCTCGGGCAAAATCAGGCGCAGGGTGCTGGGCTGCCCGGCAGCACAGGCCCATGCCTTTTGCCAGTATTCCGGCTCGCTGGTAAACTGATCGCAGGCCACACAGGCCCACTGCGAAGGATCGTACTGCACCGAAGGCAGCAGAATGTCGGCGGGCACAAATGTTTTTTCCATAAAATGGTTCCCCCTTTACTGGAATACAGCACTGTCGGCGGTTTTTACGGTAACGCTTTCGGTTTTGGCGCTCTTGGCAGCGGCCTTGGCTGCGGTGAGCAGCTCTTTCTGATTTTCGGGCACCTCGGCGGGCATGGCGATCATCAGGCGCTGCACGCCCAGATCGGCATAGGTGCCACCCAGTGCGGCAACAGGGTCAGCCGAGGCCACGGTGGCCAGCGGATACTGCACCCACAGGGTGCCGCCGTCGGCAGAAAGGGTGTCGTTCCAGGATTTTAACAGCTCGGCCAAATGGCTGGCAGTGGCAGTGCCGCCGCCTGCATAGCCGCAGCTGGAGGTGGCATAGCTGGGATACTGTACGCCGGAAAGCAGAATGGTGTTAAAGCCCATGGCCTTTACCTCCGAGATCACCCCTGCCACATAGTTGACAGCGGCTTCGCTCCACGGGTCCAGCCAGGGCTTGCCGCCGGCTTCCTGCTCGGCATCCAGCCAGAAATACTCGGTGTTTTGATAGCGAATGCCCATATCCCGGTTGGTATAAGGGGCAATGGGGTCCTGAAACGCACAAAGAGAAGCCACGGGTTCCAGCCCGGCTTCCCGCAGGGCGGCAGCAGCGGCGGCAGCATCAATGGTGGTGGCGGCCACGCTCTTGGAGGCATCGGGCAGGGTGCTGGGGTAATAGAGATAGCCGGTGCTGTCCTTGAGAGGGATCACCACATAGTGAACGCCCTTTTCCTGATACTGGCGGGCGGTTTCGGCCATTTTTTCAGGGCTGCTGAAGCCGGAAAGGCTGGCAAAGGCCCAGCTGCCCTGATCCACCTGGGGCACCGGCGTGGGGGCGGGGGCGGCCTCGGGCTGAGACTCGGCCGCGGCGGACTCGGCCGGTGCCGGTTCAGATGCAGCCGAGGAGGAAGGAGAATCCAGATCGCGCCCCTTCACCACGGTGTACCAGGTGTGCGTGCCGAAATCCAGCACGGCAGGGGCGGCAAGATAGCCCACCACAAACACCGCAATAATGCCTGCGGCCCAAGCCAGCGCGGTGTGTACGATCTGATCGCGGGTGTGGAAAATGCGTTTATAATGTTTAAGCTTGCCCAGATTTTTTTTTGGTTTTGACATAATGATTGCCCTCCGGCAAAAAATCAGACATTCAGCATATGGCCGGTCACACTGTAAATGGCCAGGGCCAGAATACCGGTATAGATCAGGGTAATGGGCAGCCCCCGGAACATGGGGGGGATCGCATCGGTGCGCAGGCGGCGCTGTGCTTCGGTGACCAGCAGCACCGCAAACAGATAACCCACGGCGCTGCCAAGGCCAAAGCCGAGGCTTTGGGCCAGGGTGTAGTGCTGGCTGCCGCTGATCAGCAAGGTGCCCAGCACGCAGCAGTTCAGCGTGGCCAGGGGCAAAAGCATTTTCAGCTCAGAGCAGCGGGGCGAACGAATGCCATGCTCCAGCACCAGCCACACAATGCCCATGGCCAGAAAACTGCACAGAATATAGGCCAGCGGGCGCACGGCGGCCCGAATGAGCGTCGAAGCCGGGATCAGGGGGGCAAGATAGGTGGCATAGGCCCAGCCAAAGGGCGCGGCCAGCAGCTGCACAGCCACCAGAAGCCCGCCGAACAGCACAGAGTTCAGGCTGGGCTCTTCCACCAGCGCGATCATGCGCGAAACGCCAAGGCTGCGGGTGAAAATGGCGTTCTGGGCAAAAACCGCCAGAACGGCATACAGCAAAAAGAGGCTCACATCATGAAAAACGGTGCTCATACAGTGCGCTTCGCCTCCATATTCACATATTTTTTATAGCGGATCAGGCCATATTGCCATACGGCGGCCAAAAGCCCCAGCAATATGAATCCGCCCATAGGCGTGGAAGCCAGCGGGAAAAACAGCAGCTTGGTAACCTGCACGCCAAACAGCTGGCCCAGTGCCAAAAATTCGCGCACCAGGCCCAGCACAAACAAAACTAAGCCGTAGCCCAGCGTAAAGCCGATGCTTTTTCTTACGGTTTGGGAAATGCCGGCATCCAGCGTGTGCTCAAAGCGCTGGATCACCAGTGGCTCACACACCAGCATGGGCAAATAGATGCCCAGCGACAAAAGATTTTTCTGAAAAATAAAATACAGGATAAAATAAACCGGAATGTAGGCCAGCGCCGCCACGCCGCACACCAGCATGGGGCGGGCTTTTTCGCCAAAATGCTCCATCAGCAGCATGGGCACCACGCGCACGATGGGCAGCAAAAGCAGCACAGCCGCAAACAGCATCAGGGCGTTGCGGCCGCTGGTATCCATAACCACCAGAGGGGCAATGCCCAGGGAGTGAAAGATCACGGGGTTATTTAAAAACACACGGTCTTTTGCACAAACATCGTCAAAATTTTCCGCAATATAGCGGGCCTTATCGATTTTCAAGCCGGCGGGCCTCCTTTCGTGCAGTCAGCAGCATCACGGCGCGGTCCAGCCAGGAAGAAAGTGCATTCATAATGATCAGTGCAAAGGCCACGCCGGTTTCACGGCTTCCATGGTATTTGAGAAGCATGGTCAGCACACCAAGGCACACACCGTAAATGATGCGGCTTTGGCGGGTTTTGGGGCGGGTGACGGGCTCACTCAGCAAAAATACAGCGCTGAATATTACCGAGTTGGCCACCAACTCATAGCGCAGCATGGTGAGGCGCACACCCAGATTTTGCCAGGGCAGGCCAAAGCTCACGCCGCCAAGGCGCGGGAACAGCCACACAAACACGGCGCAGGCGGCCAAAAAGCTGCACGAGCTTACAAGGTCCAGATCTTTGCGCAGGGCCAGCAGCAGCCCGCAGGCCAAAATCACCAGCACGCAGGTGGAGCCCATGGGGCCCGTAAAGTTGCCAAGCAGCAGATCCAGACTGCTTACCGAGGGCAAACCGCCGTTGCGCAGGGCCATGTCGGCGCCGTCGATGAGCGGCACCTGACTCAGATCATACAGGGGCAGGCGCGTCATGGGCTGGGGGAAGCGGAACATCAGGTCAGGCCAGTTGGCGCAGGCAATGGCATAGCCCACAGCCACCGGGTGAAAGGGATAGCACCCCACGCCGCCGAACACTTCCTTGCCCAGCAGGTCACAGGCCAGCACGGCCACCACCACTGCATAATAGGGCACCGAGGCCGGCATCATCAGCGCCAGCACCAGGGCAAAGCATTCGCTGGAATGCTCGTGCGGGTCATACCGGCGGTCACGCAGAAAGGCCATCAGGCGGTCGATCAGATTGCCGGTGACCACGGCAGCGAAACTCAAAAACAGCGGGCGAAGCCCGTAAAAGAACACACTCATGATCAGCACGGGTATGCAGCACAGGATCACATCGCTGTAATAGCGGGCACCTGCATCCGGTGCAGGTACCCTGTTCTTTTTATTCATAGGCAGAAAAACCTCCCGGAAAAAGGGCAAAAGGGTTTACAAAAACATAGCGCCGGGCGGTGCTTACAGGGCACGGAACGCCTGCACGGCCTCGGCAGGGTTCGGGGCGGCAAACACAGCGCTGCCTGCCACCAGCAGGTTGGCACCGGCCTCTACACAGGCCTTGCCGCTGCCCTTTAAGTCTACGCCGCCGTCCACTTCCAGATAGGGCGCAAGGCCGCGCTGGGCGCAGGCATCCTGCAGAAAACGCAGCTTGTCCAGCGCAGCGGGCATAAACTTCTGGCCGCCGAAGCCGGGCTCGACGCTCATCACAAGAATCAGATCCAGATCCTTCAAATAGGGCAGCAGGGCCTCGGCCGGGGTGGCGGGCTTAATGGAAAGGCCCACCTTGCAGCCGGTGGCCTTAATGGCGGCAATGGTTTCGGCCACCTGGCCGCACTCGTAGTGGAATGTGATGATGCCGGCACCGGCCTTGGCAAATTCCTCGGCATAGCGCATGGGCTCGCTGATCATCAAATGCACATCCAAAAGTGCTTCGGGCAGGGCCTTGTGCAGGCTGCGCAAAACCGGCAAACCAAAACTGATGTTGGGCACAAAGTGGCCGTCCATCACATCAAAATGCAGCATATCCGCACCGGCGTTCATCACGGTGGCGCAGTCATTTGCCAAATGGGCAAAATCGGCAGATAAAATCGAAGGGCTGAGCTGAGTCACGGGAAAGATCCTCCTTTTTTTATGGCAATGCCGCAGCCTCCGGAGCGGTGCTTAAGCCGTCAGGCGGGAATTGTGCGGTGCTGCCTTATACAAAACAAACCCGGAAACCCGGAAATTACACCTGTTCACTATTGTACACGAAATACAGGAAGAATGTCAAACCCATAAGGCGGCCCGAATGTGAGAAAGCTGTGATAGTTTTCGGGGGCGGCCTCAGCCTTCTTTTTTGCCGCCGCGGCGCTGGCGGGGCTGCGCGGGGGGCTCGGGCAGGGTGAAGGTGAACCGGCACCACTCGCCCTGCTTGCTGTCCACCCGGATGGTGCCGCCCGAAAGGGTGATCAGCACCTTGCAGATGTGCAGCCCCAGCCCGCTGCCCTTGGCGTTGAGCCCGCGGGAGGCATCTTCTTTATAAAAGCGCTGGAACACAAAGGGCAGCGCCTCGGGGCTGATGCCCTCGCCGGTGTTGGTGATGCTCACCTCCACAATGCCGGGCTGCAGGCGCTTGACGTCAAACCGGATGTTGCCGCCCGGCGGGGTGAATTTGAGGGCGTTGTCCATCAGATTCTGCACCACCTGATGCACAAGGTCCGGGTCAGCATACACCATGGTGGGCACGGGCGCAAGATCGTTGATCACGATCTTTCCGGCCAGAACGCGCTGCTCGTTGGCCAGCAGCACGCCGGTAAGGGTTTCCCACACATCGTAAGAGCGGGCGTGTACCTTATATTCACCGGCTTCCAGCTTGGTAATGTCCAGCATATTCTGCACAAGGCGCGCTAGACGGCCGGTTTCCTGGCTTACGATCTCAAGATAGTGGTGCTGCATCTCGGGCGGAATGGTGCCGTCCAGCATGCCGTCCACAAAGCCCTTCACGCTGGTCATGGGGGTGCGCAGCTCGTGGGCAAGGTTGCCCATAAACTGGCTGCGCGATTTATCAATGCTTTCCAGATTCACCGCCATGCTGTTGAAGGTTTGCGCCAGACTGGTGATCTCATCGTCGCCGCTGGGGGCAACACGCGCCGAAAAATCGCCGCCGCCAAACCGGCGCGCAGCCTCGCCAATGTCATGCAGCGGCTGGGTGATGCGGGTGGTCAGCACAATGGAGAGCACGCTGGAAAGCAGCAGCGTAAGCCCTGCCGAAAGAATAAAGGAGGAAAACATATCCCCCACATATTCGTTGATGGTAGAGCTGCGCATACAGGCCAGCAGATAAAAATGCGAATCGCCCACATTCATGCGGCGGGCCAGAATGTAATATTTCTGGTCCAGCAGGCCGCCCAGATCGTCGCGGCCATACACATCCTCGCCGCCGTCCAGCCGCTGCATCACGGCCTCGGTAAGATGGGCATCGTTCATGTGCTCATCATAGCCTGCGCTGCGCACGATCAAACCGTCGCTGTTGGCGATCATCAGCATGTTCTGGGTGGTGCTGTTGATCAGCTCCAGCTGCTGCCCCAGCGCATCGCTCTGCACGGCCGCCTGATGGTCAGGGCCGGAATCGGCAAAATACTGGGCCTGCACCTCCATAATATCCAGCGCGGTGCTCAAGGCCTGCCGCCGCTCGTTGGTGAAATAGTGAATCGACATTCCGATCTGCAGGATGCCCATGGAAAACAGGCCGAACAAAATCACGGTGGCAATGGTCAAAAAATAGGTCTGGCTTACACTTTTGCGCATAAGATCACTCTTTTACTTCAAATTTATAGCCTACGCCCCACACGGTTTTCAGCTGCCACTGCTCGCTGGCACCCTCCAGCTTTTCGCGCAGGCGCTTTACATGCACATCAATGGTGCGGCTGTCGCCGTAATATTCAAAGCCCCACACCTCGTCCAGCAGCTGGTCGCGCGTGTACACGCGGTTGGGGTGGCTGCACAGGCAGGCCAGCAGCTCCAGCTCTTTGGGGGGCGCATCCACGATCTTGCCCTTTACGCGCAGCTCATAGCTGCCCATATCCAGGCGCAGATTGTCAAATTCATACACGCCCTCTTTCTTTTCCTCGGCGGGGGCGCTGCGGCGCAAAACCGCCTTGATGCGGGCAATCACCTCTTTGGCGTCAAAGGGCTTTACCACATAGTCGTCGGCCCCCAGCTCAAGGCCCAGCACACGGTCATACACTTCGCCCTTGGCGGTGAGCATGATAATGGGCACCTGACTGGTTTTGCGGATCTTTTCGCACACGGTGCGGCCATCCATTTTGGGCATCATCAGGTCCAGCAAAATCAGGTCGGGATGCTCGGTTTCAAAGGCGTGGAAGGCTTCCTCGCCGTCAGCGGCCAAAATGGGGGTAAAGCCCTCTTTTACCAGATACAGGCGCAGAAGCTCGGCAATGTTGCGGTCATCATCCGCAACAAGGATCTTTTCGTTCATCAGAAAAACTCCTTTCGGGAAAATACAAACAAAATATACGAATTGTAAAATATCAAACGGAAACCATTTTCTGCCGCCAGCCGCCCCAAAAAGCATTTGCTGCGGCTGTTTGATTCTTTTGGCAGCACCGCAGGGGCTTTGCCCGGCAGCGTGTACGCCGCTGCGGCATAAAATGAACAACAAAATACAATTTTATTATATCGGCTATTTGTGTCAAAATAAAGAACAAGCCCAAACTTTTTTTGCCCTGCAAAGAAAATTCGGGCAGAAAACCGCGCTCCCAGAAATCGAAAGAAACACGGGCCGCCGCACAGCACACGCCGGTGCCTTTTGCTACCCGAAGAAGAACAAATGCTTTTGCAGAAGATCGGCCGCGATGCCTCAGAGGCCTTTTTGCTGATGCGCCGCTATGATTCCATGGTGCTGGAGGGCAGTGGGGGCTGGGCACGGTGCTGGCACTGGCTGTGCTGCTGGAGCTGTTTGTGTATGCTTTTATAGATGCACCTGTTCCAGAATCATGCGCTCCAGCGCCCGGGCGGCCACACTCAGCGGGCGGCCCCGGCGCTTGATCAGCACAATGCTTCGCTCGGGGATCTCCTCGGCAAGATCCACGATATGCACATTGTTGCCGGGCTGAAGGAACTGCTCGGGCACAAAGCCCACGCCCAGATTGGCCTCCACCATGGGCAGAATCTCGTCGGCGGTAAAGGGCTCGATCACCGGCTGAAACGGCAGATGATACCGGCTGAAAAAGTCGGAGTAAAACTCATAAGACTTTGTATCGGGCCCCAGCGCGATCAGCGGATGGCGCACCAACTCGGCCAGTGTGACCCGGTGCCCCACAAGGTCGGTGAATTCGGGCGGGCACACCGCCACACTGCGATAGGTGCGCAGCGGCGTTTCGATCAGCTGGGGCGAGTGGGGCGTGGGCGTGGTGGCCACGGCTAAATCCGCCGAGCCGGATTGCAGCCCGGCCACAGCCTGCAGGGTGGAATGGCTGCTGATGTGAATGTGTACCCCCGGATAGCGCAGGCGAAACTGCTTTAATATAGGTAAAAGCAGGCAGCGCAGTGCGGTTTCGTTGGTGGCAAGATACACGGTGCCGCCCTGCAGGCTGGTGCTTTCGGTCAGCTCGGCCTGTGCGGCCTCGATATGCTCCACCGCAATGCGCACATGGCGAAACAGGCGCTCGCCCTCGGGCGTTAAGTGCATACCGCGGCTGGAGCGGGAAAACAAAACGCACCCAAGCTCGCCCTCCAGATTGCGTATGGCGCGCGTAAGGTTTGGCTGGCTGTTCAGCAGCAGGCGAGAAGCCTGCGAAACACTGCCGTATTTGGCCACATAATAAAAAATGCGGTAATAATCATAGCTTATGTTCATTTTGTATCCTGCTTTCCATCTCAAAATGATATAGCATATATATTTTTTATAGATTATCCATATAGGCTTAACAGCATTATAATAAACAAGTGCTCAAAAGTCGAGAAAAAATTTTGTGCACAAAGCATGATTAGAAAGGAAAATCAAACATGAGCAAAAGAAAACGCACGGTGTTTATAACCGTTTGGGTGCTGGCGCTCATTGCGGTGCTGGCGGCGGCGCTGGCGATCGGACCAACGCCGAAAAGCGAAAGCGTGCAGGGTGCCATGCGGGATGCCGTGCTGCATGGCGACAACCAGATCAGCCTGTTTGGGCTGAAAGCAGTGAACCCAGCGCTGATCTCGGGCTTTATGGTAACGGCGCTGCTGCTGATCTTTGCGGCGCTGGTGCGGGTGCTGGTGATCCCGCGGTTTACGCTGGTGCCCGGAAAATTTCAGCTGGTGCTGGAGGAGCTGGTACACTTTTTTGATCAGCTGGCTTCCACCAACAGCCCCCACCGGCACAAATTTTTGGGGGCCTACATCTTTGGTGCGGGCGTGTATATCTTTGCAGGCACCATGTTTGAGCTGATCGGCCTGCAGGGCATCACCACCCACGGCACGCCCATCACGCTGCCCGCACCCTTGGCCGATATCAATGCGGCCATTGCGCTGGGATGCTTTTCGTATCTGGTGATCCTGTCGGGCGGCATTGCGGGCAACGGCCTGAAGGGCATTGGCCTTACGCTCAAGGAATTTTCGCTGCCCATTTCCATGAGTTTCCGTTTGTTCGGCGCACTGCTCAGCGGCATGCTGGTGACCGAGCTTGTGTATTACTACACCTGCCTCAGCTTTGTGCTGCCGGTGGTGGTGGGCATTTTGTTCACCCTGATGCACGCACTCATTCAAACCTATGTGCTGACCATGCTCACCTCGGTGTTCTACGGCGAAGTGAGCGAGCCTGCCCATAAAACCAAGGCAAAAAACAACTGATTTAAAAGAGGGAGATTGCTATGAAAACCATTCAAAAAAAGCTGGCCGCTATGGGCCTTTTGGCACTGATGATCTTTACCTTCTGCAGCGTAACGGCATTTGCCGCTTCTAACGATGAGCCCGCGGCCCCCACAGCGGCAGTTGCCGCACAGGCCGAAACCGAAACCGCCCCCGAAAGCGCCACCGGAAGCAAGGCTGTGGCCGCAGGCATCTGCGTGGGCCTTGCCGCTGCCGCCGGTGCTGTGGGCATGGGCATTGCCATTGGCAAATCCTGCGAGGGCATTTCCCGCCAGCCCGAAGCCACAGGCCAGATCCGTACCAGCCTGATGCTGGGCCTTGTGTTTATCGAAACGGCCATCATTTATTCTTTGATCATTGCCATTTTGATCATCTTTGTATTGTAAAGGAGGCGAAGCAGCATGGGACTGCCATTGAATATCGACTGGCAGCAGATCCTTTTGCATCTGTTCAATTTCCTGATCCTGGCAGGAGGGCTGTACCTTTTGCTGTATAAGCCTGTAAAGCAGTTTATGGACAAACGCGAGCAAACCTATCAGGCCATGAACGATGCTGCCGACCAAAAGGCCCGGCAGGCCCAGCAGGCACAGCAGCAGGCTGCCCAGCGCCTGGAACAGCTGAATACGGAAATTGCCAGGAAAAACAGCGAGGCCGCCCAGCAGGCAAGCCTTGCCGCACAAAAAATTCTGGACGAAGCCGAAGCCGAAAAGGCCCATATTATTGCAGCGGCCCAACAGGCTGCCCAGCAGGAAAAGGCGCGCATTGTAAGCCAGGCCAGCCGCGAGATCGAGCAGCTGGCCATGCAGGCCATCGACAAGGCCGCCCGGCAGGCAGGCAAAAAGGATGCGCTGGATGCCTTTTTGGACAGCGCACAGCAAACTCCAAAGGAGGACTGACCCTGTATGGATCATGAGATCAAGCAAGTAGAGGTGGAAGCCTACCTTTACAGCAAGCAGGAGCCCACCCCCCAGCAGCAGGAGAGATTAAAGCAGTTTCTGGCGGATAAATACCAGAAAGAAGTGGGCATAACCTGGAAAAAAGACGATACGGTGGCCGACGGCTTTCGCATGGAAGTGGGCACCAGCGTATATAAGTGGGATTTAGCCGAAATTTTTGACTGGACCCCGGAGGGCCGCAGCCGCCAGCTCAAGCAGGCCATTCGCGCTGCGATCAGCAAAAATGCCAATGTGATGCCGATGATCCGCGAGGCGGTGCAGAACTTTACCCCCAGCCCCGAGGGCGAGCAGGTGGGCACCGTGCTTACGGTGGGCGATGGCATTGCCACCGTGAGCGGCCTGCCCAATGCCGAATACGGCGAAATTCTGGTGTTTGAAAACGGCTTAAAGGGCATGATCCTCGATTTGAAAGAGGAGGAGATCGGCTGTGTGATCTTCGGCGATGATGCCGACATCATGCAGGGCAGCACCGTGCGCCGCACCGGCAAGGTGGCGGGTATGCCGGTGGGCCGGGCCTTTTTGGGGCGTGTGGTCAACGCTCTGGGCGAAGCTGTGGACGGCGGCGCCCCCATTGAGGGCGAGGACTATTATCCCATTGAAACACCGGCCCCCGGCATTATTGACCGCCAGCCCGTGAACAAGCCCATGGAAACCGGCCTTCTCACCATCGACTCAATGTTTCCCATCGGCCGCGGCCAGCGTGAGCTGATCATTGGCGACCGCCAAACCGGCAAAACCGCCATTGCGCTGGATACCATTCTGAACCAGAAGGGCAAGGGCGTGGTGTGCATTTATGTGGCCATTGGCCAAAAGGCTTCCAGCGTGGCGCAGCTGGTGGAAGTGCTGCGCCGCAACGATGCGCTGGATTACTGCATTGTGGTGAATGCCTCGGCCAGCGATTCGGCCACGCTGCAATATATTGCCCCCTACGCAGGCTGCGCCATGGGCGAATATTTTATGCGCGGCGGCAAGGATGTGCTGATCGTGTACGACGATCTTTCCAAGCACGCCATTGCCTACCGAACCCTCAGCCTGCTGCTGGAGCGCAGCCCCGGCCGTGAGGCCTATCCCGGCGATGTGTTTTATCTGCATTCCCGCCTGCTGGAGCGCTCGGCACACTTGAGCGATGCACTGGGCGGCGGCAGCATGACGGCCCTGCCCATTGTGGAAACACAGGCGGGGGATGTGTCGGCCTATATTCCCACCAACATTATTTCCATTACCGATGGCCAGATCTTTTTGGAAAGCGATCTGTTCCATGCGGGCCAGCGCCCGGCTGTGAATGTGGGCCTTTCGGTTTCGCGTGTGGGCGGCGCAGCCCAGACCGAAGCCATGAAAAAGGCCACCGGTGCCATTCGTCTGGATCTGGCACAGTACCGCGAAATGGAAGTGTTCATGCAGTTCTCCAGCGATCTGGACGAAGCCACCAAGCGCCAGCTGCGCTATGGCGCAGCCCTGATGGCCCTGCTGCGGCAGGAGCAATATCACCCCTATGCCCAGCACGAGCAGGTGATCCTGCTGGTGGCGGCGCTGGGCCATGTGTTTACGGATGTGCCCACGGCGCAGGTGCCCGATTTCAGCCGCAAGCTTTTGCAGGCTGCCCAGGTGAGCCTGGGCGATGTGTGCAGCCGGATGGATAAAACCGGTAAAATGACCCCCGACGACCGTGCGGTGATCCTGAATTTTGCCAAGCAGTTCGCCGCCGACAATGCCCCTGCGGAGTAAAGGCGGTGCGCTATGGCGAATACAAAAGAGATCAAAAGCCGCATGAAAAGCGTGCAGGATACCCAAAAGATCACCAGCGCCATGTATCTGATCGCCAGCACGAAAATGCGCCGCGCCAAAGCCGAGCTGGACGACACCCGCCCCTATTTTGACGCGCTGAAGGGCGAGATCAAGCGAGTGTTCCGCTCGGTACACAATGTGCAGAGCCGCTATTTTTATCCCGGCGAGGGCGAGGTGCAGCTGCACGGCCCCACGGCCTGTCTGGTGATCACGGCGGATAAGGGCCTTGCGGGTATGTACAACCAGAATGTGATCAAAAAAGCCGAGCAGCAGCTGGCGGATAACCCCGACACCCAGCTGTTTGTGGTGGGCGAATACGGCCGCCAGTATTTTGCGCGGCATCACATTCCCATTGCCAAAAGCTTTTTGTACACCGCGCAAAACCCCACCATGCAGCGCGCCCGTGAGATCAGCGAGGTGCTGCTGGATCTTTTTGATACCGGCAAGATCGTGAAGATCTATGTGATCTACACCGACATGAAAAACGGCCTGTGCGAGGAAGCCCACGAGGAACGTCTGCTGCCGTTTCGCCGGCAAAACTTTGCCAGCCACCCGCATGAGGCAGCGGTGAATAAGCCCTTTAAATTTGAGCCCTCGGTGGAGCAGGTGCTGGATAATCTGATCCCCAGCTATGTTTCGGGCTATATTTACAGCGCGCTGGTGGATAGCTTCTGCAGCGAGCAAAACGCCCGTATGACAGCCATGAACTCGGCCAACCAGAATGCCGAAAAAATTCTGGCCGAGCTGAATGTGGAATATAACCGCATTCGTCAGGCAGCCATCACGCAGGAGATCACCGAGGTGTCGGCGGGTGCGCTGGCACAAAAACGAAACAGACAGAAAAAACAAAAGGAGGTGTGCGGGCTATGAATACCGGCAAGATCACGGCCATTTCCGGCCCTGTCATCGACTGTGAATTTTCAGCGGGCGCACTGCCCAAAATCAAAGAAGCCCTTACCGTGCAGGTGAAGGGAGAGACCCGTGTGATGGAGGTTGCCCAGCATATCGGGCAGCAGAAGGTGCGCTGCATTCTGCTGGGGGCCAGCGAAAATATGGCCCGCGGCATGCAGGTGCAGGCCACCGGCCACGGCATCGAGGTGCCTGTGGGCGATGCCACCCTGGGGCGTATGTTCAATGTGCTGGGGCAGCCCATCGACGGCGAGCAGCCCCTGCCCCCTGACACCACGCAGTGGGAGATCCACCGCAAGGCCCCCGGCTTTGCCGAGCAGCAGCCCGTGGCCGAGGTGCTGGAAACCGGCATCAAGGTGATCGATCTGCTGGAGCCCTATCCGAAGGGCGGCAAGATCGGCCTGTTCGGCGGTGCTGGCGTGGGCAAAACCGTGCTGATCCAGGAGCTGATCCACAATGTAGCCATGGAGCATGGCGGCTACTCGGTGTTTACCGGCGTGGGCGAGCGCAGCCGTGAGGGCAACGATCTGTGGAATGAAATGCGGGAAAGCGGCGTTTCGGACAAAACGGCGCTGGTGTTCGGCCAGATGAACGAATCGCCCGGCGTGCGTATGCGCGTGGCGCTTTCCGGCCTGACCATGGCCGAGTACTTCCGCGATGTGCAGCATAAAAATGTGCTGCTGTTCATTGATAATATCTTCCGCTTTGTGCAGGCGGGCAGCGAGGTTTCCACCCTGCTGGGCCGTATGCCAAGCGCGGTGGGCTATCAGCCCACACTGGCCGATGAGATGGGCGCTTTGCAGGAGCGAATCACCTCCACCAAGTCCGGCTCGGTCACCTCGGTGCAGGCCGTGTATGTGCCCGCCGATGATCTGACCGACCCTGCCCCCGCCACCACCTTTACGCATCTGGATGCCACCACGGTGCTGAGCCGTAAAATTTCCGAGCAGGGCATTTACCCGGCTGTGGACCCGCTGGCCTCCACCTCGCGTATTCTGGATGCACATATTGTGGGGCAGGAGCACTACGATGTGGCCCGCCGCACACAGGAAATTTTGCAAAAGTACAATGAATTGCAGGATATCATTGCCATTCTGGGCATGGACGAGCTGGGCGAGGAGGACCGCAAGGTGGTAAGCCGCGCGCGCAAGATCCAGCGTTTTCTGGCACAGCCCACCCATGTGGCCGAAAAATTCACGGGCCTGCCCGGCGTGTATGTACCCCTGAAGGAAACCATTCGCGGCTTTAAGGCCATTCTGGATGGCGAAATGGATGAATATCCCGAGGCGGCCTTCTACAATGTGGGCACCATTGACGATGCCCTGCAAAAGGCTGCTGCGATCAAAGAGGGCAAGGTATGAGCAGCTTTAAGGTGCATATTCTGGCGGCGGATGAAAGCTTTTACGAAGGCGAGTGCGAATCGCTGGTGGTGCCAACCTCCAACGGGCAATACGGTATATGGGCCAACCATGCCAACACCATCAGCGCCATTGTGCCCGGTGAAATGCTGTATCGCCTGCCCGGCGGGCAGGAGCAGCGGGCGGCTGTTTCCAGCGGTATGGTGAAAATTGAAAACAACGAGGTGCTGGTGCTGGTGGACAGCGCCGAGCGCCCCGAAGAGATCGATGCCAACCGCGCCAAGCGCGCGGCCGATGCCGCCCGGGAGGCACTGCTGCAAAAGCAGAGCTTTCGGGAATATCACGAAGCACAGGTCACGCTGGCACGCGCCATTGCCCGCCTGCGCGTAAAGGGCGATGCCAACCAGAAGATCCATAACAACAAGGGTTAAGAGTAAAGGCAACACCGCATAATTCTAAGTGCCGATGCAGCGAGCGAGAAGTGCAAGCTGCTAAGCAAAAAGCCCTGTGCCCGCGCGGCACAAGGCGGCTTTATAAGAGAGAGCATAGAGGGATGGAATAAGCGCCCCGTGCGCCGTAGAAAAAACGGCTGCACGGGGCGCTTTTGCGCTTACCAGAAGTGTTTCTTTTTCATAATATAAAGACTGATCAGCACCACCGCCGCGCTGGCGATGATCACGGCCAGATAGCCGTATTGCCAGTGCAGCTCGGGCATATAGGCAAAATTCATGCCGTACCACCCGGCCACCAGCGAAAGCGGCAGAAAAATGGTGGTAACAATGGTCAGGATCTTCATAATGTGGTTTTGCCGCATATCAATTTCGGACTGAAACAATTCGCGCAGCTGCACGGCGTATTCATGCAGGGACTGGGCCTGCGCCAAAAGCCGGTTCACGCGCTTTTCCACCAGATGAAACAGGCGCAGCTCCTCGCTGTCAAAATAGGCGTTTTCGTTTTCCAAGAATTCGCACACCAGCCCGTCCAGCTGGGTGTAGTAGCGGCTCCAGCCGGAAATCTCCTTGCGCAGTGCCGACATACGGGGGCTGAATTCCTCCAGCCGCGCGCCGGAAATTTCGTCCTCCATGGCGTCCAGCTCGTCCTCCAATTCCTGCAGGTGGTGCATATCCTTGGCCAGAAGCAGCTCTAAAAATCCATAGAAAAATCCGCCGATGCCCGGCCCCGCCAGCAGCTTTTCCCGGCACAGGCGCTGCAGCATGGTGTGCGCAGCGCCGGAATCATCGCACAGCACGGCATAATCGGCTGTAAGCAGATAGCCGAATGCAATGGCGGCCTGCCCGCGTGTGCGGCGGGGCGTGGTGATGGTGCCGCAAATGTGGCTGCGGTGACACTCGGCTTTGCACAGCTGCGCGGTTTTGGGCGAGGGCGTGTGGCACAAAAGCGGGATCTGCGCGCCAAGGCGGGCAGAATGCTCCAATTCCTGCGAATTTAGCAATACAACAAACGGAGTGCTAACACTGCTTTCGGCAGAAAGCGGTGTTAAAGCCGTGCCGATCTGATAACGAACCATATTTTTACAGTAACCTCCCAACCGGTCGGAACAGGCGGATATTCCCCTGGGTGCTGCCGTGCCCCGGGCAGGGCATCGCCTGCGGGGCCCGGGGATGAGCGATAAAGAAATATTGCCGGAAACCGCTTTTATTGTAGCACATTCGGCCCTGACTGAAAAGCAAAAGCAAGTATAAAAATAAAAACGAAACAGCGAGAAAATTGAATGGACCGCCCGGAAAAATAAGATAAAATATGAACAAAAAATTATTCTTTTGTGAATTTTAGCACTCTATGCTTGACAGTGCTAAAACACAGGGCTATAATAAAGGCGTTCAAAGGGAAAGGGAATCCGAAAGGGGTTCGCCCAAGACCCTGTGAACCAAATCAAAACTGTTAATAAGTGGGCATTTGAAGCAAGGCGCTGCTGCAAAGGCTGCGGCGGCTGCCCCGAGTCAAATGATCAGATTGATTGGAGGAATGACTTATGATGATGCCCAGTATTTTTAGTGAAAACCTGTTCGATGATTTCTTTGACAATGGTTTTGCCATGCTGCCTGCCATGAACGCAAGCAATGCCCTGTACGGCAAGCACGCCCACAACATTATGAAAACCGATGTGCGCGAAACCGATAACAGCTATGAGCTGGATATCGATCTGCCCGGCTTTAAGAAGGACGAAATCAAGCTGGATCTGAAGGATGGCTATCTGACCATCAGCGCCAGCAAGGGCTTGGATAAGGACGAAAAGGATAAGAAGGGCCGTTATATCCGCCAAGAGCGTTATGCCGGTGCCTGCAGCCGCAGCTTCTATGTGGGCGAGGGCGTAGAGGCCAAGGATTTCGCCGCCAAGTTTGAAGATGGCATTTTGAAGATCAGCATGCCCAAGGCCGCCAAGAAGGCCCTGCCCGAAAACAACACCATCCTGATCGAAGGCTGATCGCATTGCGCGAAAGGGGGCCTGAACCCCATGACTCATTGCATCACCGCTGTATAAACAGCCGTAGCCGCCTGGAACACTCTCCGAAAGGAGAGGGCCCCAAGCGGCTTTTGTATTTTTAACGAAAGGCTTTGCAAAAGGGCGCAGGCGGCCGAGCCAACACGGCAGCTGCGCATACCACCGGCAAAACCGAACTGGCGAACAGTGTCAATCAGCTGCGGCTGGGAACAGAGCATGACTATTATAATTCCGGCGTTTTGCTGATGGATCTGGAGCAAGGGCGAAAGGAAATTTCCCCGGAGCAGATCTTTCGGTATGTGGAGCAGCACAGCAAAGCGCTGATTTTGCCGGAGCAGGATATCCTCAATGCCCTGTACGGAGAAAAAACATTGCCGCTGGAGGATGCAATATGGAACTATGATGCCCGCAATTACAGCAGCTATCTGCTGCGCAGCGGCAGCGTTTATGATATGCAGTGGGTTATGCAGCACACGGCGATATTGCATTTCTGCGGCAGGGAAAAGCCGTGGAAACCCGGGTATATCCACCGCTTTGGGATTTTGTATCAGCACTATATGCAGCTGGCGCGCCGGGGGTGGGAGATCCGCCTGTAATGCGCCGCAGCCAAGCGCCGATGGCAGCCGCCCGGCGGCTGCAAAATATGAAGTTTTGATGCATCTTTTATAGCGCAAGGGAGCAATTTCTTTTTGAAGTTGCTCCCTTGCTTTTTTATGCTGATAAAATCGTAAAAACGAATTATTTTTATTGCTTATCCGGGGTTATAAACCGGGTTTTTGGGGTAAAAACCGGCGGGGGAAAATGTCTTTTGGTTTCCCTTTAGGAAACTGCTTGACAAAAGCATTTTTAGCGGGTATAGTTGCTGTAGCCAATGCGCTAAATTCAACACAAATCAGCAGGGTAGGTTATGTTTTTTTGTGCAAAGTGAAGCGGCGCTTATGAGCGATACGAACGAACGAATACGAAGAAGGAGCAACCAACTATGAAGAAAACAATGCAGCGATCTCTGAGCTGTCTGCTGACGCTCGCAATGGTCTTCTCTATGCTGATGACCAATGCGTTTGCAGCCAACGAGAGCGCAAAGCTGGAATTTGATTATTCCGGCAACTACGACTCTGCCAAGAGCGTCAGCCTCGAAGTCTACAAGGGCTACCCTGCTGACAGCTACGCTGAGCAGGATGAGATCTTTGAGCAGCTCGAAGCACTCACCCCGAAGTCTGACGGCAGCTATGTTGTTACCGAAGCCGGCACTTATGCCTACCATGTGCACGGCACGGGCTACTACAACATTCTCCAGCTCTTCAATGTGACCGAGGCAGATCTTGCCGCCGGCACCAAGAAGATCAGCGTGAACGGCGGCAAGCTTGGCGGCGAGGGCTTTGAGCCCACCATCAAGCCGGAAAAGGCCCCCGACACCTACGAGATGGACCCCCGCGACAACCTGCTGGTGCTGTGGCCCGAGGAAGTCAACGAGCATTTCACCATCGAACCCCAGAACTACACCACCCCCGCCTTTGACGGCAAGCACGCTGCAAACGAATTCACCTCTCAGGATGAGATGATGGAATTCCTGCACAAGATGGATCAGTCCTCCGACATGATGCACCTCTACTCTGCCGGTACGACTCCCAACTACAAGTATGATCTGCCTCTGGCACTCTTCACCACATCCGAGATCCCTGCCGGTGCCACTCTTGAGGAAGCTGCCAAGATCGTGAAGGACAACGGCAAGCTGAATGTCTGGTACCAGGCACAGATCCACCCCAACGAGCCCGCTGCCGGTGAGGGCGCTCTCGTTATGGTGCAGAACTTCGCTTCCGACCCCGACTACCAGAAGCTGCTGGAAAAGGTCAACCTTGTGATCGTCCCCCGCATCAACCCGGATGGCTCTTATCTGTTCAGCCGCGCAACCTACGACGGTTTTGATATGAACCGCGACCATATGTCCCTGAAGGCAGCCGAGCTGGCTCAGCTGCACACCGCATACCGCCTGTTTATGAGCGAAGTGGTTCTCGACACCCACGAGTTCAGCTTCTACGGCGCTTACAATGAGGACTATACCGCCACCAGCGAGTATATGGAAAATGCGGACGACCTGGAAACCACCCCCGCTACCAGCCTGAACAATGACCCTGCCGTGACCAAGATCGGCCTGGATATGGCCAAGAACCTGTTCTCGGAGGCTACGGATGCAGGCCTGCGTGTGAACCACTACGGCACCACCGTCAACAACCCCATCGGCCGCGCCTACTTCGGCCTGTTTGATTCTGTTTCCTTCCTGATCGAGACCCGCGGCATCGGCGCAGGCCGCCAGAACTTTGAGCGCCGCGTATTCTCGCAGGAAACTGCCACCACCTCGTACATCACCTACGCTGCCGAGCACGCCGACGAGATCGCCAAGACCGTCGCCGCTGCCCGTGCCGATGTTGTGGCCAAGGGCAAAACCTACGAGGAAGACGATCTGGTTGCTCTTTACCAGACCAAGTCCGGCGATACCAAAACCGATTACGCCATTCCCACCGTGCAGTACGCCATTGCTGACGGCAGCGAAAAGGTCAGCGAGGCCAGCCCCCTCACTCTGAACGACACCATGACCCGCAGCCGCGTTCGCCCCACCGCTTACGTGATCCCTGCCGACACCGCCAACATGGAAAAGATCCTGTACATCATGGACAACCAGGGCGCTGAGTACTATCAGCTCGAGCCCGGCACCACCGCCAACCTGCAGCAGTACTACTATGTGGGCGACTACATGGTAAACGACAAGGCCAAGGGCATCGAAGCCGGTCTGCGGGATGCTGCCGATGTCACCTTTGCCAAGGGCGCTTATGTGTTCCCCATGGATCAGGTGGCAGGCAATGTAATTGCCATGCTCTGCGAGCCCGATGTTACCGACTCCAACGGCTATGACGGCACGCTCTATCAGTACAAGCAGATCGACTACGACAAGGACAACAACTTCCCCATGTACCGCTACACCGGCAACGACCCTCGCACCACGCTGGTGAGCAGCACCACGGTGGAAAAGCCCAGCCAGAGCAAGCCCACAGCCGGCAGCGATGAGTATGTGGTGGTGGCCGGTGACTGCCTGTGGAACATTGCCAGCAAGTATCTTGGCAGCGGCAGCCGCTGGAACGAGATCTATGAGCTGAACCGCAGCATTATTCAGGATTACAACCTCATCTACATCGGCCAGGTGTTTAAGTTGCCCAAGGTGTAAGTAAAACCCGGAATACGCTTACCATCTGCTATCCCATAAGCAAAGCTTCCCCCGCCCAAGCGGCAGGGGAAGCTTTTTTTGGTGCATTTTTTACCCGAAAAGCACCCAAATGAGAAAAAAGGTGACAGATGAAACCCGTTAGCCATGGAATGCGGCGGCGAGAGTAGTATGATAACTTACCTATGGATTTATTTAATAGGGTATAAAAGCCCGGCGGCCACGCGCTGCCCGGGGTTAAAGCCACATAGAAAAAATCACAAGGAAGTTATCACCATGAGCAAAAAAGAACTGGTCAGCTATCTGCTGGCGCAAAATACCGCCCTTTCTCCCGCACAGATCCTACTGTCGCTCACAGCGGCCGTGCTGCTGGCACTGCTGATGTATTTTGTATACCGAAAAACCTTTTCCGGCGTTGTGTACAGCAAAAATTTCAACAGCACGCTGGTGCTCATTGCCGTAATCACCACCCTGGCCATGCTGGCCATCGGCAGCAATCTGGCGCTTTCTCTGGGCATGGTGGGCTCGCTTTCCATCATTCGTTTCCGCACCGCCATCAAGGAACCGCGCGACATCGCCTTTTTGTTCTGGGCCATCAGCATCGGCCTTTGCTGCGGCGCCAATATGTATATCATTGCGGCGCTGGGCAGCGCGGTGATCACCGCCCTGCTGTTTGCCTTTAAAATGGATCTGTACGAGCGCAGCGCCTATCTTTTGGTGGTGCGCAGCGCCGCCGGGGCCATGCCTGCCGAGGAAATGGAGGCACTGCTGAAAGAAAACACCGCCTCGTACCGTGTGCGCATGAGCAACGCCACCGGCCGGGAGGAGGAGATCACCTATGAGATTTCGCTTTCCGGCAGGAAAAAGCAAACCCCGCAGGCCCTGCAAAAACAGCTGATCGAGCTGCAGGGAGTAGGCTCGGTCAATTTTGTATCCTATTCCGGCGAAGTGATCGGCTGATTAGAAAAGAGAGTAGGAGAGTATGGGTGCTTTGTGTTGTAAAAAGCAATATCAGCGGCGGCTGGTGCGCATACTGGCCGTGCTGGCCCCGGCGGCGCTGTTTCTGGTTTGTCTGGTCAGCCTGGCCGGGCAGGCCAATGCCGAAAGCAGCCGCACGGTGCGCATCAACGAGATCATGGCCAAAAATCTGAGCGGCCTGCAGGGGCAAGACGGACAGCCTGTGGACTGGGTGGAGCTGTACAATGCCTCCGAGCAGCCGGTTTCGCTCAAAGGCATGGGCCTGTCCAGCAAGGCGGGGGATGCCTATGCCTGGGAGTTTCCGGAATACATTCTTGCCCCCGGGGAGTATCTGGTGGTGTATGCCGATGGCCTTGACTGTGCCGACGAAACCGGCTTTCACACGCCGTTTCACCTTTCCGGCAGCGGCGGAACCCTCACGCTCACTGCGCCAAACGGCACCGTGCTGGACAAGCTGGTGTATCCCAAACAAAAATGGGATGTGCCCTATGGCCGTTTGCAGCAGTCCCCCGAGCAAAGCGGCTTTTTTGCGGCGGCCACGCCGGGCAGCGCCAACCCGGCGGCTTTTTGGGGCGGCGAAGCACAGGCTGCACAGCCGGGAGAAGCCGTAACCTTTTCGCACAGCGCAGGCAGCTACACCGAGCCCTTTGTGCTGCAAATGGAAGCTTCGGATGAAGCTGCCATCATTTTATATACTCTTGATGGCAGCGAGCCCAACACCGGCAGCCTGCTGTACACCACCGGCGTGCCGATCCGGGATCTTACGGGAATGCCCAACCGGTATGTGCCGGTGCTGTCGTCCACCGAAAGCCTTGGCAGCGACACCCGTGAGTTTGTTTGGACGGATGAAGCGGGAAACACCAGCGTTTCTGCCGCGCACATGCTGCAGTATCTGCAGCCCAGGCTCGAACCGGTGAGCAAGGCGGTGACCGTGCGGGCCAGAACCTGCAAGGACGGAAAGCTGGGAGAAACCATCACCACCGCCACCTATTTTGTCAATTCTGAGCAGGGATTTCCGCGAGTGTCCATCACCACCGACCCCGAGCTGCTTTTTAACAGCCAAAATGGCCTGCTGGTGCCGGGCGGCCTGCACTGGACGGCCGCGGCGCTGGGCGCGGCGCAAAGCCAGAACATTGCCAATTACATGACGGATGCAAGCGTTGCGGTAAACTGCGAGATCTTTTCTGCCGATGGAACGCGCCAAAGCTCACAGTGCGGCACCATGCGCCTTTCCGGCAATGCCTCCCGGCTGGAAAAACAAAAAAGCCTTTTGTTCACGGATGAAACCGGCCAAAGCATCAAGCTGCGGACGCAGCACAATAATAATGTGGTGTATTATCCGTATCTGGATGCTTTCTGGAAAAACTATCTCTCGCAGCAGCAGATCGGCGCGGTGGAAAACAGCTTTGTAGATCTGTATATCGACGGCGAATACTGGGGCATTTATTCCTTGCAGAACACCGTGACCGGGCATTTGGCCGCCGTGGCCGAAACCGATAAAAAGCAGCTGTACCTGTGCAAGTTCAAATCCCTGATGGCGCAGGAGCAAAACTACGGCATCGAGATCGCCAACGGCGGAAGCGAGGCGCAGCAGGCCTTTGCAGAGTTCCGAAGTGAGGTGTGCCGCCGCGATTTTCGCCGCGAAGAGAATATGCGCTGGCTGGAAAGCCAAATGGATGTGGACGAGCTGATCCGCTATCTGGCCGCAGAATTTTACCTGCAGAACTCCGACTGGGAAAGCAACAATGTTTCGTTTTGGAGAACAAAGCAAAGCAACGGCACTTCTATGGGGGACGGCCGATGGCGGCAGGTTTTGTATGATCTGGATATGACCATGTCGTTTGTGACCATCGACACCATCGGCAGCTTTTTGGAAATCGATTTTTCCCAGGGTGCACCGGAGGAATGGAACGCCCTGCTGGAACAGAAAATTGCCCGGGACGCGCAGCACGAAGAGGATTTCTTCCCGCTTTTGGTGTGCAAGCTGTGGCAATCGCAGGAATTCCGGCTGCGCTTTAAGCAATATGCCATGCAGGCCTATGCAGCCGATGGAATATACGGGGCACAAAAAGTTTTGCCTGCGCTGCAAGAGCATTTTGCGCTTCTTTCCACACAAATGGAGCGAAACCTGCGGCGCTTGTACGGCGGGCAGGGAATCGAAGACCGTATGCAGCACTGGGCCGAGCAAAGCCAGCATGTGTGTGACTTTGCCGCCGAGCGCGCGGAGTATATGCTTTGGTACACCAACCGCGCCTGCTATGGGTGCTGAAAGCGGTGTGCACACCAACCGTATCCAACCGATGCAACAATCCTCTCCCCGGCAACAGGGCAGCCGGGGAGCTTTTTTGAGCAGTACACATGAATTAAATTCACCATAGGAGAGAACGTGCCTCACGAAAAAAGCAAGATAAAAAATAAACAAATCGAAAAAATTTGATTGTATATTTTAGTCAAAAACGATGAAGTGTTTTTGTAGGTGTTGACAAATGAAATCGATGGGATTATTTTAGAAAAAATCCAAGCAATCCCCTTTGTAGAGAGGGAAACGGAGAAAGGAAAGAACATTATGAATACCCTGGTAATCGTATTGATCGCCGCTGCGTGGCTGCTGGGCGCTTATCTGCTCTACGGCCGCTGGCTGGCGAAAAAATGGGGTGTTGACCCCAAGGCCAAAACCCCTGCCGTAAAGTTTAATGACGGCAAGGATTTTGTTCCCACCAACGGCTGGACAGTGTTCAGCCACCAGTTCTCGTCCATTGCAGGTGCAGGCCCCGTCACCGGCGCCATTCAGGCTGCCGCCTTCGGCTGGCTGCCGGTGCTGCTGTGGGTGCTGCTGGGCGGTGTGTTTTTCGGTGCTGTCACTGACTTCGGCGCCCTGTATGCCTCGGTGAAAAACAATGGCAAGAGCATGGGCATGCTGATCGAAAAGTACATCGGCAAACTGGGCCGCAAGCTGTTTTTGCTGTTCTGCTGGCTGTTCTGCCTCATCGTGATCGCCGCCTTTGCCGATATGGTGGCAGGCACCTTTAATGCCTACACCGTCACCGATGGCGTGGCTGCTCTTTCGGATGCTGCCCGCACCAACGGCGCTGCCGGTATGGTGAGCATCATGTTTATGGTGTTCGCTGTGATGTTTGGCCTTGTGCAGAAAAAGCTGGCTCTTTCCGGCTGGAAAGAGGGCGTACTGGGCGTTGTGTGCATCGTGGCCTCGTTTGCCGTCGGCATGGCCTGCCCGCTGATCTTTGCCAAAACCACCTGGAGCTATATCACCTTTATTTATATCTTCTTTGCTGCTGTGCTGCCCATGTGGCTGCTCAAACAGCCCCGCGATTACATGACCACTTTTATGTTCATTCTCATGATCGCCGGTGCTGTGATCGGCCTGTTTGCCGCACATCCCACCATGAACCTGCCCGCTTTCACCGGCTTTGAAAACGAAAAGTTGGGCTCGCTGTTCCCCATTTTGTTCGTCACGGTGGCCTGCGGTGCAGTTTCCGGATTCCACAGCCTGGTTTCCTCGGGCACTTCTTCCAAGACCGTGGAAAACGAAAAAGATATGCTGAAGGTTGGCTACGGCGCTATGGTGCTGGAAAGCCTGCTGGCTGTGCTGGCCCTGTGCGTGGCCGGTGCTGCCGCCGCTGCCGATGGCACTGCCGCTACCGGCACTCCCTTCCAGATCTTCAGCCGCGGCGTGGCTGGCTTCTTCGAGATGTTCGGCGTGCCCGTATATGTGGCAACCGTGTTCATGACCATGTGCGTTTCCGCTCTGGCTCTTACCAGCCTGGATGCTGTGGCTCGTATCGCTCGTATGAGCTTCCAGGAGCTGTTCAGCGTGGACGATATGGAGCATGCTGAGCCCTGGCGCAAGCTGCTGTGCAACACTTACTTCTCCACCGTGCTCACGCTGGTGTGCGGCTATGTGCTTACCCAGATCGGCTATGCCAACATCTGGCCCCTGTTTGGCTCGGCCAACCAGCTGCTGAGCGCACTGGTGCTGGTAACCCTGTGCGTGTTCTTAAAGGTGACCGGCCGCAGCAACAAAATGCTGTTCCCCCCGATGATCATTATGCTGTGCGTAACGGGCACCGCTCTGGTGCAGCGCACCATCGGCCTTGTAAAAGCCTATCAGGCCGGCAGCGCCGTGTTCCTGGTGGAGGGCCTGCAGCTGATCATTGCCGTGCTGCTGATGGTGCTGGGCGTGATCATTGTGGTCAACTCGCTGCGCGCCTATTTCTCGGCACAAAAGGGCGCCGAAACCGCCAAGGCAGCGGTATAACCAAACCCATTTTCATAAAATCATAATACAGCCCGGCGCATGAAAGAAAAGCTCTTCTTTCGTGCGCCGGGCTTGTTTGTGCGGGGCAAAAGCCACCGGTATGGATAGCGCAGCTTTTTTTGATCGATTGCTGTGCCCATCAAAGGCGAAAGCCTGCCTTTGCAAAAGTTTGGAGGAAATATTTCATTCGTATCTGAAATTGTTTGTTGAATTTCGTGTTTTATCAGTTATAACTGATAAAATTGCGGTTTTAGTGCGGTGCAAAAACACAAAAAAGCTTGTGGCGTCAGGTGCTATCTGGTATAATTACAATGTTGCATTAGGCCCTTTTGCAGCAGCGCAGAAAATGTGCGAAAGGGCGGCAGCAAAACCATCCGTATTGGAAACGCAGTTTTTGCGATGGATCAAGGAGATGTAGTATATATGAAACTCGGAATTGTGGGGCTTCCCAATGTGGGCAAAAGCACCCTTTTTAATGCACTCACCAGCACCCAGAACGCACAGGCGGCCAACTATCCGTTCTGCACCATCGAGCCCAACAGCGGCATCGTGCCCGTGCCCGATGCCCGCCTGGACAAATTGGCCAAGCTGTGGCAGACCGATAAAAAAACTCCGGCTATCGTGGAGTTCCGTGATATTGCGGGCCTTGTAAAGGGCGCAAGCCAGGGCGCTGGCCTGGGCAACAAGTTCTTGGGCCATATTCGTGAATGCGAGGCCATTGTGCATGTGGTGCGCTGCTTTGACGATGACAATATCGTGCATGTGGTGGAGGATGTCAACAAGCCCGTAGGCGTAGACCCCATCCGTGATATCGATGCCATTGATCTGGAGCTGATCCTTTCGGATCTGGAAGTGGTGCAGAATCGTGCAGGCCGTCAGGCCAAGGCTGCCAAAACCGGCAACAAGGCCGCAGCAGCCGAAGCCGAGTGGCTGCAGCAGCTGGCTGCCCATCTGGAAAGCGGCAAGCCCGCCCGCAGCTTTGAATTCCCCGAAGAGGATTCTGTGCCCGCCGTGCTGCGCGAGATCGGCCTGCTGAGCGCAAAGCCCGTGATCTATGCCTGCAACATGAGCGAAGACGATTTGATGGACGGCTTTGCCAGCAACCAGTATTATCCGCTGGTGCAGCAGCGCGCAAAAGAAGAAGGCGCGCTGGCACTGCCCATCTGCGCAAAAGCCGAGGAGGATATTGCCGGTTACAGCGCAGAGGAAAAGCTGGCCTTCCTTTCGGAAATGGGCATCACCACCACGGGTCTGGACAACCTGATCAAGGCCAGCTACGAGCTGCTGGGCCTGATCAGCTTTTTGACCGACGGCAAAAAGGAATGCCGCGCATGGACCATTCGCAAGGGCACCAAGGCCCCGCAGGCTGCCGGCAAGATCCACAGCGATTTCGAGCGCGGCTTCATTCGCGCCAGCGTGATCGGCTGGAAGGATCTGGAAGCGGCCGATTTTGATTATGCAGCGGTGAAAGCCAAGGGCCAGCAGCGCACCGAGGGCAAAGAATATGTGGTGCAGGACGGCGATGTGATCGAGTTCCTGTTCAATGTGTGATAAAGGCGGTTTTGTATGCTGACAAAGTATCTGTATGTGTTTTTTGTTTCCATGGTGCCGCTCATTGAGCTGCGCGGTGCCATTCCCATCGGCGTGGGCCTCGGCCTGCCGCTGAGCACGGTGTATATCATTTCCATCATCGGCAATATGCTGCCGGTGCCGTTTATCTATCTGTTTGCCCGCGCCGTGTTGGAATGGGGCAAGGATAAACCCGTGATCGGCAAATTTTTCACCTTTTGTCTGGAAAAAGGCGAAAAGGGCGGCAAAAAACTGCAGGCCACGGCCGGGCGCGGGCTGGTGATCGCGCTGCTGCTGTTTGTGGGCATTCCGCTGCCCGGCACCGGCGCATGGACCGGCACCCTCGCTGCCTCGATTTTGGATATGAAGTTCCGCGACACGCTCATCGCCTGCATGGGCGGCGTGCTGCTGGCGGGCATTATCATGGGCTCGGTAAGCGCCGGTTTGTTTGGCGCACTGGGCGCTGTGATGGGCTGAAGAAATTTCCGCTGAAACCAAAAGGCGTTTTTGCTCTTGCTTAAAAGCAGGGGCAAAAACGCCTTTTCAGCTGATTTGGCTTTGGATATTTCGCTGTGCAAACACGCAGGAAATCGCCCCGGCGGGGAATGCTATTTCCTTGTAACCCACAGAAGTGCGGCATACACAGCGGCTAAAAACAAAACCCCGGCCCACAGTTTTTTCATGGGGGCCCCTATGCCAAAGGTGAAGCGCCACAGGGGGCTGTGGAGCGGCACATCGGATATATGCATGATCTGGTTAAACAGTGCGATCAAAAGGCAGGCGCAAAGAAAAAGAAGAAACCATTTTCTATATTTACTGCGATAAGCTTCTTTAAAAAATTCCGCCAAAGAAACGGCAGCAGGGGCATCTGCCTCACACACAGAATCCTCGTTTAGCAGCTGATCTGCCGAAACACCCAGCACGAGGCAAAGCATTCTCACATTGTCCAAGTCGGGGAGCGACTCGTTTCGTTCCCACTTTGAAACCGCCTGCCGCGACACATGAACCGCATTTGCAACAGCCTCCTGAGAAAAGCCTTTCTGCCTGCGCAGTTTGTAAATCTTTTCACCGATGGTCATAAGAACCCCTCCTCAATAAAATATCGGGCAATGACTGCCTGTTTTTTGCACGCAGGAAGCTTTTGATCTGATCCAATTATAGCACGGGGTGCGGTTGCACTCTATACATACCGCGTGGAACCTTCGCAACTGCCGGTTGCGAAGGGCTTTTTTTCTTGCCGAAACAGCGGTTTGTGCGGTATGATAATACATAAAGCATCACCGCCCCGGCGGGCAAAAGGAGAAAGCCTATGACTACCAGTGAACAGGTGTTTCTGGTGCTGTGCCAGGAACTCAGCTTTCGGCGTGCTGCCGAAAAATGCTATATGTCACAGCAGGGCCTGAGCGAGCATATCAAGCGTTTGGAAACGCAATACGGCGTGCCGCTGTTTCAGCGCCGCCCCAAGGTGGCGCTGACGCAGGCAGGGCAAAGCCTGCGCCGCACGCTGGAGCGCGAAGCTGTGCTGGAACAGGACCTGGCGCGTGAAATGGAAAACCTGCGCGACGGCACCCGGGGCAAGGTAACCATCGGCATCGGCATTTCGCGCGCGCGCATTTATCTGCCGCGCATTTTAGAGCTTTTCTGGAAGGAAGCCCCCGGCGTAGAGGTGATCGTGCGCATGGACAACTCGGCCCAGCTGGAAGAAGAGCTGGCCGCCGGAAGGCTGGACTGTTATATCGGCATCGAGGCCGTGTGCGGCGAAAATCAGGTGTGCCGCCCCTTGCGTGTGGAGTCCATCTGCCTGGCGGTGCCCAGCCGCCTTTTGCCCGAGGCGTATCGCCAGAACGCCACCATTCGCCCCGAAGATCTGGCCCGGTTCAGCAAACTGCCGTTTGTGCGCAACTCGCCGGGCAGCATTCTGAATGCCAAGGTGGATGCGCTGCTTTCGACTAACTTAAAGCTGAACAATATTGCGGATGTGAGCGATTACGAAATTCAGCTGGATTTCTGCCGCCGCGGCTGGGCGGCAGCCTTTTTGCCGCAGATCGTGCTGGAAAGCTTTGGCGAAGACCATCTGAAGCAGGCCGGGCTCACCGTGTTTGAGATCGAGGGCCTGCAAAAGGCCATGGAAGTGGACCTTGTGTGGGACGAAAGCCGAATTTATCCGGCCTGTGTGCAAAAGCTGCTGGATTGTATGCAAAAGGTGGAATGGGGAAACGCCCCGGATCGAGAGTATGCAAGGCAAATGTTAGCATGACAAGTATTTACTTGTCATGCTACTGCATTTATGTGATTTACATTGTGGACGATTTGTGGCACAATAAAGGCACATCGAAAGGGCAGTAAAATAATTTACGAAAAGCCGTTTTTCGATGGTTCTCTTCTCGTTTTTTCGTTTCCGTATGCATGGGTGCGCTGCTGCAGGGCTGCGCACCCACTGTGCATCGGATGCTGTCGGCCATCTTATTCCATCCTTGATTCATTGCTTGCAAACGGGCGGCTCGCCCTTTCCATCTCTCTCCAACCCAAAAAATCCCCCGGGGCGAGCCGCTTATTTGCAAAACAGTGCAGGATCGGTTTTTATAAATCTACAGGAATGTTCCATGCGGCTTCGGCCGCTTTTTTTGTGCAAAAAAGCGCTCTCTCCGGCAGAAAAAGGGAGAGAGCGCTTGTGTTTTTATAGGGGTGAGATCACTGCCCGGCGATCTCGCGGGCTACCAGCACGCCGCTGGCCGAAGCATGGCTCAGCGAGTGGGTGATGCCGCTGCCGTCGCCAATGATATACAGGCCCTTGTACTTGCTTTCCAGCTTTTCGTTTACCGAAACCTCCATGTTGTAGAACTTCACTTCCACACCATACAACAGGGTGTCCTCGTTGGCGGTGCCGGGGGCGATCTTGTCCAGTGCATAGATCATTTCGATAATGCCGTCCAGAATGCGCTTGGGCAGCACAAGGCTCAAATCGCCGGGGGTGGCGCTGAGGGTGGGGGTTACAAAGGATTCCTCAATGCGCTTGGGGGTGGAGCGGCGGCCGCGGATCAGATCGCCGAAGCGCTGCACGATCACACCGCCGCCCAGCATATTGCTCAGGCGGGCAATGCTTTCGCCGTAGCCGTTGGAGTCCTTAAAGGGCTCGGAAAAATGCTTGGCCACCAGCAAGGCAAAGTTGGTATTGTCGGTCTGGCGCGCAGGGTCCTCGTAGCTGTGGCCGTTCACCGTGATAATGCCGTTGGTGTTTTCGTTGACTACGGCACCCTTGGGGTTCATGCAGAAGGTGCGTACCATATCGCCGTATTTTTCGGTGCGGTACACGATCTTGCTTTCGTACAGCTCATCGGTCAGGTGTGCAAACACGGCGGCGGGCAGCTCCACGCGCACGCCCAGATCCACACGGTTGGAATGGGTGGGAATCTCCATTTCGCGGCACACGGTTTCCATCCATTTGCTGCCGCTGCGCCCCACCGAGATCACGCAATTCCGGCAGGTGTATTCGCCCTGCTCGGTGTGAATCTTGTAGGTGCCGTTTTCCAGCGCTTCCACGCTTTCCACGGGCGTATCAAAATGGAAATCGACTTTATCCTGCAAAAAGTTATACAGGTTTTCCAGCACCACATAGTTGATGTCGGTGCCCAGATGGCGCACCGAGGCATCCAGCAGATGCAGATCGTTTTGAATGCACACGGTTTTAAAGCGGGTGCCTGCCGTGGAATACAGCTTGGTGCCCTGCCCGCCGTAGCGCAGATTGATCTCGTCTACATAGTGCATCAGCTCCAGCGCCTGCTTTTTGCCGATATATTCATACAGCGTGCCGCCGAAATCGTTGGTGATGTTATATTTGCCGTCCGAAAACGCACCGGCGCCGCCAAAGCCGCTCATGATCGAGCAGGTTTTGCAGCCGATGCAGCTTTTTATCTTGTCGCCGTCAATGGGGCAGCGGCGCTGGCTGAGGGCATGACCGGATTCAAACACGCCCACCTTCAGCTGCGGGGCGCGCTGGACAAGCTCAAAAGCGGAAAAAATGCCGCCGGGGCCTGCACCGATAATGATCACATCATAGTTCATAACTTTGCTCCTTGCATAGATCGGGCGGCCAAAAGGCCGCAAAAAAGGCTGACCGCGAAAGAATGCGCAGCCAGCCAAGGCGTTTGTGTTCCGGATACAGAATAACACAGAATCGGGGCAAATGCAAGCAAAACGCGCGCGGGTCAGGCGCGGGGCAGCTGCCGAAGCTCGTGGCAAAGCGCCTCTATGCAGGCCGGGGCGGTGCTCCAGCTGGTGCAAAGGCGAACGCACTGGCGGCCGTCCGGCCAGGTGCCCAAAGGCTCAAAAATGCAGCGCTGTGCCAGAAAATCGGCCTGTGCAGGGCTCACCAGCAAAAACTGCTGGTTGGTGCAGCTGTCCAGATAAAATTCGCAGCCAGCCGATCGCAGGGCGGCCTTCAGCTGCATGGCCAGTTCGTCGGCACGGCGTGCCAGCGAAAAATACAGCCCGTTCTGGAACAGGGTGTAAAACTGCAGCCCCAGCAGCCAGCCCTTGGCCAGCGTGCCGCCGGTCTGCTTGCGGAAGGTGCGAAAATGCTCACGCAGGGCCGGGTTTACCAGCACAAGGGCCTCGCCGAACATAGCGCCGCACTTGGTGCCGCCAATCGTAAAGGCATCGGTCAGCGCGGCCAGATCGGCCAGGGTGACATCACAGCCCGGCATGGCAAGCCAATAGCCCAAACGCGCGCCGTCCAGATACAAATACAGGTGATAGGCATCACACACGCGGCGGATCTCGGCCAGCTCGGCCTTAGAGTAAACCGTGCCGTATTCAGAGGGGCTGGAAAGGAACACCAGCTTGGGCTCGGTGAGGTAATCGGCTTCACCGCTTTGGCGATATTTTTCCGCCTCGGCGGCAATGGCCTCGGCCGTCAGCTTGGCGTTTTGGGCGGGCAGGGCCAGAATTTTGTGCCCGGTGTATTCGATGGAACCGGCCTCGTGGGCAAAAATATGCCCGCAGTCGGCACTGATCACACTTTGCCACGGGCGCAGCGCCGCGCCGATCAGGGTGGCGTTGGCTTGTGTGCCGCCAATCATAAACTGCACCTCGGCATCCTTGCCGCCCAGCTGTGCCAAAATGGCCTGGGCGGCTTTTTGGCACCATTCGTCTGCGCCATAGCCGGGGTAGCTGCAGGGTGTGGTTTCCTGCAGCGCTGCCATCACCTCACTGCAGGCGATCTCGTTATAGTCGTTGTTCAAACGGATCATGGAAATCCTCCTTATCCAATCAGATCTTCAGCTCTACCCACTTGCCGCGGTAGAAGCGGATGCCCATAAATACAAAGCGCATGGCCTGATCGCCCAGAATGCCCAGCCAAATGCCGGTAAGCCCCAGCCCCAGCACGGATACCAGCAGCCAGGTTACGGCGGTGCGCACAATGCTTACGCTGATCAGCGAAACCAGCATGGTGTAGCGCACATCCCCCGCACCCCGCAGGCAGCCCGTGAAAATGACCTGCGAGATCTGAAACAGCATCACCACGGCCAGAATACGCAAAATATCCTCGCCCATCACAATGATCTCCCGCTCTTTAAAGAACAGGCTGTAATACCATTTTCCAAGAACCATCAGCAGCAGCGCCAGCACACAGCTGATGCCAAGGCCCAGCTTTTGGCAAAAAGCACCGTAGCGCTTGGCCTGCTCGGGATTTTTTTCGCCCAGACTGCGGCCGATCAGCGCCACGGCAGCCACCTGCATACCATCGCCGAAGGCAAAGGTGAGGTTGAGCACATTCATGCCCACCTGATGTGCGGCAAAGGGGTCTGTGCCAAGGCTGGCGGCCATGAGCGCCGTGAACATAAAGCCCACGCGCATAAACAGGTTTTCGGCCAGAATGCTGCCCGAAAGCCCAAAAAGGCTTTTGAGCGATTCCAGCTCGGGCACAAGCTTATGGGAAATGATATAGTGGATGCTCACAAAGCAGTCTTCGGGCAGCAGCGAGCGCAGGCTCATGCAGCAGGCCACCACCGTGCCCAGCACCGTGGCCAGCGCCGCACCGCGAATGCCCAGCGCGGGAAAGCCCAAATGCCCGCCGATCAGCAGGTAGTTGCCGCACATATTCACAATACTGCTGGTCACATTGGTGGTCATGGCAATGCGGGTGTTGCCGCTGCCCCGCTGGGCGGCGTTGACACAAAGCGAAACCACATTGAACACCATGCCGCCCATAATGATCTGAAAATACGCCACGGCATCGGCGTGGGTGTCGGGCTGGCTGCCGCAAAGGTTTACAATGGGCCCGGCCAGAGTTACACAAACAGCGGTGATCACCGCACAGGCCGCCAGCGAAAATGTGAGCGCGGTGGCAAGGATATGCCCGGCGCTGTCACGGTCGCGCTGGCCGCGGCGGCGGGCCACCAAGGCCGAAACAGAAACATTGGTGGCCAAAAAAAGTGCAAAGCCCAAAAATTTGGGCTGCACGGTAAGGCCTACGGCGGCCACCGCCGTGCTGCCCAGGCTGCTTACCATCAGGGTGTCGATCATACTGGCCAGCGCCACAAAAAAGCTTTCCAGCACGGCCGGCCACGCCATGCGCAGGGTCTCGCGCATCAAACTGGGGGGATGCGCTGCATTGCTATGCATGAAATACGCCTCTTTTCCTTGGGCACTGCGGCCCGAAATTCTGTAAAACAATATCGTTTCAGGGTATATACACTTTTATTGTACAACAAACACCCCTCTTGATTCAACAGGAAAAGCCGCCATGCGGCGGCAAGGAAAAAAACAGATGAAATCTTACAAAACCGGTGGGAAAATAAAATGAAAAGCTTGAAAGCCCATAAAAAATATATTATATTTTTAAAATACCTATAAAACACCACAAAACCGTGCGTAAGCGCAAAAGGCTTACCCGAAGCATACAACCATTACACACAAAGGAGAGAATGCCCCATGAACGGCGCACAGGCCATTGCAAAGTCCCTGCAGATGCAGGGCGTAAAAACGGTTTTCGGCTACCCCGGCGTAGCCATTTGCCCGGTATTCGACAGCTTGCTCGAAACCGATATTCATTCCGTGCTGGTACGCATCGAGGCCAACGCGGCGCACATGGCCAGCGGCTTTGCGCGCTTGAACGGCGAGGTGGGCGTGGCCATCTGCACCAGCGGCCCGGGCGCCACCAACCTGATCACCGGCATTGCCACGGCCTATGCCGACAGCATTCCGCTGGTGTGCATTACCGGCCAGGTGAACAGCGCTCTGGTGGGCAGCGATGTGTTTCAGGAGGCCGATATCACCGGCGCTGCGGAAAGCTTTGTAAAGTACAGCTATCTGGTGCGCAAGGCGGGGGATATTCCCCGTATTTTGCGGGAGGCCTTTTATATTGCGGCCAGCGGCCGCCCCGGCCCGGTGCTGGTGGATGTGCCCATGGATGTGCAGCTGGCCGAGGTGAAAAAGTTCGTGTGGCCCGAGGAAGTGAATCTGCGCACCTACAAGCCCACCTATAAGGGCAACACGGCGCAGCTGAAAAAGCTGATGAAGGCCCTTGCGGCCAGCCGCCGCCCCATTTTGTGCACCGGCGGCGGTGTGCATTTGTGCCAGGGCGCTGGGGTGGTGCGCGCCTTTGCGGAAAAATACAATATCCCCGTGATCTCCACCATGATGGGCATCGGCACCATGCCCACCCAGCATCCTTTATATATGGGTATGCTGGGCAACAACGGCGGCATGGCGGCCAACCGGGCCGTGGTGGACGCCGATCTGGTGATCATGGCGGGCGCGCGCCTGGCAGACCGTGCTTTGAGCAACCCCACCGAGCTGTTCAAGGGCAAAACGCTGGTGCATATCGATGTCGATCCCGCCGAGATCGGCAAAAACGCGCCGGTGACCATTCCCATTGTGGGGGATGTAAAGGCTGTGTTTGAAGAGCTTTTGACCATGGAGCCCGTGGAATGCACCACCGAGGCATGGCGGCAGACCCTGCGTGTGTACCGCCAGAAGCCCAGTGCCCGCAAAGCCCCCGAGCGCCTGGTCGATCCGGCTGCCTTTGTGCGCACCCTCAGCCTTTCCATGCAGGAAAACGCGGTGTATGTGGCCGATGTGGGCCAAAACCAGATCTGGAGCTGCGCCAACATCGTTATGCGGGAAGGCCGCCTGATGACCAGCGGCGGCATGGGCACCATGGGCTATGCCATTCCGGCAGCCGTGGGCGCACAGCTGGCCGATCCGGCCCGGCAGGTGGTGGCCGTGTGCGGCGACGGCTCGTTCCAGATGAGCATGATGGAGCTGGCCACCATGAAGCAGGAAAACTGCCCGGTGAAGATCGTGGTGATGAACAACGGCTATCTGGGCATGGTGCGCGAGTATCAGCAAAACGCCTACGATCGGCGCTATGCCATGGTGGAGCTGAACCATTTCCCCCGGCTGGACAAAATGGCTGAAGCCTACGACCTGCCCTATATCCGCATTGAAAATATGCAGGAAATGCCCGACAAGGTGAAGCAAATGCTGGAAATGCCCGGCGCGGTACTGCTGGAATGCCTGATCGATCCCATGGATGTTGTGAAAAACTGAGAAAGGAGCGTAAACCCATGAAACGAATTTTTTCTGTACTGGTGGAAAACCGCTCCGGTGTGCTTACCAAGGTGAGCGGGCTGTTTGCCCGCCGCAGCTTTAACATTGACAGCCTGGCCGTGGGCGAAACCGAAAACGCCGAAGTGTCGTGCATGACCATTGTTTCCAGCGGCAGCGAGCGCACGATGGAGCAGATCGAAAAGCAGCTGAACAAAAAGCTGGATGTGATCAAGATCCGCAGCTTTGAAAACTGGCAGGCCGTGGCGCGTGAGCTGTGCCTGATCAAGGTGCGCTACAACCGCTCCAACAAAATGGAGATCATGGCCACCTGCTCGCTGGCCGGTGCGCAGATCGTGGACAGCAGCAAAAACATGATGCTGATCCAAATTTGCGATACCCCCGAAAAAGTGCAGGCCATGCTGGAGCTTTTGCACGGAGTCAGCATTGTGGAGGTGGCCCGCACCGGAACGCTGGCGCTGCCCGCCTGCGGTGTGAATCTGGATAAATAAAAGCGATAGATCTTTTTGTTTGCGGCGGCGGCCAGCCCTTAAAGCAGGCGCTGCCAAAGCGGCTTTGAACAGAGTGTATTTCAACTGCGAGCAAGATGAATAGCTTTCACTTTACAAATGAAACTGTTTAACTTATAATAAACGCAGTTCAAATGCGCAGCAGCAAGGCCAACCGGCCCCGGCCCGCCCGCCACAGAGAACTGCCGGTTGGTGCAAGGCAGTGCGAGGCCCCGGGCGCTTATCTCCTTGCAAGCAGCCGTGCCCAAAGAAACGTTTCCTGTAGGCGCGGACGGCAGGCTCCGTTATCAAAGCCAGCGGGCTGTTAGGCCTGCACAAAGGGGCTGCCCGGGCAGGGCGGCAAAAAGAGTGGTACCGCGGAAGCCGTGATATGCAAAGCTTTCGTCTCTTACAAGGTAAAACACTTTGTGGGGCGAAGGCTTTTTTATTTGCCCTGCGTTGGCAGCGGAAAGGATAGGAAGTAACATTATGGTCACTTTGGATAAGATCTACCACGCCGGATTTGTGCTGAAGGATGTAGCCCGCAAAACCGATCTGATTGCGGCTCCCCGCCTGAGTAAAGAGGCACAGCTGTATTTAAAAACCGAAAACCTGCAGGTGACCGGCAGCTTTAAGGTGCGCGGCGCTTATTATAAGATCAGCCAGCTCAGCGAGGAAGAGCGCAGCCACGGCATTGTGGCCTGCAGCGCCGGAAACCATGCGCAGGGCGTGGCGCTGGCCGCCACCAGTATGGGCATTAAAAGCGTGGTGTGCATGCCGGACGGCGCACCCATTATGAAGGTGGAAAGCACCAAGCGCCTGGGCGCAGAGGTGTGCCTGGTAAAGGGCACCTATGACGATGCGCACGACAAAGCCGTGGAGCTGCAGGAAAAAACCGGCATGACCTTTATCCACCCCTACGACGATGACTATGTAATCGCCGGGCAGGGCACCATCGGCCTGGAAATTCTGGACCAGCTGGAGGATGTGGACGCGGTGATCGTGCCCATCGGCGGCGGCGGGCTGATCTCGGGCGTGGCCTTTGCCATCAAGAGCCTGCGCCCCGAGTGCAAGGTGTACGGCGTGCAGGCAGCGGGGGCACCCAGTATGTTCAACGCCTACCGTGACCATAAGTGGGAATCGCTGGACCGTGTTTCCACCTTTGCCGACGGCATCGCCGTGAAAAATCCCGGCGAGACCACCTTTGAAATGGTGGAAAAATATGTGGATGATATCGTGACTGTGAGCGAGGACGAAACCGCCGCAGCCATTCTGGCGCTGATCGAAAACCAAAAGCTGATCGCCGAGGGTGCAGGCGCTGTTTCGGTGGCCGCAGCCATGTTCGGCAAGCTGCCCATTCAGGGCAAAAAAGTGGTGTGCCTGATCAGCGGCGGCAACATTGATGTGAACATTCTCTCCCGCGTGATCACCCGCGGCCTTGTGATGAGCGGCCGCAACGCCAATCTGATGATCGCTTTGGAGGATAAGCCCGGCCAGCTGCAGCAGGTGAGCGAGATCGTTTCCTCGTGCGGGGGCAATGTGGTTTCGGTGCATCACGACCGTGCCGACACCAACATGGCCATCTCCAGCTGCTTCCTGAAGCTGGGGCTGGAAACACGCGATCAGCAGCAGATCGACGAGATCCGAAACGCACTCACCCAGGCAGGATTCCAGCTGGTGACCGAGCGCGCCTGAAAAGCGGGCGCCGGGCCGCATTTGCATTGAATTTTTTCACGGAAAAGCTATAATAAAAAGTAACGCGAAAAGCCTGCTTGAATTCCATCGGATGACAGGAACAAGGAATAAAAAGGAGAGAATACCATGAATGCAAAGCTGATTTCCACCCCCAACGCCCCCGCCGCCATTGGCCCCTACAGCCAGGCACTGGATCTGGGCAATGTTGTATATTGCAGCGGCCAGATTCCCATTGTGCCCGCCACGGGTGAGCTGGCCGAGGGCCTGCAGGCACAGGCCGAGCAGGTGTTTGCCAACATTGAAGCCGTGCTGGCCGAGGCTGGCCTCACCATGGCCAATGTGGTAAAAACCACGGTATTCCTTACCGATCTGGCGGATTTTGCCGCCGTGAACGAAATTTACGCCAAGCATTTCACCACGCCCTATCCCGCCCGCAGCTGTGTGCAGGTGGCCGGGCTGCCCAAGGGCGCAAAGCTTGAGTGCGAGGTTGTGGCCGTGCGCTGAACGCCGCACCGAAAGAGGGAAAGTATGATGGATCTGCACTATATGGATCAGCGCCTGCGCAGTCTGGTGATCTTTCGCGAGCTGCTGATGGACCCGGTAATCGCCGGGTTTGAGGCTGTGCTGGCCATGGCTGATGAGGACGATGGCGACGCCTTTGCCACCGTTTGCGCCGAGTTTGAAAGCAGCCTGTTTGAAAGCACCGAAAGCTGGACGGATTATCTGTGCAATGCCGTGCTGCAAAGCGAAAATGTGTGTGTGCGCCGCAAGGCGCATGGTGAGCTGAGCCCCGTTCTGGCCGACAGCCTGCAGCGGGAACTGGCCCTGCTGAACGAGCTGGCCGGGCTGACGCTGGAGGAAATTCTGGCGGGTATGGAAAATGCCCCCGATTTTTTTGCCGCCTGGACCACCCACCCCTGTGACCTGCCCGGTGAGTATGCCCGCCGCATGAACGAGGTGTCGGTGAAAGGCTACGGTATGTTTGCCCGCTACCATGTGTTTGTGGTGGAGGATGGGCAGCTGGTGCCCGTAAAGCACCCCGACCCCCAGCGCCTGAGCGAATTGCCCGGCTACGAAAAAGAGCGTGAAAAGGTGATCGCCAACACCGAGGCGCTGCTGGAGGGCCGCCCGGCCAACAATGTGCTGCTGTACGGCGATGCAGGCACAGGCAAATCCAGCGCCATCAAGGCCATTGCCAACGAATATGCCCCCCGTGGGCTGCGGCTGGTGGAAGTGAAAAAGAACCAGCTGTTCCAGATCCCCGATCTGATGGATCAGCTGGCCTCGAACCCGCTCAAATTCATTTTGTTTATCGATGATCTGAGCTTTACCACCAACGATGATAATTTTGCCGCCCTGAAGGCCATTCTGGAGGGCAGCGTGGGCGGCCGTGCGGGCAACATTGCCGTGTATGCCACCAGCAACCGCCGCCACCTGATCAAGGAAACGCTGGAGGACCGCTCGGGCAGCGATATTCACGAAAGCGATACCCGGCAGGAATTGATGAGCCTTGCCGCCCGCTTTGGCCTTACCGTGACCTTTGGCCAGCCGGACAAGAGCCGTTTTGTGCAGATCGTATCGGATCTGGCCGCGCAGTACGGCGTGGGCGAGGACCCCGAAAAGCTGATCGTAAAGGCCGAAGCCTTTGCCATTCGCGCAGGCGGCCGCAGCCCCCGTGTGGCCAAGCAGTTTATCGAGCTGTGCAAGGCCGGGGTTTTACAATGAGTGCAGAATGCAAAGAACACAGGAGAAGGAGATTGCAGTTCCCATGATCTTGAATGGTTCGCAAATATTTGTGGAGGTGCTGGCAGAGCAGGGCGTGGACACACTGTTCGGCTATCCCGGCGGCGCGGTGCTGAATCTGTATGATGAATTGTACCGCAACCAGCACCGCATCCACCATGTGATGACGGCCCACGAGCAGGGCGCCAGCCATGCGGCCGACGGATACGCCCGCGCCACCGGCAAAACCGGTGTGGTGCTGGCCACCAGCGGCCCGGGCGCTACCAATCTGGTAACGGGCATTGCCACCGCTTATATGGACAGTGTGCCCATGGTGGCGTTTACGGGCAATGTGGGCACGCCCGTGCTGGGCAAGGATGCCTTTCAGGAGGCTTATATCGAGGGCATCACCATGCCCATCACCAAGCACAACTACACGGTGCGCCGCGTAGAGGATCTGGCCGACACCATGCGGGAGGCCTTCCGCATTGCCCAAACCGGGCGCAAGGGCCCCGTGCTGGTGGATATTCCCAAGGATATCACCGCCGCCAGCTGTGAGTTTACCCCCGCAGCCCCGGCACAGATCCCCCAGATGAGCGACTACGATGCTGCGGCGCTGGCCAAGGCAGCGGAGCTGATCAACAGCGCCAAGCGCCCGGTTGTGTATTTCGGCGGCGGCGTGGCCGTGAGCGAGCAGGGCTGCACCGCGCTGCGTGCCCTGCTCGAAAAGGCCGATATGCCTGCCACCTACACCCTGATGGCAGCCGGTGTGCTGAACTACGGCGATGCCCGCAGCCTGGGGCTGATCGGTATGCACGGCACCTACACCGCCAACAAAACCGTGGACAGCGCCGATCTGGTGCTGGCCATCGGCACCCGCTTTTCAGACCGTGTGGCCCTGAACCCCGGCAAGTTTGCCGCCAATGCCCAGATCGTGCAGATCGATATCGATGCCAGCGAGGTGGACAAAAATGTGCACGTGGCACTTTCAGTGGTGGGCGATGCCGCAGTGGTGCTGAAGGCGCTGCTGCCGCTGGTGAAGCAAACCGAACACAAGGAATGGTTTGCACAGATCGCTCAGTGGCAGGCAAACGATTACCAGCCCAAGGACAGCGAAACTGTTTTGAAGCCGCACCAGATCATTCGCGAAGTGTGCGATATGACAGGCCCCGATACCGTGTATGTCACGGATGTGGGCCAGCACCAGATGTGGGCCGCCCAGTATGTGCGCCACGCCAAACCGCGGGGATTTTTAACCAGCGGCGGCCTTGGCACCATGGGCTATGGCTACGGCGCAGCCATCGGCGCACAGGTGGCGCTGGGCAAAAACCAGCGGGTGATCCACTTTACGGGCGACGGCTCGTTCCACATGAATCTCAACGAGTGCTGCACTGCCGTAAGCTATGAGCTGCCCATCATCACGGTGATCTTCAACAATCAGGTGCTGGGCATGGTGCGCCAGTGGCAAACCGTGTTTTACGGCAAGCGCTATTCCAGCACCGATCCCCACCGCAAAACCAATTATGTAAAGCTGGCCGAGGGCTTTGGCGCCAAGGGCTATCACTGCGAAACCATGGCCCAGTTCCGTGCCGCCATGGCCGAGGCGCTGCAAAACAGCGGCCCCAGCTGGATCGAATGCTGCATCGACAAGGACGAAAAGGTTCTGCCCATGATCCCTCCCGGCGGCGGCGTGCAGGACATCACCATGCAGGACTAACGAAAGGGGAAAACACAGTATGGAAAATCAGCAAAAGTATCCCCGCAAGGTCATCAGCATTCTGGTGGAAAACCACTACGGCGTGCTGGCCCGCATTTCCAGCATGTTCAACCGCCGCAGCTTTAATATTGACAGCATTGCGGCTTCGGAAACCATCGACCCCGAGATCACCCGCATTACCATTACGGTGCATGTGGATGAAAATATGCTCAAGCAAATGCTTTTGCAAACCCGGCGGCTGGAGGAAGTGCGCGAGGCCTTTGTGCTGGACGGCGACAGCCTGCAGCGCGAGCTGCTGCTGATCAAAATAGCAGCTGACCGCGAAAATCTGCCCAGCCTGCGCGATATTGCGGGGGTGTATAAGGCCAAGATCATTGATCTTTCGCCCGACAGCCTTGTGATGGAGCTTACCGGCAAACCGGAAAAGATCGATGGCTTTTTGAATATGATGAAAAGCTACGATATTTTGGAAATGTGCCGCACCGGCATCACGGCCCTGGAGCGCGGCACCGACCATATTCCCGGAAAAAAATAAAAAAAGCATTCCCCGCCCGTTTTCAAACTGAGCGGAAAATGATATAATTCACTTGTATTTGATTCGTTTTTTTAATCAGAAAAGGAGAGACTGAAATGGCTATCAAAAAGTATTATGATTCTGACTGCAATCTGGGCGTGCTGGACGGCAAAACCGTTGCTGTGATCGGCTTTGGCTCGCAGGGCCATGCTCATTCTGAAAACCTGGCCGAGAGCGGCGTGAACGTTGTGGTTGGCCTGCGCAAGGGTTCTTCTCACTGGGAAAAGGCTGCCAAGTTTGCTGAGACCCATGCCAACTTCAAGGTTATGGAAGTTGAGGAAGCTGCCAAGGCCGGTGACATTGTGATGATGCTGGTTCCCGATGAGCTGTGCGCCGACATCTACAACAAGCAGATCGCTCCCTACATGACCGAGGGCAAGGCTCTGGCCTTTGCACACGGCTTCAACATCCACTTCAAGACCATCGTGGCACCCAAGAATGTGGACGTGATCATGATCGCTCCCAAGGGCCCCGGCCACACCGTGCGCCGCCTGTACACCGAGGGCGAGGGCGTGCCCAGCCTGATCTGCGTGGAGCAGGATTACACCGGCAAGGCTAAGGACATCGCTCTGGCTTATGCTTCCGGCATTGGCGCAGGCCGTGCAGGTATCCTGGAGACCACCTTCAAGGAGGAAACCGAGACCGATCTGTTCGGCGAGCAGGCAGTTCTGTGCGGTGGCGTTTCCGAACTGATCCATGCTGGCTTCGATACTCTGGTTGAGGCCGGTTACGCCCCCGAAATGGCATATTTTGAAACCTGCCATGAGATGAAGCTGATCGTGGATCTGATCAACGAGGGCGGCTTCTCCAAGATGCGTTACTCCATCTCCAACACCGCTGAGTACGGCGACTACCGCACCGGCAAGCGCCTGATCACCGAGGAGACCCGCAAGGAAATGAAGAAGGTGCTCACCGAGATCCAGGATGGCACCTTCGCCAGCGAGTTCCTGACCGAGATGAACCCCAACGGCGGCCGCAAGACCCATTTCCTGGCAAAGCGCCGCATGGAAGCCGAGCTGCCCATCGAAAAGGTGGGTGCCGAGCTGCGCCAGATGATGAGCTGGCTGAAGAAGTAAGCACTTTTTTACAAACCATCGCAAAAGCCTTCGGGCCGGGGGCAATTTTGCCCCCGGCCTTTTTGAATAGGCGGCGCAGCAGCCCGGCCGCCCCGAATCGAGATTTGAAAAGGAGAATCCCCCAATGCGCAGTGATAATGTGAAAAAGGGTGCCGAGCGCGCCCCCAACCGAAGCCTGTTCTATGCGCTGGGCTACACCCAGGAGGACCTGGAAAAGCCCCTGATCGCCGTGGTGAGCGCACACAGCGATATCGTGCCCGGCCACATGAATCTGGATAAGCTGACCGATGCCGTGAAAATGGGCATTGAGGCCGCAGGCGGCACCCCCTTTATGGTGCCCGCCATCGGCGTGTGTGACGGTATTGCCATGGGCCATATCGGCATGAAATACAGCCTGGCCAGCCGCGAGCTGATCTGCGACAGCGTGGAAACCATGTTTATGGCCCACCAGTTCGATGGCATGGTGCTGGTGCCCAACTGTGATAAGATCGTGCCCGGCATGGTGATGGCGGCTGTGCGCATGAATGTGCCCGCCGTGGTGTGCAGCGGCGGCCCCATGCTGGCAGGCACCTACAACGGCCACGAATCCAGCCTGAGCCAGATGTTTGAGGCGGTGGGCGCCTACAAGGCCGGGTTGATCGATGAAGCCAATCTGGAGGAATGCACCCAGAATGTGTGCCCCAGCTGCGGCAGCTGCAGCGGTATGTACACCGCCAACAGCATGAACTGCCTGTGTGAGGCCATCGGCATTGGCCTGCCCGGCAACGGCACCATTCCGGCGGCTTACTCCAAGCGCCTGCAGCTGGGCCGCAAGGCGGGCGCTGCCATTATGGAAATGGTAAAGCGCAACATCACGGCCCGGGATATCATCAACGAGCGCAGCATTCGCAACGCGCTGACCTGTGATATGGCTTTGGGCTGCAGCACCAACACCGTGCTGCACCTGCTGGCCATTGCGCAGGAGGCTGGCTGCCCCATTGATCTGAAGCTGTTCAACGAGATCAGCGCCAAAACCCCCAACCTGTGCCATCTGGCCCCGGCAGGCCCCACCCATATGCCCGAGCTGTTTGCCGCAGGCGGCATTCCCGCCGTGCAGGCCGAGCTGGCCAAGAAGGGCCTTCTGGATCTGGACTGCCTCACCGTGACCGGCAAAACCGTGGGCGAAAACATTCGGGGCGCCGTAAACCTGAACCACAATGCCATTCGCCCCATCGATGATCCCTTCAGCCCCACCGGCGGCTTGCAGATCCTGTGGGGCAATCTGGCCCCCAACGGCTGCGTGGTCAAGCGCAGCGCAGTGGCCCCCGAAATGCAGCAGCACACCGGCCCCGCCCGGGTGTTTGACAGCGAGGACACCGCCATTGCAGCCATCTATGCAGGCGAGATCCACCCCGGCGATGTGGTGGTGATCCGCTACGAGGGCCCGCAGGGCGGCCCCGGTATGCGCGAAATGCTCAACCCCACCAGCGCACTGGCCGGCATGAAGCTGGATACCACCGTGGCGCTGATCACCGATGGCCGCTTCTCGGGCGCAAGCCGCGGCGCAGCCATTGGCCATGTGAGCCCCGAGGCCATGGCAGGCGGCCCCATCGGATTGGTGAAGGAGGGCGACTCCATTACCATTGATATCCCCGCCGCCAGCATCACGCTGAATGTGAGCGATGCCGAGCTGGCCGAGCGCAAGGCAGCCTATGTGAAGCCGGAGCCCAACATCAAAACGGGCTGGCTGAGCCGCTATGCCCGCTTGGCTGCCGGTGCCGATAAGGGCGCTGTGATGCAGTAAACCAAGCACAAAGGCACAAGGCAACACCGCACAATTCCCGGCTGACGGCTTAAGCACCGCTCCGGCGGCTGCGGCACGGCATCTGCGTTGCCAAAATGCTCGCCAATACACAAAGTATTGCCTGCGCTTTTGGCTTAGCATCTGCCGCTCCTCGCTCGCCGTATCGGCACTTAGAATTATGCGGTATTGCCATAAAAATCCCGCCGACAGAGGCTTTTCTCTGTCGGCGGGATCGTTTTTTATAAGGGATCAGCGGCGCAACACCTCGGCAGGCATTTGCCAGCCGGTATGGTCGGTGTGCAAAAGCTGCTCAGACTTTTCGCTGAGCGGCTCGCCCAGATAGTCGCGATAGAGCGCCTGCACCTCGGGGTTTTCGTGGCTGAAGCGCAAAAGCGATGCCTGATCCAGCTGATACAGGCGCTTGCCGCGCTCGCCCGCCAGCTCCTGATCCTCACAGCTGATGGGCTGGCCGCCGCCGCCCGCGCAGCCGCCGGGGCAGGCCATCACTTCCACAAAATCATAGTGCGCCTTGCCTGCAAGAATGGCTTCGATCAGCTTTCTTGCTTCGCCAAGGCCGCTCACCACGGCACAGCGCAGCGGCACGCCGCCAATGGAATAGCTGACTTCCCGCAGGCCCTGGCCGCGGCGAATATCCTGAAAACCGTCGGCGCTGGGGTTGTGGCCGGTCAGCGCAAACACGGCGGTGCGCAGGGCGGCTTCCATCACGCCGCCGCTCGCCCCGAAAATTTCGCCCGCACCGGTATGAATGCCCAAGGGGGCATCGGGCCGGGCTTCCTCCAGCAGGGCCACATCGATCTTATCGGCGCGGATCATGCGCACAAACTCGCGCGTGGTAAGCGCAATATCCACATCCGGCCCGGCCTCGGTGCGCATGGTGGGCAGGGCGCACTCGGCCTTTTTGGCCATGCAGGGCATAATGGAAATGCAGCGAATGTTTTTGGCATCTGCCCCGATCTTTTGAGCAAACCAGCTTTTGGTGATGCTGCCAAACATCTGCTGCGGGCTTTTGGCGGTGCTCAGCTGGCGGGTGAGCTGGGGATACTGGCTTTTTAAAAAGCGCACCCAGCCCGGGCAGCAGCTGGTAAACATGGGATAATCGGCCAGATCGCCCGCTTTCAGGCGCTGCAAAAGCTCGTTGGCTTCTTCCATAATGGTCAGATCGGCGGTAAAGCAGGTGTCGAACACATAGTCAAAGCCCAGCGCCTTCAGGGCCGCAGTCATCAGCCCCATGGTGGCTTTTTCGGGGGCAATGCCCAGCGATTCGCCCCAGGCCGTGCGCACGGCGGGGGCCACCTGCACCACGGTGATCAGCCTGGGGTCGGCCAAAGCGCGGTACACCTCGGCGGTATCGTCACGCTCGCGCAGGCCGCCCACGGGGCAGTGGGTCACGCACTGGCCGCACAGCGAACAGTCGGAGTCCTTGATCACCATATTGCCAGAAACATCAATGGTGGTGCGCCCGCCGGTACCGGCCAGATCCCACACCTTGAGGGTCTGCACCTTTTCACAGATCTGAATGCAGCGCATACACTTGATGCACTTGTTGTAGTCGCGGTACAGCGGGAAGGTGGTGGTCCATGCGCCGCGCAGGCCCTTGGGCAGCTGGGTTTCAAAGGGAAGCTGCAGAATGCCCAGATCGTTGGCAATGTTTTGCAGCTGGCAGTTGCCGCTGCGCACACAGGTGGCGCACCGGCAGTCGTGCTGGCTCAGGATCAGCTCCACATTCACGCGGCGGGTCTGGCGGGCACGGGGGGAATTGGTGTGCACCACCATGCCCTCCATCACAGGGGTGTTGCACGCGGTCACCATGGCGCGCTCGCCCTCCACCTCCACGCAGCACACGCGGCAGGCGGCAATTTCGTTGATGCCTTTTAAAAAGCAAAGATGCGGGATATGAATATCGGCCAGTCGTGCGGCTTCCATAATGGTGGTGCCTTCGGGGGCCTGCACACGGCGGCCGTTGATGGTCAAGCTTACCATTCTGTGCTCCTTCCTCCCTTAAACAGTCCAAAGCCAAAGTGGTCACAGCGCAGGCAGCGGCTGCTTTCCTGACAGGCTTCCTCTTTGCTCATGCCCTCTGTTACCAGGCTGAAATTGTCTTTGTACTCGGCCAGATGAATGTTTTTCAGATTCACGCGGCCGCAGGCGGGGGTGTTGGTCATCTGAGCGGGCGGGATTTCCACATCTGTGCGGATGGTGTGGGAAAATCCTAAGAATGCATCGATATTGTCGGCGGCCACCTTGCCTGCCGCCACAGCGCGGATCACCGTGGCAGGGCCGGAAACCGCATCGCCGCCCGCAAACACATTGTTTACACCGGGCACAGCGGCGCTGGGCTCGGCCACGATGGAGCCGCGGTTGGTGGAAATGCCAATGGCTTCAAAGGGCTTGGAGTCAATAGACTGGCCAATGGCCACGATCACATAGTCGCACGCAATGCGGAACTCCGGCTTATCGGCGTTTTGCGGGGACGGGCGGCCATCGCGCCCATAGGGGCCGATCATCTGCGGGCGAGTCCACAGGGCGCACACCTTGCCCTCGCTGTCGGCCTCAATGCGGCTGGGGGCCTGCAGCGGCAGGATCTGGCAGCCTTCGGCCATGGCCTCTTCAATTTCCTCGTGCAGGGCGGTCATATCATCGATCCGGCGGCGATACACACAGGTAACGCTCTGTGCGCCCAAACGGCGCGCCGTGCGGGTGGCATCCATCGAAACATTGCCGCCGCCGATAATGCACACGCGCTTGCCGGTGAAATCGGGCACGTGCCCATCGCCGATGCCGCGCAGCAAATGCACGGCGCTGATCACATTTTCGCTGTCCTCGCCCTCAATGCCCAGCTTTTTGTCGGCGTGTGCGCCAATGGAAATGTACACAGCATCGTATTGCTGCTGAATGCGGGAAATTTCGACATCCGTACCCACCGAAACATTGGTGTGTACTTCGATGCCGGCCGAAAGGATATGCTCAATGTCGCGGTCCAGCACATACTGGGGCAGGCGATAATCCGGAATGCCGTAGCGCAGCATACCGCCCAGCTTGGCGCGCTGCTCATACACCGTTACCTGATGGCCCATTAAGGCCAGATAGTAGGCAGCAGTCAGGCCGCCGGGGCCGCCGCCGATCACGGCCACGGTTTTGCCGGTGGCAGGGGCCTTGCACCCGGCCAGCTCGGTTTCGGCATTGTCCACAGCAAAGCGCTTGAGCCCGCAAATGTTGATGGCATCGTCCACCATGCGGCGGCGGCACTGGCTTTCGCACGGATGCTCACACACATAGGCGCAGGCCGCGGGGAAGGGATTGTCCTTGCGGATCAGCTTTACGGCATCGCCGTAGCGGCCCTGGCGGATCAGGGCAATATAGCCGGGAATATCCACATGGGCGGGGCAGGCCGACACACAGGGCACGGGATGGCTCAGCCCGCAGATGCAGCGGCCATGCAGCACATGCTCCTCGTAGTCTTCGCGGAAACCGCGCACGCCCCGAAGCACCATGTGCGCCGCCTCATAGCCAATGGCGCAGTCGGCGGAATCGGCGATCACCTGCGCGGTGTTTTCGATCAGATCAATGGTGGAAAGATCGGCCGTGCGGTCCAGCACCTGCTCGATCAAAACAGCCAGCTGCGAAAGGCCCACGCGGCAGGGCACGCATTTGCCGCAGGTTTGTGCGTGGCACAGGCGCAGAAAGTTTAAGGACATATCCACCGGGCACAGGCCCACAGGGCTGGCGCTGATGCGGCGGTCCATATCCTTGTGCAGGTTTCCCAGAACCGTCTGCGCGCGGCCCGGTGTTTCAATGGAAAGTCTGCTCATGGCATTTCTCCTCCTATTTATGGGGCAGCCCGTTCCGTATGGCTGTTGATCCCCCGCGTGAGGTGCAGCAAATTTGCGGCTGCACCAGCAATGTTACTATCATGATACAATTTATACAAAGTTTTTTCAATAGATTGCTTTGTTTAATAAATATCTAACAAATTAAAAATAAGTGGGCCCGAAAAAACGCAAAAAAAAGCCACAAAGCACGGCCGATGCTTTGCGGCAAGGATCGCTTTATGCATAGGCCGGGCGCTGTGCGGCGGCCCGGAATTTACCGGCGGGATGAGCGGCGGGTGAGCAGCGTAAGGGCCAGCACGGCGGTGTCGGTAACCGCAAGGCTGAGCCAAAGCCCCGTAATGCCAAAGAAATGCGAAAGCACAAATGCCATGGGCACGATCAGCACAAGCCCGCGCAGCAGCGCAATGCCAAAGCCGCGCCCGGCCTGCCCCACGGCGCTGTAGTAGGCCGAAAGCACCATGTTGGTGCCGCCCGCAAACAGATACAAAAAGTAAAGCCGCACGCCGGGCTTTGCCAGCGCGGCCAGCTGGGCGCTGCCCTCGCTGTTGAAAACGGCCACCACAGCATCGGTGCCTGCAAACAGGCCCAGATACATCACACCGGCCAGCCCAAGGCAGGTGAACAGGCCCGTGCGCAAAAGCTGCGCCACATTTTCATCGTGCCGGCGGCCCCGCTCACGGCTGAGCAGCGGCTGCATGCCCTGGGAAAGGCCGCTGAACAGCGCCGCCACCACCAACCCGATGTTGCTGGTAACGCCGTAGGCTGCAACGCCCACATCGCCTGCAAGGCGCAGAAGAATGGCATTGAAGCAAAAAATCACCACGCCGTTGGCCACCTCGGTCACAAATCCGGCGCTGCCAAGGCGCGCAATGTCCTGGGCAATGGCGGGGCGGGGGCCAAGGCGCATACAATGAAAATGGTTGTGCTTTTTCAGGCAGTGGCTGCTCAGCACCAGCAGGCTCACAATGGGCGAGCAGCCCGTGGCCAGCGCCGCGCCGAACATTCCCAGGCCCATGGGAAAAATAAAAATATAGTCGAATACAATATTAAACAGGCTGCCGAACAGCGTGCCCATCATCACAAGGCGGGGCGCGCCATCGTTGCGCACAAAGCACTGCATCACAGTGTTCAGCAAAAAGAACGGCGTGAACATCAGAACCACCCACAGATACTCGGTGGTGATGGCCAGCACCTCACCCTTGGCCCCAAGGGCGGCAGAAAGGCGCTCGGGGGCGGCGGCAAGGGCCAAAAACGGCAGCGAGAACAGAGCCGCCAGCCAAAGGGCCTGCGTGAAAGCTTTTTCATCCTGCCGCAGCGCATAGCGGGTGGCAGCGCCAATGCCCACCATGGCCCCCAAGCCGAAAATGATATTGAAGATCGGCAGCGCAATGTTCAGCGCGGTAAGGCCCATACTGCCCGTGCCCAGAGAAATAAAATAGGTATCGGCCAGAATATAGCAGCTGGTGCCGGCCAGCCCGAGAATGCTGGGGCCTACATAGCGCACAAATTCCGCCTGAATGGATAACGACTTTGCCAAGGGTGCTTCTCCTTTTTTATCAATAGCATAAGGGGGAGTGGGCATAGGCTTTTGAAGGCCCTGCCTATGGCTTTTTGCAAAGCAGCGGACCGAAAAGCCGCCCCCATACGCCAGTACGGGAACGGCTTTGTTCAGTGCTATTTCGGCCCATGGCCCAACGGATCAAACCGCGGGCTTTACCAGCACGGCCATGCAGCCCTGCTCGGCGTGGCGGCCTTCGGCCAGGGGCCGGGACCATGCCGAGGGGGCGTTTTCGGCGTGCAGAGGATCGTTGAACCAATAATGCTCGCTGTCCATGCCCACCAGCAGCATACAATGCTCGTTGCTGCGCCAGTGGAACATCTTGCCCGTATCCTCCAGCAGCCAATCCGGCCCGGGAATGGCGGGGCGGGCATCAATGGTGGCCCAGTATGCCACCGGGATACCGGCGGCAAGGCTTGCCGCCAGCGTTTCGGCATCGGCATGATCGGCAGCCTCGGCACGGTAGGGCGCGCCCAGCGCTGCAAAGGCTTTGTTTAAAAACACGGCCAGCGCGCCGGACCAGCAGCCCATGCCCTCGGGGTCATCGGGGCGGCCCGCAAAGCACTTGCGGGGGTCAGGGCCCACCAGCGTGCCGTTTTGCTGCGAAAACTCGCGGCATTCCAAAAATTCATCCACCCAGCGCTGCATGGTCATGGGCAGGCCCAGTGCGTTCAGCAGCATCACAGCGGTGGCACTTTCACAGCCGGTGGGCCAGTTTTTGGTCTGGTCAATGCACGGCGTTTGGATCAGGTTCATACGGCAGCGGTTTCCTTGTCCGCTTCTTCGGCATCGGCCTTATCGGAGCCAAACTTTTTCAGGCACAGCAGCACGCCGATCAGCATGGCAGAGCACAGCACCAGCGTGATGAGCCAGTTCTTGCACAAACCGGCGATCACATAGCCGATCACGCAGATCACCGCCACAATGGAGGCATACTGCATCTGGGTTTGCACATGGTTGATATGGTTGCACTGGGCACCCGCGCTGGACATGATGGTGGTGTCCGAAATGGGGGAAACATGGTCGCCGCACACGGCACCGGCCAAAACAGCGGAAACGGCAATGATCATCATGTGAGAGTCAACGCCGTTGAACATTTCCACCACAATGGGAACCAGAATGGCAAAGGTGCCCCACGAAGTGCCGCTGGAGAATGCCAGGAACAGGGCCACGGCAAACATGACAGCCGGCACAAAAATGCTGGCGCGGGCATTTTCGCCCACAACGGTGCGCACAAATTCGCCAATGCCCAGATTGTCGCCCATGCCCTTCAGCGTCCACGCGAAGGTGAGAATCAGGATCGAGGCGGCCATCAGCTTGGCACCCTCGGGCAGTGCGCCCATAAAGTCGTGCAGGGTCACCACACGGCGGGGCAGATACATGATGAACATTACCACCAAGGTGACCATGGTAGCAAAAATCAGGCTCAGCGTGGCGTTGCAGTTGGCAAAGCAGTCAATAATGCCCACTTCGCCTGCCAGATGGCCGGTGTAGATCATGGCGAACACGGCGCTGGCGATCAGCACCAACACGGGCAGCACCAGATCAATCACCATACCGTTGGGCTTTGCCTCTTCTTCAGAATCGGCGTTCTGGAAATCCTCCGCGCCGCTGGTGAACAGATCGCCCTTGGCGGCGTTGCGCTCATGGGTGCGCATCATGCCGAAGTCGATGCCCGAGATGCACAGGAAAAACACCATCAGCAGGGTGAGCAGTGCATACAGGTTGAAGGGAATGGTGCTCAAAAACAGCTGGAAGCCGGTGAGGGAGCTGCCCTTTGGCACATAGCTGTTTACGGCAGCGGCCCAGCTGGAAATGGGGGCAATGATGCACACCGGTGCGGCGGTGGCGTCAATGATATAGGCCAGCTTGGCGCGGGAAACCTTAAAGCGGTCGGTCACAGGGCGCATCACCGAGCCAACGGTGAGGCAGTTGAAGTAGTCATCCACAAAAATCAGACAGCCCAGGCCGGAAGTGGCCAGCAAAGCCTGACGCTTGTTTTTGATGTGGCGGGTCGCCCAGTTGCCGTAAGCAGCCGAACCGCCCGAGCGCTGCATCAGCACGATGATCATGCCCAGCAGCACATCAAAAATGATGATGTTCATATCCATGCTGTTCACCATGGTGGTAAACAGGGTTTCAAAGGTGCCCCAGGGGCTGAAGTTGGCGGTGAACAGCGCGCCCAGCAGCACACCGATAAACAGCGAACTGTAAACTTCCTTGGTAATCAGTGCCAGCACAATGGCGGTCACGGGCGGAACCAGCGACCAGAATGTGCCGAACATTGCACTTTCCATGATTCTTTCCTCCTTATAATTCGCATGGCCGGTCAAGAGCAATGCGCGAATAAAATAATTATCACTTTAAAAGCGTAACTTGTCAACCGCAAAAACGCCATTACAGGCCGAAAATAGCCTTTTTTTCAGATTTTTCCGCAATTTTCCACGCCGGTCACCCGCAAAAGGCCCTCGTGAACGGTGAAATGCACCTCAAAGCCCGCAAATTCCATGCCGTACACACGGCCGGGGTCGTCCTGATAAGCAGGGCGCGGGTCCTGCGCAAGCACCTGCGTAAGGGCCTCGCGCTTTTCACGCGGCACCTTTTCCCAAAGGCCCGGGGCATACTCTACCGCAAGGTGATGCCCGCCGGTGTGCTGGGTGAAACCGGCCTTGGCGTTGGGGTGGCTGTCGGTGAAAGGCAGGTAGGGCTTGATGTCCAGAATGGGGGTGCCGTCCATCAGATCCGCCCCCCGCACCCAGATCACCGGGCCCTCGGGGGTGGCGGCCTCCACATGGTCCAGCTCTACGCTGGAAAGGCCGATGGCGTTTGGCCGAAACGGCGAGCGTGTGGCAAACACACCCATGCGGGTGTTGCCGCCAAGGCGCGGCGGGCGCACCGTGGGGCTCCAGGTGCCGCGCACGGCACGGCTGAACTGCCAGATCAGCCACAGGTGGCTGTAATCCTGCAGCCCGCGCAGGGCATCGGCGTTTCGGTATTCGGGCTCAAACACGATTTTGGCCATCAGATCCGGCGCAAGGCCGCTTTGGCGGGGCACGCCGAACTTGGTGGCAAACTCGGTGTGAATATGGCCAATGATCTTGACCGGAAAAATTTCGGGCTGGCTCATAGCAACAGTGTTCTCCTTTGGGGCGGGGCCAAGGGGGCCTCAGTCTTCTCCGTGCAGCTCCACAAAAGTGGGCTCGTGGTGCAAAGCGGGCAGCAGCGTTTCAAAAAGATCGCTGGTTTTAAACCGCACGCTGCTGGTGTTGATCATGGGGTGGCAGGCAAAATATTCGGGCTTTTGCAGATCGCTGTCCACCAGCAGGCGCACCTTGTGCTCGGTGTCGTTCATAAGGCCCATCACCGTCACGCTGCCGGGGGTGAGATCCATCATTTCGGCCAACAGCGCTTCATCGCCAAAGCTCAGGCGCGCAACGCCCAGCTGGCCCGAAAGCTCCTTGGTGCGAAAATTCTTGTGGGCGGGCATGGTGAGCAGATAAAAGCAGGTTTTCTGACGGTTGCACAAAAACAGGTTTTTGCAAATGCCGCAGCCCAGCGCAACCGCCACATCGTCACAGTCGGTCATGGTGGCGGCGGCAGGGTGATCGATGCGTTCATATTGGATGTGCAGGCTGTCTAAAAGATCATAGCAGCGCTGCTCTTTTGCAATGCGGGCGGCAAAATCGGCCGGGCGGCCTTTTTCCAGTGTGTATGCCATAGCGGTGTCTCTCCCTTACATATAAGATAAAAGAATAGAACCAGTATAGCACCTTGCAGAAAAAAATTCCAGAAATGCGTTCATGTTCCGATTTATGGTACAGCATAACCGGTATACTGGTTACAGAAGCAAAAGAAGCGGGCGGCGCACCCTGGCCGCGTTTATCTGAGAATATAGGAGAAAAACAATGGCAAATTACGAGATCCGATATGTGGGCGGTCATGTGGAAGTATGGCACGGCGGCGAATTTCAGTTCAGCGCGGATACCGCGCGCGAAGCGTGGGAGGAGCTTTCGGCATAAAAAACGCCCCGGCTTTCACCGAGGCGTTCGTAAGACAGTTAACGGTACATATCGGTGCGGATACGCTCCGTTTCGTTATGCGATTATGACATATGGCACAGTTGCAGGCAGCCCCCTTGGCTCTCCCTCTGGGAGAGCTGTCACCGAAGGTGACTGAGAGGGCCTTACAGGCGTTTTTGAATGGTGATATCAATTTGTGTGCACACGCCGCGAAAATTCATATCAACATCTCGGTTGGAAAAACGCAGGACCTCCAATCCAAGCGCTGTCAAAAATGCGGAACGCTCAGAATCATAGGCCATCCCCTGAGGCTCATAGTGTTGAGAACCATCCAATTCAATAACTAACTTGGCAGAAGCACAATAAAAGTCTACGATAAATCTCCCGATGATTCGCTGTTTATAAATCTTCGCCGGATATTTGCGGAGGAAAAGGTACCATAGCTTTCGTTCGTGGGGTGTCATCTCACTGCGTAACCGCCGGGCGTTTTCCAGTTGACTGTTGTCCTTTGGTATGGCCATGGTTTTCCCTCTCAGTCGGCTGCGCCGACAGCTCTCCCAAAGGGAGAGCCAAGTGCCGCGCGTAATACACTACACCGAACGGTGGATAGAAGTGTGCCTTATCTGTTCGACAAACTTGAATTTTCAAATTAGTCTTTGCAAACAACCTTTGAACCTTCACCATCAATTACAATTCCCTGACGGTTGTTAATTGGGCATAGATTCAAATCCGAAAATTCAGTCATTATTTTCTCGGTAACTTTCTTAAATGGTGCTGTAAGATAATGCGGAAGAACATAGAAATCAA
>Ga0129310_1000301_pt1 | contig 65323 bp, 55 predicted proteins | sample Go1ome_2_FD_94433 | JGI IMG/M metagenome (GOLD analysis project Ga0129310, IMG submission 94433) | Western lowland gorrila individual fecal microbial communities from Wisconsin, USA - Go1022A metagenome | ecosystem: Host-associated > Mammals > Digestive system > Large intestine > Fecal | place...
TTCAACTCAAAGATCAAGGCCTTCCGTGCTCAACTCAGGGGCGTGTCAGATCTGCCATTCTTCATGTTCAGACTATGCAGGCTCTTCGGATAGCCCCCCCCCACGGAAGTTTACAGGTGAGCCAGAAAAAGCCATGGATGCAGCTAAGTATCTCAGATCATCAGCGGTGGATATCGTATTCGTCTATGTAGCTACATATAGTTTGTCGTCTACCGTGCTTCCTGTTGTCAAGGCTCTTGGATGTCCTGTCGTCCTTCTTAATATTCAACCTGGACCATCAATTGATTATGCCGGTTTTAATTCAATTCAGGATCGAGGGGTTAAAACAGGACTTTGGCTTGAGTACTGCCAGGCATGTGCAATACCAGAGATAGCAACTGTGTTGAAAGAGGCGGGGGTCAAATTTGATATCATTTCCGGTCATATGCAGGATACATCAACGTGGACTGAAATAAAAGCGTGGGTTGATGCTGCAAAAGTCTGCTGTGGATTGAAGAATTCCCGTCTGGGGCTCCTCGGCCATTACTATTGTGGAATGTTGGACGTGTACACAGACCTTAAAAAGATTCCATCTGTTTTTGGTACACACGTGGAGATCCTTGAGATGGATGAGTTGGCTTCAATCAGAGAAAGTGTCTCTGATGAGGAAATAGGAGCCAAGGTCGTTGAGTTCAATACATGCTTTACCGTGAATGAAAACTGTTCTGAATATGAACTTAACAGGGCGGCCAGAACTTCCGTTGCCCTTGATAATCTTGTTGAGTCTCATGACCTTGGTTGTATGGCATATTATTACAACGGTATGACAGGAAACGGGAATGAAGATATCGTTACATCGCTGATCCCTGGTAACACCCTCCTTATTGGTCGTGGTGTTCCAGTTGCTGGAGAGTATGAGGTAAAGAACGTCATTGCCATGAAGATTTTGAGCCTACTCGGTGCAGGGGGATCTTTCTCCGAGTTTTATGCAATGGATTTCAATGACGACGTTATTCTTCTAGGTCACGATGGCCCGGCCCATTATCTTATTGCAGATGGCAAGGTTGAACTCGTTCCACTTTCTGTTTACCATGGTAAGCCTGGCAATGGGCTATCCATTCAGATGACGGTCCGTGCAAATGAGGTTACCCTCCTTTCTGTATGTGAAGGGAAGGAAGGGATGTTCTTGCTTGTCGCAGAGGGTGAAACTGTTCCGGGAGAAGTACTTGAAATTGGCAATACCAACAGCCGTTACCGCTTTTCATGTGGAATGAGATCATTTGTGGAACAATGGAGTAAAGCAGGTCCATCACATCATTGCGCAGTCGGGATAGGCCATCTTTCAGATGTGCTTCAAAAGGTGGCTTTTATTCTTGGAATCAGAATGGTTAAGGTGGAATAATAGATTGATAGCAGTACTGGAGGCGGGTGCCTGAAGGGATTGAGCTAAAAGTTGTTATTCCAGTCAATACGAATGCTATTGTGTGTTTACCGACGGGAGATCAAACCGTAGGTTCAGGATCTCATTCCTTCCTAATTCAGGAATAGTTATTTGTTTTTTTTATCTTTGTAATAGACCTTCGCATGTGTTCTTTTAGTGGAGGGGTAAATTACTAATAATCAATTATTTGCATATGATAAAACGTTTTGTTTATTTCTTGGGTATCATTCTCACTATTGCTTGCAGCCACTCATTTTATGTCTACGACCTGGAATGTGAAGGCTTGAGAGAACCTCTGGGACTTGATTCGCCCAAGCCTCATTTCAGCTGGAAGATCAGCTCGTCGCAGCCTATGGATCAGGTGGCCTATGAGATCCAGGTAGCTAGTTCACTGTCGGCACTCAAGGCCGGGAAAGCCGATCTTTGGTCATCCGGAAAGGTTGTTTCCAATGAGCAGGTAATGGTTCCATATTCCGGAACTGCTCTTTCTTCAAGGCAGCAGTGCTGGTGGAGGGTCCGTGTCTGGAAGTCTGAAAATGAGGCCGGCAAGTGGAGCTCGCCTCAACGTTTCGGGATCGGTGTCATCGGAGATGATGCATTGAAGGGTGAATATATCGGAGCAGTTCCAGGAGAACTAAGGTCAGCCATCCTCAGAAAAGACTTCACCTTGGGCAAACTGCCCGAGACGGCAGTCCTTCATGTCAATTCACTGGGGTATCATGAGGCCTACATAAATGGTCGTCCTGTCTCGGAGGCAGTTCTTGCTCCTGCTGTGTCTCAGCTTGACAAGAGGTCTCTTATTACGACTTATGACGTGACGGGGCTGCTTAAGAAAGGGGAGAATGAGATTGTGATCTGGACCGGATCCGGCTGGTACAAAGTCTTTCATCCGGCTTATGAAGGTGCCCTGGTGAAGGCTGAACTGGATGCAGTTTCCAAGAACGGGGCGGCTGAGATGCTCCTTGCCACCGATTCTTCATGGGAAGGTGCCTGGAGCGGTTACAGCGACCTTACCAATTGGCGTCATGGAGGATTCGGTGGGGAATCGATTGACGCTTCGGTTGCGCCAAAGGGGATGGACAAGGAAACGCTTGACGGAATGAAGTGGTCTCCTGTGGATGTCGTTGCCGTAAATGGCAGTGAGGCCACGCCTCAGATGTGCGAGCACTGCGAGATCCAGGAGGTCCTTCCTGCATTGACAATCAAGCCGAATGGCGAGAACAGCTGGGTCGTTGATTTCGGACGGATTGTCAACGGCATGCTGGACATCAGACTGCCGCAGCTTCCCGAAGGACATGTCTCTACAGCTTCTTTCGCGGATTATGAGGAAAAGGACGGTACTTTCAAGCCGGTCAGCAGGAATAAATACATCTCTTCCGGGGCTTCGGACGGGGACCGTTTCGTGAATAAGTTCAATCACCACGTTTTCAGGTATGTGATCCTGGACAGCATCCCCGTGGCTCCGAAACCGGAAGACGTCAAGGCGATGAGGATGCGTACTGATTTCGAGTCTTCATCTACTTTCAAGTCCTCGGATGAGGAAATGAACAAGATCCATGACATGATCAAGTACACCATGGAAAACCTAGCCTTCGACGGCTACATGGTGGACTGTGCCAATATTGAAAGGTTGGGATACGGTGGCGATGGTAATGCGTCGACGCTGTCTTTGCAGATCATGTTCGATGTTTCTCCGCTTTACGTCAACTGGCTCCAGGCTTGGAATGATGTGATCCAGGAGGATGGCGGCCTGCCTCATACTGCTCCGACTCCATGGAGAGCGGGCGGCGGCCCATACTGGTGCGGCTTCATCGTACAGGCACCATGGAGGACCTGGATGAGCTACGGCGACTCCCGCCTGCTCGAAAGGTGTTATCCTACCATGAAGCATTGGCTTGAATATGTTGACGCCTATACGGTGGACGGCCTGCTGAAGCAGTGGCCAAATAACGACTACCGCAACTGGTACCTTGGCGACTGGGCGGCTCCTGACGGAGTTGATGTCACTGACCCTGAGTCGATCGATCTGGTCAACAACTGCTCGCTGTGCCAGGTTTATCTTGAACTCGAGAAGATTGCCGCACTGGTCGGTCATCCTGAGGATGCGGCCGGCTTCAAGGCCAGGTACGATGCGTTGGCAAGCCGGATCAATGAAGTCCTGTATCATCCGGACAGCCAGGTCTACGCAAGTGGTTCGCAGATCGACATGGCTTACCCGATGCTGGTCGGCATAGTGCCCGAGGACCTTCTGGGAACTGTACGTGACAAACTTGTCGAGCGCACCGCCTCAGTTTACGAGGGACATCTCAAGACCGGTTTGGTAGGAGTCCCAGTAATTACCGAATGGGCTACTCTCACCCGCGAGGTAGACTTCATGTACGGGATGCTCAAACAGCATGGTTATCCAGGTTACCTCTACATGATCGACAACGGTGCCACCGGCACCTGGGAGCATTGGAATGCCAGTCGCAGCCGTCTCCACAACTGTTTCAACGGAATCGGCAGCTGGTTCTACCAGGCTCTTGGAGGCATCATTCCCGATTCCCCTGGGTACAGGCACATAATCCTAGATCCTCAGATTCCGGATGGACTGGACAGTGTGGAAGTGACTCAGGAGACCCCGTACGGCAAGGTCACCGTAGTAAGGAACGGCAGGAAACTCCATTTTGAGCTTCCGGTCGGAATAACCGCTTCAGTTGCAGGCAAGGAGTTTCAGAGCGGGAGTCATGATGTGGAACTTTGATCTAAAATTTGCACTTCCGAAAGCGAATTGCTATATTTAACTCTGGTTTGATTATTTCGAAATCATAACAATAACACTGAATAATATGCTTAACAGAAGAGATTTCCTGAAGTCCATGGCGGTAGCATCGGCCGGCGTGGCATTGACCCCTGGAGAAATCCTGGCAAAGGAGAGTTTTGTCGGAGGCCTGTCCAAGGCCAAACCGCGTGGCGAGAAGGTCAAGATCGCCTTTGTCGGAATCGGTAACCGTGGTGAGCAGATCATCAACGAATTCACCAAGACCGGCATGATCGATGTGGTCGCCCTCTGCGACGTAGACATCGACGGACCTCAGTGCAAGAAGGTCCTCGGGATGTATCCCAAGGCCAAGAGATTCCGTGACTATCGCCAGATGTTCGACAAGTGCGGAAATGAGTTCGAAGCAGTTGCAGCTGCAATTCCGGACCACTCCCATTTCCCGATCGCGATGCTAGCCATGAGCCAGGGCAAGCACATTTACCTCGAAAAGCCGATGTGCCGCACCTTCCATGAGGCTGAGCTTATGATGGACTGCGCCAGGAGGCATCCCCAGCTGGCTACCCAGGTCGGTAACCAGGGCCATTCCGACGCCAACTACTTCCAGTTCAAGGCATGGCTCGATGCCGGCATCATAAAGGATGTCACTGCAGTCACCGCGCATATGAACAACTCCCGCCGCTGGCACAACTTCGACGCTAAGAAGATGTACAGGATGCCCGCACAGCAGTCTATCCCTCGCGGAATGGACTGGGACACCTGGCTTGGAGTCACTCCTTACCATGACTATAACGAGAAGTACCACCAGGGCGACTGGAGGTGCTGGTACGATTTCGGAATGGGCTGCCTTGGAGACTGGGGCGCCCACATCCTCGACACCGTCCATGAGTTCCTCGAGCTCGGCCTTCCTTACGAGGTGAGCATGCTTTATGAGAACGGCCACAACGACTACTTCTATCCATATTCATCGACCATACTCTTCCGCTTCCCCCAGAGGAACGGCATGCCGCCCGTGGATGTGACATGGTACGACGGACTGGACAACCTTCCTCCGCTCCCGAAGGGATACGGCGGTGGCGTGTCGACTGCCGATGTTCCTGCCTCCAACCAGAATGACGGCCCCGTGGCAAAGATTTCTCCCGGAAAGATCATATATTCAAAGGACCTCATCTTCAAGGGCGGCAGCCATGGCTCCACCCTCAGCATCATTCCTGAGGAGGCAGCAAAGGACATGGCTAACAAGCTCCCCGAGGTGCCGAAGAGCCCGTCTAACCACTTCGAGAACTTCCTCCTTGCCTGCCAGGGTATCGAGAAGACAAGGTCTCCGTTCGAGATCAACGGCGTCCTCTCGCAGGTCTTCTGCCTCGGAGTGATCGCCCAGAGGCTCAATGCCAAGCTCTACTTTGATCCCAGGACCAAGCAGTTCACCAACAACGACTTCGCCAATGCAATGCTCGCAGGCCTGCCGCCTCGCAGGGGTTGGGAAGAGTTCTACAAGATGTAATATTCATGAATATGAGAAAGTTAGCATATGCCCTCATGGCTGTGGCGCTCTGCCTTTCAGCCTGTTCGTCCGATGAAAAGTCGAGCGACAACACCCTGACCCGTAAGGAAAAGAAGGATGGCTGGGCCCTGCTTTGGGACGGCAAGACCACAGAAGGCTGGAGGGGCGCAAAGCTTGACGCCTTCCCCGAGAAGGGTTGGGTAGTCGAAGACGGAGTCCTGAAGGTCCTGGCCGGCAACGGGGGAGAGTCCACCAACGGCGGCGACATCATCACCACCCGTCTCTACAAGAATTTCATCCTCAAGGTGGACTTCAAGATCACCGAGGGAGCTAACAGCGGCATCAAGTACTTTGTGGATCCCACTCTCAACAAGGGAGCGGGATCTGCAATAGGCTGCGAATTCCAGGTCCTTGACGACCAGAGGCATCCTGATGCAAAGCTGGGTGTCAAGGGCAACAGAACTCTCGGTTCGCTTTATGACCTTATTCCTGCTCCTGAGGACAAGCCTTTCGACATCAATGCCTGGAACACTGCGATGGTCGTGGTGGAAGGCAATCATGTCGAACATTGGCTCAATGGTGTCAAACTTCTTGAATATGAGCGCAACAACCAGGAGTGGAACGCTCTCGTTGCCTACAGCAAGTACCGGGACTGGCCTAACTTCGGAAACTACGAAGAAGGCTATATCCTGCTCCAGGACCATGGCGATGAAGTCTGGTACAAGAACATCAAGATCAAGGAATTAAAGTAGATTCAAATGCAAGACAGAAGAAATTTCCTGAAGTCGGTGGCCATGGCTTCGGTAGGCGTTGCCTTGGCACCTGGTGAGATCATTGGCAAAGAGTCTGGAACTGCCGTCCCGACTGAAGGGGCATTACCTCTCGCACCCGAAAACAGCTCGGAGACACCGGCCTTCGATGCTAATGATCCTGTTGCCAACAAGATCAGGCAGGCCCGTTATGTCGCTGCTCCTTCAAGGGTCAAGGCGGCTTCCCTCGGTATCCTTCACTATTCGGACATCCATGGCGATGACGTTGCAGTGAAGAGGCTTCACGAGGTCATGGACAAATACGGTAGCTACATCGATGCATCGATCAACACAGGAGATGCAGTCCTCTACTATGCAGAAGGGACAAAGGAGTATCCCAAAGGCACGAGTTGGTGGCTTTCCACCGGACTGCCGGAGAGGTCCCTCTTCGTCCTTGGCAATCATGACAGTGCTCTCAAGTCCAATGATCATGGACATCTTGAGGGTTCCGCCGACTGGGACTATTTCGGAAAGCAGTGGGATTTCGACACTTATTTTGCCAAATATGCCGACAAACTTGGATATGTGCTGCCCAATGGCTATGACAAACCATCTAGCCCTTATTACAAGGCTTGTTTCTGGCATAAGGATTTCGCCGAAGCGAAGATAAGGTTGCTGGGCCTTGACTGCATGCATTTCAATGACGGCCTCCGTTATCTGACGAGCGAGCAGGAATCCTGGCTCTCTGCGAGGCTGGCTGACACCCTGGATCCTAAGAATCCAGCCTATGGTTATTCAGTAATAGTGGCAACCCATTATCCGCTGGATGACCTTGATGGAGACAATGAAGTTTGGGATGAATCCAAGCACCGTCTCGTTTACAACCAGAGTCCCAAGGGTGGAAGGGTCATGAATCACAGGACCGGAGATGCAAGCATCTTCCACACTCCTGTCACAGTCTCCTATGTCGCCAACAAGCGTTTCTCTTTGAGGACGAGGGTTGCTGCCCCGACAGAGCAGTATGGCTATGTCTCCGGCCCTAAGAATCCTCTTGCCGACATTGTCCAGTCCTGGGTTGACAAGGGAGTGAAGTTCGTGGTCTGGCTGACCGGTCATTGCCACAACGACATGCTGTATTATCCTGCAAAGTACCCCGGGCTTCTTTGTGTTTCCGTGGACCAGGCTGGTAACATCAGGGGTAATTCCATTACCGACCGTGATGAAGATATGGAATCGCGCTTCTGTGCCAACTACTACAGCATAGACACCCAGAACGGTCTCTTCAAGATTGTCCGTCTCGGTCTCTCGATGAGCCGCTTCATGGTCCGCAAGGACGTACTCTGCTACGATTACATCAACAAGAAGGTTATCTTCGAGTAGGATAACTCCTTTCCGCTATGAAAAACAGGAAGAAACAGAAGAAGCTCCGGATCACTGAGGCTGACTTCATTTTAGCGAACCGCCGTGCTGCCCGTCTTGAGGAGATCGAGCAGCACGGCCGTCCGATTACCTTCAGGAAGGCGATCCACAAGTCCAGGAAAGCCTACGACAGGAAGCGGAACAAAAAGATAGAAATCGGAGAATAAGCAGGCTATGAGTTCCCATAAGAAGAAACCCAATCCATACAAACAGGCCAACGAGGATTTCCTTGAGGCGAAAGCCAAGGAAGAAGGTGTGGTCGTCCTTGAAAATGGTGTGATGTACCGTGTGCTGGAGGAAGGCCATGGTAACAGGAAGCCCACCCCCAGGGGCATCGTGTACGTCCATTACACCGGCAAGCTTATCGATGGGACTGTTTTTGACTCTACTGAAGGCCAGCAGCTTCCAGCTCTGTTCATGGTCGGGGACCTCATAATGGGCTGGCAGATAGCCCTGGTCAGGATGCATGAGGGCGACAAGTGGGAAGTCTACATCCCCGCCAAGTGGGGTTACGGCTCCATGAAGATGGACGGCATCCCCGCTCACAGCACTTTGATATTCACTATCCACCTGGTCAAGATCGAGAGGGTGTAGATAAAATGTGCCAGGCCCCTGTAATTTAGACGGGGTCTGGCACAGTCCTTATCGCTATCTTATTAATAATCAGCCATTTGCAAAAACTGCACGTGGCAGGTGTATTCTGCATGGCTGTAGGTTATACGGCCGTAAGTCTGTAGGAAGACTTATTTCTTCTCTTTGCCGCCGAGGAGTTCGCGGACGAGGAGAGGTTCGTTGGTAGTGATGCAGTCGACGCCGAGGTCGATCATCTTCTGGATGTCTTCCTTCTTGTTGACGGTCCAGACGTTGACGCTCATCTTGTTCTTGTGAGCCTGCTCGACCCACTCGGGGTGCTCCTTGAAGGCGTTCATGTGGTAGTCGATGCCATTGATGCCCTTTGCAAGAACCTCGTCAGGGGTGAGATCCTTCTCGAGGTACTGGTTGGTGAAGCCGGGGCAGAGGGCTGCGATCCTTTCGCAGATGTTGCGGCTGAAGGAGATGAAGATCACTTTCTTGGGATCGTAGAGGCCATGGGCCTTGAGGGCTTCGACACTCTTGTCGACCATGTAATCCTCATGGGCTTTGTCGATCTGGGGCTTGAGCTCGAAGACGAGGACGGTGCCTCCCTTCTCTCCCTGGCTCAGGTACTCGTCGAGGGTAGGGAGCTTCTCACCGTTCTTCAGGCGGTAGTCCTTAAAGTCGGCGAAGTCATGGGTGTGGATGCTCTTGCCGTTGATCTTGGCGTCATGATGCACCACGAGCACGAGGTCGGAAGTGATGTGTACGTCGAACTCACTGCCCCATAAATGGTTCTTCTGAGCAAGCTCCAGGGACTTGATTGAGTTCTCGGCATAGCCGGCTTCCTCACAGTTCCAGTAGCCACGATGGGCGGTGATTGCGACTTTGGGAGCGCATGAGGCGGCCAAAGCCAATAGAGCGGCTGCTGCCGCGATCTTTACAATACTTCTCATATCGGATATTGTTAATTAGTTTCAGAGTTTCTCACAAATTTAATAATATTCTTGATATATTCTTGTCTGTAGTCATTGACATTTTCCTGCCACCAATCTCTGTACGGTCCCGGAATGGATGCCGACCAATGGTTGCGGTAAGGGCTACTGATCACCTTGACTTCACCGGCAACGCCGTTCACGCCCGAGAAAACCTCTGATGGAGGGCAGGTGGTGTCCACGAGGCCGATCTCGACGAGGAAACGGGCTTTGGATCCTCTCATGAGTAAGGCACCGTCGAAGTATGGAGCCACTTTCTTAGCTTTCCGGGCGTTCCTGGTGGTAAGGATTCCTGTGTCTACATCGTCCAGTCTCTGGGAAGTAGGTGTATCTACTCCGTTATGTTCCATGGGCCAAGGCCAGGCGTTGTTCCTGCCCAGAAGGTAACCGCCGTTCCCGATCATCGCTGGTACATTGATTACCACATCCGTGATACGTTCGTCGAGTCCGGACAGGGCAACCGCCTGAGCCCCGCCCTGGCTCTCTCCTAATAGGATAATTGTTTTCCCGTCCCATGCCGGATCCGAGGTGATGTAGTCCAATGCCCGAATCGCCCGAAGGATCATTCCCCTGAAATAATATGAGTTCCTGGATGTGATAGGACGGTAACTGTAGTTCTTCAGCGGGCCTTCTTCAAGAGCTTTGTAATAAGCGTCATCGGCATCATTCAGCATTCCGTGCGCATTGAAATCGAAGGCGATGGCTCCGATCTGGGCCAAATCAGCCGCGGCTTGGGCATGAGCCTTGCACCAGTCTCCGGATACCCCGGCGGCATGAAGCTGGATGATTATAGGCAGAGACCTTTCCAGGGCATTTTTCGGCTTTGCTACATAACCTCTGACAGGAACTGTGTCCAAGGCGCTGACCTCAACGTCTAAACAATTTATCCCATCGCCCCTGACGGAGACAGGCTTTGATGTCACTGTCATCTTTTTAGCCCGGAGATGGCGTATCTGGCGTTCCCAGTATCGTTTAAGATCTTTGGGAGGTTGAAACCCTGGTTCGAATGCAGATCCGTTTATAACGTAACCAATCCGTATCGCGTCTTCAGAGGAAGCGAGGTTCATCCGTATCCTCTCAGGGAAGGTCCCCTCCGGCCTGAACTCCAACATGACAGCCACTGGCTCGGTTCGGACATCGGCGAACACGATCCGCGGGCTGGTGACTGTCCCGATTTTTTCCACGCGGGTCATCACGCCGTTTTCGAATACAGCTACCTCAAGTGGGATGGGATAGTCCTCGACGGGTTCGACGCTCACGATCACCGTGTCTGACGAGGCGTACTGACCGTCAGGATGGTTGAGCTTGAATCTAAGGCTGGACACGATCCCGGCGCCCTGGCAAGGGAGAAGGGAAATGAAGAACAAGATAGAAGCAAACGGGACGAATCTGGAAATATTGTGCATATTGATGGATTTAAGGTTTCACTAGCGAATAGATTGTAAATATAGACATATTCTTACTGAATAATTGCGGGAAATTGGTTATTTTTGTCAGATACGTGTTTTGAGACAAATAATTCAAATGATATGGTAAAAGTTAATTTGGGAGGTTGCAGCTCCTTCGTTAAAGATGCAGATTACAAGGTTTATGTGGACAAGGCTCTCGAGGCACTCGATGTTCTTAACAGCGGAAGCGGAGCAGGAAATGATTTCCTGGGATGGAAGCACCTTCCTTCAGAGACTCCTGAATCATTGATCGCAGAGTGCGAGGCAGTACGTGACTGCTGGAAGGAAAAGGGCGTTGACCTTGTGGTCGTGATCGGTATTGGCGGCTCTTATCTTGGCGCCCGTTGTGCTATCGAGGCTCTTTCACATAATTTCGCAAAGCAGCTCTCCGGAAAGAAGGCAGCTCCTGAGGTAGTCTTCGCCGGTAACAACCTTTCTGAGGAATATCTTGCAGAACTCATGGATCTCGTGGCTGAAAGGAACACCGCCACGGTAGTCATCTCCAAGTCCGGTACCACCACTGAGCCCGCCGTGGCCTTCAGGGTGATCAAGGAGCATATCGAAAAGACCTACAAGGATGCATCCGAGAGGATAGTCGCCATCACTGATGCCAAGAAGGGTGCTCTCAAGACCCTTGCTACCCAGGAAGGCTACAAGACCTTCGTCGTTCCGGACAATGTGGGCGGACGCTATTCAGTCCTTACCCCCGTCGGCCTTCTTCCAATCGTTCTCGCTGGCTTCGATGTTCGTGAGATGCTTGCCGGAGCGAAGGAGATGGAAAAAGCCTGCTCTGAGAGATCCGAGGACAACCCAGCACTCAAGTATGCAGCCATGAGGAACCTCCTTTACAGCGAGTCCGGAAAGAAGGTCGAGATCCTCGTCGCTTACAATCCCAAGCTCCAGTACCTCGGAGAGTGGTGGAAGCAGCTTTTCGGAGAGTCAGAAGGAAAGGAACTCAAGGGAATATTCCCGGCTTCAGTCAACTTCACTACCGATCTCCACTCCATGGGTCAGTTCATCCAGGAGGGTGAGAGGATCATGTTCGAGACCGTGGTGAACGTCGAAAAGAGCAGCCGCAGCGTCGTGATCGGCAGCGATCCCCAGAACCTCGACCAGCTCAACTATCTAGCTGGCCAGCATGTGGAGCACTGCAACGCAATGGCCCAGCTCGGTACCAAGCTTGCCCACATCGACGGCGGAGTACCCCAGCTTGAAGTGAGTATAGAGAGCATAAGTGCTTACAACCTCGGAGGGCTCTTCCAGTTCTTCGAGTATGCCTGCGGCATCAGCGCCTATGTCCTGGGTATCAATCCTTTCAACCAGCCCGGTGTCGAGGCCTACAAGAAGAACATGTTCGCCCTGCTTGAGAAGCCGGGTTACGAGGAGCAGACCAAGGCTATCAAGGCCAGGCTGTAAGGATCATGACCTGCGAGCAGAAATTCAGGGAAACGTACAGAAGGGAGCCTGAGGGGCTCTCCTTCTGTCCTTATCGTGTCTGCCCGATAGGTGCCCATGTTGATCACCAGCTGGGCAAGATCACAGGTTTCGCGATCGACAAAGGCATCCACATCGCTTTCTCTCCGAAACAGAACGGAGTCATTGAACTCTCGTCCCTTCAGTTCGGCAAGCGTGCCCAGTGGCATGTGCGTGCCGTCCCTGAGGAAAAGCAGAACGACTGGGCGGATTATCTTCGCGGTGCCACGAAGGAGCTCTACCAGGCTTATCCTCTGAGGATAGGCCTCAGCGGAGTGATCGAGGGCTCCCTCCCGATCGGCGGACTCTCATCTTCTGCCGCAGTGATCATCTCCTTCATGAAGGCTCTCTGCCAGGTCAACGGACTCCACCTTGACGATCGTGAACTGATCACGATGGCCAAATCGGCGGAAAACAATTATGTGGGAGTTTCCTGCGGCAAGTTGGACCAGAGCTGTGAGGTCTATTCCAAGAAAGACCATCTCCTCTATCTGGACACGAAGGACGACAGCTATGAACTGATTCCCACTGCTCCTTCGATGAAGCCTTATGAGATAGCCATATTCTTCAGCGGGGTGGAGCGCACCCTTGCAGGCAGCAAGTTCAACATGAGGGTCGACGAATGCAGGAGCGCCGCCTATGCATTGAAGGCTTATGCCGGCATGGAGTACGGCAAGTTCGGAGAGACCCACCTCCGCGAGGTACCTTACGATGTGTTTATCGAGTTCAAGGACCGTCTTCCTGAAAACTGGCGGAAGAGGGCTGAACATTGGTATGGTGAGTTCGACCGCGTACAGAAGGGAGCGGAAGCCTGGAGAAAGGGAGACCTTGATGAATATGGAAGGCTGAGCTTCGAGAGCGGTCATTCTTCAATAGTATCCTGGGAGACGGGATCGCCGGAGCTAAAGAAGATCTACGAGATCATGACCCGTACCGACGGAATCTATGGCGGCCGTTTCAGCGGAGCCGGTTTCAAGGGTTGCTGCATGGCAATCATCGATCCCTCCTACCGTGAAGAAATATTCAAGAAAGTAGAAGATGAATATCTTGCCGAGTTCCCGGCCTTGCGGGGCAAGTACTCGGCCTACGTCTGCCACAGTGCCGACGGAGTCAAAATCTAGATTGTCATGAAGTGCCTTATCCTTGCCGCCGGTTATGCCACTAGGCTGCGCCCCCTTACGGATAATTTTCCTAAACCACTGCTGAAAGTAGGTGGCAGGACTATAGTCGACTGGCTCGTCGACGATCTTTCTGCTGAAGGCAAGGTGGACGGTTATGTGGTCGTGACCAACCACAGGTTTGCCGGATTCTTTGTAGAGTGGGCTGCCGGAAGGAAGGAAAGCATCACCGTAGTCGATGATGGCACTTCAACCAACGAGACCCGGCTCGGGGCCGTAAGGGACATCCAGTTTGCGGTGGAATCCATCGGACTTGATGATGACCTTCTGGTCATAGCTGGGGACAACCTGCTGGATTTCAGCCTGAACCGTTTCGTGGACTTTGCCCTTGCTAAAGGTACATCCTGCGTGATGAGGTTTTTCGAGCCCTCTGAGGAAAGGCTACGCAAATGCGGAGTACTTGAGATCGGAGAGGAGGGGCTGATAATAGGAATGGAAGAGAAACCTTCGGAACCGAAGTCCCATTGGTGCTGCCCTCCGTTCTATTTCTACAAGAGGGAGGATGTGGCCAGTATTCCTGAGGCCATCGCTTCCGGATGCGGAACTGATGCTCCAGGGAGCCTTGTGGCCTGGCTTTCATCCAAGGTCCCGGTTCATGCTATGGAGATGCCCGGAAGGAGGTATGACATAGGAGACCTGGAAAGCTACAGGTCAGTCTGCAAGATATTTGAAACATCAAAAGCCAATCAGATATGAAAAGATTCCTTTCGCTTGTGGCCGTACTTTGGACGGCAATAGGATCGGCCCAGACGACCGTGTCCTTCGAGAAGATATTCCATGAGACTTACAGCCGTGATCAGAAGTACAACATCCAGGGAGCTTCGATTGTCGGAGGGAAACTCTTCCAGCTCCACGACGGCAACAAGCCAATAGTTGTCTACGACATGAAAGATGGATCATTCATCTGCGAGATCCAGGTGGAGCCCACCAAGACATGGCATAACAACACAGCCAGTTTCTCGGACATTTACTATGAGGAAGGCGATACCTATCCTCTTCTCTATGTCAGCCAGGAGAATATCAAGGAGCACAAGGCAGTTGTCTACAGGATCAGGGAAGAAAAAGCCGGCAGCATGACCGCTGAGATAGTCCAGACGATCATTTTCCCCGAGCCTATCGAGATGGGTCTCTATTATCCTAATCTGGCTGTTGATCTTGATGCTGGCCATCTCTACCTGACCGGCTTCAGCTGGGCCAGTTGGAACAAGCCAGAAAGAGGCAATGCAGTCCAGCTGCTTCGTTTCCGCCTCCCTTCTCCGAAGGAGGGACCTGTCGTGAAGTTCTGGACAAAGGACATCCTCGAGCGCTACTGCTTCGATTTCAAGGTCGCCACGCAGGGTGCTGCCGTCCGTGGTGGCAAACTCTATCAGGTCTTCGGCGGCCCCGGCAACAGCTGCCTGGTCTGCACCGACCTTGCCACCGGGAAGGAAGAGTTCAAGTCCGAACTGAACGGAATACCCGGAGAGCCCGAGGGACTGGGCTTCTACAAGGACCGCATCATCGTTACCTGCAACGACGGTGACGTGTACTGCAGCGATCTGGTTGTAAAATAGCATATCATGAAAAAACTCAGCCTGGCAGTCCTCGCCGCAGCGGCGTTCGGACTTTGCTTAAGCGTCGTTTCCTGTGAGAATGGGAAGACAGCTCAATCCAATGAAGAAAAGACCTATGTCTGTGCCTATGTCTGGCCATCCTGCCATGACGACCAGCTCGGACACAAGTGGCTCTGGGAAGAAGGCATAGGGGAGTGGGAGGTGATCAAGCAGGGTGACAAACGTTTCCCCGAGCATTACCAGCCCCGCCAGCCGCTCTGGGGCTATGAGATGGACAATGATCCCGTCGTGGTTGAAAAGTGGATCCAGACTGCCCTCAAATATGGCGTCAACACCTTCATCTACGATTGGTACTGGTACAACGATCCCGATGGCTACAGCGGCCCTTATCTGGAGAGTGCGTTGAACGACGGTTTCCTTGGAGCTCCCAGCCATGACAAGATGAATTTCTACATCATGTGGGCCAACCACGACGTGAAGTACAACTACTGGAACTATCACAAGTGGGGAGACAACGAAGAGCGTCTGTTCAATCCGGATGTGGACTGGGACCAGTTCAAGAAGGTAGTGGCAAGGGTCATCGACCAGTACTTCAAGCTTCCTGAATATGTCAAGATCGACGGGTGCCCGGTTTTCGCCATCTTCTCGATCGGCAATTTCGTGAGAAGTTTCGGCTCGCTTGAAGAGGCTGCGAAAGCGATTGAATACTTCAGGGCTGAGGTTAAGAAGGCAGGTTTCCCCGACCTTCATCTCCAGGAGATCCAGGGGGGCGGTTCTAGGATGAACGAATCCAGGATTGCTGCCATGAAGAAGAACATCGACGCCCTCGGAATCAACAGCGAGGCACTTTACAACATGGGCGGTTTCAATCCTGACTACCTTGTCCAGGGCAACGAGGCCATCGAGATCCGCAAGCAGATGGACGAGGTTTTCGATATCCCGGTCTTCCCCTGTGTCTCAATAGGATGGGATGACACTCCCAGATTCCCTGCCAAGGGGCCTGATGATGTGACCCGCTTCCACAACACTCCTCAGAGCTTCGCAACCTTCCTTGCCAAGGCTAAGGAATATATGGACGGTCACACTGACCAGCCCCGTTTCATGATGATCAATGCATGGAACGAATGGGTCGAGGGCAGTTACCTGCTACCCGACCGTCTGAATGGTTTCGGCTATCTTGAAGCTGTCCGTGATGTCCTGGACGGGAAGTACGACTAGTCTCCGTTTTATTGCCCGGCCATGAGGTTAATGTTGGTCCAGAGTTCCCCTGTTTGGGGAAATCCAGCGGAGAGCCGAGCGGAGATAGCCCGGTTGCTGTCTGACAAAGGCGGAGCTGACCTGGTAGTGCTTCCGGAGATGTTCTCTACAGGCTTCGTGACAACGCCCGACGGAAAAGCGGAGAATGAAGGCGGCGATTCGCTTCGTTGGATGAAGGATCTAGCCGTCATGAATTCCTGTGCCGTAGCCGGCAGCCTTTCTGTCCGGACAGGCGATTCATTCAGGAACCGATTCTATTTCGTGTTTCCTGACGGCTCTGAAAGCCATTACGACAAGCACCATTTGTTCTCCTATTCAGGGGAAGGACGTACTTACACACCTGGACAGGAACGCGTAATTGTCAGCTATAAGGGATTCAGGATCCTGTTGCAGGTCTGTTATGACCTGCGTTTTCCGGTCTTCTCCAGGAATCGTCTTTCAGGTGGAACCCCGGAATATGACATGATCCTCTACGTCGCAAGCTGGCCGGAGGCTAGGATCGAGGCTTGGGACGCCCTGCTAAAGGCAAGGGCTATCGAGAATGCCTGCTTTGTGGCCGGAGTCAATCGTACAGGTTCGGATCCGACTAATGATTACCCCGGACATACTTCTTTGATAGGTCCTCGCGGAGAAATGCTTTCAATTTGTAAGCATAATGAGCCGGATGTCCTGATCCATGAAGTTTCCTTGGTTGAGCTTGAGGCTTACAGGAAAGCATTTCCAGTCTTGGATGATGCTGATTAAAAACGATTTTCATAAGTTTTTCCTTGTTTTTTCGGAGTCGTTTTTATTTATTTGCCATAGCTTAGGATTTGTAACAGCATGATACTTTCTTCAGTTCTCGCCCTTTCCCTTCTTATCCTCGCCCTTCCATAGGCGCGGACTGAAAGGTGTGGCTATAACTGATTAAAAACAATATTCCTACCCCTTCCAGTCCAAGACTGAGAAGGGGTTTTTCTTTTATTTGATTGTATATGGACGGACAAGTATTCATTTTTGACACCACGCTGCGGGACGGAGAGCAGGTCCCGGGATGCCAGCTCAACACAGTCGAGAAGATCCAGGTGGCAAAGGCTCTTGAACAGCTTGGCGTGGATGTCATCGAGGCCGGATTCCCAATTTCCAGCCCCGGGGATTTCAATTCTGTTGTGGAGATTTCTAAGGCTGTGACCTGGCCTGCGATCTGCGCTCTTTCCAGGGCGGTGGAGAAGGACATCGACATGGCAGCAGAGGCCTTGGCTCATGCCAAGAGAAAGCGGATCCACACCGGGATCGGTACTTCCGATGAGCACATCCGTTACAAGTTCAATTCCAACCGTGAGGAAATCCTCGAAAGGGCTGTAAGGGCAGTCAAGTATGCCAAGAAATACGTAGAAGATGTGGAATTTTATGCCGAGGATGCCGGCCGTACGGACAATGAGTATCTTTCCCGTGTCGTGGAGGCCGTGATCAAGGCAGGGGCTACAGTCGTGAATATCCCTGATACCACAGGCTACTGTCTCCCTGATGAGTACGGCGCCAAGATCCGGTATCTGGTCGAGCATGTCGACGGTATCGAAAAGGCTGTGATATCTACGCATTGCCATAATGACCTTGGCATGGCCACGGCGAACACTATGGCCGGTCTCTTGAACGGAGCAAGACAATGTGAAGTGACTGTGAACGGTATCGGTGAAAGGGCAGGAAACACTGCTCTCGAGGAGATAGTGATGATCCTGAAAGCTCACAAGGGCATCCCCCTGCAGACCAACATCAACACCAAGAGAATCTATCCTGCAAGCCGTATGGTCTCTTCCCTCATGAACATGCCGGTCCAGCCCAACAAGGCGATCGTCGGGAAGAACGCTTTCGCCCATTCCTCCGGGATACATCAGGACGGAGTGCTGAAGAACGCCGGCACCTATGAGATAATCGATCCCAATGACGTAGGCATCGACACCAACTCGATAGTCCTGACTGCAAGGAGCGGCAGGGCAGCCTTGAAGTACCGGCTCGAGGTGAACGGTGTCCATCTTGATGATTCCAAGTTGGATGAGGTCTACAAGGCTTTCCTCAGGCTGGCCGACAGCAAGAAAGAGATCCATGATGATGACATCCTTATGCTTGCCGGAGCGGATAGGGCCCATGGTCGCAGGATCAAGGTGGATTGGCTTCAGGCTACCAGCGGAATAGGGATGAAGCCGGTGGCCTCAATCGGGCTTGACATCGCGGGGGAAAAATTCGAGGCGGCTGCCACCGGAAACGGCCCGGTGGATGCCTCCATCAATGCTCTCCGTCAGATCGTCCACCGCCCCATGACCATCAATGAATTCACTATCCAGGGTATCACAAAAGGTTCTGATGACTCATGTAAAGTCCACATGCAGGTCGAGAGCGAGGGCCGGGTCTATTATGGTTTCGGAGCCAGTACCGACATAGTGTCGGCTTCAGTGGAGGCTTATGTTGATTGCGTAAACAAGATCTGAGATGAACACACTCTTTGACAAGATCTGGGACTCCCATGTGGTCCAGAGGATCGACGGAGGGTTGGACCAACTCTACATCGACAGGCTTTACTGTCATGAGGTGACCAGTCCCCAGGCCTTCGACGGACTCCGTTCCCGTGGGATACGCTGCCTGAGGCCTGAGAGGATCTTCTGCATGCCTGACCATAACATTCCCACCCTCGGGCAGGAATCTCCGATTCAGGATCCGGTCTCGCGGAAACAGGTAGAGGCACTCAGCGCCAATGCTGCCGAGTTCGGCCTGACGCATTTCGGTGTAATGCACAAGGACAACGGAATCGTCCATGTCGCCGGCCCGGAGAAGGGCCTCTCGCTGCCTGGGATGACCATCGTCTGCGGGGATTCACACACCTCGACCCATGGTGCGGTCGGAGCCGTGGCTTTCGGTATAGGTACCAGCGAGGTCGAGATGGTTCTGGCCTCACAATGTGTCCTTCAGCAGAAGCCGAAGTCGATGCGGGTAAGCATAGAAGGTACCCTTGGAAAGGGCGTCATGGCAAAGGATGTGGCGCTTTTCCTTATTAGCAGGCTGACCACGAGCGGGGCGACAGGTTATTTTGTGGAATATTCTGGCTCTGCAGTTAAGGGGCTTTCGATGGAAGGCCGTCTCACCCTATGCAACCTTTCGATAGAGATGGGGGCCAGGGGAGGCTTCGTGGCACCTGATGAGACCACTTTCGAATACCTGAAAGGTAGGGAATATGCCCCAAAGGGAGAAGCCTGGGATAAGGCGGTCGCTCAATGGAAAAACCTGAAGAGCGACGAAGATGCCATATTCGATAAGGAATATGTCTTCGACGCCGCTGAAATCGAGCCTATGGTCACCTACGGGACCAATCCGGGGGAAGGGATGCCGGTCACGGGGACCATACCCTTCTCTTCGACTGACAAACCTTTGTCATACATGGGGTTCCATAAAGGTGAGAGGATGATCGGGAAGAAGGTGGATTACGTCTTCCTCGGAGCTTGCACCAACGGCAGGATCGAGGATTTCAGGGCCTTCTCTGCCATAGTTGCAGGCAGGCATAAGGCTCCCGGAGTGGTAGCTTGGCTCGTCCCTGGTTCATGGAATGTTCGAAGGCAGATCGAAGCAGAAGGGCTCGACCGTATCCTGCAGGAGGCTGGTTTCGAGATACGCCAGCCTGGCTGCTCAGCTTGCCTGGCAATGAACGAAGACAGGATCCCTGAAGGGAAATACTGCGTGTCCACAAGCAACAGGAATTTCGAAGGCCGGCAGGGACCGGGCTCGCGAACCATCCTTGCTAGTCCTCTTACGGCAGCTGCAGCCGCAGTGACAGGAGTGATAACAGATCCGAGGGAATTGCTATGAAACAGAGATTCTACATAGTGGAGAGCTCATGCGTGCCTCTCCCTGTCGAGAACATCGACACCGACCAGATCATCCCTGCCCGCTTCCTCAAAGCAACGACCCGGGACGAAAGGTTTTTCGGAAAGAACCTGTTCAGGGACTGGCGTTTTCGTCCCGACGGCACTGTCGATCCAGAGTTTCCCCTCAACAATCCGCTCTATCAAGGTGAGATACTCCTTGCTGGTGACAACTTCGGATGCGGTTCGAGCCGGGAACATGCAGCCTGGGCTCTTGCCGGTTACGGATTCAAGGTGGTGATCTCAAGCTCTTTTGCGGACATCCATAAGATCAACGAACTCAACAACTTCGTCCTTCCGGTCCAAGTCTCCCGGGACTTTCTCTCTGAATTGTTCGAGACTGTACGGAGAAATCCCAGGGCGAAGGTCAGGGTCGATGTGCCCAGGCAGACGGTTACGGACATGGAAACCGGGAGGACAGAAGATTTCGAACTCAACCAGTACAAGAAGTATTGCCTGATGAACGCTCTTGACGACATCGATTTCCTCCTGCTTCAGAAAGACAAGATCGAGACATTTGAAAACACCAGAAATATATGAGACTATCAATCGCTAAACTCCCTGGGGACGGTATAGGTCCGGAGGTGGTGGAACAGGCCGTGAAGGCCGTTGAGGCCGTCTGCTCCAGGTTCGGCCATGAGGTTGTCTTCAGATTCGGCTACATGGGTGCTGCGGCCATCGACCATTTCGGTGACCCATACCCTGAAGAAACCCACAGGCTTTGCCTGGACAGCGACGCCGTTCTTTTCGGTGCTGTCGGTGACCCGAAATATGACAATGATCCTGCCTCCAAGGTCCGTCCGGAGCAAGGACTTCTGGCCATCAGGAAGAGGCTCGGACTTTATGCAAATCTCCGTCCGGTCGAGACATTCAAGTCGCTCGCCTGCAAATCGCCGTTGAAGACGGAACTCGTCGATGGTGCGGATTTCCTTTGCGTCAGGGAATTGACCGGGGGAATGTATTTCGGCGAAAAAGGAAGGAGGGACGGAGGCGACACGGCTTACGACACCTGTGTGTACAGCCGCTTCGAGGTCGAGCGTATCCTGCGTCTGGCTTTCGGCTATGCCGTAAGGAGGCGTAAGCACCTGACGGTGGTCGACAAAGCCAATGTCATGGAGACATCGCGGCTCTGGCGTGCCGTAGCCCAGGAAATGGAACCGGAATTTCCGGAAGTTGCGGTGGATTACATGTTCGTGGACAATGCTGCCATGCAACTCATACGCTGCCCGAAGTCCTTCGATGTGATCGTCACCGAGAACACTTTCGGTGACATCCTTACCGATGAGGCGAGCTGCATTTCGGGGTCGATGGGGCTTCTCGCATCCGCCTCTGTCGGAGAACATACATCATTGTTCGAGCCGATACACGGTTCTTATCCTCAGGCGGCTGGAAAGAACATAGCCAATCCGGTGGCTTCTATCCTTTCCGCTGCCATGATGTTTGAATATTCATTCGGGCTGATGGAGGAAGGTAAGGCCATTCGAGAAGCAGTTGCTGCCTCCATCGAGGCTGGAGTGGTGACCGAGGATCTCGGAGGAAACAGGTCCACTTCCGAGGTAGGTGATTGGATCGCTGATAAAATCATCAAGATATGAAACAGATAGATTGGAAAAACCTGGGCTTTGACGCCTATCGCACCAGAACGGTGGTACGCTCCTATTTCAGGGAAGGAGAATGGAGTTCTCCGGAAGCGACAGAAGATTTCTCTTTGACCTTCGATCCTTTTTCACAGGTCCTTCATTATGCCATCTCCTGCTTCGAGGGATTGAAGGCTTTCCGTCGCAGGGACGGGAGTGTGGCTCTGTTCCGCCCTGACCGGAACGCTTCCAGGATGGGAATGACGGCGGGATTTCTTGGAATCCCGTGTCCGAGCGAGGACATGTTCATCAAAATGTGCGAGGATTGTGTCAAGCAGAACATAGAGTTCCTTCCGCCTTACGGTTACGGAGCCTCAATGTACGTCCGGCCGCTTCTGATCGGGATCCACCCTCAGATGCAGCTGGTCCCGTATCCAGAAGCCCTGTTCGCCGTGATGTGCGCTCCGGTAGGCTCATACTATGGTGAAAACATGAAATCCTGTGCAGCGGTGATTCCTGGGAACTATGACCGTGCGGCTCCCAAGGGCTCCGGGAGGTACAAGATCGGAGCCAATTACGCGGCCACTTTCATGCCCTACAAGATAGCCCATGAACAAGGTTACACCGAACTCCTGTACTTGAATTCGTCTACCAGGGAATATATCGACGAATTCGGCTCCTCGAATTTCTTTGGAATACAGGGTAACAAGTACATCACCCCACTTTCCGACAGCGTCCTGCCTTCAATAACCAACCTGACTCTCCAGGAGGTAGCGGCAGACCTGGGAATGACAGTGGAGAAGAGACCTGTCCGCGTTGAAGAACTAGCTTCCTTCGAAGAGGCAGCAGGCTGCGGGACCGCAGTTGTAATCACACCGCTCTCCCATATTGACATAAAGCCGGTCCTTGAAGAACCGGCTGTCGAGAAATCCTTCCGTTTCTTCCCTGATGGAGAAGTAGGTCCGGTCTCACGCAAGCTTTACGAGCGGATAACGTCCATCCAGAACGGAGAGGCTGAGGACATCCATGGCTGGTGCCATTATGTCCAGGACTGAAAGGGCTGCTAGCTTTCCGAAGGCCTGATGAAGTGAGTCATGACCGCACTGATAATGTACAGGGCGGCGAGCACCCAGGCTATTCCTGAATAACCAATAGGCTTTTCAAGCAACCTTACGAGAGCGGGTCCGACGAATGCGGCGAGGCCCGCTCCTAAGTTAAGTACGGACACCGCTGCACCCTTGTCAGTCTTGACGAGGGAGGGTACGAGGGCGGAGAGGGGAACGTAACCCGCCAGCATGATGCACCAGAGTGATCCGCAGAGGAGGATGAACCAGTAACTGTTCAGGATCTGCGGTGAATAGTAGAAGAGCAACACGGTGATGGCACAGCCGACCCCACCGAACCAGGTGACTGTCTTGTTCCAGCCGATCTTGTCACCTACGATTCCGAACACCAGGTTGAAGATGATATTCATAAGGAAGACGGTTCCCCAAATCGAGGCCCACTGCCCGTCCGACATTCCGAAGGATGCCATGTACAGCGGCATGAAAACCACGAAGGCAAACTGGGAAGTTGTGTTTATGACACGTACAATTCCTCCCATCAGTACTTTAGGCTCGCGCTTCATTATTCCCAGACCTTTGACGAGTTCCTTGATCTTTGATCCTCCTTCATCCTGGCCGGGCTCGGCAAACAGGTTGCTGCTGTCGGCCTTGTTGACGAAGAGGGCGAAGAAGGCTCCTGCGAGAGCGAAGATAACTGCAGTCCAGAGAGTAGGGATTACTCCGAAATGGCGGACCGCAAAGACTCCGTAGTAGGCGCCAAGGACGTTAAGTCCGCCAGTGAACACGAACCAGAACCAGCCTTGTGCAGAACTGAGGACTTTCTTCTCAACCCTGTAGGTGATCCAGACCATGAAGGTGTAGGCGAACAGAGGATAACCGAGGCCCTTTACGGCATAGGTGAGGAGCAGGACCGGATAGTTCATCTGTGCTATCCCTATCCCTGCAAATCCTGCGACGCCGACCAGGTACATGATCAGTCCTGCCAGCATCGTTTTCTTCACACCGAAGGTCTCTGCTATGACTCCCGAGAGCCATGAGGAGATCGCTACGGTGATGCCGTAGACGGAGAACAGTTCTGCTGAGTTGAAACCTGCTTCCGTGATGTAACGGCTGAGCCATGTCTGCTCGATGCCGTCTCCCATCATGAAGATGAGCACTCCGAGGAAACCCCACGTAAGCTGGCGGGGGAGTCCGGTCTTTTCGTAAAAGTTCGCCATTAGTCAGATAATCTTAGAAAGAGTAATTCATTCCTATGTTGATCCACATCGGATCTCCGAGATTCTCGTTGAAGTTGTGGGCAAGCTCGACAGAGACGATGAAGTTCTGGTTCCAGGCGAGCTTGAGTCCTGCACCTGCGGTGTAGAGGAATTCGGAGGCCTTGTCGCGGATGTACTGGGCGGTGTCGGTGTAGCCTGCCTGATACGCGGCTCTCTGCATCTTGGGCAGCCTGGTCATCAGGTCGACCCTCGTAGGCTTGGTGATCATTCCGCAGTCGAAGAACGGGTTTATTGCGAGGTAGAAGTACTGTCCGAACAAGGTGAATTTCACCAGTTTGACCCTGAGTTCGAAATTACCCCAGGCGTAGCCGTCAGCGATGATCCTGTTGGCATAGGTACCGCGGATGGTGTTCGAGCTTCCGAAGCCTTCCGAGACCATAGTGTTCATGTTGAGCAGGGCGATGTTCTGCTTCATGTAGAAAGGGGTCTCACCAAGAAGGGTGCCCTGATAAGCGAGATGATATGCGAAGACTGGATCTCCGGCCCTGAATATGTGGATCGGCAGGGTTATGTACTGCCTCCAGCGGGCGCAAAGCTGTGTGTAGCCATATTCATCTCCGAAGACGTCAGGGGAGGTATTGACGTAGACTTCTGACCAGATTCCCTTGTTCGGCGCGGCTTCGATGTCCCTGCTGTCGAAGACTATGCCTCCCTTGATTTCAAGCCGGTTACCACCTTTGTACTCATGGGAACCGATCACTCCGTAATTCACGTATTCATTATAGGCGGTGTATCTGGTATTGTAACCGTATTTCTCGTTGAACCCGTCTGCGTTGAAATGCCAGAAACTGATTCCTCCACCCCAGTGCAGATGATCCGCTATCCTGCCCCTCATGTCCACCTGCAGGCGGGCCATGTCGCGCCTCATATTGTAAAACGCAACTCCGGGGATGGCATTGTCATAAACCACACCTGTAGGCGGAGTGACGTTGTAGTAGTCCTTGTTAAAATTGAGATTCGGATCGAAGGGGTAGGCCGGTGCATTGAATCCATAGAAATTGTACAAAGGATCCATGATGTAGGTTGCCGAGGCTGTGAGCCTCATCTTCGGGATGAGGTACTTCGAATCGTAGGCTAGATAGAAACGTGTCCTTCCCTTGGTGAAATGTGAGACCTCCCAGCTGATCTTGTGGAGCGGATCAGGGTAGGTGTTCCCGTTGCCATAGTTGTAGATGTCTCCGAAGGCTCCGTACTGGAAGCCCATGTCACTTGAATATGTTGCACAGGGAAGGGCGCTTAGCGTCCATCCGGTTTTCATTTCCCTTTCCTGGGCCTGGGATGCCTCCTGTGCGAAGGAGACTGCTGAAAGTGTCAGGAAGACACTGACACACAATAATTTCATTTTGTCGGTCATCAGTCGTGATCTTTTTCTTTTATAATGTTTTTGCTTTTTCCAGGAACGCCTTCACATGGGCGGTGTATTCTGCAGGATGATCCTTGAAAGCCATCGCATGCTCTGAACCTGGTGCTATCCAAAGTTCCTTGTAACCTTTGGTCTTTGCCTCATAGTTTTTGTAAACATGTTCGGTTGGCACGAAGTCATCCTTGTCTCCATGGATGAAAAGAACAGGTTTCTCGCATTTTGCCAGCTGGTCCACCGAAGACGCTTCCTTGAATCCCCAGCCGTAGCGGTGCTTGCAGACTATGCTGGCACTGTTAAGCACGGGGAAAGGAGGAAGGTGGAAAGTGTCCTTCAGGTTATGGGCAAACTGGTCCCAGACAGATGAATAGCCGCAGTCATCGACAAAGGCCCTGATGTAGGGCGGCAGGTCATCGTCGCCGCTGAGCATCATGGTAGAGGCTCCGCCCATTGAGACTCCGTGCACGACCATGAAGTCATCGTGCCAGATGTCATGGGCCATCTCTGCGAATTTCTTTACGTCGAACCTGTCGAACCATCCCATCTGAACAGCCTTCCCTTCGGACAGTCCATGATAGTGGAGATCCGGAACCATCACATTGTAGTTGAGGTCGTCCCTGTACATCCTGACGAGGTTCAGGAAGCAGATATGATTGTCTGTGTAACCATGGACCACGACTGCGGTTCCCTGTGCAGCCTTAGGATCAGATGCAGGAGCGTAGACGCCGTGGAGTTTGTAGCCACCTTCTCCAATCAGGGTAGTATCGCGGAAAACTCCCTTGTCATGAAGGGTATCGTACCATTTGATTATTCCCGGGTAACGTGATTCGGTCTTGGCCCTGTCGCCTTCGAAATCATTGCCATGCTCCTCCGGGAGAAGGGCATAGTTGCACATGTATCGTCCGGCCAGGCAGCCTGTCATACTCATCGCTATGACTGCCATCGAGACGAGGTATAATATTCTTTTCATTATTAGTTGGTTATTATGTTATTTCTTGAGTTCGACTGCCGCCCTCTCTACGGGAAGGCATCCGGTATATTCCTTGAACCAGACATTGAATCCTGCGATGTCTTCCTCGGTAGGCTTTATCTCTGTACCGGTGTCTCCGTCGAAGACTTTGCGGTCCAGATAATCTGCCAGCGGCAGTCCTTCTGTGTTGTCCGAACAATATGATGCAAGCAGGGCCATGCCCCATGGGCCACCTTCACCTGCTGTCTCCATTACGGAGATAGGGGTGCCAAGGGCTGCCGCAAGGATTCTCTGGCCGACGACTGGAGTCTTGAACAGACCGCCGTGTGCCGTTATCCTGTCCACTTGCACATCCTCTTCCTTGAACAGGATTTCATTCCCGGTCTTGAGCACTCCGACCGTTGCATAAAGATGTGAGAGCATGAAGTTGGCCAGGTTGAACTTGCTGGATGCAGAGCGTACGAACAGGGGACGCCCCTCGGTGAAACCGGTGACGTGTTCTCCGGCTACGTAGTTGTAGTTCAACAGTCCTCCGCAGTCCAAGTCGCCTTCGAGGGCGTGGGTGAACAATTTCTCGTAGATTTCGCCCTTGTCGGCTTTGATCCCAAGAAGGTTTTGATATTCAATGAACAAGCTGACCCAGGCATTGAGGTCGGTCGTGCAGTTGTTGCAATGTGTCATCGCAACCGGAGATCCGTCTGGAGTGGTGATTATGTCGATTACGTCATGGGGACGTTTCAAGTCCTTTTCCAGAACTATCATTGAGAAGGATGAAGTTCCGGCTGAGACATTCCCGGTCCTGGGCCTGACGGCGTTCGTGGCCACCATTCCGGTTCCTGCGTCTCCTTCAGGAGGGCAGAGAGGGATTCCGGCCTTCAGATGTCCGCTTGGGTCGAGCTTAAGTGCACCTTCTTTGGTGAGTGCCCCGGCATTCTCTCCAGCCTTCAGGACCTCGGGAAGTATTTCACGGAGTTTCCAGGGGTATCCTTCCGGCGCAACCAAGCTGTCGAATGCGGCAATCCGCTTTTCATCGAAATCACATGTCCCAGGGTCTATGGGCATCATTCCGGAGGCGTCTCCAACTCCAAGGACCTTCCTTCCTGTCAGGCTCCAGTGGATGTAGCCTGACAGGGTGGTCAGGAAATCTATGTCACCGACATGCTCTTCCTTGTCAAGGATACACTGATAGAGGTGGGAGAGGCTCCACCTGAGAGGCATGTTGAAATTGAACAGGTCGGAGAGAACCTTTGCTGCAGCACCGGTGTTGGTGTTCCTCCATGTCCGGAAAGGTGCAAGCAATATGCCTTCGGAATCGAGTGCCAGATAGCCATGCATCATGGCACTTATTCCTATGGAAGCAAGTGATTCGATCTCGGTCCCATAGCGCTGCATTACGTCCTTGCGCAGGTTCGCATAGCAATCCTGAAGTCCATTCCAGATTGCCTCGACACTATAGGTCCAGAGCCCGTCTACAAGTTGGTTTTCCCATTCGTGGTCTCCTTGTGCAATAGGTTTATGATCCCTGTCGATCAGGACAGCCTTGATCCTTGTTGAACCTAATTCCAGGCCCATGACTGCCTGACCTGTCTCTATGGTTTTCTTTGCATCCATCTTACTTGAGTGCCTTGTTCAGCATGTAATAGACTTCATTGATGCGCATCTCGCGCTTGAAGTTCTCAGTAGTGGTGTTCTCGTCGATGTGCAGCATCTCGATGCCTGCAATCTCGGCGTAATCCTCCCAGTATTCGGGAGTTATGTCGTAAGAGAATATGCTGTGGTGTGTTCCTCCTGCCATTATCCAGGCACCTGCACCGACTTCAAAGTTGGGCATCGGAATCCAGAGGGCGGAAGCAACAGGCAGTTTGGGCAGCGGTTTCGGCTTGATGCACTCCACGTCACCAACAATCAACCTGAAACGGTTGCCCATGTCGACTACGGTGGCGGTGACTCCACGTCCCACCTTCGATGTGAACACAAGCCTTGCGGTTAGGGTCTTACGTATGCCTATTCCCAGGTAATGAACCTCGAGCTTGGGTTTGGCGTCGGCTATGAGAGGACAGACCTCCAGCATGTGGGCCTGGAGGATCGAAGAACGGTCTCCTGCAAAGTTGAGGGTGTAGTCCTCAAGGAAGGAGCACCCTTCGGGAAGTCCTTGTGTCATGAACCAGACAGTGCGGTAAAGAGCTGCGGATTTCCAATCTCCTTCAGCACCGAAGCCGTAGCCTTCTGTCATGAGTCTCTGTGATGCAAGTCCGGGGATCTGGTCGAATCCCATTCCGGAGATCTTGACGTCCACGTCACCAAGATCATCGAAATTGGTCGTGAACCCCTTGGCTGCCTTGTCTTCGAGCAGGGCACGAAGGGTCAACTCAGCTTTAGCGGCGTTCCATATGCTCTTCCGGCCGTCTTCATAGAGAACCTGTGAAGTGTCGTAGATGCTGTTGTATTTTGCGACAAGGGCATCCACGTCAGAATCCTGTATTCTCTTGAAGTATTGGAGAACATCACTGAAAGGGACGTAATCAACATGGTATCCCAGGCGCATTTCTGCTTCGACCTTGTCACCGTCAGTGACGGCCACATTGTTCATCTGGTCTCCGATCCTCAGGATCCTCATGTCCTGGGCATCGGCCCATGCGGCAGCAACACGCTGCCATACAGCTATATGGCCAAGGGTCTTAGGATCCTTCCAGTAGCCGACCACTGTCTTGTGGTTCTTGCGCATGCGTGCCAGGATGTGACCATATTCCCTGTCTCCATGGGCGCTCTGGTTGAGGTTCATGAAATCCATGTCCATGGTTTCCCATGGAATCTCCTCGTTGAACTGCGTGTGGAGGTGGAGGAGTGGCTTGGTCAGCTTCTGCATGCCGTGGATCCACATCTTGGCAGGGGAGAAGGTGTGCATCCACGCGATGACACCTACGCATCTGGGCTCAGCTTCCGCCTTGCTCATCACATCCAGCACTTCCGCTGATGAGTTTGCCGTACCTTTGTAGACTACTTTCAAAGGAAGGATGCCTGATGCATTCATTCCTGCAACCATCTCGTTGGAGTGTCCGTCGACCTGGACGACAGCGTCACCTCCGTAGAGGAGCTGGGCGCCTGTGACGAACCAGACTTCAAAATCGTTGTATTCTTTTATCATGATCTAATTGATTATTATTCAGATTTCTTGCTTTGACCATAGTAAGCCCCGGGTCCATGCTTGCGGCTGTAGTGCTTCTCGATCAGATGCTTGTTCATTGACGGCACATGTTCGATAACATCCAGCGTTGGCAGTTGGAGGGTGGATGAAATGAAAGCCATCTTGGCTACCTCTTCGAGGACGACGGCATTATGGACAGCATTCAGGACGTCCGTTCCCCATGTAAAAGGCCCGTGGTTCCGGACAAGGACGCCCGGTGTGTCATTGGGATCGATATTTCTGAAACGCTCTACGATCACGTTGCCGGTTTCTTTCTCATATTCTCCGAACACCTCAACCTTCCGCATGTCACGGGTGCAGGGAATGTCATCATGGAAATAGTCGGCGTGTGTCGTGCCTATGTTGGGAATATTCCTTCCTGCCTGGGCCCATGCCGTAGCGTATGTTGAATGCGTGTGCACGACTCCTCCTATTCCAGGGAAGGCCTTGTAAAGGACGACGTGGGTGGGTGTGTCGGACGAGGGCCTGAGATTCCCTTCTACCACCGTCCCTTCGAGGTCGACGACGACCATGTCCGAAGGTTTCATGTCATCATAAGAGACTCCGCTGGGTTTGATTACTACGAGGCCGCTGGGACGGTCGATCGCCGAAGCATTACCCCATGTGAACAGCACGAGGCCGTGACGGACCAGTTCCAAGTTGGCCTTGCAGACTTTTTCTTTCAATTCTTCGAGCATATATTACCAGAAATAAATGTAGAAAGCGACTGTCACTGCAAGTATGATTGCAGAATGGATGATGTCCCAGGCTCCCCATGAGGCCCTTGTTTCCTTCTTCTGTTCGGGGGTGGCGGTTCCGAAGCAGAGACCTTGCACCTGCTCTTCGCTTGCCTTCGAGGTGAATAAGCTCACTGCTATCGCCAGGACTACGCAGAAGAGGAACATCCAGACTCCGTAGGCGTAGACATTCATCTCGTTGAAGACGTAGGTAAACCAGTTATGGCTTTCCGGATTGATGATCATCACGATCAGCCTTGTGAATCCGAGCACCAGGCCGGCTATGAGAGTCCACATTCCGGCCTTGGGAGTGGCCTTCTTCCAACATATTCCAAGGAGGAAGACAGCTGCGATGGCAGGAGCGAGGAGGCTCTGGATGCTCTGGATGTAGTCGTACAGGCTCTTTCCCATTGCCTGGATGACAAATATCCAAAGTACTCCGAAGATCACTACTGCTGCGGTGGCTATCCTGCCGATCTTGACGAGTTCCTTCTCGTCGGTCTCAGGGTGGCGGCGCCTGTAGATGTCTATGGTGTAGAGCATAGCCGAGGAGTTGTAGAGGGACGCAAGGGAACTCATCAGCGCTGCAAGTATGCCGCAGATCACGACTCCCTTCAATCCAACTGGGAGGAGGGTGTTGACCAGCATCGGGAATGCGAGGTCCGGATTCTGAAGGGCGCCTGTGGCAGCATCAGGAAGAAGGGCTGCCGCCAGTTGCGCTCCTACTGCGGAATCGGGTTTCTTGGTCAGTGCGAAGGCGATCATGCCCGGAATGAGGAATAGGAACACGGGAAGGAGTTTCAGGTAGGCTCCGAATATGGTCCCCCTGCGGGATTCTTTCTGGTCCTTTCCGGAAAGGACCCGCTGGACTATGAACTGGTCGGTACACCAGTACCAGAAACCTATTATCATGGAACCGAACAGGGCTCCGTACCATGGGAAGGCCTTGTCCTGGCCGCTTCTCATCAAAGTTGTCATTGAATCACCGTAGTCATTGACAGGCTGTGAGTTGCATATATCCATCATGGCATTCCAGCCGCCGACTTCCTTTAGACCCAGGCACAGGATCACCAGGGAACCAAGCAGGAGGATAGGGGTCTGGAGTACGGAAGTCTTTAGTACAGACTCCATCCCGCCGATTATGGTGTAGATTGCGGTGATGATCACAAGAGCAAGGGCCGCCACCCAGAAATTGATTCCGAGCAAGGTGTTCAATGCAAGGCCGCCGGCAAGGACGGTGACTGAGACTTTTGTCAGGACATAACTTGCCAGCGAGAGATAGGTGAGTATGCCGCGGCTCTGCTTGTTGTACCTCTTCTCCAGGAATTCAGGCATGGTGTAGACCATGCTCCTTGCATAGAAGGGGACGAAGACCCAGCCGAGGACGAGGATCATCCAGCCCTGGATCTCCCAATGGGCCTGGGCCATTCCTGATGTTGCACCTGCACCGGCGAGTCCTATCAGGTGCTCGCTGCCGATGTTTGATGCAAAGATCGAGGCTCCTATGGCAATCCAGGTGGCTGTGCGGCCATCTAGAAAATAATCACCGGAGGTCTCTTTCTTCTTCTTGGTGGCTTCGATGACTATCCAGACCATCGCCAGGAAGAAGAGTGCGATGACTATCCAGTCCCATGATGCAAGCGAGATGCGGTTGAGGTCCATTGACAAATCTTATGTTTTAGTGTTTAAGGCTATAAAGATAATCATTCTTGTTTATATATTTGTTGAAAAAAGTCTCCTAACCATGTTAAAACACTTCATTTTATCAGCAGTATCCTTCATGCTGGCGGCATCCGTGGCCGTTGCCCAGTCATTCGTAATGGACATCGACCTTAAGAAGCAGGGACCGGCCATCCAGACGACCCAATACGGCATATTCTTCGAGGACATCAACTTCGCCGCCGATGGCGGCCTCTATGCTGAGTTGGTCAAGAACCGTTCTTTTGAATATCCTGACGACCATCTTCAGGGATGGAAGGCTTTCGGAAAGGTGACAGTAAAGGATGACGGCCCCTTTGAAAGGAATCCCCATTACGTCCGCATCGCCGATCCTGGCCACCCCCACAAGTGGTCGGGCCTCGAGAATGAGGGCTATTTCGGAATAGGTGTCCGCGAAGGGGAGGAGTACCGTTTCAGCGTCTGGGCCAGGGTGCCCGGAGGCGGATCGTCGGAACTCCGCGCTGAACTGGTAAACACTGCTTCGATGACTGAGACCCAGACTTTGTGCCAGGAGAAACTGGCAGTCTCCGGTGATGCCTGGAAACAGTATGAAGTCATCCTCAAGCCTGGGAGCACTTTCGAAAAAGCAGCTTTGAGGATATTCCTGGTCGGGGAACGTGTCACTGTTGACCTTGAGCATGTCTCGCTATTCCCAGTGGACACCTGGAAGGGGCATCGGAACGGACTGAGGAAGGATTTGGCCCAGGCCCTTTACGATCTCCATCCGGGAATATTCCGTTTTCCCGGAGGTTGCATAGTCGAAGGGACAGACCTTGCTACCCGTTATAATTGGAAAAACACGGTGGGCCCTGTCGAAAACAGGCCGTTGAACGAAAACCGTTGGGAGTACACCTTCACTCACCGCTTCTTTCCTGATTACTACCAGAGCTGCGGGCTTGGTTTCTATGAGTTTTTCCTGCTTTCCGAGGAGATAGGCAGCGAACCTCTGCCTATTCTGAGCTGCGGTCTTGCCTGCCAGTTCCAGAATGATGACAAGAATGCCCACGTGCCTGTTGATGGACTCCAGCCTTACATCCAGGACGCACTGGACCTGATCGAATTCGCAAACGGTCCTGTAGATTCAGAGTGGGGGAGGCTGCGTGCGGAGATGGGGCATCCTGCTCCGTTCAACCTGAAATATATTGGCATAGGCAACGAGCAGTGGGGATCATTGTACACGGAACGTCTTGAACCCTTCGTCAAGGCGATCCGTGCCGCCCATCCAGGGATCAGGATAGTAGGTTCCAGCGGACCGAACTCTGAAGGGGAACAGTTCGATTACCTCTGGCCTGAAATGAGGAGGATAGGCGTCGATTTGGTGGATGAACATTTCTATCGCCCCTATAACTGGTTCCTTTCCCAGGGCGCCCGCTATGACAATTATGACCGCAAGGGGCCGAAGGTCTTTGCCGGTGAATATGCTTGCCATGCCAGGGGAGCGAAATGGAACCATGCTTACGCTTCACTTCTGGAAGCAGCCTTCATGACCGGCATAGAGCGCAACGCTGATGTGGTGTACATGGCTACCTATGCCCCGCTCTTCGCCCATGTGGAGGGATGGCAGTGGAGGCCGGACTTGATCTGGTTCGATAATCTTCGTTCATTCAGGACTGCCAGCTGGCATGTGCAGGAATTGTACGGACGTTTCAAGGGAACGAATATGCTGGCTTTGAAGATGTCTGGAGCGAATGTCACCGGGGCTGAAGGCCAGGGAGGGCTGTTCGCAAGCGCTGTTTCAGACGGGAACAGGATATATGTGAAAGTTGCGAATACATCCGAAGAGTCTCGGGACATTTCGTTCAACTTTACTGGTTTGAAGAAGAAAGATGTGGTCAGGGCAGTTGAAGGGGTGCGCCTTGATTGCAGCGACCGCCTGGCCGAGAATACGCTCGAAGATCCGTGCAAGGTCGTCCCTGAAGGGTTTCGTTTCGATGGAGAAGGACGCCAAATCGATGCTTCCGTTCCTCCGCTCTCCTTTTCGGTCTTCGTCCTGACCGTTCAGTAACCGGAGGTGACCGAAAAGCAAGTATATGGCCTTAATCCTTCCCTTATGACCACCTCAGGTGACCAAATGGTAAGGATTTGCGTGATAACCTTCCCTTTCGACAACCTATGATAAATGTATTTGGAGCCGAAGGCGACCGGGGGAGTTTGAGGGGAACGCCCTTCAATGGATGATAGGGCGCATCGCGTCGCCAAACGAAAAAAGCAGAGCCATAAGACTCTGCTTTTTTCGTTTGGCGGTGCGGAAGGGGCTCGAACCCTCGACCTCCGGCGTGACAGGCCGGCATTCTAACCAAGCTGAACTACCGCACCAGACTTGTAAAACATCCGCGCTTTGTTCAAACGCGGATGCAAAGATAGTCAAAAATGCTGGCTGTGCAAATTTTTTTTATTTAATTTCGATGATTTTGTTGGCCTGGGGCACGACCTTCGGCTCAAGCTTAGGGATGGTGACCAGCAGGACTCCGTTCTCAACAGTCGCACTAATCTTCTCCTTGTCAGCGTCATCCGGAAGCAGCATTGTCTGCTGGAACTTGGCGTAGGAGAACTCACGCCTCAGATAGCGGCCGCGCTTCTTTTCGTCCTTAGCCTCTTCTTTCTTCTCCATGTTGATAACGAGGTCTCCCTCGTCGTCCAGGCTGACCTTGAAATCATTCTTGGTCATTCCAGGGGCTGCCAGCTCAAGCTCGTAGCCGTGCTCGTTTTCTAAGACGTTGATCGCCGGGGCGGTCGCGCTAGTCCTTTCGATCCAGTTGTTATCGAAGAAATCATTGAAAATGCTCGGCAACCAGTTCTGGTTGTATCTTCTTGAAACAGGTAACATGATTAAAACCTCCTATAATTATTAATTCTTTCTTTTTACTTACCCCCGTCCTTTCGGGCGGACGCTTTAAGGAAGTCAATTCCCGTACCAGTGCCAAAAAGACCGTAAAAGTGGACATTTTGACATAACTTACTGACTGTTTGGCACTTAAGTCTGACAAAATGTCTACTTTCCCCTCTGTGGTGGTCCTATCTATTCCCGCTTGGGCAGTACCGGAACGTCAGGGTGGCCTTCGCTTGGTTAAAAATTAAATAATTTATGAAAAACATTAAGAAATATTTGGAAATTAGAAATTAATTATCGTATATTTGTGACGTAAGACATATACGATTAATACAAACCTAATTTTGAATATCATGGATAAGTTTAAGCTTAACATTCTTATCATTGCCCTTATGATGAATGTCGCAGCGATGGCGCAGACTACAGTGAAGGGGACACTCCTTGACTCCCTTAGCAGGGCGCCTGAGACTGGGGCCGTGGTCCAGTTCCTCAAAACAGGACAGGAGAGCCCGGTCGCATATTCGGTCACAGACTCGACCGGCCGTTTCGAACGGACGGTTTCCGGACAGGGTGATTACATTCTTTTACTGCAGAATATGGGAAGGAAAACCGTCAGCAGAGGATTCAAACTGGAAGGCCAGAGTGAACTTGACTTTGGCGAGATCCTGGTCCAGGATGATGCCGAGGCTCTTGAGGGCGCTTCCGTGAGAGCGATGAAGACCCTCGTCAAGTTGGATGTGAACAAGCTGACCTACAAGGTGGAAGCAGATCCGGATTCCAAGACAGGAACAGTCCTGGACATGCTTCGCAAAGTCCCTATGGTCACTGTCGACGGTCAGGACAACATCACGGTCAACGGGAGCTCCAATTTCAAGGTCTATGTGGACGGAAAACCGAACCAGATGCTCAGCAGCAATCCATCACAGATACTGAAAGTGATGCCTGCAAGTTCAGTCAAGGACATCGAAGTGATCACGAATCCAGGAGCAAAATATGATGCTGAAGGAGCGGGTGGAGTGCTCAACCTTGTCACCGGCATGGCTGCAGGGGCTTCAAATGCCGTTTCAGACGGAGTGTATGGCTCTGTGAACCTTGGAGTGACGACGAAAGGGGAGAACGGAAGCCTCTTCCTCAGTGCCAAGAAAGGTAAGTTTACCGTGGGAATCAATTCTGCCGTGGGTGAACAGAAACTTGGTGGGATAACATACTCTTCAAAACAGGAGAACCTCTCCGGCGGCCCGACCATGTCCACTGAAAGCGAACTCAAGCAGAGGTCTCCGTTCGCTTTCGCGGATATAAATGCCAGTTACGAGTTGACCTCCAGGGACCTGATCTCCGGTTCGTTCGGACTCACGGGCTTTTACCAAACGGCGACGGGCATGTCCACTATAACCGTCGGGGACGGCGGAGCCGCCGGCTTCAGCTACAGCAATGGCTCTGACACGAAATACAGGACACGGAGTATGAACGGAAGCCTTGACTACCAGCATACTAGCGAGGCTGTGCCAGGACGTGCCCTGACCGTTTCGTACAGATATTCAGGAAGCCCTCTTGATGTCGAGTCCATCAATACTTTCAGCGGCATGCCCGGTTACGGAGGCTTCCTCCAGGACGACCGCAAGTCAGTCGGTGACGACAACAGCAACGAGAATACCTTCCAGCTGGATTACACTACCCCCATCGGGCAGGGCCATTCCCTGAGCTCTGGCCTCAAGTACATAAGCAGGCACAATTCCGCCGATGATAAACTGTACCTTCAGGATGCCGGTGCATGGGCTTACAATCGCGAAGGCAGCATGCTCTACGACCACTTCAACAGTATCGGGGCGGCATATTCAGAATATACCGGCACCTTCGGGAAAGTCACGGCCGTGGCAGGCTTGAGGTATGAATATACCTGGCAGAGAGTGGAATACGGCGAGGGCTACGGTCATGACTTCAGCACCAGCTTCGGCGACCTGGTCCCCAATGCCAGTCTCCAGTACAATATTTCCGCTATGCAGAACATCGGTATCACCTATAACAGGAGGATCCAAAGACCTGGAATCACCTATCTCAATCCTTATGTGGACAGGTCGTCTTCGACATCGATTTCTTATGGCAACAGCGACCTTACCAGCGTAAGGGTGGACAATCTCAGTCTCGTCTACAACTTCTACAATCCAAAGTGGGTAGTCAGCCTCACAGGCCGTTACAGCCACAGCGGAAGCGGGATCTCATCCTACAGCTTTTTCCGTGATGACATCCTGAACACGACTTACGTCAACATAGTCACAGAAAACAATACCGGCCTTACCGCCTTTGTCAACTGGACGGCAGGCCCCAAGACCAGGGTCTACACCAACAGTTCCTTCGGTTACAGCCACTTCGCAAGCGATGAACTGGACCAGACCAACGCCGGCTGGAACTGGAATGTCATGCTTGGCCTACAGCAGACGCTTCCTGCAGACATCCTCCTGAGTGCCAACATTATTGAAGGAGGAAGGACCTGGAATCTACAGGGCTGGAGCGGTGGTTTCGGAATGGCCGTATTCGGTCTGTCCAAAGGCTTCTTTGCCGACAAACTTAAGGTCAACGCCCAGGTGATGTCTAACCTTAACAAGGGCGGAATGAAGATTGAATCATTCTCACAGGGAAAGGACTACCGTCTTGAGAACGTAGTGGAGGTGCCTATCCGTCAGGTCGGAATCGGTCTGACCTACACCTTCGGCAAGCAGGGATTCCAAGTCAAGAAAACCCGCAAGTCAATTACCAACGATGATGTGATCAACAACACAAACGGTCAGGCTCCGGGAACCGGAGCGGGTCAGATCAACATGTAAGTTAAGGACCTTTACCTTTAATATGAAGTGAACTTTTTCGTATATTTGTGAAATTGTTCACTTTTTTATTATGTCCAAGAAATTGTCACTCATATTCCTGACCTTTCTGGTCTTCCTGCGCCTCGGAGCACAGGATCAGTTTGTCAACTATCCTCTTCCCCAGAATCCCGACACCTTGAGGATCCTGGCCGTCGGTAACAGTTTCTCCGATGACGGGACAGAGTACCTGCCTGCACTTCTGGAAGGAGCTGGAATCCACAACGTGATCGTCGGACGCCTCTATATTGGTGGCTGTTCCCTCGAAAGGCATTGTAAGGAATATGCGGAAGGAACCAAGAATTATGTTTATTACAAGTCTACCGAGAACAGATGGACAACAGTCAGCAAGAACGCTGGAATTTTGGACGGGATAAAAGATGAGCCTTGGGACATCATCACCGTCCAGGAAGTTTCCAATCATTCGGGGACTTATGACACCTATCAGGCCTGGGCACCTAAATTGATCTCGATCATCCGCAAGGAAGCCTTGAATCCCCAGGCTTCCATCGTCTGGCACATGACATGGGCCTACGCTTCTAATTCAAACCACGGCGCCTTCCCGCTCTATGACCGGGACCAGGACAAGATGTACAATGCCATCCTTGACTGCGTGAAGCGCTCAAGGACGGATTTCAACGTTCCGGTTGTGATTCCCTCCGGTTATGCCGTTCAGATTGCCAGGGGTACCCGTCTCAATAATGAAGACAGGGTCCCTGCATATTCAGCCGTTTACCAACTGACTCGTGACGGCTTCCATCTAAGCCGCCAGTACGGTCGCTATATTGCTGCCTGTACTTGGTTCGAAGCCCTGATAAGGCCGGTCCTGGGAAAGTCTGTCAAAGGCAATCCTTACCTCCTGGAAGACACGGAATTTACGATTACCAAGAAAGACGCGAAGCTCTGTCAGAAGTGCGCAATCGAGGCTGTGTCAAATTTCTATAAACTGTAAGCCATGGATCCGAGAGCTGAACGAATCTACAATGCAGCGGCATACATCAAGGATGTCCTGTCCACGACGGGCTATAGTCCCGAGGTGGGTATAGTGTTAGGAAGCGGTCTCGGTCGCTTGAGTGACGATATTGAGGATCCGGTACAGATCCCTTATAAAAGCATCCCTGGTTTCCCGGTCTCTACGGCGATCGGCCACAAGGGCAATTTCATTGTAGGAAAGCTTGGCGGAAAGACGGTTATCGCCATGCAGGGCCGCATCCATTATTACGAAGGTTATAGCATGGACGCAGTCACCCTTCCCATCAGGGTGATGAAGGTCCTTGGCATTGAATATCTTTTCGTGTCAAATGCAGCAGGAGGAGTCAACCCCTCTTTCAATATTGGCGACCTGATGATAATTACGGACCACATCAACCTGATCCCCAATCCTCTCATCGGTCCTAACCTTGATGATTTCGGTCCACGTTTCCCTGACATGACCCGTCCATACGATCATCGTATCATATCCATAGCCGAGGAGACTGGCTCTCAGATGGGCCTTGAATTGAAAAAAGGTGTATATCTCGGATGCACGGGGCCTACCTTCGAAACTCCGGCTGAGTACAAGTACATGAGGAAGATCGGTGCGGATGCAGTCGGCATGTCCACTACTCCTGAAGTCATCGTTGCCCGTCATTCGGATATTCCGGTGTTCGGAATGTCGGTCATAACCGATGTTGCCCGCGAGGCCGATGATCCCGACTATGTTACGGATGGAGAAGAGATTGTCCGTCAGGCAGATGCTGCTGCCGTCAGGATGACAGCACTCTTCAAGGCTATCATAGCGAAAATCTGAGCATGCCGGAAGAGGGGAAGATCATAATAAGAGGGGCCAAGGTCAATAACCTCAAGGATATTACCGTAGAAATACCACGGAACAAGTTCGTGGTAGTGACAGGTATTTCCGGCTCCGGAAAGTCTTCCCTTGCGTTCGACACCCTTTTTGCTGAGGGTCAGAGACGGTTCGCCGAGAGTCTCAGTTCCTATGCGCGCCAGTTCCTGGGGCGCATGAGCAAGCCTGACGTCGAGTCCATCGAGGGCATCCCTCCCGCAATAGCCATAGAGCAGAAAGTCAACACCAGGAATCCTCGTTCGACTGTTGCCACCACTACGGAAATCTATGATTATCTGAGAATCATCTTCGCAAGGATAGGCCGTACCTACTCTCCTGTGAGCGGGCGGGAAGTCAAGTGCCACAGTCAGAGGGACGTGATGGCCAGTATCCTGAAAGGTGATTCCAAGACTGTCTACATCCTTGCGGATCTTGGCTGGGAGACAAGGGAGGATAAGGTTGAACTCATGCTCCGCCTGAAAGAGGAAGGTTATTCCCGTTTTTACGGTGACGGGGGTGTGATCCGTATCGAGGACATAATGGTGATGGCTGACAAGGGGGAGTATCCGAAGGAGCTTTACCTTTTGGTCGACCGTCTCAAGTTGCCTGTCTTCAAGGGCTGCCTTCCTTATTTCGAAGATGGAACTCCTTGGCCGCAGCAGGACTGGGAGGACCTCCAGACCAGGCTTCGTTCCTCGATAGACAATGCCTTCCGTGAAGGCAGGGGAAATCTCTTCCTTCAGAAAGACGGGGGCAGGGAGGTGTATTCCAATCGTTTCGAAATGGACGGGATGACATTCAAGGAACCCGACGAATATCTCTTCTCGTTCAACAGCCCTCTTGGAGCGTGTCCAGTCTGTGGCGGTCTTGGAAAGATCATCGGAGTCAGCGAAGATCTGGTTGTCCCGGACAAGACCAAGAGCATCTATGACGGCGCCATCGCCTGCTGGCGTGGGGAGAAGATGGGATGGTTCAAGGACCATCTGGTCAGCGTCGCCGAAAGATACCATATTCCCATATTCGAGCCGTATTGCAATCTTTCCAAGGAAGTCAAGGATGTTATCTGGAACGGACATAGCGTAGAGGGAGATGAGAACTCGATAATAGGGATAAATGAGTTTTTCCAGTGGGTCGAGGCCAACCGCTACAAGATCCAGTACAAATACATGCTCAGCCGTTTTTCGGGTCGTACGACATGCCATGCCTGCCATGGCAGCAGACTGCGTCCCGAAGCCCTGTACGTAAAGGTGGGGGGAAAGAACATTGCCGAACTCCTGGACATGAACGTGGATGAACTCCTGGCGTTCTTTGCCGGTCTCAAGCTCACTGAGTATGAGCAGGGTGTCGTGCGCAAAGCAGTAGAAGAGATAGTCTCCAGGCTTCAGTACATCAGTGACGTTGGCCTGTCGTACCTTACCCTCAGCAGGAATTGCAACACCCTTTCGGGAGGCGAAAGCCAGAGGATCAACCTTGTGACCGCCCTTGGGAGTTCGCTTGTAGGTTCGATGTACATACTCGACGAACCGAGCATTGGCCTGCACCCCAGGGATACCGACAGGCTGATTTCAGTTCTCAGGAGGCTCCGTGACCTGGGCAACACGGTTGTTGTCGTGGAGCATGACGAGGAGATCATAAGGGCGGCAGACATGCTGATCGACATGGGACCTAAGGCCGGGGTGGACGGAGGAAGGATAGTTTTCCAGGGCAGGATGTCCGACAAGTTATCCAAGTCTGCCTTGGGCAAGTCCATGACACTTCAGTACCTTACAGGCGCCAGGAAGAGATATCAAAGGGAAAAGCATCAGTGGACATATTCAATCACTGTGGAGGGGGCGATGGAGCACAACCTCAAGGATGTTGATGTAAGGTTCCCCCTGGGAGTACTGACGGCGGTTTCTGGAGTCAGCGGTTCAGGTAAGTCTTCCTTGGTGGGAGACATCCTCTATCCCGCCCTCTACCGGAGGATCAACCAGACCGGCGACCTTCCAGGAGTGTTCCGGAAACTCTCCGGCAACCTGGACCGCATCACCAGAGTTGAATATGTGGACCAGAATCCTATCGGTAAGAGCTCCCGTTCCAATGCCGTCACCTACCTCAAGGTTTACGACGACATACGCAAGCTTCTTTCTGACCAGCAATATGCCAGGATAAACGGTTACACGCCCTCATTCTTCTCATTCAACCAGGAGGGTGGACGGTGTCCTGAATGCCAGGGTGACGGCTTTGTACGCATCCCGATGCAGTTCATGGCGGATGTGACTATGGTCTGTGAGGCCTGCGGGGGAAAGAGGTTCAAGCCTGATATCCTCGAGGTCCGATACAAAGGCAAGAACATTGATGACATCCTCGGAATGAGCGTGGAAGAAGCTATCGCTTTCTTCGGCTCCCAGGAGGAAGATATAGCAAGGCAGATAGCCAGGCGGCTTCAGCCTCTCGTGGATGTAGGTTTGTCATACATCAAGCTTGGCCAGAGTTCATCTACTCTTTCAGGAGGTGAGAGCCAGAGGATCAAGCTGGCCTATTTCCTTTCCATGAGCGAAGAATCCGCGACGGTCAGGAGGGAGAAGATCCTGTTCTTGTTCGACGAACCTACGACCGGCCTCCATTTCTACGATGTTGAGAAGCTTCTCAAAGCATTCGATGTCCTGATAGCCAAGGGACACACCGTGATAGTCGTTGAGCACAACCTGGACGTGATCAAGGCGGCCGACTGGGTCATAGATCTTGGCCCTGATGCCGGAGATAAGGGTGGAGAGGTTGTCTTCGCCGGCACTCCTGAGGATCTGGCCGCAACAGGGAAAACGTTCACAGCTAATTATTTAAGGTCCGTTTCCGAGTCATGAGAAAACTTCTTGTAATAATCGTGACCTACAATGGGATGAGATGGCTGGAGCGTTGTCTGGATTCGGTCGTTTCAAGTACTGCCCAGGCCGACATTTTCGTTTGTGACAACTGCTCTGAGGATGGATCTGCGGATTTTGTCCAGAGACGCTACCCCCAGGCGGTGTTGGTACGTTTGGAATCGAACCTTGGTTTTGCAAGGGCTAATGACATGGGTTTCAAGTATGCCTTGGAAAACGGTTATGACTTCGTGTATCTCCTCAATCAGGATGCCTGGGTTCTTCCTGACACCTTTACCAGATTGATGGATGCTTTTGTTGAAGGGAAATGGGGACTTATCAGTCCGATGCAGATGAAACCGGATCTCAAGACTCCCGACCGGCGTTTCAAGAGGCATTACCATGGAACGATGGATCCGGTGGACACTGTCCAGCCTGTCCGTTTCGTGATGGCTGCGCATTGGATGCTTCCAGTTTGGTGCTTACGTTCCGTAGGGCTGTTTTCACCTGCTTTCACTCATTATGGAGAAGATAATAATTATTGCGAGCGGGTGAAATATCATGGTTATGGTGTCGGAGTGCTGCCTTCTGCAATGGCGGTTCATGACCGTCAGGACAGGAAGATGGACAAGTCCAGCCGGGCAAGGCAGAATTGCCAGTACTCAAGGGTATGCTTGAGCAATCCTGATTCATCATTACTTCTTCAAGCCGTGTGGCAGCCTCTGCGTCAATGTTTTATGTCGTTGAGGTGGTTGTCTTTATTCCCCGTTCGGGACATTCCTGCATTGATAAAGTCCTATCCTGAACTCCGCAGATGGAGGGCGGAATCCCTTTCTGAGGGAGCATTCATCATTGAGGAAAGTAAACAATAGGCAGATGGACGCTGTTATTACATATGTTGACGGACTCGACCCGATCTGGCAGGCTGAATATGCCTCAGCGGTCGGAGGTGAGATACTTGCCAAACGGTATCGTGACTGGGGAACATTGAGGTATCTCCTCCGGGGGATTGAGAAACACATTCCCTCTGTGGAAAATGTCTATCTCCTTGTCTCAGGGATCAGCCAGGTCCCGGCTTGGATCGACAAGGATCAGGTCAGGGTAGTACTTCACAAGGAAATAATCCCTGAAGTGTTCCTGCCGACTTTCAACAGCACTACCATCGAGATGTTCATGCACAGGATTCCTGGCCTTTCACAGGAGTTCCTGTACTTCAACGACGACATGTTCCCGGTGATGGATTGCCAGAAAGAAGATTTCTTCCTTGACGGCAAGGCGGTCATAGGCTTTGCACACCATCTGTTTGCCGGCGGGAAATACAAGAAAAGGGTGCGTAATTCAGACCATCAGGCCAGGGCAGCCCTCGGAATGAGGCCCGGACTGACTTTCGTACGTCCCCAGCACACATGTTCCCCGATGCTGAAAAGTGAGAGCGAAGCAGTTTACGCCTTCTCTAAAGACATCATCTTCAAAGTCGTTTCACGCCTGCGTACTACCAGGAACTTCAACCAGTACCTTTTCCTTGATTACCTTTACTACAAGGGTTTGACAGTCCCCGGAAAGATTTCCAACAAGCACCTTTCTCCTGCTGTGAACAGTCCTGAGACTATTGCCTCCAATATCCTCTCTCCTTCAACCAAACTTTTGTGTATCAATGATGTCCATCTGAAAGACGAGGATTTTAAAAAGTATAGGGATGCAGTCCTTGATGCATTCGAAAGACATTTTACCGAACCTTCACGATTTGAAATCTGAAACTCCTTATTATCAATGAGTCTTTATAAGAAAATAATGATGCTCCTCAGAGGAGGGAAGCATGAATATGTCCCGATCCTAGTCCGCCAGACAGACTACCTTTGCAAGACGACCACCCTTCTTGCTGAAGTTTTCGGAACTTCGGATCCTGAGGTCTGGTTGAGAAATGAAAAGGAAATAAAATCTTGCGAGGTCCAGGGGGACGCCCTTCTTACCGAGTTCCATGAAATGCTTTCAGGAAGCCTTATGGTCCAAGTCAACAAACTGGACCTTCAGTCTGTGTCTATGGCCATGGATGACTGTCTGGACGCTATCAAGGACACTTCCAAGGCAGTACTGATCTACCGCCCTGCCCAGATTGATTACCAACTTGAAGAACTGGCCCGTATTGCGGAATCACAATCACAGGCGTTGAGGGACATGATACCTCTTCTGGGAGAGATCAAGAAGAATGTATCTGCCATCTCTTTGTGCTGCGAGAGGGTTACTGAACTTGAACATGCTGCTGATGAGGATTATGAAGACTATATCGGTTACATTTTTACGAATGTGCCGGACGTACGTGAGCTGATAAAGTACAAGAATCTGGCTGAAATGCTTGAGAATGTCACTGATGCCCACAAGAAGATTTCTGACATGGTCCGCAATCTTCTCCTTAACTACCTGTCCGATTGATTCCTGATAAAATTTAACCGCCGGACCTTCACAGGCGCGACGGTATGGGCAAAATATAATACTTGTCTTTTTTGTGAACTTTGTCACTCATAGGTTAGTGCTGCAAAGGTAGGCACTAACTATGTAATTGGCTAATTTATTGACGGTTACTTTGTCTTTATTGAAGAGAAAGATTGTCCCGTGCCTTATTTTCCGTTCCTGTACTGGAGTGGGGTGATTCCGAAACGTTTCTTGAAAAGGAGATGGAAATTCCTTGTGTTTGAGAATCCGGATGCATCAGCAACCTCATTGACAGTGTATTCGGGATGTTCGGAAATAACTTCTAGGGCGTGGTTCAGTCTTTTCCCATTGATTTAGGAGGGTAGACTCAGGTCGCCGCCTATGTCCTGGAACATTTTCCCCAGCCGGTTTTTCCCGATCCCAAGAAGTTCGAGTATGTCTGCCCTGGTCAGGCTTTTGTTCAGGTAGATCTTGTCTTTGTCCATGGCATCTTCAAGCTTCAGGAACAATTGCCAGCTGTCTGCCTCACTGGATCTTTCCTGGACGGTTCCCTTTGGATCCAGTTCTCGTATGCGTGCCTGGGCTGACTGGAGCAGGCGGATGTATTTCTCTGTGTCCGAACGTCCCATTTCGATGAGCCTGTTCTTATCCAGGATATCCTTCGTTTTTATGTAGTAGAGGAAGAACCCCAGGGTGGTAAGGACACTAACGGAAAGAATCACTATAATGTACAGGATGTACCTGGCTTCGCGGGTTTCCGCCTCCTGCGCTTTCATTTCCGCTTCGTGTGTCCTGTACATGGCCGAAACCTTGAGGGCTCTTTCCTTGTCTGTCTTCCTGCCGAGACTGTCCGAGATTGCTCCGGCTCTTTTCAGGTAAGAATAAGCCTTGTCTGTCTCGCCAAGTCCACGTAATGCCTCAGCCTTCATCTTCAGGTAATAGCCGCCGTCGAAAGAGACAGTGTCGCCGGGAGAGGGGAAGTCATCCTCTCCTAAAACATGTAGCGCCTCGGCATAGTTCCCGCTTTCCAGAAGGTATTCAAGGACCCTCAACTTTCCGATTGAGTCACCTGAATACTTCGTTCCATAGAACTTTACTGCATATTCTTCAGCCATTTTCCTGTAGCCTGTCTTCATGAGCAGGAAGGCCATCTTACTGTAATGATAGCCGAATTGCTGGTCCAGATAATCAGTGGTCCCGAACCTGGAAGCTATCCCTTCCAGAAGTTTCTCCCTTTCAAACCCTTTCTCAACTGCTTCCTGGAACTTGCCATCCTCGATCATGAAATTCATCTCTTCTCCAAGGAAGTGGCTGAGTGTCGACTTTGCGTGCAGCCCTTCTTCGTTGGAGAGGGCTGCAATCCCATATTCCATGTTGGCGTAGGCAGATGAGTACTGCCCCAATTTCATCTGACACTCCCCGGTGAGGAAGCGGAATTCACCCTGTGCTGCAAGAGAGTCGAAAGCCACTGCGACCTTTTCCCCTTCAATAGCGGCTTTGAGGCTCTCCTCGTATTCTCCCGAAAGATAGAAACTGTTCCCCAACAGCCTCAGCAACACGATCCGATTGTGTTTTTTGAGCTCTTCCGTGTCCATCCCGAGTGCGTCCTTTGCGCATTCGATTACCATTGAGTCATTCTGGAGTGGGTTGAAGTAAATTTTCGCCCTGGCTTCCTGGGCCTTGAAACGGCTGATAGACCCTGTGGATTCCAAACTGTCCAACATGACCAGTGCTCTCTGTGGATTGCAGACGGCAAGTCCCTGGATCTTCATGATATCGACATCACTCTCCGGGTTCTCTCGGAGGATTGTACGTGACGCTGGTCCGGAACAGGAGCACAGCATAAGCAGGTGGAAGGTTAAAACGCAGAATACAGCTGATGATCTGATCATAGTAAAGTCTGTTTAAGTGGACAAGTACGCATTCAAGCGGTGCAAATTTAAGAAATAGTTTGACTCCTGTCTACAGCCTATTCGTGGTAGGTACATTTTTTCTGTCATGAGGGACAAAATCACGTTCTGCATGTGACATAATAACTGCCAGATGTTTACTCTCTTATCAGTCTTAATGTCCAACTTTGCACTGTGATTCTAACCTGAAACTTTTCAGTTTCCGCATGGTATGAACAAATTGAACTTAAATAATGAATAAAAAGGATTTTTATCGGGCACCCTCGACCATCGTCGTGATGATGAGCGACGAACCTTTGATGTCTCTCTCGGCCAAGACCGGGAAACATGTTTATGATGAAGGTCTGGACACAGAAGATGGCTGGACCGACGTTGATGATTTCTAAACTATCCATGAACGCATGAAACGAATCCTAATCTATTGTGTAGTCGCTGCGATGGTCGCAGCCGTGTCCTGTGACGACAGAACCCTTGACGAAGAAATGGTTCCATCTGCTTCCGGCAGGTACAGGATAGAGTTGAAGGGGGATCCTAACGCTCCTGGCACCAGGATCACGGAGGCCGAGGATGCTTCCGCCGGATTGAAAACTTCGTGGGTCCCTGGAGAAATGATAAATGTCATGTATTTCAAGGATGGCACAGCCTCCCTTGCCGAACTTACGTCTCCTTCAGGCGATGACGTGTTCTCAGGTGAGGTGGAGTCAGGAGAGGACGTGCAGGCATTCCGTACCAGCGACCTCTATTGTATGAGTTCTTCAGACCGTATCCATACGAGGGTTTCGGGGACAGATGCAGAATGTACCGTAGATTTCTCCGGTCAGGACGGATCGCTGGGCAATGTGGCTGCCTACGAACTTATGTATGTAAAGGGTAAGGCTTCGGAAAAGCTTCATTTCGAGCACATGACGTCGGTGATGAAATTGACGTTCTCAGGCCTTTCTGGAACTGAAGTTTCAGCCGTCCATCTGACATTCACGCCGTCGGATAATCTTTCAGGCCAGGCTATGTTCGCATCGCAGGCTGTTTACACTTTCGGCCCAGGAGGGACCCAGGTGGTCCCTGACGATGACATATTCTATGACATGCCCGAAACTCACCTCCCTGTCAGCGGAGGCAAGGCCACGGTCTATCTGGTTATTCCTGCGAGAGGAAAACTGACAGGGGAGTTGTCTGTCAGCCTGACTTGCGGAAGCCACACATATAGACGCTATGTCAAACTTGCTGGCAAATCATTCAAGGCATGTAATGTCGTAGCAAGGGGCGAAACCCTTACAGACGACGACCTGGTCCCGGACATCGGGGACTATGTCTACAGCGACGGTTCATGGGGACCTTTGGCCTATCACGAGGATAAATGGCCTCAGGCAGTGATATTCAGCAATTACACAAGTCCTGAAGATCGTGCTGCCGGCTACAAGCATGGTTATGCGATGGCGCTCAGGGATGCGGCATGGCCGACAGCTTGGGCTCCTGAGTCCGAGGTCTCTGAAAACCCGGACTATCCCGAGACCGAAAATGTGTTCGAGACCCTCTCTGAATCCGCGCCTCTTATGATGATGGAGAATCTGGCAGGACTCACGACATGTACAATCCTTAATGGTATATATTTGAGCGACTATGCCCAGGGCAACTATTATGGTTTTCCTGGTTTTACACTGACAGGAGCCAGGGCTGCAATCCCGTGCGCCATGAGATACGGCAAGGAGGACTGGGTCTTTGCTTATGGCAATACTGAGAATATATCAGCATTTGAGGCTCCTCAAGGCACAAGCGGCTGGTTCCTTCCGAGTGTAGGACAATGGTATCTCTGCCTTGCCAATCTTGCCGGGATAGACCCGAATGACTTGTAGTTGACTTTGTCGGGCAACCAGGTTACCGAGTTGGCATGGAGATTCGGTTCGTCATCAGAAAGACAGGGGTATCTGGATAACTTCTCAAGGTATTTCAGCAGTTTCACCAACCAGGTCCTCGGGAGATATGTCCAGTCAGGCCGGATGGTCTCAACCGTGTTCTACCTTCCTAACAACGGGCAGCTGGACTGGTACCTGTGGGCTTGTGATGAGGCTACCTCTGATGGCACGGCTGCAGTCGTTTACCTGAACTCGACAGACATCGTGTTCAAGTACATGCCTAAACAGACCGGAGAGTATACCAATAATGGTTACGCCGCCCGGTCTATACTGGCTTTCTGATAGATTGTCAGTTAGTTACGACAGTGCCCATATAGCTGATGGGCTCGCGGTTCCGGCTCCGCAGGTCGATGTTGGCCCTGCCGTTCGTGAAAATCTCGAAAGTGTAGACGAGAAGGTCCTCGCCGTTGTTGGTTGAAAGGGTTATCACCCTTCTGTCCGGCTTCGGATAAGTTTCGATGTAGTCGCTGATCTTTGCCTCGAAGCTGAGACCCTTGCCTCCTCCGTAGGGAAGGTTCCAAGCCTGTCCGACATAGGGGAGATGTGAGATAATCTTGTCTCCGTCGATCTTTACGGAGTAATTGGTCACTGCCTTGGTCATTCCACGGCGAGGATTCATCTGGTCGACATCAATTTCGAAGGTCCTGTTGTCAAGATTGGCTTGGACCTGTTCTGCGATCCGGGCCTTCTCTTCAGGAGTAACCTTGAGGGCTGCGCAACTGCCCAGTAGTAGCAGCGAGGCTGCAAGGGTTATTACGATTGATTTTTTCATGGCCTATTTGTCGTTTGGAATCAATACTTTATAGGTATGACCTGATTTGTTTTCAAGTTTAGTGCCACGAAGCCAGAGGTTGGCCTCCTTCAATTGCATGTAGCTGCATCCGTGCTGCTCTGCGAAGTCTACAAGACTCTCGATCGGACCGCTTACCGTCACTATGTCCTTGGGGGAGTAGTAGGGGTATTTCTCAAATCTGTCGACTTTGAAGCCAAAGGCTTCGGGTTTCTCGAAAAACATCTTGGCCACCAGGATCCTGAACATGTACCTGGAAGTCTCTTCAACCAGCAGGAGATCTAGGGCGGATTTCTGATGCTGGTCGGCGAGTCTCTTGGAGATTCCTCCCTGGCCGGCATTGTAACTGGCTGCGACTGTCATCCAGTCTCCGTATTTAGAATATGCTTTATTGAGGTACTGGCATGCCGCAATGGTCTCCTTTTCGATATTGTACCTCTCGTCGACTTCCGCATCCACGATTAGGCCGTATTCCTTGGCCGTCGTCTTTGTAAACTGCCACAGGCCTGCAGCACCGGCAGTCGACAACGCCTTGGGACTCAGATTGCTTTCAATTGCCATCAGGTACTTCAGGTCATCCGGGATTCCGTAAAGCTTAAGGATCGGTTCGATCTGAGGGAAATACCTGTCGGATCGCTTCAGCATCAGGATGGAGTTGATGTGGGAATATGTGAAAGTGATCAGTTCCCGATCCATCCTCTCGTATAGGTCGCTCCTGTTGAAACGTACCGTATCTCCTGCAAACACTACATACTGAGGCACTGATGGTGCTTGAAACTGAAGCTCACCAGAGCCAAAGCGCTGGCCCCACATGGCAGTGGAGCATATCATGAGTAGCAGTAAAGAGATGGGGAAACGTTTCATCGATAATAAGTTAAATACTGAATCTCTTGGCTTGTTCAGCGATCAGCGCGCTGTCGTTGAAATAGTCAATCTGCATCGATTTCTTTACCTCGTCGAGCGTTTCCTGCGCAGCAGCTTCAGCTACTTCGCTTCCTTTCTTCAGGATGTCATAGACTGCAGGAATATCCTTCTCATATTCTTTCCTGCGGGCTCTGATGGGCTCGAGTTCCTCGTTGAGTATCTTCTCGAGGAATCTCTTGCACTTGACGTCGCCTAGTCCGCCTTTCTGGTAATGGGCTTTCAGCTCATCCAAGTTGGCATAGTCGGGCCAATAGAGTCCGAAATGTTCGTCTCGGCAGAAGGCATCCAGGTACGTGAACACAGTGTTGCCCTCAATGTGACCAGGGTCGCTGACATTGATGTGAAGGGGATCGGTGTACATGGACATGACCTTCTTGTGCATCTCGTCTGCCGATTCTGCGAGGTATATGCAGTTTCCGAGCGATTTGCTCATCTTAGCCTTGCCGTCAGTGCCTGGAAGCCTAAGGCAAGCAGCGTTCGAAGGAAGTACAGCCTTTGGCTCGACAAGGGTCTCGCCGTATATCCTGTTGAAGCTGCGGACGATTTCGACCGTCTGTTCAATCATCGGTTTCTGGTCTTCTCCGACAGGGACATCCGTAGCCTTGAAAGCCGTAATGTCAGCTGCCTGCGAGATAGGATAGCAGAAGAATCCAACCGGCAGTCCACTGCCGAATGCCTGCTCTTCGCCTTCTGCGTTGAAGCCACGCATGGCGATTTCGGTCTTTACTGTAGGGTTCCTTTGAAGCCTGGCAACCGTTACCAGATTCATGTAATAGAAAGTCAGCTCGGTCAGCTGAGGGATCTGGCTTTGGATGAAGAGGGTTACCTTTGATGGATCCAGACCGACGGACAGGTAGTCGAGAGCAACCTCGATAATGTTCTGGCGAACCTTTTCAGGGTTGTCGAAATTGTCTGTGAGGGCCTGGGCGTCGGCAATGAATATAAACATCTTGTCATAGCCGCCAGCATTCTGGATCGCCACCCTGTTGCGAAGCGATCCAACGTAGTGCCCGATGTGAAGGCGCCCGGTAGGGCGGTCGCCTGTCAGTATGATTTTGTTAGGCATGTTCAGAATTATTGTTTTATAAGGTTTAGGAATTCATTTCTCGTCCTTGCAGAACTCAGGAATATTCCAGAGAAGGCAGAAGTGGTAGTGATGGCGTTTGATTTCTGCACTCCGCGAAGGGACATGCAGGTGTGCATGGCTTCGATTACTACTGCTACTCCGAGTGGCTGCAGGGCATCCACGATGCAGTCCCTGATCTGGACAGTAAGCCTCTCCTGGACCTGCAGGCGCCGGGCATAGGTTTCCACGACCCTTGCTATCTTGCTCAGACCGGTTATTTTGCCGTTTGGAATATATGCCACATGGCACTTCCCGATAAAGGGAAGCATGTGGTGCTCGCACATCGAATATAACTCGATGTCCTTGACAAGCACCATCTGCTGATATTTCTCTTCGAATATTGCGGACTGGATGATCTGCTGCCCGTTCTGGCCGTATCCTTGGGTTAGGAACTGGAGGGATTTCGCCACTCTTTCCGGGGTTTTCAGGAGCCCTTCACGCTCAGGATCTTCACCTAGAAGGGCAAGGATTTCCCTAACTCTGGCAGAAATCTCTGCAGTTGTCTTTTCGTCGTATTTCTCAATCTTTTCGAATGCCATTTCGTGGTATGATTGTTGAATAGCACAGCTTGTCCTACAAAATTAGGCAAAAAAAGTTATAGATTAATATTTTTACATATCTTTGCAGCAAATAACATCATTATGTATTGGACTCTTGAACTTGCCAGCAGCCTGGACGATGCTCCATGGCCGGCATCAAAGGAAGAACTGATCGATTATGCTAACCGTTCTGGTGCTCCGGAAGAAGTTATCGAGAACCTCACTGAATTGGAGGATGACGGCGAGATCTACGAATCCATAGAAGACATCTGGCCCGACTATCCAACCAAGGAAGATTTCTTCTTCAACGAGGAAGAATATTAAAAAACATGATTTATACCGCCCTTCGGGGCGGTTTTTAGTTTGGAACGTAACTGATCTGTATATGAATCACTTTTACAAACTCTTCATCCTGGCTGCTGCTACATTTGCAGCGGTCTCTTGCGGAAACGGGGCCAAGGACACTCCGATCCGTTTTGCCAATTACAACATGCGGGTAATAACGTCCGCTGATTCCCTTGACAGAACCTTTGAAAACAGGAAGCCCAACATCCTGAAACGTATTTCCGACTATGATTTCGACATCATCGGTGCACAGGAAGTCAATGACGATATGAAAGCTGCTTTGATGCAGGATCTCTCAGACACATATTCAGTCTTCGGCGAAGGCAGGAAGGCGACCCGCAAGGGTGAGGGAACTCCGATCTTCTACAAGACAGAGCGTTTCGAACTCATGGAAAGCGGCAATTTCTGGCTTTCAGAGACACCCGAAGTCCCCGGCAGCAAGAGTTGGGACGCTTCCGTCGAAAGGATAGCGACCTGGGGCAAGTTCCTAGACAAGCAGACCAGGAAGAAATTCTTCTATATCAACACCCATTTCGACCATAAGGGTCCTCAGTCCAGGACCATGGCAGCAAAGATACTGCTGGACAAGGCCCGTGAACTCCACGAAGGTCTGCCCGTGTTCTTTACAGGAGACCTGAATACATCCTCGACCACAGAGGCCATTGCAATCCTGTCCGACAATGAATTGGTAAAGGACAGCTACACATCAAGTGAAACTGTCCCTACCGGGCGCAAGAGCCCTTATTATGGTTTCAACTTCGATCGTCCAGACAGTGACAGAGGTGACTACATCTTTGTCCCAAAGGATGCCAGAGTGCTTTCCTACCGTTGCATCGATGATGACATCACGAATCGTGAGTATTCATCCGACCATTGCCCGGTCCTGGTCGAAGTGATCCTTTAATATCTATTTTGAAATACTGCGCAGAAGGTCTTTGGACTCGTTCACCAATGCGGTGATCTCTGAGTCGGAGACCTTCTCCCAGTCTATATCCCTGAACTTCAAGAGTTGGGTGTCGAGCTGGGCGGCCTTCTTGCCGTCCAGGCCTTTGCGGATTATGCGGATCTTCTCGAAGTCCTGGATACCTTCGATCAGACGCTCGGAACGGATGCTAGGTCCGTCAGGATAGACAAGGTAGCAGTCTCCGGCCCTCCAGGTGCGGAACCTGGCATCCACGCAAGGATCCTTGACCCAGCTGTTGTAGGCCCAGCGGAGATAGCCGCTGTAACCGGCTGAGGCTACGAACCATCCCAGGAATGCCGACTCGGCAGGGTTGGAGTTGATGAACGTATTGGGACGGGCTGGTGAGCAGCAGGTGTAGACCGTGATCTTGTTACCCTTGCCGATGTGGTTGCTGACCTGTTCCTCGGGAAGGATAGGATGGGTGAACATGAAACTTATGTCATACATCCTTTCAGCCACCTCGGGACCGAAATAGTTGACGGCGCCTTCGATCTTGAAATCCTTGTCGGCCTTGTAGATGATCTTGTAGGCATGCTCGAGGAGGTTCTTGGGGCGTTCGTCCATCGCAATGCAGGTCTTGTCAAACCATCCCTTAGCCCTTAGATGCTTTGCGAAATCGGTGAGGAAGGGGAGGAGGTAGTCCTCATATTCCTTCGAACCGGGTTCCATCTTCCTGGCAACGGTGCAATTCATCGTCTCGTCGTAATATTCGAAGGTGAGATGCCAGGGAAGGATCGAGTAGCAGTCGATCTGGCCTGTGATGCCGCAGCTCATCATGAACTCGACCCATTTGTCAAAGACAGAATAGTCGTATTTCCATGTACCGTCTCCAGCCCTGAACTTCCCGATCATGCTCTCGAAGGGATCTTCAGTCTGGCTGTTCCAGGGGTGCTGGATGATACTCGTGGTGATGACCTTCTCACCTGCAGAGGCCAGATATTCCATGATAGGGCGCATGTGGTCGAAATGCTCCTTGCTCCAGAGCGGGACGTTGAAGTACCTCGCCACTGAATATGGATTCTGCCAGAGGTCGAGGTGGAACTTCCAATCCTTGGGTTCAGGTAGCACCCTCTTGCCAACCTCGAGTGTGAACGGAATGGCCATTTCAATCCCGTCGCAATCAGCTGTCAGGCTGCCCTTGTATTTGCCGGGGACGGCGTCTTTCGGGATTGAAATCGTAAGCCAGACCGGACGCACCGTCTTCGCAGGCACTGAAATGGATTCTTCTTCCACAAGGCGGTCCGGGCAGAGTACAATTTCGCCTCCCTGCTCTTTGACTTCACCCATCACATAAGTCTCGAAATATCTCTTGACAGCGCTTGACGGGATGGAGTTCTTCCCTGACTTCAAGTCGCTTACCTTGAATTTGAATGAAGAGACAGCCTCCGGAGCCACCAGAACTGCCTGGGCGAACACCCTTTCTCCTCTCCAACCCGATAGCGATAGGGACTTGGAAAGGACTGGCACGTCGTCTATCTTGTACTTCGTGTCCACTGTGCCCCATCCGAAAGATGCGGTCTTGACATTGTTCCAAACCGCCACGGGAGTAGGGTGAGGATCCGGCATTTCTTTGACAGGAACCTGGGCTTGTGCGCCAATGCATGCAAACAGGATGCATGCTGAGATGAAGAACCTTGTTTTCATGAATCTATTTGAAAAGTAATCTTGCGAATGTGTTGAGATAATGCCTCCAGTTGGACCATGTGTGTCCGCCGTCGGACACGAAGAAAGTGTGGTCGAGTCCCTGCTCTGTCAGGGTCTTGTCGAGTGCCTTGGACCCTTCGAAGAGGAAATCGCTGTCTCCGCAGGCCAGGAAGTATAGCTTGACTCCGGCCTTCTTGAGATTGGCGATCTGCTCGGGTGTAGCCTGTCCTGCTGCAGAGAGGGGACAGATGTAGTCGAATAGCTGAGGGTAGAGGATGGAAGCGGAGATCGTGTGACCGCCACCCATCGAGAGACCGGCGATGGCCCTTGATTCAGGTTTTGCGATTACCCTGAAATTCTTTTCGATGAAGGGAACTATTTCTGTACAGAGGCTGTTGACGTAAGCGTTGCGGAACTCCTCTGAACGCCAGTTTATGCTCTTTTCTGGAAGGTTAAGGGTCCTGGCTGCCTGCTGACCGGGGTTGCCGTTAGGCATCACGACGATCATCGGTTCGGCGAGACCTTTCTCGATGAGGTTGTCCATGATCTGTGCCGTACGTCCCATCGAGATCCATGCTTCCTCGTCACCGCCTGCTCCGTGAAGGAGATATAGGACGGGGTACTTCTTCTTGGGGTTGGCTTCGTAGCCGTAGGGTGTGTAGACAGTCAGGCGGCGGCTGTAACCGAGTATCTTGCTGTCATACCAAGGATGGCTGACTGTACCGTGTTTGGTCGCCTCGACATAGTTTTCGGAACGCTCGCCGGGAACGAACAGCATCGGCAGATAGCGCGTTCCGTCGCGCTGGACAAGTACGTTCTGAGGGTCGTTGACTGCGACTCCGTCCACGACGAAATTATAGGTGTAGATCTCGGGGGCGGGAAGAGGAAGCTTGACTGACCAGATGTTGTTCTCTCCACGAGCCATGTCGACTGTGCCGCCATAAGGGTTGGCCATCCATGAACCGCTGAGTTTAACCACTGTGGCATAGTCTGCCTTGAGACGGAAAGTTACGCTGTCTCCCTGGATTTCAGGGGAGATGACGGGCCTGGAGCCCCTGGAAGCAAAATTGGAAAGTTCCTGCGCTTGCAGGCTTCCTGCGATTGCAAGGATCGCGATCGCTAATGATAACTTTTTCATCTTATGGGATATATTGTGTTTTTAGCGTTTTGTGGCTATATTTGATGTTACTTTGTAAATATACTTAAATTTTTTGACCATGAAGAATTATTTCGATTTAAAAGGACAGGTCGCTCTCGTAACAGGTTGTTCGGGAGGCCTTGGAGTGCAGATGGCGCGGGCCCTTGCATCTGCAGGTTGCAACATAGTTCCGATTGCCCGCCGGATGGAGAAACTCGAAGAAGTCGCTGCTTCTCTCGAATCGGAGTTTGGTGTAGAGGCATTTCCGGTTCGCTGTGACATCACTTCGACCGAACAGGTGGAAGGGACGGTAGCGAAAGCTATTGAAAGATTCGGCAGGATCGACATCGTAATCAACAATGCAGGAACCGGTGCCGTCGCTCCCGCCGAGGATATCACTGATGCCCAGTTCGAGAATGAGATGCAGATCGATCTTTTCGGTTCTTTCCGTGTGGCCAGGGCCGTGGCCAAGTTGGCCATGATTCCAGCTCATTACGGCCGCGTGATCAACATCGCCTCGATGTACGGCCTTGTCGGAAACAAGATAGCTCCTTGCTCTCCATACCATGCCGCCAAGGGAGGAGTTGTGAACCTCACCCGGGGACTTGCAGCGGAATGGGGAAAGTATGGGATTACTGTCAACACCATCTGTCCAGGTTATTTCTACACTCCTCTGACAGTCGAGACACTTAATTCCGAGTATTTCCAGAATTACGCCAAGCAAGTCATCCCGCTTGAACGCTATGGCAATGAAGGTGAACTGGATACGGCAGTCCTGTTCCTTTCTTCCCCTGCATCCGGCTATGTCACCGGCGCTGCAATTCCGGTTGACGGGGGCTATACCTGTGTGTAAATGATAAGATTATTGATTATCTTTGCACGAACGACTTGACAAGATATAGGATCTATGGGAGCATTCTTCGGAACGATTTCAAAAAGTGAATGTGGAGCCGACCTATTCTACGGCACCGACTACAACAGCCATCTGGGTACGCGCCGAGCAGGCTTGGCAACTTACGACGAGAAACGCGGTTTCCTTCGTGGCATCCACAGCTTGGAAAACAACTATTTCAGGAATTGTTTTGAAGATGAGCTTGATAAATTCACCGGAAAGTCGGGAATAGGGATAATCAGCGATACCGATGCCCAGCCAATGCTGGTCAATTCACATCTGGGACGTTTTGCACTTGTCACTGTTGCCAGGATCAACAATGCAGAGGCTCTTGCCAAGAAACTCCTGGATGAAGGAATGTATCTTACCGAATTCAGCAGTGGCAAGATCAATGTCACCGAACTGGTCAGCCTGCTTATCGTCAAGGGAAAGGACTTCGTGGAAGGAATCGAGAATGTCTACCTTGAAGTCAAGGGTTCTTGTTCGATGCTCATCCTCACCGAAGATGGGATAATCGCTGCCAGGGACACCTGGGGACGTACCCCCATTGCGATCGGACAGAGAGACGGAGCTATGGCGGTGAGCAGCGAAAGCACGGCATTTGCCAATCTTGGCTTCAAGACTTGCGGTTTCGTAGGCCCTGGTGAGATATTGCGTCTCAAGGCAGACGGCATCGAGCAATTAAGGAAGCCGAACCCTCGCAAGCAGGTCTGTTCCTTCCTTTGGATCTACTATGGTTTCCCTACTTCCTGCTATGATGGCAGGAATGTCGAAGAATCCCGTTTTGCATGCGGAAAGGCAATGGCTAAGGCAGATTCCGCCTCAGGCGGAGTCGATGCGGACTGTGTCTGTGGAATTCCGGACAGCGGGATAGGAATGGCCGTAGGCTATGCTGCCGGCAGCAATGTCCCCTATATGAGGACCATCGCGAAGTACACTCCCACATGGTCTCGTTCTTTCATGCCTTCCAGCCAGACGACCAGGAATCTCGTAGCCAAGATGAAGCTTATCGACAACGAGGATATGCTCCGTGGTAAGAGTATACTTTTCTGCGACGACAGCATAGTCCGTGGGACCCAGCTTAGGGACAACACGCGCCAGCTGCATGAAAACGGAGCCAAGGAGGTTCACATGCGGATCGCCTGTCCTCCCTTGGTTTTCGGTTGCCCCTTCCTTAATTTCTCAGCCAGCAAGACTGAATATGAACTCATAACAAGGAGGATAATCAAGGACTTCGAGGGAGAGGATTGCAAGGACGTGTCCAAGTACACGGATTCCAAGACTCCTGAATATTCCAGGATGACCGGGGAGATCGCCCGTCAGCTCTGTCTTGATTCTTTGAAGTTCAACACAATAGAAGACCTTGTCGAGAGCATAGGCATTCCGAGGGAGGAGCTCTGCCTGCATTGCTTCGATGGATCTTCGGCCTTTACCCTGGAAGAAGAGAACAAATAGGGATATATCCCTTCCCCATCAGCCGACAATGTAGCGGCTTCCGGGGATGAGGGATATGATCTTGGTTGTAACGGCGCTGCACAGGAATGTTAGCGCCGCTATTGCTGGTATGGCGAATCCAACGGGGATCGACGGATTGGCTACATCACCTGCTATGATCCATCTGGCGATAGGACCCAGGAAGAAAAGATGCACAAGGTACATTCCGAAGGACAGTATGGACAGGCCTGTTATCAGGCCAGGCGCGCCCTGTATGCATGAGAACATAAGGAAGGCACCGAACGTGGCAAGCAGTGTGTTAGGCGTACAGAACTCCCAGGACCATTCCAGCATAGGTGTTTCGATGACCTGGCCGGGGACTCCCTTCCACCAGAAACTCCAGGCTGTGAAAGTGGCTCCGACAAGGAAGCATACCGACCCGACGATAAGCTTCTTCTTCCTGTCCCAGTCCAGGTGATTCCTTATGAAATGGGCAAGGACCAGGTAACCCAGATAGCCGGAACAGTACCACAAGGCTGAGAAACCGTTCCAGAAACACTCTCCCCAGAGTTCGGCAGACACAAACCTGTGCAGCCATGGAATGAAGGTGGAAATCAGGAAGAGCCCCAGGAAGACCAGTTCTTCTTTTGCCGTTGCCTTTTCGAGCCAAGGCGACACTACAGGAATGATAAGGTAGAGACTGATAAGCGGATACATGAACCACAGGTGGCCGGCCATGGAAGGGAAATTGAAGGGCAGCATTTTCAGGTCGGCGAGCGACTGTTCCCAGGTCATTCCTCCCCAGAGGACGGGCAGGAAGGTATAGAGCAGCATGAAGCAGATGAAAGGAGGAAGGATGCGCCCGAAACGTCTCTTGTAAAAACTTGTCATGGTCTGTCCAGGCTTCAGTGGTACAAGCAGGAAGGCCGAAACTATCATGAACAGCGGTACTGCAACCCGGCTGACGAAACCGTCGTAAAAAGCAACCCAGAAACGGTTGCTCTCGTTGGCCAGCATGGACACGTTCCCGGCAAGTCCGGAAGAGTCGGCGGCATAGAAATTCTCGCTTGCATGGACCAGCATGACCATAAAGCAGGCTACGACGCGGATCCAGTCTATGAATGCAATTCTTTTCATTGAATAAATTTGATGCAGACAGGTTTGGGCACATTTATGTCATCGGCAGCTTTTTCAAGGCGGCCGTCTTCCTCCCCGATGGAGTATACTTCTATCCTGTTCGAATCACGACAGGCCACCAGCAGGAATCGGCCGTCAGGGGAGACGCAGATGTTCCTCGGGTGGATGCCCGTTGGCGTGTAGGAGGTTTGCTCCAAGGTCCCGTCCCCATTGACCCTGAACACAGCGACACCATCATTCTCAAGCCTGTTGCTGGCAAAGAGGAAACGGCAGTCTGGCGTCATGCGGATGTCAGCGCTGCCCCTTGCATGGACCGGGTCGCAATCTATTACCTGTTTGGGAATAAGGATACCTTCTGAATAGTCAAGGACGGTGATCTTTCCGGAGAGTTCACCAATCACATAGGCAGTCTTTCCATCGCGGAAAATAATATGGCGAGGCCCATAATCGTTCTCAAGCCTAACGTCGGAATATTCCTTAAGGCTGTCTCCGTCAACCGAGTAGCAAATGATCCTGTCGGCGCTGAAATCACTCGCAAGCAGGTAATCCCCATCGGGGGTGAAAACTGTACAGTGCTCATGCGGAGCACTTTGCCTGGTTTGGTCCGGGCCTCCTACAGTCCCATGCAGCACTTGTGACGGAAGAGCATCTTTCAGCCCACCGTCCTCATCCAGCCGGAACACCGAGACTGACCCTCCGCTGTAGTTTGCAGTGACCGCTATCCTGCCGTTTGTCTCCACGAAACATGGGTCTTCTCCAAGGGTGGGGGATATTCCCAGGAGACCGAATGACAATTCCTTCGGATCAAAGCTGAATGCAGCCAGGGCTGCTGTGCTGTCAGGACGTTCGCTGACCGCATAAATCCTGCTACCATCGTTTGAAGTAGTCAGATAAGATGCATCCCTTAGGTCGGCATGCCCCTGGACCCCGCTGATGACTTTCCCTATGCGCTGGTCGAACCGGAAGGCATAGATGCCGCCACCATCATCCGATGAATATGTTCCTACCAGCATCGTAACCAAGTCCGGGGCAGGGCTGCACGACAAAAGGAGTGAAGCAGCAACCAGACAAAGGATCTTTCCTGCTAATCTCATAATGACTCCAGTGCTTTCTCCAGTCTGTCGAGTACGACGGTTCCGAAAACAACCTTCCCGTCAGGATCGACCAGATACATCGACGGAATCCAGTTGACCTTGTAGTCCTGTGACACCTGGCTCTCCTTCCACTTGACCATGGGACTGACGTGGATCCAGTCCATCCCGTTCTCTTCGATGAATCCCTTCCATTTGTCGATCTCCGTATCGAAAGATATTCCTAAGAAAGCTATGCGCTCGGAAGAATACTTCTCCTTAAGCTCCTTCATCTTCGGCACATCCTTTCGGCAGTCCGGACACCAGGAAGCCCAGAAGTCGATGACAACGTATTTCCCTTTCAGGTCACTCAATGAGACTTCCTTGCCCTGGGGGTCTTTCAGGGTGAATGCGGGTGCAACCTCACCCTTCTTGAGAAGGTCGGCTGCGTACTTGAGATCCAGGTCTTCTTCGGCTGCCGCCTCAGTTGCTGCAGGTTCTTCTGCCTGGGCGGCTTTCTTTGTGGACTGCTTGCATGACAGGCAGAGGCAGATCGGGAGCAGCAATGAAGCTGCGATCAAGACAAATCTCTTGTTCATAACTATGTTGTTTGAATTTAAAAAGGCCGGCACGATGGCCGGCCTTGTCAGGCTGGTTCAAAGTCTATTTTTCGTCCTTTGCAGGAGCGAGTGCGCACCATACGATTGCACTCAGTGCACCACCGCAGAGAGGGGCTACGATAAACACCCAGAGGTCCTTGAGGGCCTGGCCGCCGGCGAAGAGGGCGGGGCCGATGGAACGGGCGGGGTTGACGGAAGTCCCGGTAAGGTTGATGCACACGAGATGGATGAGGATAAGGCTGAGACCGATTGCGAGACCGGCGAAATTGCCAGCTCCAACCTTGCTGTCAGTGGTACCGAGGACCACGAGGACGAACAGGAAGGTGGCGACGACCTCGACAAGGAATGCACCACCGACACCACCGGCTCCGGCAACACCGTTGCAACCAAGACCGGCAGGATTTGCACCGACGAATTCGGCTGAAGGAGTCATCACGTTGGCGAAGAGGAGGAGGAGAGCACCGGCGATGATGGCACCGATGATCTGTCCGCACCAGTAGCCGCAGGCATCCTTCCAGCTCATGCGGCCTGAAAGGGCGACACCGAGGGTGATGGCAGGATTGATGTGGCAACCGGAGATGCCTCCAATGGTGTAAGCCATGGCTACGACGGATAGACCGAAGGCAGCAGCCGTGGCGAACAGGCCAGCTGTAGTGCCGCATCCCACGAACATTGCCGTGGCGCAGCCGAGGAATGTCAGAACGAATGTTCCGATGCATTCAGCGATGTACTTTTTCATGATCTTCAATTATTAAGTTATTAAAGAGTATTATCCAATACATTGCCAATTTACGAAATATTCTGTTTAAATCCATCATTTTTCCCTAATTTTACGAACAGAAACTGAAACAGAAATCTTATGGACACACACGTAGTCATAATGGCCGGCGGAGTCGGCAGCAGGCTGTGGCCGGTCAGTACACCTCAGAAGCCTAAGCAGTTCATAGACATCCTTGGAATTGGGAAGACGCTTATCCAGATGACCGTCGACAGATTCCTTCCGGTCTGCAACATTTCCAATTTCTGGGTCGTGACCTCGGAGGCTTATGTGGACATCGTAAGGGAACAGCTTCCCTTGATTCCTGAGGATCATATCCTTGCCGAGCCTGAGCCAAGGAACACCGCCCCATGCATCGCCTATGCTTCATGGAAAATCGCAGCAGTGAATCCTAATGCCAATATAGTCGTAACTCCTGCCGATGCCCTTGTGATAAATGTCCACAAGTTTGCAGCGGCAATCCGCAAGGCCTTGAACTTTACAGATGGCACAGATAAGATCGTGACAGTAGGAATCGAACCGTCCAGGCCTGAGACAGGCTACGGTTACATCTGTGCAGAGGAGAAGAATCCGGATGAAGTGGTGAAAGTCCGTGAGTTCAAGGAGAAACCCGATCTCCGCACGGCTGAGGAATATCTTGCCGCAGGCAATTATTTCTGGAATGCGGGCATATTCATCTGGAACTGCCGTACCATCGTCTCAGAGATCCATTCCCATGCTCCTCAAATCGCCTCCGTGATGGACAGGATTGCGGCCTCTTTCGGATCATGGAAGGAAGAAGAAGTGCTTCATGAGCTCTTCCCCACATGCGAAAAGATCTCGATAGACTATGCTGTAATGGAAAAGTCTGCTGAAATATATGTCATAGCAAGTGACCTTGGGTGGTCTGATCTCGGAAGTTACAGTTCGATCAAAGAAAATGTCCCCATGCCTGACGATGACCCTCTACCTGACGGTGGGGCTGCCAAGGCTGTGGAGGGAGACAACAAGGTAATCGGCCGTGACATCAGGTTGTTCGGATGTGAAGGATGCATGGTTCATGCAGAAGGAACCAGGACTGTGGTAGTTTCGGGGCTGAAGGATTATGTGGTTGCAGTGAACGGAGCGGATGTGCTTGTCTGCCCTCTTTCCGAAGAGCAGAGAATCAAGGAATATTCTGGCCCGCAAGTAAATTGACATCCATGGACCGGGTTCATTACAAGACCGTCGTCATCTCTGACGTCCACATGGGCACTCCTTTCTCGAAGATAGGGGAGGTGACCCGTTTCCTTGGCCGGCTTTCATGCGAGAGGCTTGTGCTTGCCGGCGACATCATCGACGGCTGGCAGCTCAAGCAAGTGGATGACAAATGGACGGTTCAGGAGTCTGCCTTTTTCAGCGTGATCATGAAGATGCTTGAAAAGGACCAGACCGAAGTCGTCTATGTTACCGGCAACCATGACGATTTCCTGGACAACATCACTCCATGCCAGCTCTTCTTCATCTCTTTCGTGAATGAGTATTTGATAGAAGATTTCGGTAAAAGATATGTAGTGATCCATGGACATGCCTTCGACAGCATTACGACCCAGTTCAGATGGATTGCCAAATTGGGAGGCCTGGCCTACAATGGCCTCCTGAGATTCAACAACCTATGGAACAAGGCCCGTGAGAAGAACGGCAAGGAGAAATATTCATTCTCCAAGGCCATAAAGCATGGTGTCAAACGGGCGGTGAACCTGATTTCGGGCTTCGAATCCGATTTGGCCGAGTTCGCCCGTTCCAGGAAGTGCGACGGAATCATCTGCGGCCACATCCATCATCCGGAAGACAAGATCCTGAAATATGGCATCCGGTACCTGAACTGCGGCGACTGGGTAGAAAGTCTTTCTGCGTTGGCGGAGGATGAGTCAGGTGAATGGAAGCTTCTAAGATACAGTGATTTGGTGACTGAATAATGCGTTATCTCTTCATAATACAAGGCGAGGGAAGGGGGCATCTGACGCAGGCCATGACGATGGAGCGCCTCCTCCATGAAGCGGGACATGAAGTGGTTGGGATGCTCGTAGGAAAAAGTCCTGCGCGGGTCCTGCCACAGTTCTTCAAGGATGGTGTTTCGGCCCCGGTTGAGCAGTTCGAGAGCGTCAATTTCGTGGCATCCTCCGATAACCGCAAGCCTGATTATGCGAAGACGGGCCTTTACAACTTGATGAACCTTTCGGCCTATCTGCCATCGATGGTATTCATCATCAAGCGGATAAAGACACTCCATCCGGACGTGATAGTCAATTTCTACGATGTCCTTGGCACAAATGCCTATAACCTTTCCCTGACTGACGCTCCAATGGTCTGCTTGGGACACCAGTTCCTTTTCAAGCATGGCGGTTTCAAGTTCCCTACTTTCGGTTATGAAGGACATGTCGCACTCAACATGTTCACGGACATGATCTCGTTGAGGGCAGCCAAGGTCCTGGCCTTGAGTTTCAGGAATATGCCCCCTGACGGCAAGATACATGTCGTGCCTCCGCTTCTTCGTCCGGAGGTCAGGACCGTCCGGCAACCTGAGTCTGTCGAAGTGGGGAGCGCCCCCATCCACGGTTACCTCCTCAATGCTGGTTTTGCCCATGACGTCCGGGAGTGGCATTCCAGGCATCCTGAAGTCCCTTTGAGTTTCTTCTGGGACCGCCCCGACGAGTATGTGGACGAGACACTTTCTTTCCACAGTCTGGACGACAAGGCCTTCCTTGAGGGTTTGGCTGGATGCCGTGCTTATGCATCCACCGCAGGTTTCGAATCTGTCTGCGAGGCCATGTATCTTGGGAAACCCTTGCTTATGGTCCCTTCGCACATAGAGCAAAAATGCAATGCCTTCGACGCAACCAACTATGGCAGGCCACTGGATGGCAGCCGGACCGACGGCCCAAGGCCAGCCTGCACCTCTGACCATTTCGACCTGGACCTTTTGACAGAATTCGCAGCAAATCAATATGAACCGGATCCGGATTTCAGGCCGTGGGTGGATTCTGCGGATCGGATATTCCTTGAAGAGCTGACCTCATTCTAAAAAAGAGTCAAAAAAACTTTAAAAAATTTGTTTTTTTCACCCGAAGAGTATAACTTTGCAATCCCGATTCGGAGATATACCGAAGCGATTGGAAAGAATCGTTAGCTCAGTTGGTAGAGCACAACACTTTTAATGTTGGGGTCTCGGGTTCGAGCCCCGAACGGTTCACAA